>Ga0307514_10006080_pt1 | contig 10607 bp, 13 predicted proteins | sample 16_EM_MG_FD_203088 | JGI IMG/M metagenome (GOLD analysis project Ga0307514, IMG submission 203088) | Populus trichocarpa ectomycorrhiza microbial communities from riparian zone in the Pacific Northwest, United States - 16_EM | ecosystem: Host-associated > Plants > Roots > Unclassified | place... | reverse complement strand
TCCCTTCCCTCACGTCGTCGAGCATAATATTTCAGACAAGTAAGATATCATCTCTTGGATGCTGAGATGGACTTAAAGCTGACGAACGCACCGAAAGATACTCCTGGTCTGATCTACAAAAGGAACAGGAAGTTCACACAGGTGGAGCTAGATAGAGCGAGTGGGTATACTTAGCTCCTCATACTTCTTGTTCGCTCTTAGGGAAGTAGGAAGAAGGGAAGAGGAAGAGGAGGAGGAGTAGATGGGGTAGAGAGGGGGGTAAAGGCTCATCATATGCCTAATATTTCTTCCATCTCTTGTTGGTAATTGGTTCAATGTGGGGATCTTTTTTCTTAATTTTTTCCAATTTTTTTCCAGCTAAATACCAACCTACATCATGGGGCACTTTCCCCACATTGCTATGGAAGTGGTGATGATTGTTGATTTGCATGGGACTTACATTTTTATATCCCTTTTCTTTGCTCTTATAAGTCTCCAGAATTGTTCTTGCATCGTCCTTTTGTTTACATGGTGTTATGGCAGGTTAAAAAAAAAGAGGAGTTTTAAATGTTACCAACCAGGCAGGGCGGTAAAGGAGTACTGGATTTGTTAGCTCATTACCCTGGCATGTAAAAGCCCTAAAATGTGGAGACTGTCAAGGAGGGTGGTTGTGTTTCGCCTTTCTACATTGCTTACACTCAATTCGCTCTTTCCTTGTTATCACATAGATGGCTTCTTGATCCTGTAAGTGTTACGTCGTGTTATACAGCTTCGACCTTGTGTTCCGAGTCCTGACCCTCAATTCTCCTAAATCTGACATTGAATGTCTTTATATTGAGATCATGAGACTGTCACATTTATGGTCGTCAACGTGTGCAGGTGTTGCAGACTCCACCAGCTCTGTGGACATACGTTTTTGAACCCAGACCGCGCTGGCTCTTCACGTGATTGCTATGGCTACTTAGTACCTATGCCATGCTTTTACAGAAGCAATATACAAAGCATAGGCCTTGTATTTTTAGACTCCGTGATTGGGGCTTACAACATGTATGATACACAACCCTATGATTTGCATCAACAGAATGGAGTTGTGAGACCCTATACATGCGAGGCACAGCTGTCCAGCTTGTATTACCTGAATATGTTTGCTACACATGTGCACGGTACGAAAGCCTTCATTTGTTTATTTACAAGTTTTGTGTGAAGACACCAGTATAGGTATTGTAGTTGCGAGAATACAAGTAATTCTTGTTACTAGTACATCAGGGTAAGACTTGCTCGGAACATGATATCCATATGAGGCTCAACATCAGCTTTTTTATGTTTCTGTAGTTGAGTCTCAATGAGTTGATTGAACCAGAGGACTATATATATATGGTGTCTGAACCGCTGTGACGAGTGTCAAATTATTAAAACTATCTACCTACCCTGTCCCACTGTACTGCTTTGGATCCGAGTCGCATGCCGACCTGGCGGAGTTGGAGAGGTGCCAGCAGGGGGAGGGGGAAAAAAAACTTAGAGCCCATGATTATATGCACAATGCACACACTGGTACTTGATACACGCTGCACGGGATGGGACATGCCATGAATCACGTTGCTGGCCAACTGGTTTATTTATTTTCTCGCTCCTTTTGTGTATGGAAGCAAAGCATTGGTGTGTAAAGGGAGCAACGGAAAACGCAGATAAAACGCAGACTCGCGCTGTTCCGTTTCTCTCACTCCATCCTCTTCGACCGACATACACAGAATTGCGCCCCGCTCTTCCCCGCGGCCAATTCCTTCTAAGCACCCTCCGTAGGCCTAGACGAGACGGAGGCACTGCCTATAGTATTGGGTTGTACCGGTTTTCTCCTAAGCACACTCAGTTAAAGTACGCCCCCCCGACGGCTCTCCTGAATCTGTATCTATTGTCCACCACTATATTCCATCCATTCCTCTCCTAGTCCTCCACTTTCCAAGGAGAATCTTCTTTCCCCACGCTTTTCTCTCGTTCCCCAGGCGCTGCCTACCAAAACCTTCTATTACAGGAATTGAGATTTAATCCATACCCGGTACACTTTCTAACACTCCCGCCACTAAACAACCACCACATCCCACGCACCCTCAATACACACATTTCTCTCATAACAAACGCGCATTACCTCCTACATAACTCACTCAGCTGCTTTAGTCACTGCATACAGCATATTACAATGGCTCCACCACGCGGAGCAAAGAGAAAGGCCGAGGACAAGTCAAAGGACGCAGAAGCCGACGTCGATGTTCAACCCGCACGCGTTTCCCACCCTCGAAAGGGACTCGCACCTAGGAAAGCAAACATTGCGGCAACTACAACAGAAGAGAAAACGCCTCCAAAGAAGGCCACACGCGGCGCAGCTAAGAAGAAAGAAAAGAAGGAGGCTGAGGCTCCCACTTCACCCATGCGGAAGAAGAGGACCATGGCCGCCCCAGTTGCTGCGCAGCCTGAGCCAGCTAAGAAACAAAAGGAGAAGGAGGGTCGCCCAGCGAAGAAGGTTCGTGCCAAAGGACCAGCCAAAGTACCAGAGCTCAATCCAACTATCCCGAGATCAGATACTCCGGCCAATGTTTATGTTTTCGGGAAGGGTGAGATGGCAGAGTTGGGGCTTGGTCCGGCAGCAAACGCTCGAGTAGTCAAGAGGCCGAGAATCAACCATTTCCTGCTTCCGGACAAAGTTGGTGTCGTTCAGATGGCTTGTGGTGGCATGCATTCTCTGGCTCTGACAAAGGATGGCGAGGTATACTCGTGGGGTGTGAATGATCAAGGTGCATTGGGCCGGGATACAAAGTGGGAGGCTCCAATAAAGGATGCAGACGCCAGCGATAGTGAAGACGAGGATGTCGACATTAATCCCAAGGAAAGCACCCCTGGTTTGGTTGAGGGCTTCCCTGAGGGTATCAACATTGTTCAGGTTGCCGCTGGTGACAGCATCTCCGTTGCAGTCACAGATGAGGGTTTTGTCTACGCATGGGGAACTTTTAGGGTAAGTCAAATCCTATGTCAATGAGATGAATGACAGTCCATTTTCTTCGTGTTATGTTTTCCACTTTGCGTTCCCCTTCCGGTTCTCCTATATCTCTCGCTTCCGTTAAACATATTTCTGCAAACCGACCCTTGTACTAAGCGAGTCTTGCAACCATTCACACAGAATGCTAATATTCCTCTAATCAGTGTTCCGATGGTATCCTTGGATTCAGCGAGAAAAGCCGGGTTGCTCTTCGCCCTGAGAGGGTAACAGCTCTGAAGGATGTCGTTCAAGTCTGCACTGGAACAGATCATATCCTTGCGCTTACCAAGTCTGGTCATGTCTTTGCCTGGGGCAACGGTCAGCAATTTCAACTTGGACGCCGGGTCGTTGAGCGGACAAGGCTCAATGGTCTGAGCCCAAGGGAGTTTGGACTTCATAATATTAAGCTGATTGGTGCTGGGTCATACCATTCCTTTGCCATCGATGATAAGGGGAAGGTCTTTGCATGGGGTGTCAACCAGTATGCCCAGTGTGGTCTATATGACGATGAGGACAGTCCAACTGGAGGTGCTCTCATTCCTACACCTACCGAAGTCAAGTCTCTCGCAAGCTACGATATTGTTCATATCACTGCCGGAGAACACCACTCCGCTGCTATTACGAAAGAGGGGGATCTACTTATGTGGGGCCGTATCGATGCCAACCAGCTCGGTCTAGATCGCACGAAGATTGATCCTTCAAACTTTGTGAAAGACGTCAGCGGAAAGGATAGATTCCTTACCGTTCCAACGAAGATTCCAGACATGAAGTTTAGTTGGATAGGATGTGGTACCCATCACAATGTCGCCATTCGAAAAGAGGATGGTTCAGCCTGGAGTTGGGGGTTCGGTGAGAGTTATCAGGTGGGGCTGGGACCAAACGCTGACGATGTGGCTCTTCCCACTCAAATAATCAACACGGCCACCACGGGAGTGAGGATGTTCTGGTCTGGATGTGGAGGACAGTTCTCTGCTTTGATGGGTAACCCTGACCCATCACTTGCCAAGCTGGAGGCTAATGGGGAGAAGGCGGGTGAAAAGAAGGTGGTGAATGGATCATGATGACCTGTTCTACGACCGCACAACTAACGAGGATTGATGATTTCACGTCGGGTCAATCACGTTGGAGTTAATTTGTTTCAACCGACATTTGTATTTGTATAGTGATAGATAGGGCTTGTGGTTGGCTGTATTCTTTTCGTCTTTTGTTTGTGATTTTATTGTTAAGTCATTTTGTTTTCATCATTCATCTTTTCTCTCATGTTAGTACAAGCATGGTATCGATTTCTTTGGGCGGATTAATGTGGCAAGCCAATGTATAGTTGGACTGGTTTATTCGAGGCCTTTGGGCAAGAGTAGCTTTTTGCCAGTGTTGGCTTGCAAGGAACAGGGTACGAGGGGGGCCATTCGAAAAATATACTATATAGCTGGGCCAGGAAGTGGGTCATTGTTTTTTTGAGTACGTACGACCGTCCACAAGGAATTGCATATTAGTATAAGCTAGAGATAAAATATGCCACAAAACTAGAATATCCCAACATCTCATTGTAGGGCTGCTACGGTGCTACGTTCTATCTGTGGGTTGCTTGTGATTGCTAGTACGGGTCCAAAGGGTCACGTGATCTCTCTCTCTCCCCCCCCCGGGGACTGCATAAACAATTACATCAGTTCATCTCCCGCTTCCTTTGAATACTTCAGTCCTGCAAAGCCCAGCGAGAATACTATCCCCTGTGGTCCCAATAGTCCCAAATATATTCCCAGCACTCTGGAGACGAACACCGCCGCACGCCAGGAAACAGGGTGTTGCATTTCCTTACTTGTCTGCGACTGCTAATTCTGAATCTTGGTAGCACAGCCCACGGATTAATTTTGGATCCCCTTCTCACATATATTCAGCTGCTTAGCCCAGAGATGTATGGCAGCTTTTGGTATGCTACGGACCCCTCCCTAAGTCAAATTGGCAGCTATCGAGTCCTTCCTACCCTACTTAGCAGGGCATCCGCTCCCATAAGTATAGGATTGAGCTAATTCATCTACCCCACCGCAATCTAGAGATTCCCTGGTTATCCTACATGCCTTCCGACCCGCCCCCCAACTTTCCCGCTCGAGACCCCCTCGAACCAGGCCCTTCAACCTCGCGAGACCCGAACCCACCTACTTTTGCTCCCTTTGCACCACCGGCATCCTCGGCCTCGAGATCGGGATACCAGGTTGCGCAAAAGAGCCCTTTGTTAGTTGCAACACCACCGCAGATCACCAGAGCGTTGAGCCAAAGTTACCCATATGTGAGGATTGGGAATAAGATTATGGGGTTGTTGACGTGGACGAGCGGGGATCCATGGGAGAGTTTCTTGTTGGTTGCGGCGTTTTGGGCGGTGGTGTTGTATGGAGAGGTGCTTGTCAGGTATGGGGGGAATGTTCTTGTGGTTCTGGCGCTGGCAGTGGGGATATTTTTATCAAAGTTTAAGAAGGGTGGGTCGATATGCAATCCAGCATGGCTGGAGAAGTGAATTGAGAGTGATGCTGATGGGTGTGAGATAGATGATATACATCCATCACTGGATGAGATACTGGAGAACTTGCAGACGTTTACGGCAAGGCTGAATATCTTCTTTGACCCGTTCTATTCGGTGGCGACATTCCTTTCGGTTGGACGGACACCTACCACTATGACTACTACGCCTGCGCTTATGTCTCTGGCGCTACGCGTCCTTGCCGTTACGCCACTATGGCTGTTTTTGGCAGTCTGGCCACTCCATATCATTACTGGGCGCAGAGTTATTATCACGACAGGGACATTGATATTGTCATGGCACTCTCGTCCGGCAAAGGTTACCTACACGATATTATGGCGCTCATTGACCATCCGATGGGCTTGCGAGCAGCTTACCGGACTGTCATTCACCCCTACCCCCGCTGCTCCTCCATCCCTACCCCCACGAAGGAACGGCGGAACTCCACTTGCTACTCCCAATGCCTCCACTACAAGCTTACCAGCCACAATATCCAGTACTGCCCCTATCACCCCCACAGTCACAACCACTGCAGCAAAGGCCAAGTCGACCCCTCTCGAGCCTGGGAAAGTCTCCTCCCCAGGAGTACGATTCACCTTTGTGATATATGAGAATCAGCGGCGGTGGTTGGGCATTGGGTGGAACACTTCGCTGTTTGCGTATGAGCGTGCTCCATGGACAGATGAGATGCTGGAGCCGTGCCCGCCACCAGCAGAATTTACACTACCACATACACCCAGAGGGGGTGGGGTGAAGTGGCGATGGGTTCCGGGTGAGGATTGGAGAGTGGATGGGCAGGATATGGAGGGTAGGAAGCCAGGGAAGAAGCAAATGGTGAAAGATAAGTTGGGTGGGAGTGGGGTTGAGGGCGAGGGGTGGATTTACTATGATAATAAGGTAATTCGTGTCCCCTCATACTTGGATTTGGTGAGGCGGTCTTGGCTAACCTGTGTGATAGTGGAACCATGGCACTCGGGAGGGGGGCGACAGCTGGGGAAAGTATACTAGGAGGCGGAAATGGATACGAAATGCAGAGCTCATTGAGGATCATCAAGATGAGTACCTCGATGCTTCGAGTGATCAGTTGTCAGTTCTGCCTCCACCAGTGTATACAGAGACACCGGATACATTGGAATTGGAGGGAAGCGTAGTGCCAGCCGTAACAGTGACAGCACCGGGGGCTCGAAAGGAGAAGGAGAGAGAGGTGTTGGAGGAGGATGAGCGATGGCATGATTGACAACTAGAGGAAGGGGGGGTCAAGCAGCAGATGTGGGGGAGTCTGGATGTATAATCAATATTGGGGTTCGCATAATTCCTTGACTGAGCACGTGAAGGATTTGCATGTTTTGCGTATAGACCCCCACATGCTTGCCTGGGCCCCCACGTATTCTGACTAAAGTTTGTATTCGGGGGTATAAAATGCCCTCCGGTTGACTGAAGATTAATATCACCCAAATATATGTGCACTTGTGGTATGTGCTTGGTCGAAGGGCCCTGAGGGCCTGAGATGTGGTGATAAAGAGAAAAGCCTGAGATTGATTACAATCACGACGCCCGCGTCACGTCACTTCACTTGGACCTGTTGCATCACACAGGCTGTGCGAACGTTTCCACAGCGTTTCATGGGCAGGCCGTTTTAAATCCCTCAGGCCTCAGGAGCAGTACCCGCCTTGGATTAATATTGTTTCTTGTTTTCCGACAGTTGATAAGTCGCAACGGCCGGCAGCTAACAGTATAGTAAGTACTTTAAGCTTCAAGCTGATTGACGTCACGTGTGGAAACGGCCGCCCCTCTCCCCCCTCCTCCACCCGACCCAGCCCAGCCTCCTCGAGCTATATCATTGTCTCCAAGAGCTCTCCACAACTCCGCTCGACTTCTCCATTCCCCCCACACTTTCTTCATTTCCCCCACCTTTCTCCGCTTTCGACCCCACGTTTTCATCAAAAGCCATATATTGCCATCATCACAGCTACATCCATCCATACATCCATCCATCCATACATACATCCATCCATCCATCCATACATACATACATACATACATACTTACTTACATACATTACATACATATACATTTGGCCGCACTCACTTGCAGCTCGCATCGGTTTTACACTTTCAGTGGAGAAGAGCCAAACCTGTTCACAGTCAAAAAAAGCACAAGCCGCCCCCCCCCGCAGCCACACCCATTAAGCAGCACTCAGGCATCTGCCAGCAACAACCTGTGCCTACCCCAGGAGGGGCTGGATTTATTTTACTCAAGATACATACATAATCCTGGACAGATTGCTACATAAAGCCCGGCTTTCTCGAATACACCATTGTCAGCTGTTTGTAATAACAACATAAACAAACTAGCAAAAGAGGTTCAGTTACGCCACCGTATCGGGGCAGCACGTCCATTGCGACCACATACAGGCTCTAGGTTAAAGGTGGGCGGAGAAGTTTGGAGGGCCCGATTGTTGGATGTTTTTGGCACGCCGGCTTTGTTGACGACAGAGATTAAAAGCCCAATTGGCTTGCTTCTTCCTTCAGTTGGCGGCCTGACTCGAACAGCTGTTTGGCGAAAATCCATAATTGCAACACACAGCACTTCTCTCGAGGGATTCAACGGGTATTAGCAGCGTACAGTAATCATACACCGTCACACGACAGGAATTAGCTATAGCGAGTTTTTTTTTGTTGCGTGATAATTCTCAATTCGAATATCACAGCCAGATAGCACAGGTCGCCCATCATGGGTAATGCGTCAACAAGGGAGTCTAGCACCCCTTACCAAAGCGGTCATTCTCGCTCAGCGTCCGCCTCATCCCGGTACCGAAGCGCCTCGGCAAACGATGCTCGAAGTAGCAATCCTGTACTAGGTGGCGGTGGGGCGAGCGGGTCTGGTAGTGGCCAGCCACGAGGCCGTGATAGGGACAGAGAGGCAAGTGAGCGGGCGCGGAATCTGGAGCATGCATTATTTGGGTTGGGGATTGTAGGGGGGAATTCGAGATCGGGGGAGAGGACTGCGAGGAACAGAGAGGAGGAGCGGGAGGCGAGGGAAGCGAGGAAGAGGGAGAAGGAGATTGAGAAGGAGAAGGAGAGACAGAGGAGTTTGAGGGAAGAGAGTTGTGATGGTGAGTCTGACTTGAGGTCCCTAGAGTGGAGCCAATTGCTTGATTGATGGATGGGATTGGGCTGATGGAGGTATGTTGATATTTAGGTGGGTTCTTGGTTACGCAAGGTGTTTATACTGGGCCACAAGACTTTAAGGATAAGGTCGTTAGGCATTTGATGGTAGGCTAAGTCTTTCCTTTTAAGCAAGTGGTGATATTTAATTGACGCTCGGGAATAGCTTGAACGGAAACTTGCACCATTCTGGAAAGGGCTACCAGACCACGAAGATGATTGGACAGATGCTCAATTGGTTGCGGCCGTCAATGGTCTCCCTATACCAGGCCCAGAGGTGGAATGCGAGTCTGAGACTCCACCCGCGATATCCCCAGGGATAGGAGTGCTTAATACTTCTGAATCAGCATTTCACCTTTCGGTACCCACTGGTTTCCGTTCCCGATCACACTCATATACCTCGGACAGACCCTGTAGATCTAGTAACATCACTGGATCGTCCACAGCCCGGTCTAGATCGAAGACTGTATCTACTTCCCCCCCAACTAACCCAGTACAGCAGGCCTCAACGACGAATCCCTTGGAGACGAACCTGACTGGGAGGTACATTGATGGACGACCGATTGAGGCTGTTTTATACAAGAATGCCAGGGAATGCCCAATTTGTTTCCTTTACTATCCGCCATATATGAACAAGACTAGGTGTTGTGACTATGACATCTGCTCGGAATGTTTTGTGCAGATCAAGCGTGCGGACCCTCACTTGCCTCATGACCATGAGCCGCAACCTGCTGGGAGCCAGGAACCTCCAAATCCGGACTTGCTTATATCTGAGCCTGCGTCGTGTCCATTTTGTAAGGAGACGAATTTTGGCGTGGTTTACTCCCCAATACCGTTCCGTCGCGGGCTGGTGTATACAGATTCATTAGCACCCTCATATATTGGTAGTGCAGCGTTCAGCCCTGACTCGTCAGAGTCACAATTACCAGGGATACCATCAAGTCCAGTGGTGGGAGTTGGGCCAAGGAGGAAAACTGCGCTAGCATCTACGGCTGCAGAGGTGGTTACTACGGATCAAATCAGGCCAGATTGGGCGCACAAATTACAGTCTGCGAGAAATGCAGCTGCCAGGAGGGCCGCTGCTGCAACGGCACTGCATAATGCAGCGTTTTTGCTGAATACCGCTTCGAATAACGGGTCTACTGCGGGTTCGTCGGGGAGCTTTACGAGTAGGAGGTTGATGCGGCGCGGGGGGATACCACAGGGGAGTGAGTCCCCTTCTCCAGGGGGGAGTGGGGCGGGGACTCCGCGGCCTGGAGGGGACAGGGCGGCGGAGTCGCTGGGGGTTGCAGGGTTGGGATTGTTGGGGATTGGGAGTAATGGGGGAAGTATGAGATTGGGGCCTTCGGGGACGGCAGTAGAGTCGAGGCCAGGTGGGAGGAGGGCGAGGATGGTGGATTTGGAGGAGATGATGTTGAGGGAGGCGATTAGGTTGAGTATTTTGGAGGAGGAGGCGAGGAAGGCGAAGGAAGAACAGGAGAAGGCAAAGAAGAAGGAGGAAGAGGAGAAGGGTGGCCTGAAGGCTGCGACGGGGGAGAGTATAACTGGGACAGATGGGGGTGGGGAAGGGAGTGGCAGTGGGAGTGGGAAGGGAAAGACTGTGGATAGGTCTGCGAATGATGCAGGGGAGTTGTCGGCCAGAGTGGAGGGTAGTAGTGGGAGTAGAAGGAATGGGGATGATGATAGTGCTGTGAAGAGGTTTGCAGAGTTGTCGATAAGCTTTAGGAATGCAGAGGGTAACAAGGGGAGTCAGGGGGAGGATGTGGTTACGGAAGTGTCGGCAGCTAGATAGGGTAATGTGATGTGAAGAGTGGGCATCATCTCACCTACGAGTAGGTGATGAGACGGGGGGTATACCTGGATCCATAGGATAGGCTAACATCACTAGTCCTTTTTTTTTTTTTTTTTTTGGTAGTACCAT
>Ga0307514_10006079_pt1 | contig 10607 bp, 14 predicted proteins | sample 16_EM_MG_FD_203088 | JGI IMG/M metagenome (GOLD analysis project Ga0307514, IMG submission 203088) | Populus trichocarpa ectomycorrhiza microbial communities from riparian zone in the Pacific Northwest, United States - 16_EM | ecosystem: Host-associated > Plants > Roots > Unclassified | place... | reverse complement strand
TGAGATCTGGCTGCAGTCGGAAGGCTAGATCCAGTCCGGACGGATCGTCTCCTCCCCGACGTTCCAGTCCGGACGAAAAAAGGAAAATCAGGATCCGGCCTTTATTACGGATGTCAGGGGTCCTCCCCTCCCCCCCTCAAAATTGACAAGCACAGGTAATAGCCGCTGGCATTGATGAAACGGTGGAACGCGTGTCAAAAACCGAGCCTAATTCTTTCCCCAGCTCCAGCCGAGAAACCCCTCCAGGGAACGAGGCACCCTCCCCTAATTCACCAAAATGGCTTGGCACATGAAAAAAAAGGAAACCTGGAGGTTGAATGACACCGATACGACACCACTTGCTGCGGATGGACGAGATGATGGGGAGAGAATGAAAGGATGCCCAGGCGCAGAACCATATCCAATCAATACACGATTTCACCTTCCCACACAGCCTCTTTCAGATCCAAAAACAGACTGTTATCCCCCCGCTGAGTCCGATTACAAAACTCACGAGAGGGTCCCAACGGTTAACGCTGACTCAGCCCGAGGGCTTACTTATCGCTTCTCTCGATCACTCGTACAGGACCACGGCTGGCAAAGAAATATCGGGCTTTCGTTTCGGCCACCGAAGAGGATTTTCGCGCGAGATAAGGAGAAGAAAAAAGTTCAGCCACAAGCCCATTGAGTCGAATAGCCGCCGTCGCGATGACAGTTTTTGACCGCCAAGAATTGTCCTGAGTAAAGTGAATATGAAAGTCAAGTAGACGTTGAGGGGGAAGCATTGGTAGCCAAGCCCGCCCAAAACCACTTGACAGGCCACATGACACCACACACTCAACGTCAACTACCATCCGGACAATCTCCGGTCTTTTCCCCTCCCCTGGCCTACTGATAGTTCACCCCAGGGTCGTGGGGTGGGAGACTGGTTGGAAAACCCGTGTAGATCGAGCCGAATAGCGTATTTTGAGTGGGAACGACCTGTCCCAAGCTGTCACAGCGCGCGCGAGCAAGAAAATCGACTGCCTCGACGGACAATCGATCCGCTGAGTGGCGGGATTAGCTGAAACATACGCGCCGTCTTTTGATGCCAGACCTTTTCAACGCGTTATGACGTGTGCCTTTTCGCCAAGTGACCGCCAATCAGAACACCCGGCTGCGGAGGCAAAACGCGATGCCGCAAGCGCCGGCCATCCCCCCACCAGCACACCGATGCGAGCCCAGCATATCCGAACTTACATTTACAAATTGTCTGTAACATATAACACGAAGGCCGTCTATCCCGACTTCATAAGAAAGAGACAACGTCATGGTTGAACCTGGCCTTTTAACTTCCCGGGGATCAAACCCAAGTCGTGGCGGACGACAGGGGCTGGTATCGGGTCCCGCCAACTCGATGTCCAACAGACCGAGAGTCAAAAGGCTGCAACTGCTGTTTTCTTCCATCCAAAAGACAGATATGCTGGGACTGGAAGGTGTATCGGTGGAATGGAACGTGACAATCCGGGTCCGGCGGGTATGGCGGTGACGATAGTACGAGACTGCCGAGGGGCGGTCCAAGCGTCGTACGGTTGGTAAGTAACTTATCTATGGGATGAGATGACTACATGCCCATGACTCAGACAGACCGGAATAGGAGAGGTTGGAAATACTTACAGCTCCGACCGCGGGTGAAAGAGCAGGCAAAGATTGACCGGAACCGGAGCACATGCCTACATAAACATGTCGATCATCCGTTCTGTGTGGAACGCACGGGCTCTTCGTGTTCATTCCGGGTTTTAGAGGAAAACCTGGTTTTTGAACGCATTCCTGTAGGATTTTCTGGTCCTTCCTCGCGACATGTTCAAAGCAGGCTCCGGTGAGTGGGGAGTACTGTACTCCGCGCCATGCGGGACCTGTCAATAATTATTGAATTCCATTCCTTGGAAACCAGGAACACTTCTCCCGAGACTGTTGCCCATACTGAACTTCTTCTGATAACAACGGGGTGAGTTTCGAGACTTGTCGGAATATTTTCGGAGGAAGTTTGGTCCGGCCCCATGGATTTAGCGGCAGCATCAGGTAGAGCAGACGACGAGATACTTGTTGCTGTAATTAAGACTGGCGATGAGCGGTGATTTGATAGATTCGGAGGAGAGCATCGCGGTGCGCTGTGGTACACTCGGTACCAAGTATTTAGTTGAGACGTTCCAGTGAATCTCTTCCAAATCCGACTCGTGCGAGCGGAGTTGGCAAGTGAATTGGTTCGCAACCAGTGTGAAGAATCAAAGCAGCATCATGGAAACCCATCCCAGCCACCCAGAATTCAGCTTTCGTCTTGGAGAGAGGGTCGCGTATGCATTTGTCCTCGATGAGGCAGCAGAGTCATCGGGACGAATCAGGAGCGAGCGAGTTGTGAGGCGGGGTACGTGGAGTGTAGCGATGGTCGTCGTGGTGGGACAATGAGTCACTCAATGGTTGTCATCTGTCTTATGGACTGGGGAACCTGCGAGCGTAAGATCGAATTGACCAACTGATAGTGCATAAACCATTCTGCCTGAAATGAACACCTCGAAAAAACGCATATTGTCTGCAGTGAGTGACATCTTCCACCTTCTGCTGTGTGGCTTCCTTCGAGCCCAACTGGGGGCAGAACATGCAACAGTGCAGTGACGTCACCATGCTGCCAGGCTTGTGCGTGGTCACTCACGGATGAGTCAGCGGAACCAAAATGCTGTGTCTGTTTCCCTGTCGCGTGACCTGCGCTGGGCGCTTTTTCACGAGGGCCCAGGTCGAGATGCGAGGATTCCTGATTTGCTCTGATTTTCTTTGTTTCCCCACCGAGGATCGATCCCCGTATATGTGTATATAATCGGCCCCATCCGGTTCCGCAGTTGGTCTCCACTACCCTCCAAGGTGACTTGGGAACCGACCGGCCGCGGAAATATATATTTCTCGCTCTTCCACCACAACCACCACCACCACCACCACCACCATACGAACGCAGCCCATCTTACAACCACCGAATGGATTTCCGTGAGCTCTTCCTTCCATATCTTATCCTTGTTAAGCAACATGTTGACGCTTCCCCGCTTTAGTTTGTCTTCCTATTATCTGTACGTGCTGCTGCCCCTAAGCTTATCCCGCAAATCACTCGCGTCGGCCCGGAACTGTGGTGCTGACGACGGACGCCTTTTTTTTTTCTACAGTCGGTATATCTCAGAAGATTAACCCGGACGACGGGCAATCGCCACGAATATGTCCGAGGTGTAACAATGGTACGCCACATTTCCCTCCTCCCCATTGTCCTCAATCGGGCGCTGTGTGCCGCGGAACCGAAACGCGAGCCTCCGCCGCAGACACCGGCCCCCGCATCCATGACTTCCGGATACCAAGTATACTTACATGCGTATCTTCAGTTGCCGTGCTCTCAGCCAAGAAAAAGACCTACTTTGAACTCTTCTGCGTACCCGTCTTCCCGATGAGTTCCAAACACGTTTGGGTGTGCGGGATTTGCCAATGGAGGGTCCCCCTTCAACAAGGGTACGCCCTTTCTCGCGTTCTCTTATTGTCTTATCGGATATCTGACACTTGTTGCCTCGCTTAGATGGGAACCACCTTTCCCCGGACACGGGTATCATCACCCACTTCAGGGACAGTGGCAACAACCTCCCGCTCAGTTCCAACAAGGGTATGACCCAGCTTATCCCCCTCCGATTCCACAAGGGCGTCCTCCCAACAAGTAATTTTGTACTCGTTTCACTCTGATCACGATAACTCTACCCGATGAAGATAAATGACCGAACGTTCCCGCTTTCTCGTGGGATATCTATGCCAAAATTTCTCTCTGTGCGGGGCTACTTTGTTCTCCTAAACAAGTAACGACGGACCTGGTTTCAAATGTATCATGCAGCTCGCTTTCCATAAATGTATCATTCCCTTGTTCGGCATAACAATCAAATCTGACTACTTCGGCGCCTCCGAGCTCAAGTGTGATTTCCGCTAGTACCTCCTGGAACTGACCCTCGACCTCACACCATTAGCCTTCTGCGACCTCCTTGACCGCCACCACAAGATCGCCACGGTTCCGACAAGCCCAACGACAAAACCCACAACCACAGAAACGCCATATACCACCCCGTCCTTGGAGCTACGTTTCATTTCTATCCTCTCGGCCAACGCCACTCCGATCGTGGTGTTATCGTACCCGCGCTCTTCCCAGAACTCGGCCAGGGCTTTGTCGATGTCGACCGTCGATAGAAGCCCCAGTTGGGGCGGTGAGATGGGGGTCTCGAGCTTGTGTACCGTGTAGACACTCTGTGTAGTTCGTTCCAGTCGTCAGTATGAATCACATCCCTCGACAAAGTCAAGACGGACCCGAAGAAAAATGTCGCCGAGAAGCCAGTCGCCAGAGTTCACCTACATTGAGTCTCCTTAGGACAAGTGTGATGTTCCGGCCTAAGGACACCCACATTATCATTTGCCTGGACCCCTCCCATGCACCACCTCCCGCTCGCATCCTCTTGTTTCCCGCCATCCATCCAGTTCACATCAATGGGATGTATCACGTACTCCGACTCGGTCCCATTCCTACCAAGCATAACCTTGACTACAACCCCGCGATTGCACAACACTTGCCACTGGCCAGCGCTGTTCTGTCTAGACCCACCAACGGTTTTCCAAAAGTACTGCACGTCTATAGCTGGTCCCAACATGAGAGTCGTTCCAGTATCCAAGACCGCGATAGGTGTGGGCGAATCGGCGACCTTGGATTCGCTCAATGGTTTCAGGAACGTTCCGTTTATACTTATTCCAGCCAACGGGACCTTCCAATAATCATACACCTGGCCGTTCCCGGGGTTAACGTACACGTCGCTCCAGTTTAACTCTTCCGTAAAGTTTGCGTATGCGGGGTCCAGTTCGCCAATGGTAAAAGAGGATCCGGAACCGAAGCGGGAGAGTCCGACGGCAAAGTAACGAGATTCTTCCGGGAGATGGGATGCGAGGCTTTTGATTAGGGGTTGGCCGGTAGTTAGTTGGATGGACGCTTGAGAGTCGAATGCGAGACCTAGGATCCCGCTGTGGCCTGAGCTGGAGAGGTAAAGACCGATGGTTCGATTTGCTAGCGCTGTACAGTACGGACCGCGATTAATAGGTTTTCGAGTGGGAGATCTTGGGCTCACCGAATACTTGCGAAGAAATGCGGTAATTCCCCAACGTGATAGTTTCAAACGCGACTTCACCCGTAACGGAACCCATTAGATAGTTCAGTCGAAACGGCGTGTTGGTTTTAGATAGAGATGAGGTTTCGGTGTAGGCTGGGACGTTTTGACAATCTTCATCCGTGCAATTCGAGGAGACCACCCACTGCCGTTGAGTCATTCAGTCAGTTATGCGGTCGGTGAGCGGCGGAAGAGTTTCTGACCAAATCCGTGGATCCCGTGTCAAGGATAACCGAGAACGGTTGTCCGCCTATACTTCATGTACAATAAGCGTCTTTGCTGCACGAAGATAGGGCACGGCAACCTACTTTACTGGTGTGAGGTACGCGCTACCCCCCGAGTCACTTTCAGCTCTCCTCACGCAAGGGCAGGTTGAGTGTAAACGCACAAGTTGTAATGATTCGTAATCGCAAATTTCGCAGAAACGACATCGCTTCCTATCCTTTGAGGTGGGGAGTAGAGGTTAACGCGAGTTAGAGGGAGTCTGAAGCTGGAGGTAGACATTGGGACGAGGGGGCGAGTTGAACCATCGTTTTGGGTGGTTCGACTGTTGAGTTTGAACGAGAGACTTGTTAGATCTCCAGAGATCTCCAGAGATTAAACTGTTCGTTTATTCGTTCATTCCAGGCCGTAAACGTTAAACGAGCGCAATGGACGGAAAGTATGGACTGCAGACAAGTCCTCCAGATGGCCAAGTGACTGTAAGCAAGTCATTGTCCGCAAGCCCAGACAGTCAAATAGTCTCCAATAGTCGACCTGCGAGTCCCAGACGTATTTTTGGATGACCCCAGATATACGCAGCTGTTCTATACTCGGGCTGTGCGTGTGAGACTCTGGCAGAAGTGCCACTGTGGGTGACGTGACGATGTGACGAGAAGGTGACCTCGGGGCGCAGACGCAAGCCGACGCCGCCAGTTACCGCACACCTTCCTCTCGTCCACTCTTCCACCTTTCCTCTCTACCTCCCCAAACCTCACTCGAGCGACCATGCATACAGGCGAATACGACTTCCTCTTCAAACTCCTCCTCATCGGCGACTCAGGCGTCGGAAAGGTACGCACTCTCAACCACCACCGACAACCACCTCTTCGCCACCTTTTTTAGTCAATAACGCTCGCTGACGCTCTCGAAACAGTCTTGCTTGCTCCTTCGATTTGCTGACGACACTTATACGGAGAGTTACATCTCTACTATTGGTGTTGATTTCAAGATTAGGACTATCGAGTTGGAGGGAAAGACCGTCAAACTCCAAATTGTGAGTCGCCCTTTCGAGTTCTCTCGTTCCGCAGTTCAGGGTTCCTTACGCCCCTTTCTCGCCGCCAGTGGGATACCGCAGGTAACGAATGAACGAATGAATGACGCGGGTGGGGGCTGACGCCCGCCCTAGGACAAGAACGATTCAGGACCATTACTTCCTCATACTATCGTGGTGCTCACGGTATCATCGTAGTTTACGATGTTACCGACAGCGGTACGCGATAACTTATCGTGACCACTACGTTCATCTCACTCCACGCTACAGAAACCTTCTCCAACGTCAAGCAGTGGCTCCAAGAGATTGACCGTTATGCCTCTGAAGGCGTCGATAAACTCCTTGTTGGCAACAAATCCGACTTGACTAACAAGAAGGTCGTCGAGTATAGTGTTGCAAAGGTCCGCGCGTTCCATGAGGCTGATGTTGACCACGACTGATGCCGGATCTTCCAGGAATTCGCCGATCAGTTGAACATTCCCTTCCTCGAGACCTCGGCGAAGAACGCTACCAACGTTGAGCAGGCTTTCTTGACAATGGCCAAGCAGATCAAGGACCGGTAGGCCCAAATCCTTAAAACCCGTGTTTTCCCATCATGGCTCATCTTTTACGCGACAGAATGGGATCTTCTGCGACAGGTGTTGGGGCCGCCAAATCTACGACGATCACTCCCGGTCAGAACGTTCAACAGTCCACGTCTGGCGGATGCTGCTAAATCTTTTCACTCCTCGACTGACCGACTAATTTCTCCTGTGATTTCCGTTTGTTGCTGGGCTGGCCACTCACTGTAGACCCCGCTGTCGTTGTCCATTTTTTGTGCGTGCATCGATTCAAGGTTCCTCCGCTTGTTGTCTACTCCTACTCTTCATCGTTTTTTCTCGTCTTACGGTTACTCTTTGGCGTACCCATCCTGTATCCACTTTTCTTCCTCTCCATATCTTACATCTCCATGAATGTTGGTGTGTGGGGCGTGTCTCTTGTCGAATACTCGATCCGGTGATGTGATACACATGCCCATCAGAATCGGTGAGGATAATCTTGGAGTGAATGTCACAAACGAATGCTTGAGGTGGAGGGCATCCCCAGGCGTCCGTTGTAAGATCGCCTTACCCCTCGATACGGCCTTTCCTCTGGCTTCGATTGTCACAAGGATAAGAATGGTCGTCAGGTTCGTCGACGGTCTGACCTACGCGCAAACCGTGGAGTTAGGGAGCATTACCTCGAAAAAGCCGGAGGCAGTGTGAGTAACTCACACGATCCTAAGAAGGTTCTACATGAAAGCAACAGCCCTTGCTTTCGCGCGATCCGGCATCGTCATTTTTTGAAAAAACGCTGCGATACCCGTCTGCGGGAACATTTAAGCGTCCGGTAGGAATCTCCCGGAGGTCATTCCAGGGGATAATTGGAAGGGGGATCCCATCAAAACCCATGGGCTGAACTGAAACTCGAGAACCGATTCAAATGCACGATCGGGGGGCGTACTACATCGAGGATCCCCAGACTGTTGAGTAAAACACCTGCTCATACTTATTCCAACGAGAGCCACCACCTGGGCCTAGGCATGACACGAACCCAAAAGCGATACCTGAATGGGCGTAGATATGGCCCTAGTCAGATGGTGCTTATCCCACGGGGCGCGGGGTTGGAAGGCCGGGGATGGGACTCACGATGCAGGTGCCTCACTGTAACCGGGTCTAGCACAAGTGTCAGGAATGGTAAGAATGAAAGTAGTTTGGCACACAAACTTGATAGTTCAGGATCACGTCGCAAATTTCGAAGAAGGAAAAAAACAAACCTTCCGTTGCTTCGCCGGTCGGGTCGGGTCTCGATGAATATCTTCCAGGTTCCTAGTAATCCCCATACGTCGGACCCAGCTCTCGATGCTTAAAAGCACTCATTCTCCTTGACCCATTCTTCAGGCAGTTCCGTATTCAAAAGAGGAGTAATCCCAGCCCCGTCTTTGTGAGAGTTGTCATACGGAACGAGTGATGCAAGTCTCAGAGAAAGGCTGCGCGAAACGTTAAGATAACGCAAGGGACTATGGAGATAGTAGTCTTACCTATTTCACGTTACAGGCTCACGTTTGTACTCGTCAGAAGAACCCTCGAATTCTAACATCTGGGCGTGGTCCTGATCCCGCCGCCGGCGTAGAACCGACTTGATCCTCACCGTCTCTGGTGGGTTCCCTGGATCGAGACTTCTCTTCCGAAGCTCTGACAACATGAACGTGTGAAGACCTGGAGGAGAAGCCTGCTGCGTGTAGGAACGGGTATAATTAGCCCTTCATAAGAGGTGCTGTGAGTGAAGGGACTGTTGAATCTAGCCCAGTGCATGGAACTGTCATGGTCGGCACTAGTGGCGTCGATTGGCCCAGAGATATCTTATCGTTCGGCGAGGTCATTCAGAGAGCTCTGAAATCTGAGGTCGAGACTGGATGCGTGGGGTAGTCGTGGATTCCTTGCGAGAGTAGGCTCAGCTAAAGTCCCAGATGGTGTCGGAGCACAACGCTGGACCGGTGATCGCTCGATCGCATGTGACTTCCCCACTTCCGTCATGAATTCTCTCTGAACGTCTGAACTCTACACTCTGCAGTTGCCAACTTCGCGTCATCTACCCTGACCTACCCACCGCCTCCACAACGTTACCGTTTGGACCTAATATCTAACATGGCTGTACCACAGACCGATCGAGGTTACACTTCCCTGTTACATCACCTGCACCGACCCTCGCCCGCGATCCTTACCCAACTCGATGGTTTCCAAACATCCATCGCGTACTATCTCGCGTATGGTCAAAAGGGTCAACCTAATGGACAAACTCCCACTCCATTAGCCGCGGCCATCGTTGGCAGTTCGGTGTTTGGATTCACCGACCAAACCGATGTAGAAACCATCGATGGGCGACTGGAGATGCTGCTCAAAGCATTCAGGCGCGCCGTTCACTACAAGGTCCACGCTCTACTAGGGAAACCGGATCCCACGAACCCATCTGCGTCATCTTCGAGTTCCAGCTCACAAGGTCTTCTATCTGCCGTGTTCTCCCTTCCGATGGAATCAAAGTTGTCGACCTGGACGCGTGAGGTCCTAAACGGACTGCAGGGAGGACCGTCGGTGGTGAGGTTTACTTGTTTGGGCGGGCTTCTCCTCGGACTGGAGGATCTCGACAGGCGGAAGGCTGCTCGAAAGGCCGGACATGTGATCGATACGGATGGAACGGGAGAAGTGGATGAAGTCGTTGCCGTAAGACGCCGCACAAGGGGCAAGGTGGAAGAGGAAGTTATCGTAGCTCTCGCAGAGGTTATGGAGACGTATCCCCTACCACTGGGGGACCACTTTATGAATGGCGACCGACAAAGGTCGGATTGGGAGTCAGAGTTTACCCACAATACTTCTGGCACGACCGGCACAAGTGAGTCCCTTCCTGCATTTACCCACACACGTCATACCTAACCTCCACCTCCTTCAAGGCGCGGTTGCAACCCTCGTATTCGTATTATCCTCTCAGGTTCTACCCTTCGTTGCTGAAGACAGATTGAGGGCATTGCCACTTGAGGTTTTGCTTTACGTTTTCCTCGGAGGCGACCGCTATTGACCATGGATCTAGATGTTCCTCAAGTCGTTACTGGACACCATCTCATCCGCATTCCAGGGTGGGAGGGTATTCCAAGGTTTTCCGGAAAATACCGGTAACGAAGACATTGGGGTAAGGACGCCATTCCGCCTCCCTTCGGTCCTGTTTGCTTATATGGAGTAGCCCGGCTCCAAGTTCGCTCAGGACCTGAAAGCGACAACTTCCTCTCCACAGTACCGCTCCGTCAAGTCTCTCGCAGAATTGTTTGCGCGCGCGACCTGGTCTTTCGTTACCGCGAAGAACCAACACCTTTGGCCCGTTTTGAACGAGGCCCTCGTCACCTTCGAAGAGATGGCTCGCAACCTTGAAAACAATTGGAGACGTAACCCATGGGTGGATGTCCAAAAAGAAGAAGAGATTCCCGAATCAGCTAGGGAGACTCTCACCCAGGCGTGGGGTATACTAAAGACCATCTTGTTCGCAACGGTAATGGTACAGCAGAGCGTCATCACTGCCACTACCTATCTCCCTCCACCCTCACCAAAATTTGTGTCATCCCTGGAATTAAACGTTACACCAGCTTCCCTTGCTTGGCTCCTCTTACA
>Ga0307514_10006078_pt1 | contig 10608 bp, 4 predicted proteins | sample 16_EM_MG_FD_203088 | JGI IMG/M metagenome (GOLD analysis project Ga0307514, IMG submission 203088) | Populus trichocarpa ectomycorrhiza microbial communities from riparian zone in the Pacific Northwest, United States - 16_EM | ecosystem: Host-associated > Plants > Roots > Unclassified | place... | reverse complement strand
TTTGCTTTTTAGCTATGAGGCATACGTTTTTTCCTAGTTCCTCCCCCCGCTATGTACCATTTAGTTCCGCATAAAACTCCACAGCACCCAGCCCTAGGTGATGGATGGAAGCCTCGTATCTTTGTTCTCGACCATACCATCTGAGAAAAAAGATTTTACATATCAAAATATAATATGAAATCTATATTCTTAGTTTGCAATAATCAACATGATGGAACAAAGAATGAATTTACAAACCGTTTCAAAATCAAGTGAATACAAGTCATTCAGAGTCCGGGACTTGGATGTTCCTCCAAATATAAGTAGAATTTTATCATCATAAAGAGCTGCTACATGGTTGGTTCTTGGAGACGGTCCGGTTCCTCTGTGCAGACAAAACAATGCCTATTGAAACCTTAATGTATACCATTATTGTATAGATTGGTGTAGAGAGCACTCACGTGCAATGCAGAGGAAGCCAAGTGAAAGATTTGAGATCAAACATGTGCAGATCATTTAATTTCTTCCTTTTAGCATCTTCACCCCCAAATAAAATTAAAACAGAGCTTGCTCGGACCACTGTATGACCACAGCGGGCAATCTGCAAAAAGAAAACATAATTTTTGTTAGGAAGCATATGCCAGCTTGTGTAGAGTTCCACTTGCTTCTCATTTAGGTTCAGATATTTCAACAAACTGCAACGTCAGATAGATAGATTGAATAAATAAATGAGGGGATATTAGGACTTGTAATGAATTTACCAAAAAAAAGAAGGGAGGGGGGGGGTGGGGTTATGAATATAAAATGTGTTAGGGTACCGGAATGTCTCCCTTTGCTTCAATGATTGACCAACACTCTGTTTCTGTGTGAAATGCCCACACTGAAAAAGCAAGAAAGACATTAGAGTAATTCCAGACTATGCAAGAAATGACAACATGGGTGTGGTAAACATAGAGATCCAACCAGAAATTCGGTCACTAGCAGGATCAGTTTTTCCTCCAATAAGAAGTGCCTTCTTCCCCCAAGAAACCTATGGCAGACCAAGAGCAGAAAGAAACTTCAGACACTGGTAGCTTTTGAAGCTCCACAAGATCGAAAACTTGTGCATAACGCTACAGAAAGGCATAAGCAGCTACTGGCAGTTCTTTATTATGGAGAAAAGCCAACACATGATACATGAAGCTCAAGTAATATAGGCACAAGGAAGAGGAGATAATAACCTTTGGTTTCAATGTCTCTCAATGAAACTGTCATTTTCTATATTAAAACTTTAAATAAATATATCATAATGGAAAGCTTGGAGAAATATGTTTGTTTGTTTCATCCACTCAGTAGGATTTGAGTTATTGTCTTATGGATCAATCTTCTAGACTCAGAGAACATACCATCACTTGAACTTTCTTTGCTGGACACCAATGATTTTACACCTAACTGTAGTGAACACACACATTCTGTGTAAAAATTATTTCCATTACTTACAAAAATAATTTGCACCCCGATTGAGGCATCAAACATCTTAAACTGGAAAAATCATCCTATGCCAAGTAATATAAAGAAACAGTCTGGTTCAACATCAAAGGATGCAAAGCACAACAAACACGGTTGAAGTGTGCTAGATGACAATACCAGACAGTGGCCTCTGCATGCAGGGATCTTCAATGGCAAACTGCTGGGTGACAAGTAAAGCTTTGATGAAATTGTAGTCCACGTGAATTGGTCAAATTTCAGCACCTGAAGAGAGAAACCAAAGATTCATATCAGCTTCCACACTAAAGTTTGCAACTTCCTTAAAATAAAAAAAAAATTCACAAAAGAAATATTTGAATGATCATGGTCTATATTGCCTGCTGACACCATTTTGTTGGAATGTAAACATGTGTCCCATTTATTCAAGAAACTCGGACTCATTTAAAACAAATAAAAACCAATGGCATTCTCGTTGCTAGAAAACATTCTCTCTACCTGTACATCATCTAACAATCCACTTCCAGAGTCTCCACCAACCACTATCATCTTGTTCCCAATGACGGTTGCTGCATGCTATACAAGAAGAAGAAGAAAAAAAAAGAGTTCCAACTTACAGCAGAACACAGACAATGAAGAAAATTATCAATGCACTCTATGAAACATTTCAAATATAAGGGGAAAAAAACCATTAAACAACATTACGTTGAAACGAGGAGTAGGTTCGTCCCCAGAAATCGACAACACCATCCAGTTCTCAGCATTCCCTGATGTAGAGGCACTGATATCCAGCGGAGCAGAAGAGGAGCAATTGTAATCAAGCTCGTCAGAATTATTAGTTGTAAGTGCAACACCTTCACTCTACACAAAGAATTTTGAACTTCTGACCACAGTGCACAAAATCCCATTAATCCCAATCCACAAAAACACAAGTTAAGCAGCTTACATTGGCATTATTACTACTAATAATTCGCTTTGGGGGTCTAATAGGACTTCTAATCCCTGGTGTAGAATCAGAGAGTTGCACCTTCTTGACCCTGAAAGTAACAACAAATTAATGGCATCTAAATTTAGAAAAAAAAAATAACGAAACTTAAAAATCCCAATTGAAATCCATTGTTTTCTACAAATTTCAAATTAAAAGGAAAAAAAGGGAAACAATAAAAGAGCTAAAATAAAAAGAACCCACCTGCCAAGTTTTGTGCGTCTTTTAGAGAAACCAAACATTTTTGCTAAAAAACTAGACCTTTCAGTAGTCTACTTCAACAGCTTAAAAGGCCCTAAAGAATAAAAGGGAAAAAAAAGATTCAAAGAATCAAGAATGCAGCTAAATTAGCATCAATGAACCCCAAAATAACCTCAAACAGCTACAAAAGGCAAAAACACATACATAGTAGCCAAGATAAGTTGTGGAAGTAGAATCCACTAAAAAACAGAAGAAAGAAACAAAAAGACTTTCTAGTAGTTAGAAACTAACCTGTCAAGACACAACAGAACAAGTTAAGTTGTGTTTGGTTGCTAGAGAAAAAGAAAGTAGAGAGCGAAAGATGAGACAAGAAAAGGAAACCAGGACTCCTTGTGATGGAGCGTACAAAAAGACAAGGGTGAGAAATGATAGAGGGCAGTGGATGATGGTAAATGTAGTGATTGATGTGAGCTCTGTCTAGTGGAGAGATTGACCTCACTGGACTGGAGTCATCGTAATTATAAATTATAAATTATAAATAAATTTAAAAGACTTGAGGAATTCACTGTTCCTGAGACACAATGCACGGCGGGTGGAATCAATTAATTTTCTATTTTTTTACATGAAAACAAAATTGTGGCGTCGTTGTCTTTGAGCATTTTAATATTTTAAATTGACTTGGGGTAGAAGAATATTTTCATTTAAAATTATACTGTAAATTATTATAAATATCCTTAAAATTAATGTATTGTTTGATGTTATTTAAAAGTAAATTTATATTTTTACTTATAAAATGCATAATAAAGTTATCAATCTAGCCTCGTAAACCAAAATACTTTGGCTGACTAAAAGAGGTGTTTGTCTTCTTATTTATATTTACACAGTAAAAATACTTCATTATTCTTGACTTTTAGTTTTTAATGCTTTAAATTTAGGGATATGTTTATTATTATACTAATGATTTTTTTGTTGTTATTTGATAAAGTGACATCTAGTTTTATCTTTTAATAAATTAAAGGAATTACAAAAATAATAGTGTGATGGCACGCGTCAACTGCTTGGTTGTTTTTGAATGGTGTGTGCAGTTGATTTCAACGATTAAAAATATTATTACAGGACATCATTAGATTCATCACAATATCTCTTTCATGTTGAGGTGGTGTGTGTAGAAAACGGAGCTCCATTGTAGCTTTGGCGAACATTTTTTTGTGCTCTCTCTCTCCTTTGATTATTTCGCCTTACCTTGTAATTTTTCAAATTAGCCCATTAACTTCTCTTTATTTTTGATTTTATCCTTGATTTTTTGGTTGATATTTTTTTTACTTCAAATAACTTATGAAAATCGAGATTTACTTCAATTTCATCCTCATTTGATTTATTTTTTTTACTTATTTTTTTTATTTAGTCCTTGATTTTTTTATTAATATTTTTTTATTTAAAATAACTTATGAAATTGAAATTTGTTTCAATTTCTTCCTCATTTGATTTTTAAAATTTGTCTTATTTATTCTTCATTTTTTTTAATTGATATTTATATCATCTGAGATAATTTTTATAGTGTTATTTGTTTTGGCAATTTCACCGTTGATCATTTTTTTTCCTATCAAACTTTTATCCTTATTCTTTTGATTATTTTTTTTTACTTCGCTAAATTTTTTAGTTTGATTTTTTTTTACACTCAATTTTATCTTTCAACATTGATTTGATTTGGATTTGAGATTCTTGGTTAACCCTATTTTAGAATTTCACATATTCAAATTTGAAAAATTAACTTAGTTTAAGGATATTTGACGGGCTTTACTTTTTTTTTTTGTTCTTTTTAGCTAATTTTATTTTAGATTTTATCCTTCAATTTTTATTTTATTAGAGATTAAGCTCATTATTTTTTTTGTTATATGCTTTTTAAATCCTTTGTTTGTTTTTTTTTTTAATTTGGTTGGGTTATCTAGGGTCTTTTTATGTTTTGTTTCTTTTTAGATATATTTTCTCAAAATAATTTTTTTAATTAAATAAAATTGATTGATTGAATATAGATGGATACTCACGGAATTGAGTTTTGTTCATTTTGTTTTTACAGGGTATTGCTCTAGCAAAACATGCAACTTCTTTTGATGTCATTTTGCATCCTTTTGCAGTTGAGTTTAAACTAATTCAGCAAGCTCTTTTGGTTGTGGGTGATATTCACAGTTGAGTGGTGGTGAGTCTCCAGCAATATTTTTTTTTTCCCTATCCTTACAGGTATGATAGTGATGACTCATTTATTTTATTTATTACTTACAAGTGTTTTTTTACTGTTTGTTTTCTATTGTTGCTTTCAATTTAAATTAAATTATTAAATTAACTGATTTTATTGAAAAGTTAATGGCTTGAGTATCGTATTCTTCTTACTTCTTTCAAAACACAATCGTCCTGCGATATAGTGCGGGTTCACACTCTAATGTAATTCAATCATAATAGATACCGACCTGACACATTAACATATAAGTTATTTTTTTATAGTTATTTTACTTGAAAGCTAATGGATTGAGTATGTATATTATTAAACTCTATCCAAAACTAACCCGGAATAGGTATGTAAACACACACACAAAAATATATATTATTATTTTATTTTTGTAGAATATTAAATAATAATAAATTAATAGATACTCAAAAACTGATTAATGAAATATAAATATCTAAATTTTTTATGTGATGAATAATAAATGAAATATATATATACAAAAAAAAACAGACTTGTGAGTAACCACACCTTCCCTGCCGATTCCCCTTCAACTGTTTGTTTCATTATTCTAAACTAAATACATTTTAAACTCATTGTAAAAAAATAATATAATTGCAAAATATTAATAATTATGGTTATAATATAATATAACGAATAAAAATTCATTTTAGAATACATTTGTATTAACCATGTATGATTAAAATTTTATACGAAAAATTATGGTTGTTTTAATTTTTATATATCTATGTGTGTTATGGGTAAAAAACATGTGATACTTATTAATTTTCTAAACAAATTAAGGTTTACGTTTTTTTTTTTTTTGAGTTACAGTTTATTATTTGCATTGCAATACAGGATGCAAAACTGATGTTGTGGATTTTGACATGGAAAGTCCTTTTTCTTTTTCTGTTAATGTTTGGGTTACAGTTTTTTCTTTTTCTAAACAATGTATTATTGAGATTGGATATGTGAATGTATAAAGATTTGATTTTTATTTTTTAATTCCATAATAAAAAGGTATTTTTAATGTTTGAATGCTTGTATGAACTAGAAAACTTGAATTTAATTTGGATCAAATTTCAAGATTGAACTGAAAAAATATTGTTGGTAAAATATAATTGATTCAGGTAGTTTTTTTTTAGTTTAATGTTGGTGTCCGGGCCAGTTTGTGCGCACCTTGACTAATCTCACGGGCCCTGAAGTTAACGACCATGTAAGCCTTTAGTGACCATCATATAAGTAACCACAGGGCTCGAACCTGAGACCACAAAGGGAGCAAACATCTTAATCCCAAGCTTTTATCACTGGATTACCATCTAGATGGTTGATTCAGGTAGTTTTTAATAGTCTTATTGACTCGATGAGCTCGATCCTACTAACTCAAATGGTTTTTTTTTAATAAAACAAAAAAACAATATTGATTGGCTAAAATGATTCATTGAGTACGTACAAATTAACACATAACTTGATAAATTAGGGTTTTTTTCAAATTAGTCTCCAAATAAATATGATAACTGGTATGCCTCATGATTCTAACATGAAAGCGGCTGATTTTAATATGTATAGATATTCAAATGGTTTAATAATAAAAGTTTTCATAAAATAATTACAAAATATCTTAATAAATTATATAAGCGTGATTGAAGCTTTGATGGGTTTGGAGGCTTGTAAATTAAATGAAAATAGTTTAAATATATTTGTTTATTTTCAAATAAAGCTTAAATCATATTTTTAAAGTTTTTTATAGTTTACGCTTACTGTTAGTTAGTCTGTGAATTAATTTGAGTCTAAATTTTTCACTTCTATTCTTCATGGTTTTCAAGTTCAACCATGCATGATTAAAGTTTTGTATGAAAAATTATGGTTGTTTTAATTTTTTTCTGATGTATCTTCGTGTTTTATAGGTAAAAAACATGTGATATTTATAAATTGTCTAATTTCTAAACAAAGAATTTTTATTTTTTTGTGTTACAGTTTATTGTTTTGCATTGCTATACAGGATGCAAAGCTGATGCTGTGGATTTTGACATGGAAAGTCTTTTTTCTTTTTCTGTTAATGTTTGGGTGTTATTTCAGTGACAGGTTTCGATGGGTTTTCAGGCGGTGACGATCGGATGGAGCGGGGATCTGGTTTTGAGAAACTTGAGGATGAGAGGAGAGTGAGAATTGAGTCGTTGTAAAAGAAAGCTCTCGATACTTGCAGCGCACTTCTTTCCTTCTGTTTTCCACTTGGCCTATCATGATATAGCTATCTCGAGAAGGATTTTTTTTATTTGCATTATGTTCTGCGTCTTCCAGTTTCCTACCAAGCCTCTGCTTTCTCTTATTTGTGTATTTTTGCAGGCTAGGTTTGCATGCCTTTCGCTGTGCTTTGCGTCGAGCAGTTGGTGTAGGCTATGCATTCCTGCCTGTTCTGGGTTTCACTCCCATCCAGGTGCCTTTTTTGCCTTCTTATGATATAAGTTTTGTTTGGGATTGTTTATACTTGCTTTTGTTTTCCTTGTCTGAATATTTCAATTTCTACATATATTAGCGTTGTTGCTTTGGTTTGTGGACAACTCCATTGGGGTTTTTTTTTCCACTGTGATTTTAGTATTTAGTGTTAAATTCATCATTAAAGGTTGTTTTGAGTGTTTGAGGGTCATCTTCTTTGTTGATGAGTTTTTTCCTTTAGGGTTCCTCTCATGTTTGTTTAATTTGTCAACTGGTGCCTTGACATGACCAGGCTAGAATGGAATCAAGTGATGTTGTGAATGGTTTGCAGAGTTTTTACATGCTTTAGTTTTGTTTCTGATTTTTTCTCTTTTGGTCATCAAAGGCTAGTTCTTTGCCCACTCACTCCTGAGATGGGGATGCGATGCTCTACATGTCATGTCTTTGCTTTTTTCTTCCCCGAACTTCGAGTATTTGTATGTTTTTCAATTAAGTTATCTAATGCTAACTTGGCAATTTTATGGGTTTTTTCAAATTCAAGAGAGCATAATAACGATGCTATGGATAATTTTGTATCATCTTTTATTTATTTATTATGCTTCCATCTCTCTCGGTCCCAGCTTACTCATTTACTTCTGGTTGGGGTTTCATTCAACATTTAAGTTTGTCGCCTTGAATTCTTTTATTGAAATTTAATGCTTTTTTTTTTGTCTGCTATGATGATTCAAAAAAAGATGAAATTACACAATCATCTAATTCTTTCCCCTGATTTTCATATGAGATTGGTATCATTAGTTGATTTGTTTTCTTTATAGATGTGATGTTAGATCCTTGATGGAAATCTTTTGCGTAATGTGCAAATACAAATGAAGTCATGATGTGGGTGGAATTAGAATATTTTTAAGTGTCATTTAGGCAGTGAGCAGAAGGCAGTTGAAAATTACAGACATTCACTCTGAATTTGCTCGCTATTCAGTGTTGATTTTTGCCTGGGCCACAGTTAGGCAATCCCCTTTTCATGTGCGTAGTTTGCTTTTATTTTTTTCATCAATGTCTGTTGTTTGGAGGTGTTAGACCCTGCGTTGCTACTACGTTTTCTTTGCATACAGTTTTGTAACTACATCACACATGAGTTTTTATTCCCTTAGAAGTTATAGATGTATCGTTTTTTCATTTCCTTTGTGCAATTGGTCTGCATTTAACACTGCTTTCATTCTCCTGCAACTTGGTTGGGATTCTGAATTGCATTGTTTCAGTGTTAGTTGCTGCCTGCGTGTTGTTGTGCTGAGATTGTGCAGGTGCATGTATGAGGGCCTATCTTGCTTTCTTGACCAAACTCAAACCTGTTGTTGATGATCAAGTTAGCGTGGAATCTGACGGTGATTGATACCAAGAGCATGCTTTGCCAGATAGGGATGTTGAATGGCCTCCAACAACTAAGAGAAGGGGGAATCTCATTGGCAATCTTGGCAGAAGGAACTGACTCACAATCCAAAAACTCAACATGTAAATTTCCCTTCAGTGCGATATTTGATTGGTTGAGCTGGTTCAGTTTGGAAATAGTGATTTTATGTCGGGAAATAGGACTTGCTCTGTAACTGGTGCTGGAGAATGTCTTCTGATATGGTTCCTATGCATAGCTCTTCTGTGCGAGGGATGCAAGATGAGTTGCATGCTGTATTTTTTTTGTAAATAAATTCATGATTTGTCATTGGGTTCTTACTAGTCTGTTGTCTCTACATTCTTCTTACCGTGTGGCTATTCTTAATAAAAAATCAAAGGTTTGAAGAAGCACCATTGCTTGATTTGCTGGCCTAGACAACCACGACAAATCATTTGCTCAGCTGGGTGGAAGTTATTTCCTGTACTGAGAAACAAAAAAGACTTACCAGTTCTGGTTCCCAGACCACATATTGCATTGTTTTTCCTGACACAGTCGTGTTTTTTTTCTTTAGAAATCGATCCCGACATGATTGATGTGTTGAAGAACAAATTTCTCCTGAAGATGGTTAGGTCTGTTGGCGAGGGTGTCATGCGCATGATGCCCTCTTCTCTTCTGGAACTATTAACAGAAATAACGAAGCTAAGAGGACAACCTCCCTAGCTCCTGAAAAGCAGAAAATATCAGGGTACTTAGCGCAATCTGGACGGGGTATGAAATGCAGGGGCTTTACTTCTTGATCTTGACATTTTGGAAGCTTCAGCAATGCTTGATCATTTAGCTAGCAGACATTTTTGGCCTTTCCTGCTCTGTAAATTATGTCGACAGTCGTGTAATGAAGAAAGAAGACCTTGCAATATTAATTGTAAATATCAATTGTTAACTAAAGTAACCCAAGTTTGATATAATTTAGGTTAATCGTAGACAAAAGTTCATGTTGTTGTCTTGTCGCAGAACAAATAGTTTAAGCTTCCAGTAAATTTCCAGCAATGGGAAATGCCTGCAACAAAGCCCCAGAAAGGGGCCTTAATTTGCAAGGATGACATAGAGTGGAACACCAGCTCTTTGAGAATTCCAAACTCCAATAAAAATATGCTTTTGAATCTGGTATATCTGCAGTATAATATGGATATCATTGCAATTAATAATTAATTATAACAAGGGAGTGTGCATCCTTGTGATCAAATCATCAACATCCTCATATGGTTTTTATTTTTTTTCAGCTTTAGGATTTTCTTTCTTTAATTTCCCCTCTAATTTGATTTTAAATTAATTTAAAGGGATTGATTAGATGTATGTGTTTGATGTCCAATCTTGTGGGTATTTAATTTCAATTGAGATTGATTAAAATAGATAAAAAAAGTTATATTTTTCTATAGATATTGTTTAGTTTTTATGCTTTTATAACAAGATTATAATATTTTTTCTAATATTTGTAAACATTGTCTTGTATATTTTTTTCTCTTATATTTTAATTAATTTATTTTTCAAGTATCTATTTTAATTATTATTTGATTTAATAAGAAATTGGTTAAATTTTTTTTTTAAATGCAACCGAGTCTATACTTTACTTTTTACAAGATCATATATTTTGATCTATATCATCACTTAATTTTTCACTTTAAACTTTAATAATCATTAATAACTCATATTTATTTATTTATTAATTTATTAATTTATTAATACATATAATTCAAATATACGGATTCTCACTTTGATCTACTACTAGCTACATTGTCTCCGAATACATCCATACCCGACACGTGCTATAATTTATGGAGTAATATTATTACTAGCATGTGTGCGTGTGTGTTATTAATAATCTCCTCGTACATAGTATAGAGTAGCTAAAACACGTCTCATTTATTTGGTTAGTGCCTG
>Ga0307514_10006075_pt1 | contig 10612 bp, 12 predicted proteins | sample 16_EM_MG_FD_203088 | JGI IMG/M metagenome (GOLD analysis project Ga0307514, IMG submission 203088) | Populus trichocarpa ectomycorrhiza microbial communities from riparian zone in the Pacific Northwest, United States - 16_EM | ecosystem: Host-associated > Plants > Roots > Unclassified | place... | reverse complement strand
CAGCCCGCCCGTGACGCCCCGTATCTGTGGCCTCCAAGCTAATTTTGTATTGAACTTATCAATTCGCACCCGCCGCAGATAAAATATGTCCAAGTCTTTCACCTTCCATAACATCCCAACAAATGGCCTGGTGGTCTAACGGTAAGAGACCTGCTAGATAAGACTATATGTCCAGCATGTCTGGTACTAGGGTATGAGGCAGGTGATCTGGGTTCGAGTCCCAGCTGGGCTAATATCTTTTTGCTTTTACCAGCAGGCCTTCAATAATGACACTGGCCCTCCACCAAAACACAAAATATGGATCACCGTTTCAGAACAGAACCACGGAATCGACACATGCCAGTAGTTTTCTTTGAGAAAATTATCACTCGCATTCAATCTGTCTAGACTATAGCGAGAGGCCCTACATGTAGGTTTTCCCACCCTGAAGCTGGTATCTGCTCCCTCGCCCCCCGGGTTAGATGAAATTCCGCGCACCACTCCAGGCCCCGCCATACCTCCTCTTCCCATCCCCTATCAGTGGGCATCACATCAAATGAAACGCATTCTGAGCGATCCCGTATTCACATCTATCGTCTCCCGCCCTCCCGATGGATGCCAATGATTTGGTTATAGGTATATCGATGGATGCCAGTGATTTGGTTATAGGTATATGACCCACCGAGGAAGGAGGGCTTCCAGAATACAGCCTCGGGCTACCATGCACCATAAAGGAGATTCATGTATTGGCACTTTGGGGCAAGGCACTGAGGGCCTGGGGGGCCACGAATATACATTGGAGTTACCCAGGGGGAGCCTCACAAGCCATCAGCACGGAGTATACCAATATTTGACCCACCCGAGGCAGCCAGAAGGGGTTAAAAAACCCTGAGTGGCAGTTAGCAGACTGTAAGGGTCTGTTGGGCTCGACAGGACGGATGCAGGTGCCGGCCCAACGACACTGAGAGGTGTTGAAAGGTGTTTACGGAAATCAGGGACAACCACTTTGACAGAACGAGGATTTGGTCGGATCTCAACAACCAGAGCAGCTACGAACAAGCGGACGACACCACAAGATAGCCCTCATCGTCCACAGCGAGAATGTCTACTCAGACAGTGGGGATACTACCATCGCAATCCTTTCCCCTCGCGTGAAACCTTTTCTCCCTCTTTTCTCAGCTTCCATCAGCTTTCACTCACGAAGCAGTCCTCACCGGGCATTAGTCCACGAGTTCGTATCGGAAGCAACACCGGCGACCACTCAAGGAAAAGATAACTCCCACACCACCACGCAGACGACGTCACGACATCACCAGCGAATAAGAGAATTTGTAACTCCCGCACCTGAGCTCAGCCAATAATAATGCCGAAGGGAGGAAAAGGAAAGAAGAAGGCTCTGGTGCCCGCCGTGGTGAAGGAAGCAACGGAGGCGCCGAAACCCGAAGTGTACCCGAGTGACCCAGAGTCGGCATCGGAAAAGGAGCCGGGTCGGGAGGAATTTATAGAGGCAACGAACACGCTCGCGACCAGACACCGCCCAAGCGACACCGCCAACACAACAGCAAAAGCAACAGGCGGCACTACCGAAGCAAGGACAGAGCAAGGAGAAAGGAAGGCCAAAAGTATCCCCTAATCTTGAGAGCCCACCGACCACACGAGCTTTGGTCATGCATGCGGCTCTACTCAAGTACAAGCCGGACACCATGCGGAGATCGATAGAAGCGGATAACAGTGGGGTCAAAATACTGGGGATACGGTGGCTGCTGAGGGAGGGCCGGCGGGGACAGGTGGCGTCCTCCCTGGTCATCTACATGAAAGATCTGATGGAAGAGAAGAAGCTGCGGATGGGTAGGAGGCTGTTCCGCACCACATGTTATGATTGGGATCGTTGACAACATTGGGATGGAGTGGAGATTTGGGAACACCACTTGTGAGGTTTTTTTCCGGCGGGGGTTGTGTGATACCGGCGCGCGTTGGTTTTGTTTTTCACCTGCGCTTTTCATGAAGAATTTTTGGGGAGGGTTTTGTTTTCACCAGCGCGGTCTTACGTGTTACAATGAGTTGTTTTTGGTTCCACCTGCACGATTTTATTTTGTAGTCAGTGTTGGGGACCTGCGCGAGCTTGTAGAAATTTTCTCTTCTTGGGGGGGGTTTTTTAGGGGCAGAAACCGGCCCAGTGGTTGAGAGAACACGAGGCGGCTGCGGTCTATCGCCAGAGTCTACATAGGCTGAATGCGATTAATGAATCCCTCCCAAAAAAGCTCAATGTGTTCAGCGATGGGCTCAAGGTGCAAAGGATACGATATCGAATGCATGTGCTCCGAAATTATAAGGAGCAGGTAGTTCGGAGTACAGGGGCTTGGAATAAGACTAGGAGCAGGTAGCCACTCGTTAAACTACTTAACCCGCCTTAGGCCTTTGGGAGATCGGAAAATCAGCGGAACCATGTTGCGTATGCGATGGTTGGACGCCGCAGAACGCGGCACATCTGTTAGGATGCCCCTGGGTAGGAGATGGCAGAGGGCGTACGAGTGAGCAGGTACGGGAGAATGAGAAGTGGTGTGAAGCAGTGGCGGAGTTCATTATGTAAATATCTATATCCTCGCCCCCGTGTTAGATGGAATTCCGCGACATTCTGGCACCACCCCGGGTACTGCCATGCCTCCTCCCCCTCCCATCCCCTATCTGGGGATTGCATCAAATGAAACGCATTCTGAGCGATCCTGCATTCACATTTATCGTCTTCGCCCTCCCGATGAATGCCAGTATACGTAGTTTGGTTATATATATGACCCACCGAGCAATGAGGACTTTCAGAATCCAGCCCCGGGCTACCATGCACCATAAGGGGGATTCATGTATCGGCACTTGCCATCGCCCTGTATCACACCCTTGTGCCTAGAGGGAGTTACAATATATATACACAATTGGACTATGTACGATACCGTAGCTGGTCTGTTAGGTAAGCCTGGAGATAAAGTGCCCCTAACACCCATGTATTTTTTGTCTGGTTGGTTCAATGAATGGACCGGGCACGCTGGACTGGCCCGTCCAGTCAATTGGTAGGGCCACTCATCAAGGGACCGGTCTAATGACGAAAAACACATCCTTGGTGACTGGACCGGAACATATATGACCCACCGAGGAAGGAGGGCATCCAGAACCCAGCCCTGGGCTACCATGCACCATAAGACAATATATGTACACAGTTGGACTAGTTACGATAGCTGGTCTGTTAGGTAAGCCTGGAGATAAAGTGCCCCTAAGTATTTCACCCTGGTAGAGCCTTCCAACAAATGGCCTGGTGGTCTAATGGTAAGAGGCCTGCTAGATAAGACTATATGTCCAGCATGTCTGGCACTAGGGTATGAGGCAGGTGATCTGGGTTCGAGTCCCAGCTGGGCCAATATCTTTTTTGCTTTACCTGCAAACCTTCAATAATGGCACTGGCTCTCCACCAAGGTGCAAAATATGGATCACCGCATGACAACCTTTTTTTTTCTAAAACGAATCATTAATCGCATTCATCCTATCTAGAATATGGCGATGGACTGCAGCTCCTGGGGAGCCAGTCCCTGCCCTCCCCGTACTATCTACAATCACATAATGAAATCCGCCACCTTCTCGCACCACTCCTCATCGCCCCACAACTGCTCGCTGGTACGTCCCTTCCCATCTCCCACCCAGGGGCAACTCAGTAAATGCGCCGCAGTCTGTGGCGTCCACCCATCGCACACGCACCATGGTTCTTCCGATTTCCCGACCTCATACACCCACTGCTGCTGAGGGCCCCTGTCCGTCACCATGTACACGAGCCCTTTCACTGCTCTCGATGACCACTTTAGGTATGCAGGCGCCTTGGGATATATGGGAAATTCTTGCTTAATCCCCGCCGGCGTGGCAATCACTGTCTTCTGCGACCTCCACCCCACATTGACTTCCATCCTCGCTGTCATATCAGCTCCATCGTTGCCCTTCTCGCCCTGGTGGCCCCTCACCCGCAGCAATGTCCGTGGACGCTGCTGCGTCATGATCGCAATAAACCTAGAGAGTCTACAAAAGGAAAAGTAAAGGAGAATAGAGTATCGGAGGAACGTGGAAAGGAAAAGAAGCGAACTAAACAAGAACCCTCATCCGGTGAGTACCCTTCTTCCTCTTCAGATTACTCTTCCGAATCTGATGATACAGAATCTCAACCTCAAAGAAAGAGGAAGAATCATGCGAAGACTCTCCAGGCCATGCCTATTAGAAAGAATGTGACACGAGTAATCAATCATGCCTGCATGGTTAGGCCCATTGGTCAAGGCACAAAAGATGGGAATCCAAGATGGCTGATGGACTCTGGAGCTTCAAACCATACACCAGTAATCTCCAGCTACTCACCAACGCGATAGCCATCGATCCCACGCCGGTAGAGACTGCCAATGAAATAATGGCGAAGGGAGACCTGGTTCTACATCTCTCATGTGGCACCATAACCATTGCAGATGTAATGTACAGCACAGACCTGCTCCCCAACACGCATTTAATCTCAATAGGACAACTGGAGGCGAAAGGTCTCGAATTCACCTTGAAGAACGGGAAATGCTTTATGTTTAAACAGGGTGCACTGTGAGCGGTAGCCAATAGGGAAAACCCCATATACTATCTAGAAGAATGCTCTCCCAACGCAATGGCTTTGCAAGCACTCTCTTTCCCTAGGCTGGACCCCGCATCAACTCTTATAGTAAAACTATTACAGAGCTCCTATACAGCGGCATACAGAACGGATATCAAAAAAATGGAAGTATGGCATCGCAGGCTAGGATACTTAAACAAAAAATACATGTCCCTCGTTCCAAAACTTGCAGGCGGAGTGGAATTTGGTGAACCTCGGAAGTACAAACTGGATTGTGGAGACTGCATAAAGGCAAGCTAATTACAATGGGCCGTCAAACTGCATTTGTGCAATCCCCGACCACACAATCCACGACCGCACCGGACCTCGAGCAAATACTGGAGCCGATTAAGTTTGACTCCAGGGTCCCGCGAGGATACAGAACTGCCATGAAATCTGCACAAGCAAATCATTGGAAAAATGCATATGGGGACTCGAAACAAAAGGAGTGAACTTTAATGAAACATATGCCCTGGTAATCCGATTCATATCCCTAAGAATTATCCTACACCTAGCAGCAATAAATAATTGGGAAATTAAGCAAGGAGACTTCATATCCGCTTTCCTTAATGGCATACTTAAAGAATTCTTGATATATATGGCTCAGCCAGAAGGATATGAAGACCCAGAGTTCCCAGGCATGGTCTGCCTAATGCTGAAGTCAATATATGGACTAAAACAATCAGCTAGAGCATGGTGGCAGCATTTGGATGATTGCCTGAAACGAAATAGGATTGATACGTACCCCAGCAGCCCAAGTCCTCTGGATTCGCTACCTCCTGTTCCTTCCAGGACACGTTGACGATATAATTATTGTCAGAACCAAAAAGGAAACGAATGAAACGAAGATGCATATGTTCGATGCCAGTAATCATGCGACAGGGGTCACGGATATTGCAAGGGTGACGAAGCGACATGGGATACGGGGCGACATGGGATACGGAGTGACATGGGATACGGAATGACATGGGATACGGAGTCTACGTAGGATACGGAGGATGTTTTGCCTAGGAGGATATCTGTATAAAGACCTGAAGATTTCCTGTAGTTATGTGCTTTCATGATCATCGAATATCATCTTCATTTCCTGTCTTCACTATTCACACAAGACCAAGTGAATTGGACAGACGTATATTTCTACTGCATATTAGCAAGCGGTACAAATTCAAGGACCTAGGCCCTGTATCCACATAAATCGGCATGATGATCGCCCCAACAGACGGCTATACATAGATCAAGCTCCTTATGTCCACGATATCCTGGAAGAATTTCTCATGTCGAACACTACGCCAGTCTCAATCCCAATGCATCCCAATGAATAATGGGAACCCAAGAAAGGTGATGTTTTTTTGGATGCCAAAGAAACCTGGGTTTACCTACCTATAGGGACAACTAAGTGACCACACGATCTCGAAGAAAAAAAACCGGAAGTTTTTCCCGCTTGTAGAAGTTTTTCCTACAACGTGCCCTTAGTGAGACGACTCCTCTGATTAACCCCACCTGTTTTTTGCAATTCCGTCACTGACAATCTGGACAAGTACAAGACACGTTTCAAGAAACTCGGTACAACGAGGGGAGGCAGAATATTTTCTTTGGTTTACTTTCATTGTTTAATGTTTTTTTTCATGTGTTTGTTATATTTATGCCTATGATTTTGTAGTTCTGTCCTCTACCATACGCCCGAGGGTGATAGAACTACCCCAATGGGTAGTCTATGATGGTAGGCTATGATGGCAGGCATAGCGGAATACATGTATATAGATTCGAGTGGGAGACCGACCGGATGGGCTCCAACACTCATCATCATCAGAATACATAGAGAGGTGTTAGTGCGTCAAGCATACGAGGCATACGCTGGGCATGGGAGATAGATCAGGACAGACTCTAGACAGAGATAGGTTACGGAGGAGGGTCGTGCCAACCAGACTAGAGATAGGTAGCCTTGTTGCCAGGGCGTGGGTTGTATCTACACCCGTTGTACTGCTTACCTAAGTTGGATGCTAAGCCGCTGGTTGTTGTGGGAAAATATTTACGTTATTTGCTTGGCACTGACGAATGTGGGTATACAAAGCGGTATATACAAAGCGTCTGGTAACGATCATGTTTGTGCTCGTAGCCAGGCTCTCCTCTGTATTAACTCTTATTTATATCATGGACTCCCTGAACTACCTCAATAATGTTCATGCAACGAAGGAAATAAACTTGCCAAAAGTTGAAGCACCACACCGAGGGTAGCAAGGCGGAGCTGGACTAGCAACGGTGGGGGGCGTAGAATACACAGAAACTAGCAACACGCTATAAAGTCGATTCAGTAGGCTCAAGGTAAGAACACCTAAAATGCCTGTGGTACCACCCAACCCTTTCCCCTATGTTTTACCCCGCCCAGGGAATTTTAGGTTCGTCCTCATTCCTGCCTCCAAGTTATCTCTCATGCTCTGATACTTGACCCAAGCAATGACCACCATACGACCAAATAACTTCTCTCATTCTCCGTCTGGCATATCTCACTAAAAACACCCAAGCTTCTTGTAGGAATCAATGCCCATCCATCATGCCAGCAAAATTTGAGAGAGCATAGCTGGGTATTAGCCGTATGTGGTAACTGCCATTGATTGACCCGGGGAGTGCGCAAAACTGCAATATTGGCCTAGAGGATTTGTCATACTCGGAGGAGATCGATAACAGAAGTCGATAATCTGGACAGTAGATATCGATGCCAGTGTATTGTGAGGTAGAACCACACCCGCTTTCACCATGATGTCCACGTTTGCTCTGCCATGTCCGAGGATACTGGCTCCTCCTAGACTCGGACCCCACCCCCTAAATTGTGCTGTTGCGGCTTCTCTGCGGCTGGCTGTTGACTATCCTCATCTCTAATTCGAGGAAATTGCGGGTCAATCGAGTCCTCCATCCCTGCAGGTAACTCATACCAGTATAAGGGTGCTCCTTGGTTAGGTAGTTCTGCCAATCCTGACCCCCCAGCCTCTAAAATCTCTGCTCCTCCCGACTCGTATGGTCCAGAATCTTTCATATGATTTGGCTGAGGAACCTCACTGCTCGCATTTTCTCTCAATGTCTCCTCTCTCTTTGTGCGGCGCCGGCGGTAGTACTTCCGAATTGCAAACACCACGGCAAGGGTGACTACCACAGTGCCACATATAGCACCAACCACGAGACCCACCAAAGCAGACCGGCTCAAGGACGTTGGCGGTTCTCCATTCCCGCCTGGTACTATGTCAGTAGGCTGAGATGTTTGGTGGGGAGAACTTGTTAGCGGTGTGGCAGACCCCTGGTCAATTCCAGTGGTGATAGACTCCCAGACGACAGACTTGGTTAGCGTGAGAGTCAATGGGATTAGCGTGGCAGACCCGTGGTCGATTCCAGTGTCCAGATCGTGACAGATACGAGTACTTGCCATGAGAGCCGCGTGGCAGTATCGTCGATTAGCGTGACAGACTCCGTGACGGTTGACACTATTCTCTTGCCCAGATTCGGAGAAGCTAAGCAGACAGGATAGGTTAAATTCTCCCACGTGCGAACGTCACACAAATATCCGTCGGGACAACATGAATTGATCATAGATGCACAAGAAAACATCCCAGGAGAGCATGCACGGGGGTCAGGAACGCAAAAGGAAAGAAAGACTCCTTCTCTGTCGGTGTGCTCCATAAGTGCACAAATATCAGTTGTTGGACAACAGATGTAATTTTCCTTGCTGGTAGGGGTAGTGCATTCCACATCAGGGCTATGGCAACGGTTTATTGTGGGTTGCGGCATATCAATCTGTTCAGGAGATGAGTTTCGTCTTCTGCTTCAGCGAGAGATCAATGCTGCAGGCAAAGTCGATTCCACGGTTTGACAGGTTACGATCCAGCTATATACTTATATGTACCATCCGCATCCTGGTAACGATGAGACACGATCTAACGATGAGTTTTTTTTTTCCTTTTTCTCTCAGAGTCCACCATAGGAATTGGAAAATAACCCCCCATACTCGAAGATAACGATCCCACTATTTAGTGTTACTATTCTACATGAAGGAAGGTACATATGCCAGGCCAGTTCTAAATACATTTAGGTACCCTTGTCACTACAGTCCACCCTTGCTATAACCGACCTCGCTATCACCATGGGCCGGTGAGACATGCCAGACATGCATGAAGGTCTAAGCGGTCTATAAACAAGCGATACGCTGGACAAGAGAAAGAGATCTTGCTTATAGACCGCTTACACCTTCATGCATGTCTGGCATGTCTCACCAGCCCATGGGATACCGGATCCCTTGCTATACCGGACGGAGCAGAGGCTTCAAGATTTCACACTAGCAAATTACCCCTCGCTATACCGGACGGCCATACAATACCGTACTGGACAGAGTGTAAAGGTTTTCATATCCCTGTTCTCATACATTTCTCCCTTGCTATAACGGACGGAGCTAAGCTAATTCTTCTGGGTACATGTGTCAACTGCGGCCTCAACGCTTCTGTCCACTGTTTCGCTTACTGCGCTTGCTTCCCTTCCTTCTGCTTCTCTTGCCTCTCTTGCTTCACTTGCTCTGGTTGATGTGCCTAATTCATCTGATTTGGAGTGAATGTTAAGCCACCCATGGAGAGTCTGTTGTTTGCGCTTGGTTGTTGATGGGCCTGGATCGCAAGAGGCGTTGAAGGTTAAAGATTGTATTAATACAGCAAATCAAGTAAGACTCGGCTATGTAATTACCTAGGTACCTCATCATCAATGAAATTCTTACCAAAGTCACTAAGCTTCTCTTTTGCATGTTCTGGCTCCAGCCGTTTGCGACATATTTCACGCTTTTCCAGCACATACAGTGCTCTGCGTTTTCCTGCACTTCTCAACATAATTAATACTGGCATCACTGGTATTGCAATTGCAAGGCCACTCCGCATATGCCAAGCTTAACCCTCCTATACCGGATCCCTTGCTAGAAAGCGCTGCATTTTAGCCGTCCGTTATAGCAAGGGTGGACTGTATTACCAACTCACTCCAGTCCCCATGCCCCCCACGGCAGCCATATGGTCTCAACCTATATCAGTCAACTCACCAAGCCTCAGGCAGTATCACTAATACGCCCCCCTTGCGAGTATGCCGAAAGATACTGAAAAACAGCTCCAGGAGGCAATCAGCCATGCTCGACGAGAGCCAGACGTGCCTACCCGACGTACTGCAGAGCTGTATGGGGTACCTCGCACCACATTACATCAACGAGTGCTGGGAAAGCACCAGGATAGTAGAGTAGCCCATTGGGATGAGTAGCTGTTCTCTACTGGAGAAGAGAATGCAATCGCAGAGTATGCAAGTATCATGACGGATGCAGGATTTCCACTAAGCCCTAATCTTCCATGGCAATTGCACAAGCGATTATTAATGAGAGGGAGATGCCCCAGCATGGTCAATGGGGGGTATTATAGGTCCTCGTGAATATAGTACCAAGCCCCGAGACAAGCAAAACCAGTGTTTACAACGACAAGGTGCAGTGCCTTCCTCTACTATCCATACGGTTGGCAGCCACTGGGTAAACAGGTTCCTTGACCGCAACCCAGGCTTCAAGAAGGTCTACATCCGCTATCAAGGGAGAGCAAGAGCAGCAGTAACCAATATTCCTCTGGAAGCTTGCCAAACTTGTACGACGGAAGAATATAGCTCAGTGCAATATCTGGAGCTGTGATAAGAAGGGGATAACTATGAGCAGAAATAGTACTCGCAGGTTATGGCCATTGTACGAGTGGGGCATAGGAGTACAGCCATGACAGAGGGAGGGTGGAACATGACGCAACTTTTGTGATATTTCCTAGTGGATACATGGATGATGACCTTGGACTTGAATATATACAGCAACATTTTGACATCTATACTCGGGGTGCTGTTAGGAGGGGCGAGGCTGAGGGGGTTGTTGAGGGAGTTGCTGAGGAGGTTGGTCATGAAGTGATTGCCCCCCCCCCCGCGGGGGGTGTGGGT
>Ga0307514_10006074_pt1 | contig 10613 bp, 13 predicted proteins | sample 16_EM_MG_FD_203088 | JGI IMG/M metagenome (GOLD analysis project Ga0307514, IMG submission 203088) | Populus trichocarpa ectomycorrhiza microbial communities from riparian zone in the Pacific Northwest, United States - 16_EM | ecosystem: Host-associated > Plants > Roots > Unclassified | place... | reverse complement strand
TTATGCGACTGCCAAGGGTTTACCAGAAGGAGCTATTCCCAAGATTCTCCGTATATGTATTGACGAAATTGATAAGCGTGGGCTTGAGTGCGAAGGAATCTATAGGGCTAGTGCTACATCTTTTCCCCTTGTTCCCATTACAACTGATAGTTTGTTTAGGTTTCGGGTCGTCATGCAGCCGTGCAAAAAGTAAATATTTTAGCAAAAATCGAGTGTGTAAAAGCTTATTTTATTGGCTTAGTTTCGGCTCGAGATTGAGAAGGATGAGTATTCATTCGAATTTACACAGAAGGAGGACAGTTATGCAGTAGCATCACTTCTAAAGGTGCGTTTATTGTCGTTCAGATCAATTGTTGCTCATCGGTTCCTTAGTTTTACCTCCGAGAACTTCCAGAACCCGTTTTCAGGTTCTCATTGCAAGACCGAATACAGCACTCGGAAGATCGGGGTAAATACACTTTTGTGGTCTTACATTGTTTGACACATTCTGACCAAGCTGTAAGAGGGGCACATTGCCAATGACTTTTTGCTCTTACGGTCAAAAATTCGACGGCTACCTCCGGTGCATCAGGCAACGCTGAGGGCACTCCTTGAACACCTCGCGCGGGTAGCCGCCAAAAGCGAGAAGAATAAGATGGATCCTAAAAATCTGGCAATCGTATTCGGAGGAGTAATATTCGGCGAGGACGAGATGCCGAAAGGGGGCGACCTCTTGAGCGTGCAAACATCGAAGGTTACTTTTAAAATTCAGTTTGTGTCAAATTATCAATGATTGAGATTTCGAACGTCGCAGGACACTTTGATGGAAGATCTCATTACTTACGCACATGCTTTATACGACCAACCAGGACCACCACAATCTCCTCCTTTACCGCCCACACCTGCAGGAGAGCCTGTACCAGTTGTCACTTATGGTTCAAAGACAACAAAAGTAACTACTCTGCCACCAGACGGCTCCCAGTCTCAGGACTTCACACCAACTCTTCCGTCCCGCCCAAATGATAGCTTGCACCCGTCATCGAGAGCCTTCACGTCTCCTAGCAAATTTAAAGCCTATCCTGAAAAGTCTTTGCCAGTCATCGCTTCGGAACAACCCAAAGTTGAAAATTCTTCTTCACCCTCACCAGTATCAGAGGGACGAAATTCAGTGATGTTTCCTCAGAGTGGGGCATCAGAGGAACAGAATCAAAACCGTGCCACCCGGCCAGGTGAGTAAACTTGGGAATTCTAGTAAATAATGTATGAATGTGTTTGTACTCTTGTTCCTGTATTGTATTTCCATGAACTGTTGTATCTGATCAGAATAAATGGATATTCTAAGAGCCTTGTAGCCTAGGTTCATTTCGGCAGCAGTATCAACCTGTTTTATGAACTCGAACAACAGTTGAGCACGTTGACGGAAATAATCAAACCAGCTGTAATTCACCGTCCCACAAGTCCGATGTCATGAAGTCCGAAATTGATAGAAGACAGTGCGCTTCGAAGAGCCTGTCCAGTGTCGTCAATAGATTGAAGGAATCGAAGTAACTCCCTGCACAGTTGCCACTCCTTTGCATCGAGGGCGCTAGTCAGAAGCCGCACGGCTTCTGAGCTGTTCTCATCCAACTGTTCCAAATTATGCAATACCAATAAATATGATCCAGCAGTCTTGAAACGCTTCAAGAAAAGGCAAGTCTGTATAAAGTCAATCATGATTATTCCGAGCAATGAATAGTTGGAGGTCCTGACCTCAAACAAGCCCTTCGGATTTCCAACCACGTTGAACAGATATCGCCAGCGTGTCACCTCCGTCTTTCGCGCGCAACCAACAACGACGTCGAGAGCTGCGTCGAAGTGATCCAGAAATTCCACCACTGTTGGTAGAACTGCGTTTGGGTGGTCAGTCAATCCTTCATCGTCTTCGTTCGTCAATGCTATGTCCGATTCAACGACAGCATGCAAAAGCATCTCTAGGGCATGGGCGAAGAACACCAAGTTCTTATAATGAGAAGCGATGGCCACCGCCTCCTTGACCTGTCGATTTTCGAGATGATACAACAAGATGTGTTGCAGAAAGAGCTGTGACTAAAACTTTTTTAGTACTTTACATTCTTTTGTTGCTATTATCTTACGCTTGTCGCGTGTCGGAATAACACGAATGGCAGATTGGACCGAATCGCTAGTTCATGTTCAACTCCAATGATAATGCCTTTGTCCATAAGGACAGCTGGGAGAGTGATAGATAGGTTAGACAAATCGCAATACCGATTGATGATCGGTTCCTTACATAGCGGATAGAAATCCAGTGGAATCCTCACATTCTCCTTTACGTCTTCCACGCTGGTATCACGAGTCTCATGAGGTTCCAAGGATAAGGCATTCAACCAGACCCTGATGCCTTGGGCATCATACGCCCACAATGAATTCTCCAAGGCCCCCACTCCTCTTAAATGGATCCAACAGAACTCTATACGCTCGGCGAGAACTTGGATGTCGTACTTAACCTCTTCGTTAGCAGTCTAATGTCCCTTACATCAGATAAATGCTTTTGATATATTGATAGAATGATACTGCACCTTTCGCGGGCGGAGAAGAATTAATTGCCCAGCCACAACCATCAAGACAGTAGCAACTGCAAGATCATCCACAGGATCTCCGATTTCTGGTGTAAAAGTTTAGAACAACACAAGCCGCGAGTTATGGAGTACAAACGTTTCTGCGCAGAAGGTATCATCCAACCCAACATTCTAACCGCGCTGGGTGCGGAGATAATCCCAGAAAAATTTATACTTCCGCACACATGAAGCTTTATAGAGTCTGTTGTCGGGACAACTAGATAATGGTGCAACGTATTGTCGGACATATATGCCAACAATGAATTATCGACGATGGACATGATTATGACCGGCGAAGACGTGATTTCGCGGTGTAGAATGTTTTGGGTGCTTAGGTCCAGATCACGAGAGTAAAGCCGAATCTGAAGTACATTATCAATAAGAGAGGACGCTCAAAAGATGAATAGTGTTCACCTGGTACGACTTGGACAACTCTACGGCTGCAATTAAGACGTGGTGGAACCAGAGTAAACCCCCTCTGACTGTGAAAATCTGCTCCTGCTCTTCATCAGCAAACATTTTCCATCTTCCCGAAGACGAACTGTAGTGGGTCAGTCCTCTTCTACCGGCTACAGCAATGAGTCTTCCATCACTGCTCAATGACGAGTAGCGAATAGGCCAATTGAGGGCTAGGTATCTTTGTGGAATCTACACAATCGCTCAATGAAAGTTGCAAATAGAGTTATGAACTCAACCCGACTTTGATATGTTGCCAAACATCCGATTCCGGATTAATTACGCTCATATCAGGTTGATCGACCCCTCTGTAAACAAGTACACGGTCGTCCAATTGCAGGAAGGCATAGCGCGTGTTGTCCTGGAAGCCGTATCAGCAAATTCGTAAGCATACTTTGTCCAGCCAAGGTAACCGTTTACCGGAGGGTGCTGTCCTGTGGTAGCACTCTTTGCAAAAGGAATCACAAATAGTTGACTGTCATGGTTTCGGGAAACACTGGGGGACAAGACAAAGAGCTCGAAGTTCCCGGGGCCCCAAAACTGGCCATATAAATGAAGCTGAGGACAAAACAAAAATCATTACCACCCTCACCAGGTCTTTGACCCCATACATGAATGTGTCTTGGAATCTATGCGCAGATTGAAACGTCTGCAATAATAGAGGTGACTCAGAGTTACCTTTCCTCGTCAACAACGTCATTGACACCGACACTGAAAGCTAGACATTTTCCACCCATGCTAAAAATCCCCCATCCATGCTTCCACCCCACAGCGAGGACGTACCCATCTGAGGTCCACTCCATGGAAGTCACCTCCCCAGTTTGTTTATTAAAGATATTCGGCACCTCGATCTTTTGCGACTTGGGCACGACCCCTAGTTCAGAAGGGAAATTGGTGAAATGAATTGTACCAGCGTATGTCCCGACGGTGATGAGAGAGAACTTATTGTTGACAGCGATACAGCTTGCTTGTCGAGGTTCAAAATAAGGTTTTGTAAGGGTTGGATTCCCTAAGCCGGGTTCGACACTGCGTTGTTTTTGAACCCATTTCGGCGTTTGAAAGTCATGGATGCAGGTTCCAATCCACCTTGACTCTCCGTAAAGAGTGCCACCATCTGCGTCAACATCCTGAGCTGAAAGATGAGCGAGCATAGATGCTATTGAGGAATGGTAGGTACATTACCTCCGAGAAACGATTTTCCGTAGAACTGTCGTTTTCAGGGCCAGAATCGCCTTGGAGGCTAACGAGATACGCCCTTCCATCCGACGTAATCCAAATCTCGCCAGTCATGGCTTTTGCAATAATCTGCTTTACAGCGACTAGTAATTTTATTTCATATATAGGAAAGAAGTACTGAAAACCACAAACCAACCGTCAGATTCAAGAAGCCATGGAAAGTCCAGGTCGTTGAGCAACCATGTGTCATAGTCTACATCTTGTTGTTCATTATCATCTTCTCGGACTGGCCACGGCATTTGTTGGATCGTTGGCGGGTTTTGGGTTGAGAACATGACAAAATCCATCCTTGGTGATACACTGCCCAAATCACCATATTGAACAAGCAAGAATTCAGATATACGAAATTTACTAGCCTTATAAGGGTCCCTTCTACCTTGATAACACCTTCGAGCTGTAAATGAACGGCGTGAAAAGGTAATCCTTCTCCTGCTCCTTCGAGGAAGTTCCGTTGTGCGTTTAGCGGCAAAGGTGCGGAATTGTACACTGATTCATCTGGATTGTAGACCACAGAAACCAGCACCAGGTAAGATTCGGAGGTCTTTCATGAAACAGTCGGTAACCTTTCATACAAACGATAAAATCAGCGCACCTTGATGACAACCCTATTCCCATTCGGAGACCACCATACATCTACACTGTCTCCATGAGTCAAGATAGAGGTCGGCGTCCGGGTCAAAAGGGCAAGAAGTGCAGAAGGCTAGAGGTTTAAGGGAAACGCATTCATTTTCTACTTCTGTTTGAATAATATAAACGCACTCTGCCAGACCATACAGCAACGGTGGTCCTTGTAAGAGTACAGAAAAGCAGCTTCCTGGGGCTGGGTTCAAGAGCAATAACCTGTTCCGGAGGGATATTAGGTAGGCCAGGGATGGTGGCAAGCCTCCTGGCTGATGTGGTTGGGAAGTACATTGTATTCTAGATGGTGTCCAGAATTAGAATGTGGCCGCCATGGCGCTTGTCAAATCAATAGAAAAAGTCTATTTTGAGATATAACTGAGAAGTTTCATTGCTACATAAGTATGTACAGATTAGAGTAGGTCAAAACTTAAATAAGCGGGTGTACTAATATTACAGTGCGAAGGATTGAAAAGGTGAACAAATTCAATTCTGGGTGGACGAGGGTGGAGATTGGAATAGCCATGATTTGAACTTTTTCCACGAGGAAGCCTGATGTTTATTTTCCTCAACACCAGGAGGACACTCTTCGAACACTGAAGGTATATCGTGCGGTGTTTCAACGCCAGCTCCCAAGGTTATGGGTTGAAGGCGTGACTGTCTCAGTAGGCTGAGAACAACGCTCACACCCTCGCGAGACTTGAAGATACACGTATGAGATAATGTTCACGCGACAATGAATTTGAATCTTACTCGTTGAAAATTTGCCTTGAATTTATGGAAACCATGGTTCTCAATTTTCTTAGTTAAACCCCACCCAAACCTAGAGAAGATCCTTGCCTCTGTGTGTTGCAAAGTTCTCCTGTAAAAGATATGAGATATGAATTTATGAGCGAAACAGAAGAACCTGCCCTTCAGGTGTCTGAGCAAACTTGACCGATTCTTCGACCTGCATAATTTTGACATGATCCAAATTCTTCGTCACGCAGGTAACCACTTTGCCATATGGATCAACTTCACTCTCCTCAACAATCCAAGACTCCGCCCTGGATACCATGCCCTTCGGAAACCACCTTGGCATGTTACCTTGCTTTAAAATGAGCCTTTTGGTCACCAGAGTGCCAAAAGACGTGCATTCCCTCGAGATGACATCGCACGAAATGACATGAGCCGCATAGGGGTTGGGATATCGAAGAAAGAAAGCCAAAGTGACAATTGGCCAAGAATCGCTGAGAAAGTGAGTAATAGAAGTATGAAAATATGCGCGACATACTCATAGAGATATGATTGAGAAAAAAATCTCATAACCTCGGAGAGCAGCCAGATGTTTTTAACGAAAGGCCTTCCGCCTCTTCTCTGATTATCAAATAGTCCAGGCTGGTGTAGTGAGATTCTCGGAGAATATGTACTGTGAGCTTGGACAAAGACAGTGGACACTGGACACTGGACACGCGTGTCACTGAGTCTTACACCATGCTTATGTCAGCGCTTCCCATTTGTGGGTTGCCCCTAACTTTCAGTGCGAATTTCAAAATGACTTCTCGCAAGCGGAAACCTGCTTTTGAATCCATGCAGGTGCACAGGGATATGGACCAAATCACAAAAGTCTTTTGTTGTGAGTACCTAGTTTATAATGGATAAAAAAAACAAAAGCTATGATTCAAAGCAGTCAGATTTTATCACATGGTATTCGGCCATTTCAGCAATGCCATCAACGATTGCAAAAATATCTCCAGGATTCTCCGTGAATCTACCATCTCTAGACCAACTTTCAACCCATAGCCGTCTTCTGTGATGGTCTCTGTTTTTCTTCCACGTTCACTAGCCGTCGCAAATGAGAAGCTGGCACGCTTTTCCGAGTCCTATGCAACCCATAGACCAGTAATTCAACGGATCTTGAATACCTCGTTTATTATTTACGTTCTGTGTGCTACTTATACGAGTATTGTTGGCGGTGCTGGTCGCGTGGGTAGAGACCGTTCAAAGAAGAGCAAGAAGGATAGCAGAAAGGGGAAACCAGAAAGAGTCGCTGTATGTTGCCGTCATTCCCAAGTATCTACATTTCTTTGACCATTTACAGGTCGATGCTATCTTCTTCCAACGGCTAAAGAACATATTACGCATTGTAATACCCGGTCTACACTCGAAAGAGGCACTACTTCTTGTCATGCACTCCAGCTTATTGATTCTCAGAACGGCAATCTCTCTCTATGTTGCCGCCCTTGATGGACGGTATGGACTTCTTCTTACTCTTCCGATATTGGCGTCCAACAATTATTCAGGATTGTAGCAGATTTAGTACGGGCTCGTCCACTTCAATTCTTCCGTAATATCGTTCGTTGGTTGCTGGTCGCCATCCCGGCGACATGGACAAACAGTTGGCTCTCCTACATACAGAATAAGTTAGCTATTGCTTACCGTACCCGGCTGACTCAAGAGGTCATGCGGCAATATCTGGGCGAGCAAGGAGACGGTCCAAACGACAAAGTTTACTATAAGATTGGTATACTCAATCTTATTTTTTATATTCTTCGTTGAATATCTAATTTAACGGGTCTAGCGAACCTGGATGATCGAATCAAGAATGTAGACCAGTAAGTTTGTATAAAAACAGGTTTCTGATAGTGTTATGTACGTTTTTTTAATAGGATGATCACCCATGACATCCAGCGCTTTTCGACTCACTTGGCAGCCATTTATTCCAACTTGGCGAAACCGATCCTTGATGTCATCCTCTACAACTATCAACTGTCGCAAAATGTTGGTGCAGAGGGCATCGTTGGTCTGACATTTTTTGTCCAACTCTCTGCCTCTCTTCGTAAGTCTAGCTAAAAATTATCATATTTCATGTCCATAATTCAAATTGAATCAGTAAGATACATGACACCACCATTTGGCATGTACGCTACACTTTCTGCACAATTGGCTGGTTCTTTGCGCCATTCTCATTCTCGCCTGGTCGAATTCGCTGAGGAAGTTGCTTTCATGAAGGGCGAGGAAATAGAAAAGATGCTCATTGAACGAGAATACGCGGCGCTGATAGAACACGAAAGCAGAGTCTTGCAGAAACGTTGGTGGCACGGATGTGTGGAAGAAGGGATCATCAAATGGTTGTGGGGTAGCTTCGGTGTAAGTGTCATCTCTACCAACTTCGCATGGTGGTCTCCATATAAATGACCTCAGCTTGTTCTTTGTGCCATCCCCGCCTTCTTCAAAATACCTGGCGCAGAATATATTGATTTAGGACAACGGACAGAAGGTGAGCCATCCGTTTTGGTTCTTAGACTAAAGACTAAGTGATGTGTAAGGTTTCGTAACCAATCGACGGCTCTTGCTTTCTGCATCCGATGCATTCGGTCGAGTGATGTACTCTTATAAGGATTTGGAAGAGCTAGCGGGCTACACTGCTCGTGTGTCTCTCCTCCTCGACACAATGAAAGATGTCCGTAGCGGACAGTTTGATAAGGCTCTGATCAATAGCACGAACAAGGGGGACAGTGCTGAGCGTGAGCCTTTCATGTTTACATTTTCAATTCTTTCAATCTCTGAGGGCGGTTCTCAGTTCTCAAGGGGTGTGGTCAGGTCATTGAGTCGGAAGACATTCGCTTCGAAAATGTGCCCATTATTACGCCCAACGGGGATGTACTACTCAAAAGCCTGAGTTTCCACATCAAGCCCGGAGTAAGTCAAATGGTTATGTCCCTTTCAGACTGGGAGAAGTGTTTAATTGTTTATACAGCAAAATCTTCTTATTGTCGGGCCAAATGGTTGTGGAAAGTCATCATTGTTCCGCATCTTGGGTGGTTTGTGGCCGGTCTACGGGGGAGTGGTGCACAAACCAGACGCTTCACAGTTTATTCTAATTCCTCAACGTCCATATCTTCCGCTTGGCACGCTTCGAGATCAAGTCATCTATCCAGATTCGAAAGCTGATTTGGATCGACGTGCGTCATGTACATAGAACATGAGATGGTTGGCTGACATCTGTACAGGTGGTACAACCGACGAACAGCTGCTACACATTTTGTCCGTTGTACAAATGGACCACATTGTTGGAAGGGAGGGTGGATGGGATGTTACAAAGGAATGGAGAGAGACCTTGAGTGGTGGTGATCAGCAAAAAATTGCGTGGGTGAGGCTGTTCTATCATAAACCCAGAGTAAGAATCGCCTCTCCAACTCTAGTAAAAAATGGTTAACATTTCTAGTACGCCGTTTTGGATGAGGCAACATCCTTGGTTCCTCCTGAGGTCGAGGGCATGATGATGGAATATGCCACAAAACTTAATATCACCCTCTTGACAGTTTCTCATCGCCCATCGCTGTGGAAGTATCATGCGCTTATTTTGCATTACGATGGAACAGGTGGATATGTCTTGTATGTCCTTTCTTCTTCTTCTTCATGTATCTTTGCTAAGAATGTAAAAACCAATGCGCAGCACGAAGTTGGATGCAGAAAAGCGTTTGGCTCTTCAAGAAGAGAAGCAGGCAATAGAAACCAAGTTGCTTGAAGTGTCAGTATTGCCTTGTTGTCTGTATTTTGGAATGTGCTGACCGGCCGCATAGCCCTAAGATGAGGGCAAGACTTGCAGAACTCCGGTCACTGACATGAATTGCTAACGTTTCCTCCTGATCAGTATTCCAGAATCATACACCTACATTGCCCTTACATTGAAATGTCCTTGGAAAATATGTTACAGTACATATACCTTCTGTATAATTATAAAATCGGATCGGTGAGCGCTTTCCGGGCCGACTCAGAACCTTGCCTTCTACAAATGAAAGTTCAGCGCTTTCTTTCGTCCTTTCAGGGGGTAATCAGAACTGCGTACACAGGATGCATATGCAGACGTTATACACGACAAATCGCTACGCAATCGACAGGCATTGAGTCGAAGTACGCACAAAAGGTGGTGCAGAAGTCGAATGAGTGTGTTAGTCTTTGTATCTTTTTGCTTGAATCTCATAACGTCTGCCAGAACAGGATTAACCGTGGGTGAACTTCTCAAGAAGGCTAGAGTTGTCAAAGAGGAACGATGGAAAGCGGACGTCGAGGAACTGAAGAAGGCAGCCGAGAACATAAGGAAGCAGAGCAACCTTCCTCCTAGGGATGAGAAGGGAGTGAATGGGCAGATGCCAAAAGGAGGGAACGATCAAATCTGCAGTAAGAACGAGAGGAAAGATGCGCCTCCGTACAAGGTACCTTATGATATGCCTTTTTTCAATTGAGTGCTGTAATTTAACGACAGACTTGCAGGAATTAGGCAGCATTCTAAACTTGCAACGACTGCTCTCAGCGCCACATACTGCACAACAGATATCTGCTTTATGGGCGGCATATCATGCTTCACGCTCCGGTGGGACAGGACGAGGATTTGTCTGTGCATCTATTCCGTTAACCGTATATGAGAAGATGGCGAAGAATGGACGCAAATACCCCTCGTTTGTAGTCCCTGTTCCTCATGCACAGCAACAACGGACAGCGGTGTCTGTAGCCTCTGAAGACAACACGGCTCATGAGTTTTACTACCTCCAGTGGGATTTCAATCCTCCTCCGCCGATACCCTCTACAACAGATGACCTTTTTACCAAACCTACCTATACTACTCCCTCGGGCCTGTCAAACCCACCAACGGCAATGGTCCTCTATACGCCATTGCAAGAATATAAACTACGTCAAACATTCGCTACGCCCTACCTTGTGTTGACG
>Ga0307514_10006073_pt1 | contig 10613 bp, 12 predicted proteins | sample 16_EM_MG_FD_203088 | JGI IMG/M metagenome (GOLD analysis project Ga0307514, IMG submission 203088) | Populus trichocarpa ectomycorrhiza microbial communities from riparian zone in the Pacific Northwest, United States - 16_EM | ecosystem: Host-associated > Plants > Roots > Unclassified | place... | reverse complement strand
AAAGAGTGACCGGGTAAAACCTGATTTAGGAACAGCACAATGCAGTACATTGCTGTATAGCGTTCTGAGCCTCCACAAAAATTGTTGATGCTCTGTGGGTGCTCAATTGTAGGAGGCGGATGCGATATCATCACAAGCATTTTTGCCATTAAAGGCTGCCGATAAGCTTATTGTGGGTTATCTGCGTTCCATTGCCGTTAGATTATCCAAGATGCAAGATCAAAAATTGTTGACGCTCCGCTGACGCTCATTTTGGGACATGGTTACGATCTTGTTGCAAGCTGTTTTGACTAGTAAGGCGGCCGATAGTTCAATTATTGATCAAGTATGTCGCACCGCGCATTGATTTTCCAAGATGCAAGGCCTAAAATCGTTGAGACTCTGTTGACGCTCATTTGTAGAGCATTGTGAAGATATTGTTGAAAGCATTTTTGCCTAGAAAGGCGGTCGCTATTTCGATTATGCCTTAATCACGCTGCACAGGCTTTGAATTTTCCAAGATGCAAGGCCAAAAGTCGTTGACGCTCCATTGACGCTCCATTGACGCTCCATTGACGCTCATTTTTAGGACATAGTAGCGACGTTGTCTCAACCATTTTCGCCTAGAAAGGCGGCCGATAGTTCGATTATGGCTTAACGTCGCAGCGCAGCCCTTGCATTTGCTATGATGGAAAGCTAAAAATCGTTGACGCTCCGTCGACGCTCATTTTTGGGACATAGTAGCGATGTTGTCGCAGCAATTTTCACCAAGAAAGACGGCCGATAGTATGATTATGGCTTAATGTCGCCGCTCAGCCAATTGATTTTCCAAGATGCATGGCCAAAAGTCGTTGACGCTCCGTTGACGCTCATTTTTAGGACATAGAAGCTATGGTGTCGCAGCAAGTTTTGCCTAGAAAGGCGGCCGATAGTGCGATTATGCATTAATGTTGCCGCACAGCCCTTGCATTTTCTATGATGCAAAGCCAAAAATCGTTGACGCTCCGTTGACGCTCATTTTTAGGACATAGAAGCAACGTTGTCGCAACACGTTTTGCCTAGAAAGGCAGCCGATAGTGAGATTATGGATTAAGGTTGCCGCACAGCCCTTGCATTTTCTATGATGCAAGGCCAAAAGTTGTTGACGCTCCGTTGACGCTCATTTTTAGGACATAGAAGCAATGTTGTCGCAACAAGTTTGGTTTCGAAAGGCGGCCGATAGTGCGATTATGGCTTAATATCATCGCGCAGCCCTCTGGATTTTCCATGATGCAATGCCAAAAATCGTTGACACTCCATTGACGCTCCGTTGACGCTCATTTTTAGGATGTGGCAACGGGCATATAGTTTGCTTTTTTCACTTTTACGCCGACCAATACGTTCACTGTGGAATGATATGACAATCCCGCCAATTGATTGCCGAATGTGTAAGACTGTAAATCGTTGACACTCTGTTGATGCTCACTTTAATCACATCGAAACAGCCTTTGTGTACCCAATAATTGTACGCAACAATTCATATACACATTATTGACATCCAATATTGCGTTTGCATGTATTATCGTTTGCATCCAGGAGTTTTATTACCTCTCAATTTCTGATCAGTGCTATCCACGCTATCTGAGTGAGAAATGATGTGGCTCTATCACATTCCCGTGCTTTCGGCCGGCAATTTATGGCATATAGAACATTACACTAGTTTTTGGTAAATATAGCTCAACTTCCTCACCTTTCCTTATCCAGCTCCTTTTTCTCGATTTCCATGACGTACCATAAGCAATTTCAAATATCTCAACCATGTGCACGAGGTCTGTGCGGAGAGTTATGCAGTTGGACACATGGATGAAAGCAGCATGACGGTCGTCGTTCAGACTGATTCGTATTGAGCCCTGACCGCTCTTTCTATGACACGTATGACATCACTCACCTAAATTTTGTTAGTATATTTCGTCACTAATATTGCTTTTACTTGGTCGCTTAACAGTCACATGCTGATGCAAATCGAACGTGTCAGCCGTTTTGTCGCCTGATTTGGATTCTAGAACCTTCCATGGTGCGTTCGACCCTTGCACAAGCACAGACGAATTATCACGTCTCACAATTTGGTCAAAAGTGGTAAACAAATTGCTTTTCACAAACAGATGACGTCAATAATCACACTTTGTCTATCTATTCCTCCGCTGATGCAGGAGCCGTCACCATGTCTTCGTCTGAATCCGAAATCTATATGGTGATTAGCTGGAGGCTATAAGCAGGGGTAAAAGCTTACCGGTTCAACAGGCTTCGCTTTCAGCAAAGGTAACGTATCGGGCTCTGCGGCGGGCTCAAGACCGGATATGGTTGTGTTCGACTGTGGTTTCACCGAACCTAGCCGAATATGACTACTTCCTGGGCGAGAAGTCCCTTGCGGCATTTGCGATATTCCAGGGACAATGTCAAGCCTCTCCATAAGCTCTCCAAATGTTGTTGGTGGAGGTGCCGAAGGGTCATCATCTGTTTGAGGTTGAACGACTACCGGAACCCTTAATTCGGCTGTGCCGTACTTTTTATCTCGTTCACGGAAGTAGTCGGCTGCATCCTCCCATCCCGGTTGTGTCAATTCGTCAAGCTTCATCTGCTTCTGCCGGAAGCTCTCCATGCGCTGCTGTACCATTTTGGAGATTGTGCCCATCACCCAGCCGGGTTCGTCATCTTCGCTCAGCTTGCCCAGCTCTGTCTCTTCATCCTCATCTTCCCCATCCTCCCCATCGTCGGAACTTGCAAGATCACTCAGACTGTCTCCGATAGCAGCCATCATCTCCTCAAAAGTCTTTTCGGGCTCTCTGGGTGTCAATCCTGCGATTTCAGCATGCGTCATATCGTCCTGCTCTTGTTGAACCGCTACCTCTGCGTCTTCAACTCGCTTTCTTGCCCCAGCCGTCTCTCTCTCAACATAATCCTCAATCCATTTCTCTTTCTCTTCATTGCTTAAGAAGTGCATTTCTCGTCGTTTTTCCGCCGCAAGCTTCTTTTTGGATCTCAAGCTGCACAATGCCCCCAGGGCTCGGACTCTCTCTGCTTCCAAGCCGCTCTTGCCTTCATTCTCATGATGACTTCGTTGGGTTGACTGCTTTGTCGATTTGCCGTATCTGCCAGCCAGAAGTGGCAAAAAGTTCTTTTTCGGAGCATTCACCATTGTAGTTTGCGTGGACTTTGTTGTTGGGCGAGATGTTGGATGTTGCAAGTTATGGACAATATGGAGGCAAGCTGCGTCTTTTATGTCAAGGTTGGTACGTTTACTCATCTTGAACAAAGCAAAATCTCCCTTTTGACTGTCAATAAATCAGGAATAGTGACGCTAACCGTACAACATGACATGATTGTTAGTGTCATTTTCATGTAATATCCCGGGGATTATTTGAGACAAACATCAGCAGACGTCCTTTCCCTCGAACAACATCCTATTAATATATAGCGATTAGGCGATTCCGGCGGTCGTACACCGCAGTTTATCCCTGTTATCAAACAACCAACATCAGACCGACTTTTTGCAACTTGCGGGGCGGTGGGAAACCCCTGCAACTTGCACCCATACTCAGCAGGATTTATCTTGAGCATAACGATCATGTTGGCTGCTACTTATTCCATTCTGACAAGAAACTAACTATATAGTCCTCAGGGCTTCCCACTTCCTCTCGTTATCATCTTCCTCTCCTATTCCACACCAGCACATCATGGATACACAACCACCTCTGCCAGGTGAGAGCGGATCGAATACCGGCCGATTGGCGGGCGCTACATCAAATACGGATATACTTGGCACACAATAAGAGCGCAGACACAAGTTAGTTCACCGCGACGCTGCCAATGCAGCCACCAAACATATGACCCAGGATGCACATTTAAAAATCGTCCGCAAAACTGGAAGCAGGAAAAATAAGAAGCAGCATGCAGTGGGATGTGAGTATATCCATATGGAGGCAAAGAGCGGTCAATTAACTGTATAACGTACAGCGGGTGTCCGTAGAGAGCTACGTAACGAATTTATCGCTGCCCGTAACGGGAAACCTCCATGGTCAACAAAGGCATTTGTCCGCACAGTCCGCGAAATCGAACATCATGATGTTGTCAGCTCTGGGATTTTCCCAGATGAATTTGCTGAGAAGCATTCCCGTGAGTGGACGAAGCAGGCATTAATCACCTTGGAGGAGGCTACGGAAGCATATATGGTAGAGGTAACAGCCGAATTTCATTGTTAGAAGCAGCAACTAATGTCTTGTAGGTTTTCAACATGTCTGCAACTATGGCAAGGCAAGGAGGTCGGGTACAGCTGGAATAGTCCGAAATGCGCCTGGCCTTGAATATGGCCAAAATGGCCAAAGAAGGCTTTTCGCGCGCCACAATCGAGGAAACAAAATATCTCATTAAGAAACCATGCGCCGAGGTCCGAGAAGAGAAGAAGCGGGGTGTTCAGTTTCCTGGGCACAAAAAGGTGAAGGCTGCGATACAAAGACACCCGGCAATGCTTCGTCAAAACCAAACGTCCGGCTGCCTTCCATGCCAAAATGGCACCACAAAGAATCCGCAGACACGCTGGAGACGCAAAGGAACAGGTACACCTCCACTCGACCGACGCAGAGAGCGAACTCCAGAGCTGACTCCGCCACTGCCCGGCACGCCACCTGCCCCAACCGGTAACACTTCTGAAGTTCAACTTTCTCAAATTGTCAATTTGCCCGCCGGATATAGGTATTCGCATACAGCTCTTTCCTGGGCGGAATTTTTCGATGATGAGGAAACCGAGCACGATACCGATTTTGATCCAGATATGCTGACTGATGAAGGTTAGTACACTATCTGTGGTGTGGTAATGCAGCTAACAATCATTTTGAAGACAAGAGCAGCGGATTGAGCGATCCTGCAACTGATGACGAGCATTGACCGAAAGACACGGGATGTTGGAGATTATTATTAAATATATCTATCTATTATTAAAGAACAACGTAGTGATCAAGAAGAAAGTCAATAAAACCGCCAGAAAGGCAGCCAAAACAATGTGAATGATGGAGTGTGCCAAATTAAATGATTGCATATTGCGGATACAGCCATGGCAAAATGAGCGTCAACAGAGCATCAACGATTTTTGGTCATGCGTCCTGGGAAATCACACCTCCGATAGGTTGTAGTCAGTCATAGAGGAATTTTTGGCGGCCTTTATAGGCAAAACAGATTGCAATACCATCCCTGCCCCATCATGAAAATGAGCGTCAACGGAGCGTCAACGATTTTTGGTCATGCGTCCTGGGAAATCACACCTCCAATAGGTTGTAGTCAGTTATAAAGGAATTATTGGCTGCCTTTATAGGCAAAACAGATTGCAGTACCCTCCCTGCCCCATCATGAAAATGAGCGTCAACGGAGCGTCAACGATTTTTGGTCATGCGTCCTGGGAAATCACACCTCCGGTAGGTTGTAGTCAGTCATAGAGGTCTTTTTGGCCGCTTTTATAGGCAAAACAGCTTGCAATACCCTCCCTGCCCCTTCATGAAAATGAGCGTCAACGGAGCGTCAACAATTTTTGGTCATGCGTCCTGGGAATTCACACCTCCGATATGTTGGATTTAGTCAGAAAGGAATTATTGGCCGCCTTTATAGGCAAAACAGATTGCAAGACCAAATATCGTTGATGCTCTGTTGACGCTCTGTTGATGCTCTGTTGACGCTCTGTTGACGCTCTGTTGACGCTCTGTTGACGCTCTGTTGACGCTCATTTGCAGGATGTGGTTGGGTGCGTGAGTATGTTTGTTTTGCACATCAAGGCGACTAATACGTCGAAAATGAACCGTGACGTACCAATGTCAATACTTCACGATTAACAGTAGCATATCTGAATGCGACCATAAATATGAAACCCGAAACGCAGAACCGGAGATTGGAACGAATGGGTCTAGCCAAACCCGGCGAAACCCGCGGGTTGATGGGTACGGGTCCGGGTTTGGCCCGCCAAGAGTCAGCGGGTCGGGTTTTTGGACAGTTCTGGAACCGAACCGACCCGTTTTTGCTGTCCAAACCCGGACTGCTGGTGGGTTACCCGGACCCGTTGCTAACACTAGCATTCGGAGATTTATATTTATCCACTATTAGTAACAAACTCAGTTTGAACCCATGTCACTGCAACTGTTGCCACTCACCAAGGTCCCAACTCTATCCTCCGTGCAAATTCTGCAAGATTCTTCAACACACCGACAATTCTGTGCCATGCGGTCACCACTCAGATGCTCGAACCAGAGGCATAAAGACCTACCTTCGGTGCAGTCATGTGTAGGGGCGATCATCATCAACTCATTTCTAAGTATTCCATATGCCCACCCTGAGAGGTAGGTAGTGATAGAACCATGTCAATGTCTTGAGTTCTTCAGATGCATCTGGTTCAATTCTAGGTATGTTGGCTTAAACCAACCTCCAATTCTTGCATCAATAGTGGACTTGGATACCAGTGTCAACATTTGGGAACTGGAGGTATAAAGAATCCCTCTAATCTGGTGCACCTGCCGCTTCCTAAATCACAACAAAGAATGATCATCAAGAATATAAATATCAACCGCCGACATATCTTCCGGACTGTTTCCAGGTACGCCTTAAATTGCATCCTCCGTCGAGTGTTACTTATTCCAGGCACGCCTAGAATTGCATCCTCTTCGACCACATGTTACTTTGTTGCCCTATTCTCCCATTATTTTGTTAAACTTCATACTATATTTACCCTTATATACTTCTGTCTATATTCCTCAACTTCACTTCATCCAACATGGAACCTACGGCCAGCCAGGTGAGGAATCACTGTTCACAGAAGATTCAAGAAGCTCACCTTGAGAGAGCACTTGCACGAGCATTGCAGAAGACAGCCAATCTTCATTGCCGATCAAATGTTTGAACTTCCCACTCAGCCTTCGAGTATAGTGTTGGAGATAGCTAATGTCCACGCTATAATTCTGATGAAGCAGGATAATAATGATACCGATCAGGAGATCAGCGATAACGAAAGTGATGATCCTGGTGAGTCCACCTTGTTATCTGATATCGAAGAAGACGATTTGGACAACCAGCAGGAGGTCCTACATCTTGACCAGGCGCGCCGTGATAAGACAATACAAACTACAAGGGTTCCACTGCCAAAGAAACAGTGCCGTGCAGATACTGTCATTGCCCACACTTCACTTCCAAATCTGCAATATCCAGCCGGGGCCATAGCACCACCATTGCTCAAACACCAAAAGTCAACCATCAATATATCACGTGAGTCTGACATTGTACATGCGCTCCCACTACCCAAGGCTGGTGGAGACCAGAATGTTCCTTAACACAAGCCCGGTGGTGGTGATCACAACGTTCTCCAACACCAAAAGGCTACTTTTGAGGTAGCCAAACAGTTCAAGGAGGCAATCGTATTCACAAAGACTCCCTTGCCAATCATTTCCGATGAGAAGTACTCGATGGTTGACGAACCTTGGCAACTAGCCATTGAAGCTCAGGATTGTCAGAGGGCATTAGCAGGTGCTCTGGTAGGTGTACCATCCGTGTGTCAATTACCCGGTGGTCCATCTGCTAGAATTGACTCGCAAACCCGAGAAACTGTAAGTGTAAATTCTATTTTCTGCTCCTCGATTGGACTTATGATGATGCTAAACCCCAAAAATATTCATAGGTAAAAAGAAAGATTAGCACCATTCGAGGAGGTTTGGCAGATGGATGTCGACGAACTATTGCTTCTAGTTACCGGTTGTATTTAGGATCAGAGACTGAGCTTCGAATACAGGTTGTGGAGCTCCTGTTTGACGATGCTTATCTCCCGAAGGTCATCGATGATAAGAAAGCCTGGTTCACGCGGATGGCAGTGCTTGACTTAATCTACCATCCGTTTTTCTTCACCGCCAATAGCTTGGGGCGACAACCGACCACATCGCAATTCTTTCAACCTCTCATACCGCAGACACCACCGCTTGTGGTCGCAGCTATTCATTGTGCACTGTCTGAGTATGGCACTGGAAAGAAGGTTAAAGTTATGTTTTCTCAAGATGAATATTGAGGTAAATTTTGCCCTTCCACAGTGATAGACTGAATTACTGCTGAAGCCATTGCACTCATCACAATTACACATGGTGGGGCTGCTTTATACCCCCCCCAATGGTGCACCTCCGCTATAATAGACGTTCCTTAATCCCCGTCGGTGCTCCTAAGTCTCAAATGGCGCTTCGATATTTCATTCAGCACTCCATACAGCCTTTTCTGTCGGTGCTCCTCCTGTAGGATGGGCGCTCCTCAATCCCCTCCTCAACCTCAAATAGGAGCGCCTCTATTTCATTCCAGACTCATTACCTCTCTCCCCTTTCAGCGCTGCTCAGCATGGATGGGCTGCTCCGCTGGATATGCGATCCTCAATTGCCGTCAGTGCTTCTTGGCCTCAATTTTTGCCCCTCAATTTCATTCTGCGCTCCTCCATCACCATCAGGACTCCCCTTGCTCACCTCAAACTCCACATCAGGCGCTCCTTCTTTCATGGTAGCGCACCTCGTTTTCCCCCGAATTCGTCATATCTGCCTTTCAAACCCCATCTTGATTGACTGCTCGCTAACCTCAATTCCACCGTTTTAGATACCACAATTCGAGCCAAACGCCATTGGAATTAAATTTCACCCACTCGACAGGTCGGAATCATTTGGAAATACAATGAGCGCCTCCAGCTTCTTTGCGCCGTGGATGAATTGTGTGTTCCTGTGTTTGTTGGCCCTGATGAAATGAGAGATTTAGTGGATGACATTGAGACTATGTTCAATTGCATTCCAATCGCTTAATCGGGTTAATGTTTCGGTTCTACCTACTTTAATTTGTTAATCACTCGTCATTTTCTTTGGTTCTTTTTAATGTAGCGATGCAAACAATAGAATGTTGAATGTGATTCTGGGTACTATAGTATGATTTAGAAGTTGATAATGAACAATAATCTATGCATCATATGTAGAGGGTATTCTTATTGCTCATGTACATCCAGAGAATCTCAGACAACGCCTGCAGTCCTTCGAATGAATATCTATGAGAAACCAGGCATATCTCTGAGTCAGTTTGGGATTCCCGCATTGGTTGGGCGACAGTCTCAGGTGCTCCCAAACATTTCACAACCGCTCCAATGGTGCTCCTGTACCAGTCATCAGAGATTCCAGTTACTCCGAAGGCCGGCCGGAATGCCCTCCTAGGGTCTGATTCTCTCCTGAAATTGATGCTTCCAAGTTTTCACTCCGCCTCCTCTCACACACTCCTGGAGGCTCCCAGTGACTAAAATACATTTTGCTGATGGACAGCTGTTCATGAGTGCAAGCAACTTGCATCAGCAAAATGTATTTTGGTCACTGGGAGCCTCTGGGAGTGTCTGAGAGTTGTCGGACCAGAATCTCAGAGTGGTGAAATCCCAGAGTTTACTGGACTGATGCAGTGGCCTTCAGGTGCACCTGGGAGCACCTGGGAGAGCCGACAACCATCCTGGGAGCACCTGGGAGCGCAAACTACAAGGCTGGGAGCACCGACCACAAGGCTGGGAGCACGTCGAATCACTGTAGAGCAGTCTGGGAAAACATCGTCTTCTTTGGAAACACAGCAGTGTGCCTGGAAATCATAGCTACTGCTTATTGTTCAACGATTTTTAAAACTCATGTATTCAGTCTGTATTCTCATCTATGTATCTATGTATATATATAGCTACCCATCTACACACAGTATATCTAGACTGGCAGCAGGCGGTACTTGGGAGCAATTCGAGGTGCGCCTGGAGATAATGATAGTGTGTACTCAGATATACACTCCGAGGCCGGGATCCACCGAGTATGGAGATGCGCTTGGAGGCTGTGATCAATCGAGTTTGGAGATGCACTTGGTGGCCGTGATCGACTGAGTTTGGAGATGCAGTTGGAGGCCATGATCAAGTGAACTCAGAGATGCACTTGGAGGCCGTGATCGAGCGAATTTGGAGATGCACTTTTGAGGCTGTGATCAAGCGAGTTTGGAGATGCACTTGGAGGCCACGATCGAGTGAACTCAGAGATGCACTTGGAGGCCGTGATTGAGTGAATTTGGAGATGCACTTGGAGGCCATGATCATGCGATCTTGGAGATACACTTGGAGGCCGTGATCAAGTGAACTTAGAGATGCACTCCGAGGCCGTGATTGAGCGAGGTTGGAGATGTACTTGCAGGCTATTATCAAGCGAGATTGGAGCAGTACTTCGAGGTGGTCGATCTGGAGGCGGTCGATGGGAGGTGTGCCGGTTGCTGAGACTCTATTCATCGGTTAGTTAACTCACAACCGTGAGAATGCGACGAGGTGACTTTACCTTTGATGCTCTTATGGAGAGCTGGCTGGTGGCGGCGATCTGTAGGGACGTAGGTCGGAAGCTGAAGCTACATTCAGTGGTCAACGCATAATCGTATGGATGAAGGGACGACATACAATCTTACGTGTACTCGGTGTATGCTGTACTCGGTGTATGCTGTACTTGGTGTATGCTGTACTCGGTGTATGCTGTACTCGGTGTATGCTGTACTCGGTGTATGCTGTACTCGGTGTATGCTGTACTCGGTGTATGCTGTACTCGGTGTATGCTGTA
>Ga0307514_10006072_pt1 | contig 10614 bp, 9 predicted proteins | sample 16_EM_MG_FD_203088 | JGI IMG/M metagenome (GOLD analysis project Ga0307514, IMG submission 203088) | Populus trichocarpa ectomycorrhiza microbial communities from riparian zone in the Pacific Northwest, United States - 16_EM | ecosystem: Host-associated > Plants > Roots > Unclassified | place... | reverse complement strand
CATCACGGTCATCCAACATGTACAAAAAAATCTTTTGGTTGGTCTTCTTGCTTATGACGTGAGAGTGTAAACTCATTTTCACTTTCAGAACACCATCGATCTACACAATAAACAATCCGAAAATTTGTTGGGAAGCCATGAAAATGATTCCATAAGACCATTTCCAGGATTACCATGATTTGCTAACTGAATGGTCTCAGAATGGTGCTCATGGCACTCTCAGTCATGGTGTGGCAATCGAACCGACTTTACTGGGTGTACCAGAGGAATCCAAACAAGTTAGGACTTACGGAGGGGTGAAGGTACCTTTTCATAGGTTATCTTTTAGTTTCTAGCTCAATATCAATTTTAGTCCCTCATCCGTCTTTTTAAAAAAGGCAACGTCTTCAAATGCTTTGAGACGTCCATGCGCAGAGCTGAGCTCCCCACAAACTAACTGAACCAATTTTTTGAACCCCACTCTCCAACAACTCTCCATGTAAATAACGACGCGTTTTTTCCGTACTCATCCCCATCATTCAACACTTGGTTATGCTCGTAAGAAAAGTTATTTTAATATTCAATCTGTACCATATTATCAATCTGTGTCATATTTTATTTCCCTGATGTTCGTAATAAAACTTGAGCTCGGGACGCCGGTTTGCATTGACATGTTCGATAATTTTGATGTTCGCGGCCTTCGTACATGCGATTGGTAAGAACGCTGTGGATCTCCAAATGAATGATGAAGCCACCAAAGTCATTGTCACTAGATTATTATATAAAACTCCACCAACCAATAATTATTCACGATTGACGGACTAACAACCGTTGAACTCCAAATTGAACAGTTGGGCTGAAGAAGGGCTGCTTGTTATCAAATCTTGCAAGGGTAACATGACGCTTTCAGAACCATTCTCTCAGTGGAAAACATATGGACGATTGAGAACAGCAAGACAAGTGTCTACAAAAGTGCTCGTCAGCCCTGAGCAGGAGAGACCCCCTTTCTACCATCTCTGTCAGAATCACGACACTCCCGAGAGAAGAAAGGATTTCAGACGGAGGGATAGATCGGTGTGGAGTAGTAGCACTGGTGTGAATGGTGATTTTCCGGGAGGAAGGAGACTCCTCCAGCAGACATGAAATCCAAAATTCATCTGATGTGGAGAGAGAAAACTGATCCTCACACTCGAAATGAAGGCGGAGGGTAAGATTCTCGAGGATGTCGATTGATTGGACAAATTTAGTGATAGTAAGGAAGGGAGTGTCGTAGGGATGCGGATACACTCCTGCTCGTTTGGATACCACCGCGAGAATAGTGAGTTGTCTTAACACGCCTATGGATGGGAAGGAAAATGAATGGCACACGAGAAAAGTTTCCGACTGGACGTTATAGCTCGTTCCAACTGGGGCGGTTTTCAGATTGTTGTTCGCAGTTTAATAAAGAGATAGTTACAGGTATCAGATAAATGAAGCCTTAGGCAAGGTGGATGGTGCAGGTTAAGAAACTGTGCCAACCACTGAAAGTCTTCCACCGTGGTTGAGTGAAAGCCGAGAACACCTAGCCTCGCAAATGGTAACCACCAAAAAAAGTTATTAAGAGGGCGAAAGTTGTAGATTGAAAGCGACTCGAGAGTGAGAAGGTCCTTTAATGTAGACGACGTCCCATAATCGGATTGGAAGAGACAGGTGCTTGAGGCTTTTGCATTGATCGAATGCAGACAGTGGGAAGCCCACGATCTCCTCTATGGACACCTCTGTGACAGAAGGTGAGCGAAGGCGGTTCCAAAAAATCGCCTGAAAAGTCTCGTCCAGATTATGCCAGGCAATGGTATCCCTTAACCTCCCCCTCAACGTGATACTGGTCAATTTCGGAACATTTGACAAAATCAACGGTCTTCCAACGAACGGGTCATTTCGACCTTTGGTAAGAACATAAGCTCAATATTTAGGCTGAAAACATTATTAAGTAGGTGAGGTCTTTCGGCAAAGACGCTGAGAAGCTCGGATGGCAAAAACTTTTGGTCGTTGCGGGTTGGGTGATTTTGGAGAGCGATGTGGGCATATAGATGACGCTCTGCAAGCGATGCGAGAAAAGGGTGTCCTTCGAAGCATTTTCTGAGGGAGATGTAGTCGGATTGTAGAAAGCTGAAGATGTAGTCGACGACAAGCTTCATAAAGTATTAGTCAGCATAGGAGCGTGGAGTAGGGGTTCCATATAAAATCCAGTCGTCCAGAGTCTCCAACAAGAATGGCTCTACCAACCCTCTACGACATTCACCCGCCGCACCCACACACATCGCATCTCCCGTTCTCCCGCGAACCGTACAAGATCCTCTACGTCCTCTACAGACTCACCACCACTCTGCTGCTCGTGCCCTGCTGGGTGGCAAAGTACTCCCTTTTCAGCATTTTACAATCTTTCACTCCTTCAAAGTGCCACCTCTCCCGTTATCTCTCCCGCCCTCGCTCTTCATGGAGCCTCCGTCAAGTCGTATACGTAGGTTTCACAAGGCGAATGTACAAAGTCACAGAACTGGCAGGCGTCACTTGGGGCACGCGAGATCCATTAGAGGAACCAGCTCAGCAGTCGATGAAGGAGACGGCATTTGTGTGGGTGCCTCCGCTGAGGGAGGTGTGGAGGACGGGAGTATTGGGTGTCGGTGCGACTACCGATGGCGGAAGGAGGTCTGCGAAAGTGGATTTCACGAGAGTTGGGTGTTTTGTCTGGCCGAAGGAGAAGACTCTAGATGGAAGTGTGTTGGTGGATGTCGACGTGGAAGGTAAAGGGGAAAGTGCTGATGCAGGAGACAAAATAGGCGATATCAAACTCGTTGGCGTGTTTATGCATGGAGGAGGATACTGCCACATGTCCGCGCACGAATGCAGTCGGACGTCTCGGATTCCTCGAGGGTTAATCAAAGTTCGTCGTCCCTCCCGTTCTCTTTCTCCCGATTTCTCACTTTTATGTCGAACAGCGCCACCTCCTCCACACCATCTACTCCCTCGAATACCGTCTGCTCCAACACGGTCCCTTCCCCGCCGCTCTCATGGACGCAGCAGCCGTCTACGCTCACGTCCTCGACTTGTACGCCCCCCTCATCGCACAGGGCAAGTGCAAAGTCATCCTTGTAGGCGATAGCTCGGGAGGTAATCTGGCACTTGCTTTGGCGAGGTGGGTGAGGGATGAGGGACATTTAAGGATTCCGGATGGCTTGCTTTTGTTTTCGGTACGTTTTTCCCTCATGGAATTCTTGACATGGTCCTAAATACATCTAGCCTTCTTGTGATCCGTCGCATCATCTACCTGAAACCCTGTCTTCCTACATCCCGCGACCAAACGAAGAATCAGACTATCTCGTCGACACGATCGAACCCCGCGCATTACTCCAGCGCACCTTTCTCGGATTCGAGCAAGATCACTGTAGATACAATCTACAACCTGCGCCAGAAGCCCAAGTCAATGATGACTTCCACCTCCTAATGTCCATCCTTCACTCCGAATACGTCTCCCCTTGCTCGCCTGTCGTGCTCACAAGGTGGGGGCATGATGTACAGCAGGATCCGGAAGGAGAGTGCGAGAGGGGGTTTTTGAAGAGGGCGGCATTAGGTGAGGAGGAGCGGTGGATATCGGTCTGGAGTGGGAATGATAAAAAGGGGGGTGAAGAAGGTGGTGGTGGTGTATCATCCCAGGCCCTCCTCACCCACTCCGCATCCACCTTCCCGGCTTCCTCTCACTCCTTCCCATCCCTCTTCTCCTCCTTCCCCCGCACCTTCATCAGCATCGGCACAGCTGAGCGTCTCACGCGCGAATGTGCCTCTCTCGTGCGGGCTATGGAGAAGGACGGGGTGGAGGTACGATGTGAGTGGGTTGAGGATGCGTGTCATGATGTGTTGATTGTGCCAGAGTGGTGGTGGAATAAACCTGTGGGTGTCCTGGAGGGTGTGTGGAGGAGAGTGGGGCAGTGGGTTGAAGGGATTTGAATAACGTTCCTGTTGTATTACATAGCAAACACTTGTATAATATTATAATAAGAAACAGAGCCGTCCTGACTGGACTCGAAATTCCGAATTCGACTCGAATTGTAGTTGGAAATATCATGTGACTGCCGGGCCGTTGTAAAGCTGAAAATTTATCACCTTCGACAGGTGTGAATCATGGCTTCGACGGTGGTGCTGCGGGTGACTCGATCCACGTACTCATGGGGTAGAAAGATTGAATCATATTGCGTAGAACCTACATGTGAGTTCCTTTTTTTTTTCATTTCACTTCTATTTCTCCTGTGTGATGAACACATTGTCACATTCAAGCTCAACAGTCTTAGGATATGTCCTTTGCTGATCAAACATTCTGCAATGCTGATTTCGCTCTTTTTTAAAAATATTAATGGAATTATATGAATTGACTCATTGTTGGCTTTTGAACAGAATTTTCCTCATGTGGAGCGTAATTTCTTGTTATCCATTCGGGGTGACGCTTTGGAATGCGACATTTTTGAACAGGTTATCGCCTGGTTTTGGGTTGCTGGACGGGGACTCAGAGACACCATCTATCATATAACTTCCCTTGAACTCGCACCAGTGTTCTCGCCTTGTCTTGTCTTGCTCATCGACGAAAAAGCAACATATCATTTGCATTTTTCTTTTGAGCGATGTTTGTATCCAAATATCACTGTTTCCGAATCTGATTAGAGCAGCGGATCTTATATGTCGTACCGCTGCGTTATTTTCCTTCAAGCGAGCGGACTTCAAACGCTATACCAAACGCGATCTTGACCGCCGTGACGATCATCCCTATTGGAGGCAGCTTCGCGAATCGCCAGTGTTTTAATTTTGTCAGGCAGTGAGCTCATCTTCCTTGAACGACAAAGTCGAGTTTGAAATGCCCTGCCGCTTCCACCCATTTTGAAGAGTCGATTTCGAGGCCTTCGCCCCCTTGTCGATTTCAGTGCTCAGGTTTTTCGGCTTATAGCGCTCACGTCTCCCGGAGCACGTCCATTTCATTCTGGAAAATTTTCTTTGACTGCCGCTTATTCCAAGCAAACGCTGGGGATTACCCGACGTTAGATGACATTACCCATGGCACGGGGAAATGTTGAGTCGTGTCGGATACGATGGCCGTGATGTTGAGTTCATCATGGGTGATTTGAGTGGCATATTTTAATCAGCATCGTGGTTCAATTACAACCTCTATGCTCAGATGCGTCCCTGTTCGAAGACGAAGGACGATATGTATCAGAAGCTTTCTTCAGCAATGACCTCTATTATCCCCGCCCTCGCCCTGAAGACCCTCTATCAGAAGTTCTGTTTTGGCTACATGGAAACACCTGCAGGATCATGAGGCCGCAGAGCTTTTAAGGTCTTCCTCCGCGCAATCGAAGCAGAACAGACAAAACGTGACACCACTTTACGATTTTGTGAATATGTCATACTCACCTTCTACTGTAGATATAATGAATTGTATGCTATCTGAGGTCTTTTTCTTGATCAAAAATCTATGCGCAGCAGGCTCTTGCCAAGTTTTGAGGTATTCCGAAGTCCTCTCCAGAAGCTTATCCGAGACGAAAAGCGTTGTGCCGAATACGCGACAGTTTTCAAGTGGAGATGCATGCCCTGGCTCAAACTCATTAATCAATGTCTTAAAAAGGTATACGACCTTAGGCTACCACGGCATATTTCCCCACGTCTGAGTGGTTTTCTCTAGCTTTCGTCTCGCCATCTCTTCGTTTGCCGGACAGAATTGGACAAGTCTGAACGCATTTATGTTGTCTCTTGTTGCCTTGGCTTGCAATCCAGTGGAATCCGTTTCAATTCTTGTGTGCTGGCTTTGTACTTCGGGACGATTGTCGACTTCTTGCTCGCTCAAACCTAATTCAAATTCGATATTGATAAAGTGATCGGAAGCGACGAGTTCAAAATTATTTTCGAGGGCCCAACAAAAGTCTGGTCAACTTGTCGATGTGCATACCCAAGTACCGCTTGGCAGATTCATGATTCATTAGATCATCGATTGCAGTTCGAAGGAAAACTTATGCCACGGTCGCATGAGAATCCTTGGTTTACACATAATGCATATGCCGCCTTCTCCTTCAGCCATTGCGGCGACTAGAGTTTGTTAACTTGCCGAATTGGTTCGTGGCCATCAGGCGAGGCTGACAGTCAACGATCGATATGTGAGCCGCTCTGGACAAACATTATCAAAACAACCTCACTGCGTATATAAAGGTCCCCCCTTCACTTTCTTCACTTTAACTCATATCATCATCATCCCGAGGTGGTTTCTTACTTTTGGTCGACATTCGGCGATGCCATCCTCATTTCGCGTTCTCGCCTTGTCTCCTCGTCTCGCTCGTCGACACCGCCCTGAGGCGACAAGCAGCATTGTCTGTCGCTAGTGTGCTCATCTCACTTTGGGCGTTTGACGGCTGTGTTGGACTGATGCTGCGGCGCTAAAAATGTATTTCAACAAATCATCGTGCGTACCTAGGTCGATCTTATCCGCCGTTTCATGACCCCCCGCATAACAGTTTTTCTCCCGCTTGCGTGTACAAGACATCGCCTAGGCTCGTTTTGATATGCCTATCCCAAACACAGGCTATATGGCTGACTCTCTATCCAGGTGCAGTGTTACGTGTTGCCATGCGATAGAATACGACGAGTGCAACGACCCATGGAGCGTCAGCCAGATGATTCGCTCGGAAAATACCAGCTGATTCGACGTCGGGACTGTTCTGACCTGCGGCTTGGATACGAAGCATGATCGGCTTGGGTAATGCCATCGTAAAGGGTTCAACCCCAGTGAAAACCCGCTCTGAGGTAATCTGAACTCCGCCGAGCGTTTCTGAGTTGTCAGAACGACTCGGTTCTGCACACGAAATTGCCGCTTTGAATCTGAGGTTTGCTGTGGTCATCTGAAATTGGGGTCTCATTTCTTGCTAGTTCTGAAGTATTCTGAAAATTTCTGATATTATTATTATTATGCCGGTACAATGGATTCTGGTTTCTACTGGACCTCTCTGACGTTGTAGTCTCAATTTCAAATTCAACAAGTCCAAATCAGCACCTCGATGTTCGTAAATCCAAATTAAATAGTCAGCTATGTTGAAATCAGGCAGGAAGGTGACAAATGATTACCTGGACTTTCTCTTCGCTTGAGGTGCAGTAGTGTCCAACTCCAAGTCTCCGTGTTCGTGATGAGAATTGCTCTAGTCTCTATAGCGATAAGTCAACACAATCGATCATTGCAGACAAAGAACGTACTGTGTGGTTATAACACCAGCTTTGGCAGAAAGTTTTGCAATATTAATTCCATACATAGAATCTGCATAGAACTAATAGCTGAGATTGAGAGGGAAAGGCGCATATACTCACCGCTACTGACCCCAAACTAATGGCAATCAGCTCGGGTTACTGATGTCCTTCTCGCGAACGAATTTCTTGTGACTCGTGAGTCTGACAAAGCGACAGACTCCGAATGTTCGAGGCGTTGTGCGTCGCTTGTTCTCATGGTCAGCATGGCCCTACATAAACTGAGGGAACAAATGAATGAGGTTGAAGGAAGGTCCAAAGGACTTTACATAAATTTCATTATATGTTATATAAGCTCTCACCTGAGCGCCCAAGGAAGAACTTGGAAGAAATTCAACGTTGATCAGATTCTGTCAGATTGAAGCATATTCCGTTGGTTTCAGGCAAAAGATCCAATCGGCAACACAGAAATGTTCAGATTCACACAGAATCCCTACTTTTTCTCAGATACACCCAGAGCGGGTTTTCACTGGGGTTCAACGCTCAACCTCCTTGATCGTTTGTAGCGACCGGAGTTATGAACCACCCTTGACGTGCATGCACCACAAGCAAGGAGATTGCGGGCTATTCCATAGCAACCGCAGCCGTGAATACTCGCCATGCATCGGTACGTGATCTTGAATGTATCTTCATTGAAGTTCATTCTTTCTTCACCTGCGTAACAGTTTTACCCTTGCCTCCTCGTAAAAGACACCGCCTATGTACGTCGACCCCGAGTACACTTCATTTAACTAACTTTCTATCCGAACAAGTGCAGCGCTACGCAGGGTATGCGATCCGAGACGAGTTGCAACGACCCTTGGAGCAGCCAGATGATTCACTCGGCAGATACCAGCCGACTGGATGTCGGGGCTGTTCTGACCGGCGGCTTGGATACGAAGCATGATCGCCTTGGGTAATGCCATCGTAAAGGGTTTAACGTTCAACCTCCTTGATCGTTTGTAGCGATCGGAGGGATGAGCCACCCTTGATGTGCCTGTACCGCAAGCAAGCAGATTGCGGGTTATTTCATAGCGACGCAGCCGTGGATCCTTCTTGGTTTCTCCGACGAAAGGGTACTTCAAGAACACCGAAAGAAACACGAAACGCGATATCTCTTACGGAGGGGGGATTGTGGGGGAAGGAAATTTTTGATCAGGTTGCTTGTCTGTAGATGACGACTGGCCTAGTCTTGTATTTGTCGGGGTGTAGTTGCTTGGATGGCTTGTAACAATTTGTATCAAACCGCACCTTGTCCGTTCTCAAAAATTATCATACTCGTGTTGTGATGTCCTGTTTAGATCATCTTTCTATGTCTTTGGAAGAGCAACCGAGGGTAAGTATTTCTTTGCAGCATTCCCTAATGAGTAAACGTAGAAAGTCGATTACGACATCGGAACAAGGTCAGAACGGTCACAACCGAGACTTGGAACAAAAGAGCTTCAGAAGAAAAACCGCATAAGGTTGCAAGATCGACTGATTTAGTGCAGGCGATGCTAAAATAACACGCCGTAAGGTATTCGAATGGGGCATAGATGAAAAAGGAGGGGAACAAGACTTCCTATGACGATTCTTTCAACTACATCACCTCGACGAAAGAATTCCGGTTCGATATTTGCATCGAGTGCTTTGCTTACCGCTGCACATTTACGAGCCGACGATAAACTTGGAATCCTGTACTTTATGTGGCGAGAGAAGTGGGAGACAATGTGAAGAGGAAGAAGAAAATTCAATCCAAGCTCACCGCGACGAAGCTGGCCATGCTCCAAAGTTTATTTTCCCTCCTTCGCCTCCTCGTCCACCATGCTTCTGAAGTCGTGTATAGCTATAGAACGATATCGATGCTTCAGAATGGGTCAAAACTCCAAACTTTGAACCATGCATGATGCTTCTTCGATAGTCCCACTTCGAATCTTCTAGCAGTTGGAGGCTTTTACGATTCAGGGTATGAATATACTGGTGCCAATTACGAATTCTTGGCACTCGGTCGATATTACTTTGATTGACCAGTCCTGAATGACCTCGGAAAGAGTAAATGGGAAGCTCATATACGTCCCTATGTTTAGGAGAAATGGAATGCTGGATAGACGGAGATTCCGCGATCGACATTAACCGGCTGCCATTTCGCGAGATAGAAGTAGAATCAGGGTGGATGCACTTTTAGAGGCGGGTATGTTGACGAGGCACACTTCCTCTCCCACATCTCTTGCAAGAATCAGCAAGCAACTCAACTAGTAAAACAAACAACACACACCTTAAAAGAATCCATATCTCCATCTGTGATGACACAATGTTCCCTCTTCATCTCCTTCCCGTGGATCGCAAACGCAAGATCCTCAAGCGCAAGATCCTTGGTCATGACTCCATCCTGATTGATGACCTCCACACACGCCGCTTCCAGGTCAAGGCAGAACTGGCGAAGGGGCTCGTTTTTGTCCAATTTGGCACGGTGGAGAAGGCCGCGTGTCCAGGCAAAGATGGACGCGACTGGGAGTGCCTACACCACGTGTTATAAGGTGAGGGAAGTAAATTCATCGCTGGACGCCAACTCACCATGCGCGGCTTCGCTCTCGCTTGTGCGTCGGGTGTGATGAGTTCGCTTGTCATCATGCCGAGACTACCGAAGCCTTGGGCAAGGATATCGCTTTGGACGTCTCCGTCGTAGTTCTTCGTCGCCCAGACGAAGCCGCCTGACGACTTGATGGCTTGCGCAACCATATCGTCGATGAGTCGGTGCTCATAGTAGATCCCAAGGAATTCGAATTGAGATTTATATGTTCTGAGGAAGGATATATGATTGAGTGTTAGGACGGAAGAGGAAGGAGGACTCAGAGACGTCGTGTCGTAGATTTCTTGGAAGATGCCTTTGAAACGGCCATCATATTTCTTCATGATAGTGTTCTTTGTGGACATGAACTAATAATGCCATTGTTAAATTTTTCGTTTCCAACGACACAGTCATGAAATAACTCACCAGGGGCATCTTCTACCATCTTGGATGACGAATGTGCAAAGCCAGTGATGGACTATATACGATTGCTTAACCCAACGATCAAAATCAACGAAAAAAAAGAAGACGACATACTTCGTCGGTATTATACATCGCTTTCCTTTCAAGTCATATACATTCAGCGTCGTGACAGACTTGCCATCTGCGGGTGTGTACACAAGCTGAATTTTTCCGGGGCCTGGAACGACGTAGTCCGTTGAGCGATACTTAGAGCCTAATATTAATTCATCGGTAGAAAGAAGGTAAAATATGTCAGAGGCACCTGATCGCCGAAAGCATGACGGCCAATGACGATGGGCTTTACCCAGCCAGGAATGGGCTTTGGGATCTTCTGGAGG
>Ga0307514_10006071_pt1 | contig 10616 bp, 15 predicted proteins | sample 16_EM_MG_FD_203088 | JGI IMG/M metagenome (GOLD analysis project Ga0307514, IMG submission 203088) | Populus trichocarpa ectomycorrhiza microbial communities from riparian zone in the Pacific Northwest, United States - 16_EM | ecosystem: Host-associated > Plants > Roots > Unclassified | place... | reverse complement strand
GCTGTAATAAAGATGGGTACCATGACAGTTTCAATTCAACCCTCTGCGGAAGCACGCTTTACTCTACAACAATGGATCCCAGTCCCAGCTACGAAAATGACAAGGAAGAAGATGCAACCTTCTTTCCCTAAGCCTGTATATGCACAATCCGTGAACCAGATTGTGTCTGCAGCCACTACACTGAAGGAAATCGTCAACCCTTTTGACGAATTTCCAGATGTGTTTCCAGAAACCAAGAACCTCGATTTACTACCATTACGACTAGGCATAGACCATCGAATTCACCTGAAAGATCCTGATCTTAAAATCAATACTCGAAATCTTAAGCTCAAGTACAAGTTCCTTCCGTAGCTTTTTGAGAAGCTAAGACAGGAACAGAAGTCAGGCGGAGTATACAAGCCTGACCCCCCTGATCAAAGCTGCTCTGCTATATTTATGATACCTAAAATCGACAAGCCTGACGAAGCAAGGTTCTTACATGACCTTGTGGCTTGAAATGATAATACTTATGATGATCCACCCAATATTCCTGATCAATCTAACATTATCAATGCAGTTGCCAACGCTAAGTTCAGCTCTAAGATTGACCTTAGTGATGGATATCATAACTTACACATTATTCCTAAGCACGAGAAGCACTCTGCATTCAAAACACTCTTTGGGGTATACAGAACTTGAGTCATGCAGCAAGATGATAAGAACGCACCTTCGATGTTTCAGAATACCATGAACACCCTCTTCCAGTATAAACTCGGAATTTTTGTCTACATCTATATTGATGATATCTTCATCTTTAGTCAGACTTATAAAGAGCATGTCAACCATAGCAGATATGTGTTGAAAAAGTCACGAGATAATCAGTTCTATGCTGATCAAAAGAAGTGTCAATTCCTACCTGAAGAGTTGAGCATTCTTGGGCATGCTATTACCAGAAGAGGTATACAACTGGCACCAGGTCAAGTTAGGAAAATACTTGACTGGCCTACCTCTTCTAATACTAAGGAACTTCAAACTTTCCTTAGAATGGTTAATTACTATTCTGAGTTTGCCCCGCAATTAGCTACTATAAGCAGCCCATTGACTGCAATGGTGGAATCTACCGCGAACTGGGATTGGACATACACACGTCAGAAATCTTTCGAGTTAATTAAGCAGACACTCTCTGCTGACCCGGCAGTTAGGCCACTGGATTACGAAAGTGCGGATCCTATATTCCTTGTTACTAATGCCAGTCTTATTGGCACAGGTGCATAGGTTGGTCAAGGACCCAGTGTTTTGGAAATTCGACCAGCTGCATTCTATTCAAGGAAGTTCAATTCAGCATAGCTAAATTACTCAACCTTTGATAAGGAACTTTTGGCTATTATTGACGCATTGGAGCACTTTCGACCTGTGGTATCAGGATGCAGATTTACGATCCTTACGGACCACAAACCCTTAGTGGCATTCCCTAAGCAAACCGAGTTATTGGGAAGACAAGTCAGGTGGCAAAATACGATTAACAGCTTCATGTGTACTATCCAATACATTGATGGGCACAAGAACGTGATTGCAGATGCCTTCTCTCGAGTCTTTATAAACCCACAGGTTCTCCCTACTCTGTCAGATTTTATTTCTTCCAAAATCGACGCTCCAGAACCTCCTGCTGCTACTGCTATCAATGCTTCTACATCTGCTCCCACACACTCCGCAAATAGCCCTCTACATCCACCTTCAGCACCTATACCTATCGTCATGTCAGATGCCTCTACAACTCGTTCTATGGCCAAGATGATTGAGGAAACCCCTTGCCATGTTCCACTTCTTGAGATTCAAATCCCCAAGTGTCAGCAGACAGGTTCTCCTCTTGCTATTGCTATTCCTGCCTCTCCTGCTATTCCGGCTTCTCCTCTCCCCACTCCCACTCCTACTTCCCTGTCTGCTGTGCAGACAATTGAGCAACTTGTGAAAGCTGATCAGGAGCGTTACCAGACTAAGAAGATGCAGTTACCTAGATATGACCCCACGAACAAGGCTTCCAGGGAAGCTGCTGCCTGGCGTGCATCCCATGCACGCATGCATTATATAGCTTGTGATGACCCCACCTGTGTCATTCACCGCTCGTCTCATGAGTACAGAAAATCCTTCACTACTTGGAACCACGGTTAGTACTGCAACAACTATGGACATTACACTGGCTCGTGTCCTGCCCAGCTTTACGATGATACCTATACAGACTCTCCCAAGCTCCCTCCGCAATGCCTGCAGCCTGGTGTGCCAGGTCAGGTTTTGCAAATAGAAAGTCTTCCTAATTCACCAGATAATTCCGTTGGTCTTCCAGCTACCCTGCCACAGTCTACTACTCCTACTGGGGCTCCTACGCCGCTCCTCGATATCAATTACGACTCTTCTACCTCCTCAGAAACTATGAACTCATCTCCTCCATCTCCTGTTACAAAGCTGGCTCCTCGTCCTCATTCTCCAAGACCCAACTACTCATCTGATCCTGAAACTCTCCTCTCTTACTTACCAGTCCCTGAAGCACAAGAATACACATTCCACCCTAGGATCGTGTTCAATGATGGTGCCAATGAGACTACAGAAGAACTTACATTCAAGTCATTTAATTCTGCTGACACTGATATGGAAACTCATAAAATTCCTATCGATGGCAGTAGGAATAAGTCATGGAAATACTTGTGAGCTGTGGCCAAGGAGGACTTGAAGGACTTTGGAGAATACCTCGGTGTTGACAAGATCTCTTACTCTAAACTCATCCCTGAATTGCAGCAATGGCATACTATGCTAATCCAGGGCTATCTTCATGATAAGTTATTCCAGAAGATACTCAAGCAATCGAAGAGTTTTGGGCAAGGATACACACTCTGAAATGGCATTCTATACTTTACCATGGACAATCAGGTATGACTATGTGTACAAGATTCCGCGGACTACAATGTACATATCAAGAATAGCCTCCTCGATCAAATTTACCAGTCTTTAGGCTATGTCTCCTACAGCAAGACCTACCATGCACTCGCTTCTCACTTCTATTGGCCAAATATGGCAAAGGATACCTTCGAATATTGCAGGACATGTGGTATCTGTTAATTGACCAAGCAGTCAACTCAACACCCCTTTGGTCTGCTAAAGGCTCTGCCAATTCCGGAGAGGTCTTTTACGTACATCTCTATAGATTTCCTATTTCTTCCACAAGTTACCAACAAATCTACGCAGGTTTCGTATGATCATGTGTGGGTAATTGTGGATAGGTTCTTCAAGTACACGATCATTGTTTCTCTTCCTCTTAATTATACTGCAGTGCAGTTGATCAATACCTATTACACTTCTATGTATCCTTTCTTTGGCTTGCCACAGGATATAGTTACTGATAGGGATGTTCTATTTACCTCGCTTGACTGGAAGAAGTTTTGCATACAAAATAATATCTCCTAGTCCATGTCCTCTGCTTACCACCCCGAGACTGATGGGCAATCTGAGATTGCTAACAAGTCAATTATAGTAATCTTGCGAGCCAAATTGCTAGAGCAAGGACTCGACCAAGTGTCTGCAATCCCCTTTGTTCAAGTGGCTATTAATACTTCGATCAATGCTTCTGGGGATGCTGCCACTCACACTCTCTGTATTCGTTTCTCTCCCAAGTTCGAAAAGGGCGTCGTCGTTCCGGCTGCCTCCCTCAGACCTGACATGATATCCAACGCTCTTTGGGATTCTCTCAAAATAAAGCTTGTCCGCAGCTGTATTGCAATGACGCAACAGGCAAACAAGCGCCGCCGCTCCTCTGCCCAATACAATGTTGGAGATCTCATCAAGATCTCTTCCTCCTACTTCCCTAAAGAGACTCAGTTTAACAAACTCAAGACTGTCTTTATAGGACCCTACAAGATCTTCCGCTGCATGCCTGAGACTGACAACTATATGGGCGAGATTCCCTTTGCTCCCTCCAGTTTCATTATGGTCTACACTTCTCTTCTGGCTCCGTAGTTGGAGAATCCAGATAAGAAGTTCCTCTCCATGACACATATCAATCCGGGTCCTATCAATGTAGATGCTTCTGCCTCTAGATATGAAGTCGAACGTATCATCAAGCATCATACTCGGAAGGACAAACAACAATTCCTGGTCAAGTGGCTAGGTTATAGACACGAATATAACTCATGGCAGAACAAGGAAGATATTGATAAGGAAGCGATCAGAGCATATTGGGAAAAGAGCAAGTAGTCTGGTAGGGTACAGACAAGGCGTGCTGGGCGTTGGAACCGCCCTCGGGTGTAAGTTTCTTTTGTATCTTGACCTTTGGTTTCACAATTGGTTTGGGATTTGTGTTGGAATATTGGGATTTCCGCAATTTTATGTTTTGGGCTGGTACCCAAGTTTCTTTATCTTTGGGGATGAATCTTGTGCTTCTACGCACGTTTTATGATTAGGTTTTCAATTGTCTTTCCCTCCTCTGTTGTTGTTTCAAAATTGAGGGACTTCCTTTTTGGGTTGGTTGTGTCCTAATTGGGTAGTCATTACCTAATGAGGGAAGAATGTAAGGAATCTGTAATTCCTACGATTTCTTATCTTATTATCTCTATTTATTTCCTGCTGTTTACGTCTTTCTTACAGCGTTATAATTGCGTCATGACTTGATTAAGCAAGTATAAGCAATTCTCCGGTTTTTTTTTGAGTCTTCATGAGTCATCTTGCATAGCAGGCTAGAGCCTAGGTTTCATGTTGTTATCTTGACGTCAGCGTACGCTCCTGATGATGTGTGCTTTATGACTCTTTGTATTGCTCATAATGACTGCGTCATTATGATTGCTATTGGACTCATCTAGTATGAGTCTTGTACTTCCGCATTTGGACGTTCCAGTTCTCTATTAAAGAGGCTGTTTTCCACGCTCCATTATGCCTTTCTTCTTCACTCAATTTCCTCTTCATCACATTAGTTAGTAACAATCAATACTCACTATTCTGGTCAACTTCTTTTCCCGAACTTTTAAACTCAATCACTTCTCGAACTCTCTATATCTTGAGTATGTGTCTCGAAGCCTTTGTGCTCTTAGCCAGACCCCCGAGATCATACCTACTTAGATAGTTTGTAGTATCCAGCTGGCCTGGGTACTCGCTGTCTAAATAGGCCACCATTTACACCCTGGCGGATTTCGACAAAAGAGCAAACCCCCCACACACCTACCCACCTGTGGCACCAAACAATGCAGGCGCAACGGGCATCCTCCCTAGAAGAGTCTGCCACTGGATATCCAGCCTCTGCTTGAGACATGGCTGGTTCCCCCAGTACCTCAACTGCATAGGATGTCCTAACAGGAAATGCCCGTGGTGTCGGGCCGGGGATGCAAAGCAACAACGTATGATTATAGAGTCTGACCCGATGCCACACCCAACCACTCACCTAATGAACAGCCTCACAATCAGGGAGCTGACATACGAAGACTCAACCCTACGCAAGCTAATCGAGATACTCATGCTCAACAAAGTCAGACTGCGAGGAACTATCTAGGAGGACATACTTGTACCACAAGCAGGATAAGCTGCACCAAACTCCCCATGCCATTTCCTTTGTCATCGCATGCTTAGATAGTTTCTGTCCCTGTTTTCAGGCCATAGCCGCAAGGCTGCATGCCACTTATTATGTACCTAGTATAATAATATATCGGATTTAAAATAAAAATAAAAAAAAAACAACATGTACCCCCTTGTCGTCAAAGAGAATACACCCACTTCCAAATCACATGCAAAACCAAATTAATTCCCCTCAATAGTCTACTGTGTCTTCCGGGCTATTGTACATGTCTCTCAAGTACTTGATCTTGTTTGTACACTCTTATTTACACTCTAAGTTGAGATATCTTTGGCTGTTTGCCAGGTAATACTTAGGCAGAAATACCAGCACACCCAAATCTGGCCAGAGGAATATTTGGCAACCAATCTACTACAGGGGGTCCCCCTGACCCTGAAAGCTCAGTACCAGTTACATCAGCAAAAAAAATAAGAGCAGCTTTATGGGTCATCGTATGTTATCGTAGCATCGGTGTCTTCTGGTGTCTGTCATGTGTCTCTCAGGTGTCTCCTGATGTCTTTTGATGTAATCGGAGCTAGCAGTTTTCCTCCTGAGGACAGTTTTGGAAAAGTGATGGACTTCACTTGATACGCTCCCGATTTACCCCGATTACAGAGGATTCTCTTGATTCCCAATGTTCATTATTTCACATTTTTTCCTGATGGACATAGTCATCCACACCAGCCCACCCAGCCCAGATTGGCCACTGGAGAGCTGACTGAAACTTCTCGCAGGCATCCTGGGGATTGGAAGGTAACTCAGACTCCGAAATGAAGCCTGAATCCCACACCACCCCAAAGGCCCGCCCCACACCCCCACTAATGCAAGTACAAATCGCCTCTCGTACTTGCACCAACCTTCTCAACTGCAGCCAGGCCAGCAGCCCTACCCCAGCCCCAATCTCATGTACAGCATCCTGGATCCGGAAAAAGAATCGCCCCTCCTATCCGTCCTCTACTAATGTCTCTGCTGTAGTAGCCAAAGTGGCCCTCCCTTCACTCTTGCCCCCGCCCAGTCCACATGGCTCCAGCATGTTTCCATCCCCAGCAGAGTATGCCACCAAACGCCAAAGCCTGCCTGGCCAACCCAACCACATCATTACTGAAGAATAGGCACATGTCGTCAACCAATCAATTGATGACTCTCAATCTGCAGAAGACCGGATTGCAGGCGCAACTACCAGAGACCTCACCAACTAGGACGTCATGATAGCCATCCTGGCAGCCATCCACTACCTTCAAACTCAGATCACTGGCCTAGCGGAAAAGCAGGCATCCACTACCAGCACAATCGGTTTCCTGGCAAACAAGTGTAACAGGATCAAAGTAGGTGTTACCAAACTGCAACAGGAGGCAGCATGCCCACAGAAAGCTCCAGCCGCAGCCCCAGCAGATCCAAAACCAGTGGCCCAACTATATGCACAAGGCCACGCACTCCCAGCACAACGAACGTCATTACCAGAGGCAACGAAACTCAAACCAGGCCTGTATTTCAGTGGGCATAACCACCAAACTACTCTAGAATATGCACAAGAAGTACAGTATCCACCCAGGCCACAACAACCACCCAGAAGCAAGACTCCAGCCCGCTCAAGCGCACCCCGTATCCAGGCAGATGACTGGGTCGAAGTATCAGGAAAAGGCAAGAGAAAAGCCAAAACCTTCCCCTAAGCAGCAGCAGCAGGCTCACCACTACTGCAAGCACCAACAGCACCACCTGCATGAGCGAAAACCTATCTAAGAGAGAAAAGGAACCTCATCATCACCACAGGCAGGCAGTCAGACATTACACTCATGCTACCAAAGTAGCACAGCATCATTATCGATGAACTCACCAAGTGCAATAACAGGCTAGCACTACCAATCGGGGTGCGCAAGAGCAAGAAAGACAGCATTGAGACCACGACTGCCCCACGAGTATCAGCATCAAGTATCGAGACTAATATTGAGGCCTTCTTCCTACAAATGTCTGCACTAATGGGAAGCACATGCAGAACCACCAGTGAACACCAATAAGGAATCACCTTCCTCATACACGGAGTGCCTACCTTCGAAAGAGGAACTACTAAGACCCAGGAACAGCATGGAAAAGAGTACCTGGAAAAGCTGGGAAGACAAATCGCGGCGAATATAGTGGCCCCCCCAACAAGAGTTAGGTTCCTTAGGAATAGGGCACACAGAGAATCTAGCAAATCCAAGGGTGCTTTCGCAGCAATCATGGCATGCTTCGAAACGGAACCCACCTTCGCAATCCCAGGCCGCATCCGAGCCAAAAAGACTACCTGGTGCATCTACACTAGGTCCTGCAAAGCAGAACGCATGCACCTCAATCACAAGAAGTCAGTGTGCAAGAACTGCCTTGAATTTAGCCACCTCACCAATGTATGCATGGCCAGTAGCAAGGTTCCAAAGTGTGGATACTGCAGTGGCACCCACAATCACTTTAACTATGAATGCACAGCACTAGGCTGCAATGAGAAGACCCCCTACTGCCATACCATACTCAACTGCAACCTGTGCGGGACTATAGGTGACCACAATTTACTCGACCCTAACTGCGCCACTTACAAGGCACGAAACGCACCAAGAGCCAGCCAAAGCACCTTATGACAAGGCGCACAATCAAGGGAAGAATGAATAGAACACCACAACAATGACACGCAGGACGCCCCCCAGCTCGCATCCTGCAGTACAACACTAGCAAGTCTCCAACAGCTTTCCAGGTTATGCAAGCCACAATAAGAGACACAGACGTGAACATCCTGCTGGTGCAGGAACCCCCACTTCTCGACAGAACCCCCCCCACTCTAGACGATTTTCACTGCTTCCCCTCCCACAAACAGGCCTGCCAGACAGTGACTTATGTAAGGAAGAAGACCTTCAGATCGACCTCAGTCATTTCAGATCCACACCCAGACTCCCTGGTAGTATCACTAATACTATACAGCAAGGACCGCAAACCACTAACAATCAACTTAGCCAACTGCTACAACAGGCTCCAGAACTGCAACTGGAGAACCCGAGGCCAACCAACACGCTCACTTGACCCTCTTATCCACGAAACTTTCGCTCTTGCAGACCTAGTTGCAGGCGACATGAACAAGCACCACCCCAAATGGGAGGCCGGCTACCAAAGCTCACAAAGAGCTCAGAACCTAGTCGACATCTGCAATGCACCAAAGCTTCATCTCGCGAACACCCCCAACATAATCACCTCTTATCCAATCAATAACAATAGGCCAGCCATGCTAGACCTTAACTTTTGCAAGCAAGACCAGATTACAGTCAGGAACTGGCACACCCATCTTGAACAAAAGGCTCTGAACCACACTCCGATCTCATACCAAGCCTGGTCCAAGACAGGCACGCACCAAGAATACAAGAGATACAACTAGAAGAACTATAATTGGGCCCGAGTAGCCGAACTCCTACCAGCAGCAGAGGAAGCGGACATCCAAAATGAACAAGATTTCAACCACCTATACCACCTGATCCTGAGAAAACTCCAGATCGGCACACCCACAAGGCGGGTCACCAAGTGGTCCCGACCCTGGTGGAACCCAGACCTAGCCGAAATGCGCCGGATCAAGAACACAACCTTCTGCAATTTTCGGGCCAGTACATCAGCAAAAAATAACTTGTCTTATAATGCATCACCTGGCGTTGCAATGCATGCCTGTCTCCCATGCATTCTGCACCTTGCCAATGCCTTCCTACTCTCTGACCGCTCGATCTCCCTTACCAACGCTATTGCTGCAATTTTTGTCACATAACGCCATTTGCTGCACATTCGACGTTCTCAGGATCATCTACCACTTCTGTCGCCACCTAACTTCCCTCACGATATTTTCTCCTTCCCTGTCACTTGAGCTTCTCACCTACAACCCTACGCTCCATGCTTCTGTTCTTCTCTCACATTTCTTATATCCGTTTCATACCTAAACACGCCCGTTTTATACTTGCACAGCTATTATTCATACACTTCCCCCCTACACCCCCAAGCTCTACGCTTCTTTTCTTCTCACACATTTCCCACACCTGTTTTAATCCTGCACTCCCTGGTTTTATACTTGCATACGTCTTATTTATTCATTTACTTCCTGGTTCCACCTAACTACTCATCATTAACCTCATTCCATACATGGTAATCTACCCAGTTGGTAACTATCCAATTCCGACTCAGTTCCAGTGGTATCAAACGTGCTGCCCCTTCAATTGCTCACGTCCGTTTCATACCTGAACACGCCCATTTTACCAGTTGTTAACTATTCAATTCCAACTCGGTTCCAGTGGTATCAAATGTGCTATCCCTTCAATTGCTCACGTCCGTTTCATACCTGACTACGCCCGTTTTATACTTGCATACGTCTCATTTATTCATTTACATCCTGGTTCCAGCTAACTACTCATCATTCACCTCATTTCATACATAGTAATCTACCCGCTTGTTAACTATTCAATTCCGACTCGGTTCCAGTGGTATCAAATGTGCTGCTTCTTAAATTGCTTGCACCCACACCACATTTTGGCCTTCTCCACTTGTAAACTTCCCCAGATAGGACATTTCTTCAGGCCCACCTGGTTTCCTATTCCCTGTCCAATTCAACCTCGTTATGTGGGCCAATTTATATATTTCCTGACTCTTTCTCCTAAGTATGAATACTGTATTCAGCAATCCAATTATGCGACTATTATAGCTCCTGATATTGCATTTCTGGGACTTTGCGTGGAGATTTATTTTTGTCATCTGTACCCAAACTACATCATGCCTTACTTCCCTTCCGCGCCATTCTTTGCCTCCAGTGGTACGTACCTGCTGCAGCTGATATGCATTGGTTTCATCAACGTCTTGACTTGGAACTGGAATCTCGAGACTGGTGTATGCCTGTACTATAGCATCTGATACCATTGTGTTGGCGGCCGATTGTAAATGGTGGCCTATTTAAACAGCGAGTACCCAGGCCAGCTGGACACTACTAACTATCTAAGTAGGTACGTATCTAGAGGTTCTGGCCAATTGCACAAGGGCAACGAGACAGGAGCTCGAGATA
>Ga0307514_10006070_pt1 | contig 10616 bp, 8 predicted proteins | sample 16_EM_MG_FD_203088 | JGI IMG/M metagenome (GOLD analysis project Ga0307514, IMG submission 203088) | Populus trichocarpa ectomycorrhiza microbial communities from riparian zone in the Pacific Northwest, United States - 16_EM | ecosystem: Host-associated > Plants > Roots > Unclassified | place... | reverse complement strand
ACATGGCTGTTGAGCCAGTGGTTCGACCAGTAGCCGTCGGCCGGCATGCGCTTGATGTCAATCTCCAGCCCCGCGCGCTGCGCCGTCTGCTGCAGCAGCAGCGCCATCTCTACCGAGTAGAGCGCCGCGGGCGAAGCCACCATCGGCACCTTGCCCGTGATGCCGGACTTCTGCAGGTGGAACTTCGCCTTGTCGAGGTCGAAGGGACGCTGCGGCAGGCCGGCGAAGTAGAAGCGGTTGGTCGGATCGACCGGCTGGTCGTTGGCCACCGCGGCATAGTCGAGCGCGATGGTCTTCTTCATCTGCTCGCGGTCGAACAGGTGCTTCATGCCGAGCACGAAGTCCGGGTTGGCACCGGGGCCCACGTCCTTGCGCATCACGAGGTCGGAGTATTGGCCGGACTGGGTGACGAAGATGCCGAAGCCCGGCGTGCCCTTCACGCGTTCCACCGAGCGCGGATTGACCGAGCCCACCAGGTCCATGCCGCCCGACAGCAGCGCGTTGACGCGCGCGCTCTCGTCGCCGATGCCGATGAATTCGATTTCGTCGAGGTAGGGCTTGCCGGGCTTCCAGTAGGCGTCATTGCGTACCATCAGCGAGCGCACGCCGGGCTTGAACTCCTTGAGCTTGTAGGGACCGGTGCCGATGCCGGCGTTGAAGTCGGTGGTGCCTTCCTTGACGATGTGAAAGTGGAAGGTGCCCAGGATCACGGGCAGGTCGGCGTTCGGCGAGGTGAGCACGAAGGTCACCTCGTTCGGGCCGGTGGCCTTGGCGCTTTCGATCTGGTCGGCAAGGATCTTGGCCTTGGAGGCGGTGGCCGGGTCCTTGTGGCGCATGATCGAGAACACCACGTCGGCCGGCGCAAGCGCCTTGCCGTCGTGGAAGGTCACGCCCTTGCGCAGCGTGAAGACCCAGGTCTTGGCGTCCTTGGTGGTGAACGATTCGGCCAGCGCGGGCTGCGGCGTGAGACTGCCGTCCAGCGAGGTCAGGCCGTTGTAGACCATGTTGCAGCGCGAATAGTCGGTCTGGTTCGACTGCTTGGCCGGATCGAGCGTGTCGGTGGCCGCGGCGGTGGCGCCCGCCACCCGGATGCGTCCGCCCTTCCTGGGTGTCTGCGCATGGGCGGACACGGCCATGCCCGCGAGACTGCCGGCGAGGGTGGCCTGCATGCCGCCGGCCATCAGCATTGCCAGGATGTCGCGGCGCGAGGCGCCGCGCTTGAGCGACTCCATCACACGAAGGCTTTCGCCGGGACCGACGAGGTTTTCGAACCTCTTGTTGCTGCTGTCGTTCATGATGGGTGACTCCTTGACTGATCCCTTGGGTTGAAGAACACGAAACGAAAACGCGAAGCTCGCAGGCGCTCAGGCCAGCCTGTCCTTGAGCCTGTAGTAGAGGCCTACCGCAGGCAGGAACCATGGCGGGCCCAGATGGCCGGGGATGGCGGGCCAGCCGCGGCCCTGCCAGGGGTTGGCGGCGGCGTCGCCGTTCATCACGGCGGCCATGCGCTCGCCCATGTGAACCGACATCTGCGTGCCATGGCCGCTGTAGCCCATGGCGTAGTAGAGGCCGTCGCGCTCGCCGGCATGGGGCAGGCGGTCCTGCGTGATGTCGACGAGGCCGCCCCAGCAATAGTCGAGCCGCACGGCGCCGAGCTGCGGAAAGGTCTGGGCCAGTCCGGTGCGCAGGATCTCGCCGCTCGCGGCATCGGCCTGCGGGCTGGAGACCGAGAAGCGCGCGCGGCCGCCGAACACCAGTCGGTGGTCGGCCGTGAGCCGGAAGTAGTGGTGGATGTTCGCCACCGTGGTGTAGGTGCGCCGGGCCGCGAGCAGCGCCTGCGCGCGCTCCGCACCGAGCGGTTCGGTGACGACGATGAAGCTGCCGATCGGCACGATGCGCCGGCGCAGCCAGCCGAAGCTGCCGTAACCGCCGTGGCGCGTGGCGCCGGTGGCCAGCAGCACCTGCTGCGCGGTGACGACGGCACCGCCGGCAGTGTGCAGCCGGTGCGCATGGCCCTGGCCCAGGCGCTCGATGCGGTTCACCGCAGTGCCGGTGTGGATCTGCGCGCCATAGCGCTGCGCGGCCTCGGCCAGGCCGTGGGCGAAGCGGCCCATGTGCATCTGGCCGCTGCGCTTGTACAGAAGGCCGCCGTGGAAGCGCTCGCTCTGCACCTCGCTGCGCACCTGCGCCGCGTCGAGGATCTCGACGTCGGTGTCCACGCCGTCATGGACCAGACGTTCGGCGCTGCGTTCGAGCGCGGCCATCTGGTGGGCGCGCGTGGCGAGCTTGAGCTTGCCGTGGCGCATGAAGTCGCAGTCGATGGCTTCGTCGCGCACCAGCCGTGCGACGGTGTCCACCGCATCGTCGTAGGCGCGGTACCAGGCGCGGGCCTTCTCAATGCCGACCTTGGCCGCCACGTCGGCATAGTCCACGGCCAGCCCGTTGTTGACGTGCCCGCCGTTGCGGCCCGACGCCTCGGCGGCCACCCGCGTGCCGGCCTCCAGCACCGCGACGCGCGCGCCGCGCCGGGCCAGTGCCCGCGCCGCCGAGAGGCCGGTGAAGCCGCCGCCGACGATCGCGACGTCGACCTGCGCCGGCAGCTCGTGCGCCGCCGGGGTGAAGGCCGGCGCTGAATCGGTCCAGTAGGAGTCGAGCTTCATGGCGTGAGGCTGGTGCTGGAAGAAAAGATCAGAGTCCGACCACGCCCGGCAGGCCGCCGATGTCCTGGATCTCGGTATAGCGGTAGGCCGGATTGCCCGGGCCGTGGCCGCGGTTGACGAACACCTTGTTGACGATGCCGATGTCGTCCGCCGACATCAGGTCGTAGCGCAGGCTGGACGACACGTGCAGCACGTCTTCCGGATTGCAGCCGAGCGAGTCGAGCATGTATTCGAAAGCTTGCAGCCGCGGCTTGTAGGCCTGCGCCTGCTGCGCGGTGTAGACGCGGTGGAACGGTGCGCCGAGCATCGCCACGTTCTTCTGGATCTGGTCGTCCGAGGCGTTCGACAGGATGACCAGCGGAATTTCCTTCGCCACCTTGGCCAGGCCGGCGGCCACGTCGTCGTGCGGACCCCAGGTGGGCACGGCGTCGTAGTACTTCTGGCCGTCGCTGTCGAAGTACTGGATCTTCCATTTCTTGCACAGGCGGCGCACCGCGTTCTTCAGCACCACTTCGTAGGGCTGCCACGCGCCCAGCACTTCGTCGAAGCGGTAGGCGGTGAAATCGGCGACGAACTGCGCCATCTGCTCGGGCCGGATGCGGTCGGCGAAGAGGTCGGTGGTCAGCTCCTTCATGCGGAACCGGGTGAGGGTGCCGTAGCAGTCGAAGGTCACGTATTTGGGACGGAAGGTCATGGTCTCGGGTCCTGTGTAAAAGGTGGCAAATGCGACAAACTCATTACGAAGCGATTGCAGCACGCCGTCGCTCGGGGGATGTAGGGAAAAACGGCTCCTGGCGAAACGAAGCTGCGGTTTGCGGGGGCAGCGACGGCATGCCGTGCGGTGTGCCCTTCATGCGTGCGGCCATGCACCTGCGTGCGTCGCGGCAAAGTCGGCGGGCACGCTTTTGAAGCGCAGCTTGGCTTCGATGGCCTGGCGTTCCAGGTCCTTGCCGGAGCATGTTGAGCGGATCGAAGGCTTGCATGGCGGCAGGTCGTGGAAGTGGTCGCCGATCCTAGGCAGGTTGGCACGGCATTTGTGTGCGTATGCAGGCGCTCCGCCGCAGCGAATTGCGAAACCGGGGCGTGCCGCAACCGAAGCTTGCAAGTTGCGAAGGAGGTCGATTTCGGTCTGGTGCGGCGCGGCAATGTCGTCCAAGATGGATGCGCCAATCCTTCGCAACAGAGAGTTTTCCCTATGCCTGAACCCACTTCAAACGCACCCGCCATGGATGGCGTGGTGCTCAGGCCGATGACGGCCGCCGACCTTCCACAGGCGCATGCGCTTTCGGCCGAACTGCGCTGGCCGCACCGCCCTGCCGACTGGGAGCAGGTGTTCTCGCATGCCGACGGCATTGCGGTCGAGCGCGATGGCGAGATCATCGCCACCGGCCTGCGCTGGCGCTGGGGCGAGAGCCACGCCACCATCGGCCTGGTGATCGTCACGCCCGCCTGCCAGGGCCGCCGCATCGGGCACCGCCTGATGAGCGCGCTGCTCGAAGGGCTGGAAGACCGCACGGTGCTGCTGCATGCCACGTCGGAAGGGCGCGGACTCTATGAGCGGCTGGGCTTCGTGCGCACCGGCGAGATGCGGCAGCACCAGGGCATTGCGCAGCCGGCGCCGCTGGTCGCGCTGCAGCCGGGCTGGCGCCTGCGGCCGGCGGGCCTCAACGAACTGCCGGCGCTGCAGGCGCTCGACGCGGCGGCACGCGGCATGCCGCGCGATGCACTCGTCGCCGAGCTGCTGCAAAGCGCCGATGCCTGCGTGGTGCTCGACCACGACAACGAGCCGAAGGGTTTCGCGATGCTGCGGCGCTTCGGGCGTGGGCATTCGATCGGCCCGGTGGTCGCGCCCGACGCCGAGGGCGCGAAGGCGCTGATCGCGCATCTCGCGGGGCTGAATGCCGGGCACTTCACGCGCATCGACATCGACTTCGACAGCGGCCTGGCCGAATGGCTCGAGAGCATCGGGCTGCTGCGTGTGGATGCGCCGACGACGATGGTGCGGGGTGCGCCGCTTGCTGTTGCGGCGCAAGGGCCGTCGCTGTTCGCGATCGTTACGCAGGCTGTTGGGTAGGGTGAAAGCTTGCTGTTCGGGGCGCTGCTGCTGTTCAGGGCGCGCTCCCGCCGACGGGGTACCTTGCTCCGCGAATGTCCCCCGCCCTTCGGGCTCCTCCTTGATTTCGCTGCGCAAGGCACCCCATCGACGGGAGCGTTGGACCGAGCGGTTGTTGATCAGCGGTACACCAACAGCGTGCCCAGGTGCACAGGCCATCGGGTGCTCCCCGCAGCGAAATCAAGGAGGAGGCGAAGCCGGGGGACATTCGCGGAGGGGAGTACCCGGTGGCCTGTGCACGCGCCCTGGACAACAGCACCCTGGACAACAGCGCCCCAAACAACAGCGCCAAGAACGCACCTCCTCATGAACACCACCTTTCTCTACAAGTCCGACCCCGCGCGCGGCCGCCAATGGGCCGAAGTGTTCAGCCGCCACCGCCCCGACATCGACTTCCGCATCTGGCCCGACATCGGCGACCCGGCCCAGGTGCGCTTTCTCGCGGCCTGGGTACCGCCAGAAGACATTGCCGAGCGCTTTCCGAACCTCGAAGTGCTGTTCTCCTCGGGCGCGGGTGTCGACCAGTTCGACTTCGCGGCGCTGCCGCCCGAGCTACCGGTGGTGCGCATGGTCGAGCCCGGTATCGTGCGCGGCATGGTCGAGTACGTGACGCATGCGGTGCTCGGCCTGCACCGCGACATGCCGCAGTACCGGCGCCAGCAGCAGGAAGGCCGGTGGCAGCCGCTGCCGGTGCGGCCCGCAAGTGAGCGGCGCGTGGGTGTCCTGGGGCTGGGCTCTCTCGGCCAGGCCGTGCTGGCGCAGTTGGTTTCATCGGGTTTCGACTGCGCCGGTTGGAGCCGCTCCCGGCATGCCGTCGATGGCGTGCAATGCCATGCAGGCGCCGACGAGCTGCCCGCTTTTCTGGCACGCACCGACATCCTCGTGTGCCTGCTGCCGCTCACCGATTCGACGCGCGGCTTTCTGAATGCAAGGCTGTTCTCGATGCTGCCGATGGGCGCGGGCCTGGTGCACGTGGGCCGCGGGCCGCACCTGGTCGAATCCGACTTTCTGGAAGCACTCGCCAGCGGCCAGATCGGCGATGCCGTGCTCGACGTGGCCGACCCCGAGCCGCTGCCGCCCGCGCATGCCTTCTGGCGCCATCCGCGCATCCAGCTCACGCCGCACATCGCGAGCATGACGCAGCCGCTGAGTGCCGCCGAAGCCGTGCTCGACAACCTGCGCCGCTTCGAAGCCGGCGAGCCGATGGTCGGCCTGGTGGACCGCACCAGGGGCTACTGAAGAGAAGAGAAAAGGCCCGCCGCATGATGTGCTGTGGCGGCGCGCATAACCGCAGCCTGCTTCGCGCGGCCCCCCCAAAGCAGCACCACGCTGTGCGGCACGCGGCCTAAGCTCGTGGCATCGAAAGCTTCCTTCGCTCTCGCTTCAATCGACACTCGCCATGACGCACCCCACCGCATTGCCCCACCACGCCGCGCTCGACGCCATCGACCGTGCCCACCTGATCCACCCCGTGTCGCCCTGGCGCACGCACGAGCAGCGCGGCCCCACCGTGCTGGCCTCGGCGCGCGGTGCATGGCTCACGGATGCGAACGGGCATGAACTGCTCGACGCCTTCGCCGGCCTCTGGTGCGTGAACGTGGGCTACGGCCAGGAGAGCGTGGTCCAGGCCGCGGCCGAGCAGATGCGGCGGCTGCCGTACGCCACCGGCTACTTTCACTTCAGCAGCGAGCCGGCCATCCGCCTCGCCGAAAAGCTGGTGCAGATCGCACCCGCGTCGCTGACCCGCGTGTACCTGACGCTCGGCGGCTCGGAGGCGGTCGATGCCGCCGTGCGCTTCATCGTGCAGTACTACAACGCGATCGGCAAACTGTCGAAAAAGCAGTTCATCGCCTTGGAGCGCGGCTACCACGGCTCCTCGTCCACCGGCGCGGGCCTCACGGCCTTGCCGGTCTTTCATCGCGGCTTCGACTTGCCGCTGCCCACGCAGCACTACATTCCGTCGCCCAACCCCTACCGCCATGCGGATGGCGCCGACCCGCAGGCCTTGATCGCCGCCTCGGTGGCCTCGCTGCGCGCAAAGGTGGCCGAGCTGGGCGCGGAGAACGTGGCCGCCTTCTTCTGCGAGCCGATCCAGGGTTCGGGCGGCGTGATCGTGCCGCCCAAGGGCTGGCTCAAGGCCATGCGCGATGCCGCGCGCGAGCTCGACATTCTTTTCGTCGTCGACGAGGTCATCACTGGCTTCGGCCGCACCGGCCCCATGTTCGCCTGCGAGGCCGAAGGCGTGGAGCCCGACCTCATGACCATGGCCAAGGGCCTGACCTCCGGCTATGTGCCGATGGGCGCGACCATGATGTCCGAGAAGATCTATGCCGGTATTGCCGACGGTGCGCCCGCGGGCGTGCCGATCGGCCACGGCGCGACCTATTCGGCGCATCCGGTGAGCGCCGCGGTCGCGCTCGAGGTGCTGCGCCTGTACGAAGAGGGCGGCGTGCTCGCCAACGGCCAGCGCGGGGCGGCGCATTTCGCGGCCGGGCTCGATGCATTGCGCGCGCACCCGCTGGTCGGCGATTCACGCCACCGCGGCCTGCTCGGCGCGCTGGAATTGGTGAGCGACAAGCAGAGCAAGCGCGGCTTCGACGCGGCGCTCGGCCTGGCGGACCGCATCTTTGCCGCCGGCTACCGCAACGGCCTGGTGTTTCGCTCCTTCGGCGACCATATCCTCGGTTTTGCGCCGGCGCTCACCTTCACCGAGGACGAGTTCGCCCAGATGTTCACGCGCCTGAAGAGAACGCTCGACGAGGTGCTGGCCGCCGCCGACGTGCGCGCGGCTCTGGCGGCCTGAGCGGGAAAGCACTGCCCCGGGACCGCGCCGGCAAAGCAGAATCGGATCCTCTTTCGTTTTTCAGGACCGCCATGTCTGAAGCTTTCAAGATCGACCGACTCGACCTGCGCATCCTGGCCCAGCTGCAGCAGAACGGGCGCATGACCAACGTCGACCTCGCGGACGCGGTCGGCCTGTCGCCCAGCCCCTGCCTGATCCGCGTGAAGCGGCTGGAGCAGGCCGGCTACATCGCCGGCTACGGCGCGCACCTGCGGCTCGAGAAGCTCGGCGACACGCTCACCGTGTTCACCGAGGTCACGCTGCAGGACCACCACCGCGAGGACTTCGTACGCTTCGAGGCCGCGATCCGCGAGGTGGACGAGGTGCTCGAATGCCACCTGGTGAGCGGCGGCTACGACTACCTGCTGCGCTTCCTGACGCGCGGCGTCAACCACTACCAGGAAGTGATCGAGGAACTGCTCGAACGCAACATCGGCATCTCCAAGTACTTCAGCTACATCGTCATCAAGTCGCCGTTCATCAAGACGCATTGCCCGATCGAACGGCTGTTTCCGCATCCGCGCTGACCGGCGCTTTCGACTGCCCATGCCCGAACAACCCTCGTCCAGTTCCTCTCGCCCGCCGGCCCGCTTCGTGCGGCTCGCAGAAACCGACCGGCCCGCGCTGGCCTTCCAGATCGACGGCCAACCAGCCACCGCGCTGGCAGGCGACACGCTGCTGGTGGCGCTGCTGAGCCAGGGCCGCCGGGTGCGGGACAGCGAGTTCGGCGACGGCGCGCGCGCCGGCTTCTGCCTGATGGGCGCCTGCCAGGACTGCTGGGTGTGGGCCGCGTCGGGCGAGCGGCTGCGTGCCTGCTCGACCGCAGTGGAGGCGGGCATGTCGGTGCTCACGCGGCCACCCGTGGGGCAGTGGCCCATGACACCCGATCTGAAGGAACTGCTGGCACGCCAGGCCGCGGAGAGCGGCGCATGAGCGGCACCTCTTCCGGCACCTCTTCCGGCGCATCTTCCGGCGCACCGCGCGTGGTCGTGGTGGGTGCCGGGCCCGCGGGCGTGCGCGCGGCGCAGGCATTGGTGCAGGCCGGTGTACGGCCGATCGTGGTCGACGAAGCCCGGCGCGATGGCGGCCAGATCTACCGGCGCCAGCCCGAAGGTTTCAAGCGCCCCTACGCCAAGCTCTATGGCACCGAGGCCGGCAAGGCGCAGGCGCTGCACCGCGACTTCGATGCGCTGCGCGGCCAGGTCGACTACCGCAGTGATACGCTGGCCTGGAACCTCAGCGAAGGCGCGCTGCACGTCGTGCGCGGCGGCGAGCCGCAGGTGTTGCCGTTCGATGCGCTCATCGTCTGTTCCGGCGCCACCGACCGGCTGATGCCCGTGCTGGGCTGGCACCGCGCGGGCTGCTACAGCCTGGGCGCCTCGCAGATCGCGCTGAAGGCGCAGGCCTGTGCGATCGGCGCGCGTACTGTCTTTCTCGGCAGCGGTCCGCTGCTTTATCTCGTCGCGTCGCAGTATGTGCAGGCCGGCGCGAAGGTGATGGCTGTGCTCGACACCTCGCCATCGGCCAAGTCGTGGCGCGCGATGGCCGGGCTGCTCGCGCGGCCGCGGCTCGCGTTGCGCGGGCTGGCATTGATCCGCGGCTTGCGCCGTGCCGGTGTGAAGGTGCTGCAGGGCGTGGCGCCGCTGCGCATCGACGGCGACGACAGCGCGGGCGTGCAGGCCGTGGCCGTGCGCGATGCCCAGGGCCACGCGCATCGCTTCGAATGCGACGCGGTCGGCCTCGGCTGGCATCTGCGCGCCGAAACGCAACTGGCCGACTTGGCGCGCTGCGAGTTCGACTTCGAGCCGGTCAGCCGCCAATGGCTGCCGCGCATCGATGCCGATGGGCGTAGCAGCACGCGCGGCGTGTACCTGGCGGGCGATGGCGCCCGCATCCTCGGCGCCGATGGTGCGGAGGCCGCCGGCCGGCTGGCGGCGCTCGCGGCACTGGCCGACCTGGGCCACGCGAAGGGCAGGGCGCTCCACGACGCGGAAGGCAACGCGCTGCGGCGCACGCTGGCGCAGATGAACCGCTTCCGCGAAGGCCTGGCGCGCGCCTTTCCGTGGCCGCATGCGCAAGCCGCCGCGCTGCCCGACGACACGATCGTGTGCCGCTGCGAAAGCGTCACGGCCGGCGAGCTTCGCCGTTGCGTCAGCGAGATGGACAGCCGCGAAGTCAACCGCGCCAAGGCCTTCAGCCGTGTCGGCATGGGCCGCTGCCAGGGCCGCTTCTGCGGCCATGCATCGGCCGAGATCGTCGCGCAGGCCAGCGGCGTGCCGATCGAACTGGTGGGCCGGTTGCGCTCGCAGGCACCGGTCAAGCCCTTGGCGATGAGCACGCGCGAGGTTCAGGCATGAGCGAAACCACCAACACCGACGTGCTGATCCTGGGCGGTGGCCTCATGGGCACGACCGCCGCCTTCTTCCTGCGCCAGCAGCACGGCCTGTCGGTCACGCTGCTCGAGCGCGAGCTGGTGGGCCGGCAGGCCAGCGGCACCAACTTCGGCAATGTGCGCCGGCAGGGCCGTGCGCTGGAACAGATGCCGCTGGCCAACCGCGCGCGCGCCGTGTGGGGCCGCGTGAAGGAACTGCTGGGCGAAGACCTGGAGTTCGTGCCCTACGGCCACTTGCGCGTCTGCTACACCGACAAGCAGGCCGCCGCGCTCGAGCAGCATGCGCGGGACGTGAAGCCGCTCGGTCTCGACCTCGAACTCTTCAACGCCGGGCAGCTGCGCAAGCGCTGGGGCATCTTCGCGCCCGAGGTGGTGAGCGGCTCGCTCTCGCCGAACGACGGCCATGCCAATCCGCGCCTGGCCGGGCCGGCCTTCGCAAGGGCGGCCCGGCGCGCCGGCGCGAACATCGTCGAGCAGGCCGAGGTGATGCAGGTCGAGCACGACGGCGCGGGCTTCACGGCCCACACGGCCGACGGGCGGCGCTTTCGCGCGGCGCAGCTGCTGGTGGCCTGCGGCGCGTGGTCGAACCGCATGGCCGAGCAGTTCGGC
>Ga0307514_10006069_pt1 | contig 10616 bp, 11 predicted proteins | sample 16_EM_MG_FD_203088 | JGI IMG/M metagenome (GOLD analysis project Ga0307514, IMG submission 203088) | Populus trichocarpa ectomycorrhiza microbial communities from riparian zone in the Pacific Northwest, United States - 16_EM | ecosystem: Host-associated > Plants > Roots > Unclassified | place... | reverse complement strand
AGATGATGATGAGTAGGTAGTTAGGTACATATGTAGTATAGTATATGATTAGACCAAAAGTCTCGAGACAATTCAGGTCTCGAGACGTCTCGAGCCCACAAGCATAGAGTCTCGAGATGTCTCGAGAGCACTGTCCCTATCCACGAGACGTCTCGAGACCAAGGCCCTGTCTCGTCTCGAGACGTCTCGTGCCCAGGCCTAAGCGGGAGAGTAGCTGGCATATATATAGTGAGAGCTCAGCATAATACCAATCAGACAGGGCGCTGAAACAGGAGAAATATGGTTGATGAAATGAGATAGAAACATGTATGATATGAGATACAAGAAACCCAAACGCAATATAAAACATCCGGACATAAGAAATATGGACAGAGGTATCGCATTTCAGGTGACCTGCTTGCTCTCCTTGATCATGAGCATTTCGAGTTAGTTACTAGATCCGATCAGGAGCTAAGCCCTCTAGGTAGCGTACCTACCTACATACAGATAGGGTAGTCATGTGCGGTTACCCTTTTGGTGCTGGGACTACCAAGATGGGACTAGCGCATTTTTTAGGGAAGGGCGGGAACCGAACGCGTCAGCATCGGTTATTCGAAAATCACCCGTATCCTCATTCCTCCCTCTGTCGAAACCGCAGCCTTCGGAGTGACCTTTCATCTGGCTCCAAATTCAACCCCGCCTCTCTCCCTTCTCCTCAACCTTTTCACTCCTCGCCATCTCCTCTGACTGTGCGCTAGCAGAAGTTAGTTTGGTTGGGGGGGCACCTACCCCATTGCACCCCCTTATCCTTCCCTCTCAGCACTAGGCACCCTTTTCTCCTTCTCCTTCGCCTTCCCCTCCACCCACTTCTCCACTCTCCTGCTGACCCCCCCGTCGTAGCACTCCTCCAATGTTTTTGCTATCTTCACTGCCACCTGGTTGAGCGGCAACTTCCCTCTCCAACTCTTCGACCCGAGTCCCTTTACCTGTACCACTGAGCATGAGTACTCACCCTCCGAAACCGCAGGGGAAGGGAAAGAGGAGAGTAGTCGGGGAAGGCACTGGAAAGGGTCAGGGGGTGGAAATGATTTATGGAATGGCGGCTGCGGAGTTTGTGGAGGGTGTAAGCGATCTGAATCGGCTACTGTTTGATGATGATATTCGAAAGGACACAGTTGGGGAGTTGAAGGAGAAGGGAGAAGAGTTGATAGCACTAGCCAGGATCAGTCCACTCCATTAACAGCAGTAAGGGGGATAAGCGAGGAAAGGAAGAGGAAGATACGGGAGCTGGAAGATTGTCGAGCGGCGAAAGGGGTGGAGGTGTTGGACATTACAATACACACCCCCGTTCGAGCTTACAGGTGAGGATCGCGCAAGTCACGCAAGTGGGGAAGGAGCTTCCTGGCATCAAGGTCAACCAGGTGGTAGGGAAGTCGACCTGGGCGGACCTATGATATTTGAAGAAGAGGCAGACTATTGGAAGGAGTGGTACGCCTGGGCACGAGCTGAGCCAGGCGTGGAAGCAGGAACCTGATATAGTGACATTCTCGCATCTGAATTAATTTATTTTTCCAGCATGCGCAAGCAATACAGCCTGCGAGCACGCAACATGGCACCTCCGACATCAAGGGTCCAAGATTATATTGCTTCGCTTGCTGGTCGATATGAAGAACTACAGGATTTGCATGTAGTTTCTAGAGAAGCATCACGGCGATTTAACAACTACGCCTATTCCCGCAAGCTGTTTATTCGCAAATCTGTTGGTGATGATTCAGGTATACTTTCGTTCTTTTATTATGAGTGAGATACTGAATTTGCTAGACCAGCTTCAAGAGCTTAGTGCAGATGGCGATGTTTTGGTTTTTCCTATGGAGAGCTTAGATGAAGATGATTGGGGAATTCCTATATTGAGTTTTTATTTTATTTTAAAGAATCATTAATCGCATTCACCCTATCTAGAGTATGGCAATGCTTGTATTTAGTTCATTACCTCAGAAAGCTCGAGCCGGCTCGTACCGAGGCGGAACCTGGTCCCGGAGACGGGGCAGAGAGCAGAGGATACAGGTGTAGAGATAGCAACGCAAGTCGCCAGAACCTGGGAGAGGGAGTATGAAGGAGGGGGATGTGGTGATGGAGGGCAGGTTGACGGATATCGTGAGTTGGCAAAAGTACGAGTACCTTTACAGATATGAAGATGAGGACGAGGCTCCAGTAGTGACACCCTCACCTAGCAAAAAGAAAACAACGTCCAGCAGCAAAAGCGAACCCAGCTGGGAGGGTCCCAACTGGCCAAAAAATCTCCGAGAGAAGCCTCACCTGACAGTGAAGAACTCTGAAGGCCGAAAGGGGCATTTCGACCGACAACCACTTGGCAGAACGAGCACTTGGTCGGATCTCAACAACCAGAGCTGCTACGGACAAGCAGACGACACCACAAGATAGCCCTCGTTGCCCACAACAGGAATTTCTACTCAAGTCTTGGGAGAACACCTATCGCGACCGTTTTTCCCTCGTTTGAACCTCTTTGCCCTCTACTTTCCCCGTTTTCTTCAAAGAGCTGTCTCTAGCGGGCATTGGTCCACGAGAGCGTTCTCGCTGTCCCCTCGGCACCCACTCAGAGAGAAGATAACTCCCACACCTGTGCGCGAAGCGACATCATACCCTAACCAGCAAATAAGAAAATTGGTAACTACCACACTAGTACTGTCGCTCAGCTAACCATACGATAACGAGATGGTACGCTGTACCTTCTGCGGGAAGCCGGGACATGTCGCCACACAATGCTGGCACCGACAGAAAGCGGAGAGAGAGCGAAGACAGGTCGAGTCCGTACTGGACCAGATTGGAGAGGATTCAGACTCGGGGTTCAACCACCAGTGGTCGAGAGCTAAGGAGACCATGAATTTCCTGATACTGCAGGCCCCGGAGAAGGAACACGAGCATCACGACAGATGGTGCTACCACGTCCAGGGCATGCTAGACCTCTGGGAAGATGTACACCAGATATTCATATTTGAGGAGTCACTGTTCCGACCGGCAGCAGAGAGGTTCGGGATGGGGCTCCACCCACCAAAGCCGGTAGTCAATAGTGTGACGACCCTGACGGCACAACTGCCAGACACCTCGGATGCCGCCACCGACCCACCCCCAACACCTCCGGCACGTACCTACGCGGAGGCTGCTACCCAAGTAGGAGAAGCTCCGAAGACTTATGCGGAGATCGCAGTCCAAGCGGCTCAACCGGGGCGAAAGCAGGAGCAGGGAGGGGAGGGGAAAGAGAAGACTCGACCGCCACCGGCATCACCGGGGAAGTCCGGGGTGGAGAACAGAAGACCCCGGGAGCAGCGAACCCCGCCTACACAGAGGGCTCGGCGGCCACCGACGACTCCCGAAACACCCTTGAGACCACCTGGCAGAACACGGCCATCGCCAGCAGTGCCCACTACGAAGGGGAGCCAACCGGCCACACGCGCTCTAGTAATGCACGCGGCCCCCCTTAAATAGAAGCCGGGTACCATGAGGAGGTGGATAGAAGAGGATAATAAAGGGGTTAAGAGAATGGGGATACGGTGGCTGCTAAAGGAGGACAGGCGGGGACAAATGGCGTCCTCCCTAGTCATATACATGAGAGACCTGGTGGAGGTTACGAAGTTGCGGATGGGGTGGAGGCTGTTCCGCACCACCGGCTATGATTGGAATCGTTGATGGTTGGTTGGATGTGTGTGTGTTATCACCGGCGCGGTATTTAGTTTGGGGATGGGACAGTTACCTGCGCGGATTACGAGGATTTTGAGATGGGAAGTTGTTACTCTGTATTGTGTCTTTGTTTTCACCTGCGCGGTCCTTGGATAGAGGGTGGTCGGAGAAATGTGCTGTTCAACTAGCGAGGTTGGGTAATGATTTTATGTTTTTGTGTTTGATCTACCTGCACTGTTCTGGAGATGTTTTCTTGAGTTACCCGCGCTGTTCTGTGAATGAGGATATGTGACACCTGCGCGAGTTTGTAGGATTTTCTACCACACAAAAATAAATCGGTCTGGGCACGAGAACAGTTTGTAGTAATTTTTTTGTGACACACACCGGCGCGAGTTTGTACCGTAGTATCCTTTCTTCTTGGGGAGTTTCCTTTTTGGGGCAGGGACTGGCCCGCGTGGCACCTGGGGTAACCCGGGACGCTGCAGTCCGCGATTAGTGACTCCTTAAAATAAAAAAAACAGTCAAGAACTCACGTATTCTAGCTCTACGATGTACGTCTCGTAAGAATGCAATTACTTTATCACCGCAAGAATTAATTACATGTCAGGTAGATAATCTATCTTGCTCATCAGCATAGCAGCATACCAAACCATAAGGCAACGCACGGCGCAAGTAAAGCATAAACAGCGTCAGGAAGGAAGGCCATGGCGTAAATTTAAATGTGCATACAGTATGCAGCATTCCCCCAAAGTTTGCATCAGACTACAGTACTTTTATTCTGCGCCTCTGTATGTACAACTTGCAGGGATATTTCTTATCGATAAGACAAGCATACATTGTATGTGGGTAGGATGGTGCAAAAACAATTAAGAAACTACGGAGCGGAATGGAGCTGGGTGAGTGGCGCAGAATTGGGTGAGCAAAGTAGAGGGATCTGGAGCTACGGTAGTAGGGCACAAAGCCGATTTGGCAGAGGAGGGAACAGCCGCGCTGGTAGAGCTTGTGGGCTGCTCTGCATAAGAAGGGGTTTTTTGCACAACTACCGGGTTAATCAAGTGGTATTGCAAAGGTTTTGTAGTCTTGTCTACAGTTCAGGGACAATGCGATTGTTCGCTCTACTTTGACTTACCGTACCCCGCATCTCTCAATCCGCGCAACATGAACAAGGGTCATGACTCAACCATAAGTGTTCCTCAACACCTCCCCTATGGCATATGGTGTTTTGACTCTTTAGAAAAGAAATCATTTAGAACCACGATGGTCTTTAAAGCACACCGAAACTATAGCTCTATTTTGTAAAACTTTGCCTTCATATCATATGTAGGTATACTGTACCACTGGTTAGCCTCTGCGACATGTGCTGATTACTTACGGTGTGCGCGCATGTACGGTAAGTAGCAATCTGAGTACCAAAAGAAAGTACAAGCAAAATCTATTTTTTGTCGAACCCAAAGGTGAGCTGTACAGCGACACAACTCCCTCCCCAAGTTGTTATCAACGCCAACTAAACTACATATTCTGCGATATAAGTTCAATACGCACACGCAAGGTATGCCATCCTGTTTCATATGTACACAGTTATAATCGTTTATCCTAACATTGAATACCCTTAGCATTCCGGATAATACGCACTATGGAGCCAGCTAGCTTCGCCATCGGCGTTGTCGGCCTCTCCATACAGTTAACTACGGCTGCTAGGGATTGCTACAAAATTTTTGATAACATGAACGATGTTGGCTCCACCTACGATGCAACTCTCCATCGGCTACGCACGCAGGGACTTCGTCTCAGGAGATGGGAGCAAGCTTGGGGATTCGGAGGTGACGACAATCAGGAGCATCGGCTTCAGCCTGACGACTACCGGTATAGATATGCAACTGCAAGTCTGGCAAGAATAGTTGCGGTATTTTCCAGTGCTGAGAAGCTGAAAGAGAGATATGGGATTGTGGGGAAGAACGAATCGCTTTCCGTGAAAACTGGGGGGGATGAACGGAAGCCACGACGTCGGGATCTATGGCTAGCACCAATTGCAGGGAGGTTCCAGTCAAAATCCCCGGGTCAAAGCACAAGTAGGACCCAAACACCATCCCCCGGTCCGACCAGCGATGACATGCACATTTTAGAGAATCCTCGAGTACTGGCAGACAAACACATTCTCCCTGGGCTTGATGACGAGATCAAGTCCATGACCCAGGCAACGAAGCGAGTACAACAATCCTTATCTGTTTTCCTCAAGCTCCGCTGGGTTATTTCAGACAACACAAAGCTAGAGGAGCTGTTGAGGAACTTGACAAGCCTCAACGATGGGCTCTTCCAAGTGCTTCCGGCACCCGAAAGCCCCCGAGCACATCCCTACCGATTTCAATATTCAAAACCAAAACTCTCATTCGATATTCCTTTTTTCCTAAATGTTCGAGAAAATTCTGGCTTCACCGGAAGAGAATATCTCCTCGAGAACTTGAAGCAGGAGATAGAAAAAGGCAAAGATAGGCAGAATATCATTGTACTGCATGGTACCGGAGGTATGGGGAAAACGCAACTTGCACTAAAGTATATCTATCAGCAATACCGGAACTACTCCTCAGTCTTTGTTATCAATACCACCAGTGCTCAGACGACCATACTCGGATTCATTCAGATAATGCAGCGGCTTGTCCAGCATCATGGACAGATCTCAGACGACTATACACATATCGGTCGGCTGTTAGGCATGGCGGGAAAGCTGGATCCAGCGGGATGCTTTACGGTCACATCTGAGCACGAGGAGCAGCATGTTGTAAACTCAGTTAAGCAGTGGTTTTCAGCGCCCGAAAATACAAACTGGCTCCTTGTATTTGATAACCTCGATGACCCTGACTTGGTTGATATCGAGGAGTATATTCCACCTTGTTCTCACGGTACGGTGATAATTACAAGCAGGCGGCGTGAATGTATACAGCAAGGCCGAAGCGGGTTGGAAGTGCAGGAAATGCACCACATGGAGTCAGTACAGTTGCTACTTAGTGTATGTTTAATTCCTAAGCTCGAGGATCTAATACCTCTAGGTAGGTGCAACCTATTCCTACTTATCCTTTTATATTTCATAATAATTGTCTGAGCTGATTATATCCACCCAGAACAAGCTGCTGCCGGTACTATAGCACAAGAGTTGGGATATTTGCCACTTGCCTTGAGTCAGGCTGGAGCATATATTCATATATCCCAGTACTCACTGAGTCGATATCTAAAGGAATACCAAACCAAGGCGGCTTATCTACTGAGCCAGAAATCGACAGCGAGACAACATGATAGATCAGTGTTTGCTACATAGGAGATCTCATTTAAGGCAATCCAGGAAAAAAGCCCAAAGGCAGCAGAGCTATTGTTAGTCTGTGGGTTTCTTGACTATGAAGACATCCAGGAAGAACTTCTACGACGTGGCCTAAAGTTGGAAAAACATAGTATGCACATAGTAGAATGTTTGTGAAGGCCGTGCTAATGATGTTGGGATAGATCATGTCTTCGAAGAATCAATTAGGATATTGTTTTCATACTCCCTACTGAAGCGAGGCAGCAGTGATGACAGCTTCAGTATCCATCCTTTAGTCCACTCTTGGGCTAGGCTTCGGCTAAAGTCTGAGCCACAAAGGGAAACTGAAAAAGCAGTGGAAGCCTTCGAAGTAATTGCATCAGCATTGCACACGTCGAACGAACACAGCACGGCGGACTGGGTGTTTGAGCGGCAAGTTATGCCACATATCAATGCAGTGACAAAACATATCCCGTCACAATACCTTGCACTAGGTATCACTAAGATACTGGATAAAGCTTGTACGTTCGGTGGTGTGTTCACTAGGCATGGGCGATACAAGCAGGCAATGGACCTGTACGAGCAAGCATTAGCTGGGTATGAGAAGGCATTAGGGGTAGATCATGCAGATACCCTCCGTACTGTGAATCAGATGGCATCCATATTCGGCAGTCAGGGACAGTATGACAAAGCGCTGAAGTGGTATGAGCGGGCACTGGCTGGAAGGGAGAAGGCATTGGGGGTAGACCACGCAGATACTCTCCGTACAGTCCATGATATGGCATCGGTATTCGACAGCCAAGGGCAGTATGGGAAAGCACTGGAGTGGTATGAGCGGGCACTGGCTGGAAGGGAGAAGGCATTGGGGGTAGACCACGCAGATACTCTCCGTACAGTCCATGATATGGCATCGGTATTCGACAGCCAAGGACAGTATGGAAAAGCACTGGAGTGGTAGGTATGAGCGAGCATTGACTGGGTATGAGAACGCATTGGGGGTGGACCACCCAGATACTCTCCGTACAGTCAAGGATATGGCATCCGTATTCGACAACCAAGGACAGTATAAGAAAGCGCTGGAGTTGTATAAGCGAGCATTGACTGGGTATGAGAACGCATTGGGGGTGGACCACCCAGAAACTCTCGGTACAGTCCAGCATATGGCATTGGTATTCGACAAGCAAGGACAGCATGAGAAAGCGCTGGAGCTATATAAGCGAGCATTCACTGGGTGTGAGAACGCATTGGGGGTGGACCACCCAGATACTCTCGCTGCAGTCAATACTATGGGATCCGTATTCAACAACCAAGGCCAGTATGAGAAAGCGCTGGAGTGGTATGAGCGAGCATTGACTGGGTATGAGAACGCATTGGGGGTGGACCACCCAGATACTCTCAGTACAGTCAATAATATGGCATCCGTATTCGACCACCAACGCCAGTATGAGAAAGCGCTGGAGCTGTATAAGCGAGCATTGACTGGGTGTGAGAACGCATTAGGGGTGGGCCACCCACATACCCTCCGTATAGTCAATAATATGGCATTGGTATTCGACAAGCAAGGACAGCATGAGAAAGCGCTGGAGCTATCTAAGCGAGCATTCACTGGGTGTGAGAACGCATTGGGGGTGGACCACCCAGATACTCTCGCTGCAGTCAATACTATGGCATCCGTATTCGACAACGAAGGCCAGTATGAGAAAGCGCTGGAGTGGTATGAGCGAGCATTGACTGGGTATGAGAACGCATTGGGGGTGGACCACCCACATACCCTCGTTACAGTCAATAATATAGCATCCGTATTCGACCACCAAGGCCAGTATGAGAAAGCGCTGGAGCTGTATAAGCGAGCATTGACTGGCTGTGAGAACGCATTGGGGGTGGACCACCCACATACCCTCCGTATAGTCAATAACATGGCATTGGTATTCGACAACCAAGGACAGCATGAGAAAGCACTGGAGTTGTATGAGCGAGCATTGACTGGGTGTGAGAACGCATTGGGGGTGGACCACCCAGATACTCTCACTACAGTCAATAATATAGCATTGGTATTCGCCAACCGAGGACAGTATGAGAAAGCGCTGGAGTTGTATGAGCGAGCATTGGCTGGGCGTCAGAAGGCATTGGGGGTAGGCCACCCACGGACACAAGATACACTCCGTGCCCTCGTCAGTCTGCAACCGCGCGGGGCAAACCGAACGTGCTCAGAGCCTCCAGGCGCGCTTGCATACGCCGAAGAGCCCTTAGAACTAAACCAATAAAGCACCTTGTTTAATTCCTGTGTCTGCGAGAGAACACAGGAGTTCAGTTGGATAACCTACCTAATCCAGGATTCGTTTGAAGGAGTGTTTTTGTTCCTTTGAGAGCTCACGAATTTCCTCTGTACTGTACTTAGCCTGTTATCCCCTCCTGATATTCATCCCCCTAGGGATGCATGTGAGTAATGAGGTTTTTTTTTAAAAAAAAAGTAGCTTCTTATCCCCGCCGGGATTTCATCTGACAGTTTCGACTCATATACCTATCACGGGACTCACCGTCATATCCCACATCGACCTCCCAACATGGGTGTGCGTGAGGAATGAGTAACTATATCTGTTAATCTTAGAAAAATCGATACGCTGTAGTTAGTTCCCTAAGCAGTGACCCTCTCTCATAGGTGGGCTCCCTTTGAACTTAATAACTAGCCCAGTAGACTACCAGCCACCAGTCCTTTAGAATCTGAGCCACCTGCGCCCATAAATATTGCTGTTTTGGCAGTTCATTGCCTTCCAAATGCAGAAATCCCGAATTCCAACCTGAAGGTCAGGCCCGAGCCCACCACACTTGCATCCCTACCTGCAAGGATCCTGCGATTGACATTGATAAGGTGTTATCATACTAAATTTTGTGATGGTTGGGTTCCAGTTTTGGTTGACCGGACACAAATCTGGCTGCTAGTGCACATTCCTATCGACCCGGATGTTTTTTGGTGGAAAATCAGTAAGTACGCTATCTAGCCTACGACGAGGGACCGCACCCTTATTTCTCAAACACCCTAATACATAATATGTCATATATCAGTGAGTCACGTGGTGCTACCTCATAGATGCCCCATTGTTATTTACCTCCGCTGCCAGTGTTCAGGTTTATCATTGTGCAGGTATACAATATGACATGTCGTCTCCATCTGGGGTATTGCAACCTGGAAGAGGGTCCGTGAGGTACCAGAGCAGCTATGACTCGGGGCACAAAGGCATACCCGATGGACACCATTCCACATGGCAGTGCGTGTGGAACTAGGTAATCCCACATGGCTGACGTCCTTTTCGCAATCACATACCTACACCCCACAATCACAACCAGAAAACAGGATTTAGGGAGTTACCACGCCTGTGTTTCGAAGGCACAGGAACCCTAGGCCCCGAGGCACCTCGTCATGAAGCATAGTCAGATAGGTTAAGGGAAAGAAATTGCCCGACATGATGCGGGGGCCAGGGCATTCCTGAAAGTAGGAATCAGCTTCTGAGACAACGGTAGGCATGCTGTTTTTTTCGCCTTGTATCTGGTAATCTCATTGCACTCCCCTTCAAAGCTGTTGGAATGCTTCAGAATACCTAATAGCTTGTGAGAAATACCAGATTTGTTCTGGACTGACCAGGTGGGTGGTGTT
>Ga0307514_10006068_pt1 | contig 10618 bp, 9 predicted proteins | sample 16_EM_MG_FD_203088 | JGI IMG/M metagenome (GOLD analysis project Ga0307514, IMG submission 203088) | Populus trichocarpa ectomycorrhiza microbial communities from riparian zone in the Pacific Northwest, United States - 16_EM | ecosystem: Host-associated > Plants > Roots > Unclassified | place... | reverse complement strand
TTGCGGGGGAGAGGCCAGGGGCAGGGATCTGGAGGGGGAGGGGGAGCAGGGGGAGGGAGCTGGAGAAGGGGGTTGCGAGTTGTAGTTGGGGTAGGGGTGGAGAGCGGAGAGGTGGAGGCAGAGCTAGGGCGATGAATTGGAGGGAGGGAGCAGAAGGGGAGAGTGGAAAGGGAAGGGATTTAGGTGGCAGTACATAGTACTACTACGCAGGCCGCCGGTCTTGGTACTGATATGCCTATGCCTGTGAACCCACCACAATTGCAGCCACAGCCCTCGGCACCCCGATCACGAGAGGTCGGCTCAAGCCCCCACGAGACGCAAGTGGTGGCCACGGACTCGTATCAAAAGGCGATAGCAAGTGAGTTTACACGCCCACTGAGGGAGGAAGGGACTGGACTAACTATCCCCCCCCCTCCAAGACTCCTCTCCACCGCCGCTCAATCCTCGCTCTTCACTGAAATCCTCGAAAAATATACCTCCTTCATCACAACCATCTCCTCAGTGCCAACGCTCCTTCAGCCTACCGAGCGCAACACGTCGACGCCCATACCGCCACGACACAAACCTTCCTCCTGAGCCTGCACTCCCTCCACGAAGCCCTCCTCGCTACATCCCGCCGCGACGATTTTGCAAAGGATGTGTGCATCTTCACTACACGCACGGCAATCTTCCTGCAGCATAAAGAGTCCTACCTCCCGTCACTCCTCCACTTGCTGCATAAATATCCATCCAAATAACTCGCTTACGGAGAAGGAACTCGCTGAGTTTGCGGGGTACTATGTCTTGCATCTGGCATGTGTGATGGGGGATTTTAGTGAGGCGTATATTATCCATAGGCAGTTCCGACCGCGGGGTGATGGTGCAAATACTACATGTACATGGGAGGTTATAGATGCAATCCTGCGTGCGCTAGTAAGGAATGATTATTGGTCGTGGGCGGAATTGAGGGGGAAGGTGGAGGTGGAGGTACGGAGATTGATGGAGATGGGGGAGGAGATGGTGTTGACGAGGACAGTAGGATGTCTGGGGAAGACTTACCTACCGCAGTACTAGCCTGGCGATCTGAAGCTTAGATATGGCAGAGCGGACGGGATACCTTGTTTTCTTCAGTCTATGGTTGTTGATGTGAAATGTTTATAGTGCGCAATCTATAAGTGCTCAGAGCTCTCGGAGCTTGGTGAGCTCTTGTATTTGACATGGCATTGGCGGCTTGATGGTTTCTACCAGGTCACAATTTAATCGTTCTAGAGGTTGTTTTGTCCATTTAGGACCAACCTTCGATTTCGGCGATAGAGGTTTGATTGCTGTGCCACTCCCACAGGCTTGTTGATGAGCTCTCGGAGCTCATGCAGTAACGTTGCTGACCAGGTCCTTATGTTTCTCTAATCAACGTATTGACTTCTCTATAGGCACAGAGTCACTTCCATTACCAACGAGTGTACACCTACCGAATTTCCTACACACAATAAATTCTTACAAGCAGCCACCTTACGAGCCTCACTCTAATGCAACTGAAGGCGACTTGGATCGTTTAGAGACTGGAGCTAGACTTAGGGATACTAAGAAAACCGGACATTTTAAGCAGTGTTTATGCTGTCTCGCAAAAATCCAGAGACGAACTTGGGGTTTCTAAGCTATGTTGTTACCTATGTATTCGGTTTCCGGAATTCCTAAACAACCAACAAACCCCACCTGTGAAGTTCATAGTACTTATATGTGGGGGAGATAGGAAGGTCCCCACTACGTGGGCACTTAGTCCAGGTACATGTTACAAACATGGATGGACTGCAATCGTATTTGATGCATTCAATCACTAAGGGCTTGGATCGGATTATACAGCTGGTGGAGAGAAGGAGACGAAGTGACTCGGGGGAAATGGCAATACAGCCAATGTCAATGAACCTGACATGAGTATGAATTGAGTAATATCGCTTATTTCCGCATGAGATATTGCAAGAAATGATAGCCACATAACGGGAAGAGTTCTCGTACCCAGACTTGTAATTTTATTCGGGAATGCTTGGTATTTGTCTTGTTTAAAATAAACCTCTTTTTCTAAACTTTGCGACGGTACTATCAACCGAAACTTCTATTGAATTATCAACTGTCCCAGAAAATACCCTGTTCCATACACAAACCCATAATCGTTGGTATAATCCCCATCGACTATCCCATATCAATATCCCTGAAGGAAGCGGGATGGTGCATCTCCGTAAACCTCACCTCAAATCCCAGTCCCCGTACAAAAGCCAACACTCAAGATGAGGAAACTCTACCCCCATCCCTGCAGATAATAAATATCCCCTGCCCATACCATTTCCATATCTAAAACCCGGAAAAGAAGCAAAAGACCACGCCGATAGACAGAAACAGACCAGAAGAAGTATGAAACACTTCACACGATGGTCATGACCTCACACCCCCACCTTCTCATTCCCCTCCAGAAGGTCCCCATCTAAGAGACCTCCTCATTACTCTCCCACTCCTGGTGCAGCTTATCACAATCATAGAACAAATCTATCAAGCAGCTGGCACTCCAGGCTTGTGTAGGGCACTACAGGAAACAACGCATTAACACACCATTCCCACGTACATCAACATCCGCACTGGGTAACTTACTGAATCGTGGCATATTTCCCCATTCTTCTGTGTCAACTCCGTCAATCCCCTCCACGTGCTCTCTTTAATGTGCTTTTTGCACTCGCCCAACCTTTTATTAATCTGCTGATACGTCTCCACACGTTCCTCACGAGTGGATTTGCGTTGCAGATCAAACTTAAGCATTGCTCGGAGGAAGAAACCTGTGGGCCAAACCCACTCTGGACCTTGGTGGTAGTTTCGACCTTTGGAGGTCAACAAATCGCCGCTGTCATCTGAGTTGATGTAGTAGGGCCTGTAGTTGATGTCACTGGGACTATAGTAAATAATTAGCATGGTTACCCTCAACTGTCGAATAAATCGGGAGTGTGCTTACGCAAGTGTAGCCATCCCAATTGGTCCTCTGAGAGTGTTGTCTGCAATCTCAATAGCACCAAGAGCGTGCTGAGCATCAAAGAGATCTGGTGCCACAGTCATCGCAATGAATTGGTTTGGCCTGAAACGATAATCCTCTCTTCCTTCCTGTTGATCACCGTCTCTTGCGCCAACAAGTACTGTAGAGCCAAACAAGTCCTTGTAGATACCTCTGGTGAGGACGAAGTGCTTCTCGATGACATAGTCCTTGTCCTTGTTCTCGTCAATCGGGACATAATAACACTTCTCGAAATTCCTCTGAATGCGGTCAGCCCACTCCGAGAGCGGAATAAGTGTCTTCGACTCAGTGGATGTCTGCACGCTATCCCATTGGTATAGCCCCCTCTTGTTGAGGTCAACAACCCATCGTAGTGTAGAATAGAGTAAACCTGTAATCTCGATCGCTGCGCCATCTCTTGGACTACCAGGAACTCCCTTGCTACCAGCCTTGTCAGACTCTCCGTTCTTGTCCATCCAAGTTCCGCAGTTCCACTTGTTACCACCAGCAACAAATGGCCTGTCCCAGTCTTTGACACCGTTTTGAATCCAGAAGCCGTCCCATCTCATATTAAAATCCAGGGCAGCTCCGGCATTTGCTTCACGGAAAGACATTCCCCAGGCATGTCTCTGGAGGGCTTCTTGAATAATTTCTGCAATAGTGCTGGAGCGAGAGTATGCACGAGGGTCATCGACACCAAACCACTCATCATCGTATGGCAAGAACCTTCGCTTAACGCTCTCATTGAGAATGTCAGTGCCATGTGGGACCATTTTGGTATAATCCTGGACACACTGTAACCAGAACCAGATACTGTCACGAGCGTTGAATCTTGGCTTACGCCCAGCGTCAAGGAGATTTGGAATCATGCCATGTTTCAAAACGGAGGCAAAGGCAAGGATATGCTCCTTAGCTTCTGCATAGCGTCCGGTAGCAAGGTAAAGTCCGCGAAGGGAGATGAAAATATCACGACCCCAGCAGCGCATATAGTCGTGGGAGAAGTGGGGAAGGCCAGCTGCCATACATGCTACAGGCTTGTTGGGCCAAAGGGAGGTGGATTTGTTGAGCCTGTCATTGGTACATTAGTTGATAGTGTGGATAGAAAGCAAGAATCTTAGGCTTACCCAGTCACTTGGACTCCAACCAGTGCAAGCTGTCGCAGGAATCCACCCTTCTTAGCTCCAGAATTCCCCGGCTCATTTAGACATCCACCCATGAGGTCAGCTGCTCTCTCAGCACTTCTGATGTATGCCTCTCCTAGGACAAGAGCAAAGCAGCGCGGTCTCAACCAACTAGGGACTCTCTCAATACGCTCCAATCTTTTCGTGAACCACTCCTGAACCGGAGCGAATCGTCCTGCCTTACCTTCATCTCCATCATATTTGTCGGCCAACTCCCTGGTGATTCGACCGATAATGTAGCCCAATGGCCATGTACCATCACGGAGATGCTGACATAGTGGGTGACCAAGATCGTTTTTCTCAACGACGCCTTGCATAATACTCCACCAGCCTTGGAGGCCTGCGTATACCAAGTTACCAACACCTGGAACATTGTAAGTTCCATCTTTTCCACCAGTACAATCCCTCTCCTCCGCTTCGCATTTGTAGAGGAGGAAGTTGAGGTCAACGAGGTTAAGCTTGCTGACAGCCTCCTTGGCCCCAGAGACCAAGAAGTCATCAAGATCATACACACCCTCACCTGCAGATTGCTCACTTGACGCACTTCCTGGGACCCAAGTCTCATAGAGAGCAATCGACCCAGGTGGGAAGACAGATGGAACTGTAATGGTAGAAACGACACCCACCTCTCCGGTATTGTGATTCTCAGTTACTCCGTCCATAGCGAGCTCCTCAACCTTGGATGGAAGGCCTGTAAGAAGACCTTCTGCCTGAGTTACAGCCACCCTATCCTTCTCCGAGTCCTCCACTTTCAAGGTCCAACCTCCAATAAGCTTAACCTTGCTACCTGGGAGACTGATCGGTTTGATATCTCCTCTCTGGTCTCCAGTGCTGCCTTTCATTGCAGTATGTGCGATGAGGAAATAACCCTTATTGACACCAGGTTTGACTCTGTGAACGGTGATATATTCATTCTCGTGATGGACGTGCATCTCCTCGTATCCCTCCTTAGTCATCTTCTCATGAATGCGATTAAGAATCCGTTTAATCTTCGCCACACCATCCAATCCCGCTGCCTCCTTCTCCGCAGGAGAAGCGCCTGAGCTAGGTGCCGGTGGTGGTGGGGAGTAGAACCGCTTCTCGTTGACAACGTCCAGCAACTTAGGATAGACCTCATCATAACCATATACTGAGCCAATGGCACAGTCACACATCGCAACCAGCGCACCATTTGGTAATGTATCCTTCGCTTCTCTCTTTTGTGCAGGAGGCTCGTTATCATGGGTACAATCCATGAATAAGGCATGAATAGGTGACCCGGTCACAATCTTGACGAGCTCGGCAGCACCAGTACCACCACCCAGGAGGCCTGTCCCAGACTCAGGCTCAAAGCTTCCAATGGGCTTTCCACCGTGTTTGTGAACGAGCCTGCTGAGCTCTCCAGTGCCCCAAGCTTGCATAGCCTCACGGATTAAGCTTGCCAAAGCCAATCGCTCGACGTAGACTTTGTCCATATTCTCATCTCCGGTGAAGAGTTCCGCCATGACAAAAAGATCCTTCCTCACAGTCCTTGCGGCATCAAGGAAGTACTCAGCGACATGTAATGGAGTGGAGTGACAATTGTCGATCCTGAACCCATGAAAACACCGTGCCATGAGCTCAGTGTATTCCTTCATGTGGGACCATAAGTGTGGAGAGTCTTGTGGCCCCTTGCCATAGCGCAGCTTGATACAGTCTCCCCAGCTAATGACTTCTCGTCTGAGGTATGCTCGGGAGCTTGGTCCAGCAAAATCAACAAGGGGGTTTGCATTCCAGATCCACCCGTTCACTGCCAAGTACAATGCACCCTGGGGATGTTTTTCGGTAACCGAGTTTTTGGGAAGTCTGCAGAAGTATGATTCAACCAATGGTGCCTCTTCCCTGACTGGTCCTTGTAAAGGCCCATGCTCGTCAAGTTTCAGGTATTTAATGCGGTTAAATAATTGCTCGAGAATCTCTGCCAAGTCTGCATCGTATTCCTTGTAGAAAGGAAGGTTGATCTCGTCAAGCACCCCTGTGACTGCTTCCAAAGCCTTAGCATCATTACCCCCGGAAGGCGCACCCAATGAAGAAAATAGGTATGCAGCTCCAGCCTCAGGATCAACCTTTCTCCGGAACCTTTCTCCAAGCCTGTCCTGTCCTTTCAACCCAGCCTTGACAACCAATGCAGCCTTGTAGAAGAGTCCGAGATCGGGAGTGTAACCCGACAAACCTTCCTTTCCTTTCCCCGCTTTCCATGCCTCGACAGCAAGCTTAGCATCCCTCTTCACATCAATGGCATAGAATTCCCAGAGTGCTATCGCCGGAATAACATGCTTCTTGATACCCTCCATAACAAGCAACACATCATCTGTAGTCTTCAGGTCTGTCGGAAGATCTAAGCTCTTCAGCTTCAAACCGAATTCGAGCAGAGCTGTATCAAGGACATAGGCACTCTCTAACCACGGGGCAGTAACAAGATTGTACCCTGAGTTGGGATATTCCTGTAGCCATTCCGACTCTGGAGCGGTATGGTTCCATACCACATCTGTCAAGCTGAGGATGCCATATTCTTTCTCCATCCGACCAACAATGTTTTCCACATCCTTGAGTCCATTTGGGAAAGCTTCAGGATCGAAGACCAATTGGTTTCGGAGGGAGTAAGGAGAGTTACTGAGCCCACGCTGCTGGATTGGGGTGAAGTGGGCCATATTGTATCCCTTTCGGGATATGTAGGAGAGGTGGGGCTCCCACTTGCCGACTGGTCCCAACCATTTTGAGACAACACTGAGAACTGATAGAGAGTCTAGTGGTAGCGGCTGACCGTTGATGGTTAAGTTTGGAGGAACAGTAAAATAATGTGTTGGAGTTTGGGTTGGCTCTGGCGCAGGTTTCGTCGGGTTGGTGGAGGCAGAGAATGTGGGAAGGGGTGCATATGTGGTGTAAAAAGCAAAAGCACCAGGCCTGTCTATTGTGATGTCGATGTAGATATTTTGGTTGAAATGTGGTGACAACCTACGGCTCACGTGTTAGTTCTAGACTCGTACTAGGATTGGTGCCTTCTGAACGCACTCATATTTCTTGAACTTTTTCCGATCAAATTCCTCCCCTGATGTTGGCACATTGACCCATAAGCTTCCTTCACGGCATATTGAGCTTGCACCCTCAATTGAGAATCGAAGTGTGTATGGCTCTGTTGGAGGAGGAAGGTTGATGTAATTGCCCACAATATCTGGGGAACCGTTGTCAGAGAGAGTAAGAAGGTAAACTGCTCGTTGAGGCATGTCGTTTGAGACTCCGTTCGTCTTGTGCTGTCTGCTGCTGGTGAGTTCGTCCTGACTGGGACCGGTGGGGTATAAAAGATGGATAGCAGAGGTTATGGCAGGGTAGCTGGCGTTGTAACGGATTCCGAGAGCTCGAGCTAGAGGAGCAGCTATATATCTTCCTATGGACATATGTTGCTCGCAAGCTGTGCAGAACCGCGCACAAACCGGCGAATTGCAATTGCAAGGGGAGAGACGTGGGGAAGGTGGGGGGGGGGGGGTGGGGTGGGAGTGCGAGGAGCCGAATCAAGCTTATTGCTTTTTTTTCCCTCGCCTCTTCTTCTTTTTTTTTCCCTTGTGTGCAAGCTACTTCTTACTTGCTACGAGCTATGGTCAAGACTTCCTATGTAGAGGATCGAGAGATGCGATACGTATCGAAAGGAACCGCGCGGTGCAGGCAGTAGCTAGAAGGCAAAAGCATTCACCGATTTGGCATATCCCACGGGAAAGAGTGGACACAGACACAGCAGCAACGGCGAGGTGAGCAGAGCCAGGTATATAGCCCAGCACCGTCACGACAGGCAGATCTTCAGTAGGGCTCCACTAGGGCCGTGGGGGAGGAGGGCGGCGTCGTATATAGGGCCACTGATATGGTAGCTGATATGGCCACTTAACTGTATCCTGTATATCCCCACCCACCCCCCATATATGATATACCCGGCACCGTTTATCGTACAAGTGACCAACTCTCCCTACTTCTCTACAGAGTACCACCATCCATCATCACGGCGACCAGAAACTTTACTTTACTTTACTTTTGCCCATCGAGATCTTCTGCCAATTTTTTTTCTTCCTGGTGCACATCGCAACCGCCAGTCCGCCATTGCTGGCAGAAGCAGAGGCTACTGTACCCATCACCTTCCACCTCAATACCCAATAGCATGGCCCCTTCTGTGGCATCTTACCATCTCACGCCCACAACCATCCCCCCTCTACCCACCAGCCCCAACGGAAAGTTGGCCAGCTCCAATAAAAGCCTCACGCATGACAAGTCTGTACTATCGGCACAATCTCTACCAGCACTGGCCTATCTGCGTTATATATGTATTAATAAACAATCTATGCCCACTTCACGTTGGTCACTGCTGTCGACAGAGAAGGCCATTAAATTCTTAGCTAAGAGACGAGGATGAGCTTCATGTAGGATGGCAGCCATGACAAGAGCTGCTAAACCCCAGTCCCCCAGTCCCGCCCTCACGGTGAAATTTCAAGGAAGTTGCTGTATTATATATTGCATACCATACTGTACTCAAGCTATAATAGTGGCCTAAGTAGCCTGGCTTGGGTTAAGCTTACTTAAGTAACAAAACAGTTCCTGTACTCGAATGTGCTACTCCCAACATCCGATGTTTCTCGTCAGCGCTTCGATAAACATAAAAAACTCACGACTTCCCACTCCAGCCACTCGACCCATTGAGAAATTCCAAAATGTCTCATCGGCACGGGGCGATAGCAGATAACAACGCCACGGCGGATTGCTGGCGGATTGGCTATTTATGACGTACAAGTAAATACGGGACAGACCTTCCCCTGTCCGGAAAAACCATACCTAAATTTACAGCATCAGCACCAGACCAAATCAAGCCATGATGCTACTTTATGGTTAATATATATGTAAGTATATAGGCCGTGCAGCCAGACTATAAGCAAGGAGTCACCGATAGCCAAAGCTCATCCCAAGGCGCCAACCAGACTACCTAAAACGGCCTTTGACTGAAACAGTCCAAGGTGTATCATAATCGCCTTTCGCGGGTGAATGGGTGTTGGTTATTGACGGTACCTTGCAGACAGGGCTCACTTTGATACCAGTAGGGTTACTTGTATATGTACTCTACTGTTCTGCAGCCTACCGTGAGACTATTACCTACCACCACAATTTTTCGCTTTCATGTGCATTGGGGTTTTTTTTTTAAAAGAATGTTTTGCTGATTTTCCCCGCACTTATCCCATTTAACCAGATTGTGAGGTTAGGTGATGTCTAGAATAAATAAAAGTTTATATTTTTATATTTTATTTTGTGTTCTCGGAGGATTGGTCTTCCCATGCACTCTGCTGTGGAGAGGAATACAGTGTGTTGGGTACGATGTTGGTGTTGGGCCATTTCTTGAGATGGTACGGAGTAGAGTGCATGGGATAAAACATCTGGAGGTACTTTGTAAATCCCGAGAACGAGGAAGTCCTTTCAGGTTTTGGCGGAGGAACAATATATGTAAATACCGATATAAAGTTTATACATACAGTATATACTGTACGATTTGCTGCTTGAACAACACGGAAGAAGAGACCACGCGGATGGGGGCTCTGCATATATGAGGTTTGTGCAATTCTTCAAGCCCTCGCCTTAGATGTAGTGGGGCAATGCGATTTTCTGTATTGTATCACAGGCAAACAATACAGCCCCGTAACATGCCTCCAGAACTCCACGCTCTCCCCACATTGGCATGGCCTATATTCTGGCTGGGATTGCCGTATTATTCCCAAGCTCCATAGAATCAAATGCCATTCTTTTTGCAAACCCCAAACTCCATGGACAAGCAAAGAAACACGGGCGAAAAAAAAAAAGAAATTGAACCCATCATCTAAATATCCACATCCATCCCATCTCCCGCCACACCCCTCCCTGCCCCAGCCTCCATCTGCACAAACTCTTCCTTCTTTTCCATAGTATTTGCAATGAACCCCCTCAACGCCGCCCACGAGCTCACAGCCGGCACTTGCTCCGCCCCACTCTTTTTCCCCTCCGCTGCCACTGCCGTTGCCGAATTCATAATTGCGAGATTCTTCCCAAACCTAAGGCACTCCTCCCTCAAGACCTTCTCTTTCCGCTTCTGCGCCCCCGGCTTACTCTTAATTGTCTTCATCTTCATCTTCCCCCCCCCCTCCGTCCTCTTCTGCTGCAAACTCCTTATTGCATCTTTATTTGACTGGTCAAAACCGTCATGTTCCCAGTCCTCCCATTCATCCTCGTTATCTTCGTCGGGTAAGGCGTCTGCGAGGGAGGATAAGCCCGTGATAAGGTTTTGCTTGGAGGAGCGGGATTCTTTGCGTTTGAGATTCTTTTTGGAGGATTTAGTTATGGCGGAAGAGGTGGCGATGCGGGTGAGGAGGGCGGCATGGCGGGTGGTGCGTTTGGATTTTTTGGTGGG
>Ga0307514_10006067_pt1 | contig 10619 bp, 12 predicted proteins | sample 16_EM_MG_FD_203088 | JGI IMG/M metagenome (GOLD analysis project Ga0307514, IMG submission 203088) | Populus trichocarpa ectomycorrhiza microbial communities from riparian zone in the Pacific Northwest, United States - 16_EM | ecosystem: Host-associated > Plants > Roots > Unclassified | place... | reverse complement strand
AGTCGTCTAATTTTAGAAACTGATGTGGGTGTATTATCCCTATAAAAGACTATGTTTTTTTCCGAATTCTCTAGCTGGTTATCCAATACTGTTATAGACTATCATGCCCTGGTGGCACCGGTCTGTTTACCAATTCGCGTTCTGTTTATTTCCTTGCTGATATCTTTCACTAGATTATCTCATTTTATTTCTTTCTAGCAACGTTCTTGCGGCCCCAAAAAGTGAGTTCTCGGTCTTCTTTCCAAATCTGCCAAATTACACAAGACAAAGGCATCCTGAAACGGCATTAGCAACGGCTCAAACAGCTGCCACCAGACATCACCTACTGATAAAATTCCACGATAACGCAGCGGGCGCGAGTAATGCTAACATGCGTCAGCATCACACGGATGCCAATACCCATGAGCGGATTTCGAGACTACTCAAAAACATCGTGGGATACCATCAGAACAGAATTGAGGAAATCGAGGGAGGCCATGCCAGTGTTGACGACGACGAAGCCAAAAAGATCAAAGCTTCCATAAAATTTTCTGCTAAAGCCCACAGATGTGCTAACATGCATCTGTGTTCTATGGGAACTGCATTGGCAAGGCTGTCAGCACGAGCTGCAGAATTGCGCCTTTTTGACCCAGGGTCACCGCTATTCAAAAGTTCAATTTTTTACTCGGACAGTGAATAACTACATTGTTCTATGTATGTCATCATCGTTAAAGTTCTGCCTATGGTCTCGCAACATTGGGCACAACTTTCGTGCGACTTTCCATGGTTTATTACATTTTTGGCAGGCACTTCCATCGCTTTCATTGGCAGCACACCCCCATCCTCGCTCTCTCACTGGAGTAGTTTCACTTTTCGCTTTAGTGGTGAGTTTTCCATCCTTCTTTCCGTACTCAAACCGTAACTTACAGGCACGCCAGTGGCAATATCTGATTCTACGACTTCTCCAACCTCGGCAAACCCTCAGTTTCACCATCGACTCCCAATCTCTCCTTCACAGTGAGCTGCCTATTCCACTGTGATGTGTTTGCTTAGCTTCAGATGATGCCGCGATTTACCTGTTCGTGATCGCTATCTGCATTAATGAGAACGCGCCTTGAGTCGCAATACTCATAGGCAGTGAATGAAGTACTTCAGGAGTCACAGAATTATTTCAGGTTGGTAGAGGCAAGGCTCTGAAATAAATAAAAACAATGACTTCTTACCCTACTAGTATGGAGGAAGAAGTCATCCTCTTTGTAACTTTGTTAATCACATACTTGTGCCGCAAGAGGGAAAACGATGTGAATCTTCCAATCGTGGGTCAGGTCTGTATGTGCGATTCAGTATGTATCTAGACACACCGAATGGCTCTTGCGAATCACGAAGTGGCACTGATTAGGGGAGTTCGAAACGGTTTTCAAATTCGTTGGCCACGTATGTAAAGTCGTTCAAAGTTGCGTATATACTCCGAGCACATAATGCTGAAGTGAAGGTTACCCATGCATGATCACAGATACTGCAGAAGACGTTGTCATGGGTGGCCCAATAAAGATTGACCCCTGTAAAATGCAATTACTCTTCGAAGATGCATGGGAGTATAGACTTGAATGAGAGTCTTATTAGCGGGAACACTCAATTCTGAGTTGTTACTTCATTTACCAGGCAACCAAGACATAACGGCCTCTCTCTTCAACTTGACCTCATTAAAAAATCGACACTTCGCCCATTCAACGAATTATTTATCGACCGCTTTATGCAGGGTGTTTTCAGAGATATGAAAATGATGACGATCCCTTCGGCGAGGGTGCCAAAGCCCAAAATACGTTACGAAGAGAAGACTTTTGCTCGCGGACCTCTTTGATCGTCTCTTGCTGCAACAGAAAACTCTTTCCAGTAATTGCCAGGTGAGAAAACCGTTCTTCTGGCTTATCTCGGCGAGAGAACATAGCAGCTTAGAGACTGCAGAACGAAGTTGGAACCTGAGGCCTGAGGGCTAGAAGCAGAAGAACATCCACTCTCCTAAGTTGATGGCATTGTAGAGTTCACCTTCGTATCACAAGTGAAGGAAACCGAAAGGTGTATTGAAGACCTGGACCAGAACTATGAATGCCGCGATCCAACGGCGAATGCCGAAATAGCTATACAGTTCTCAACGCACTGAAGCTGCAAACAGGTGTCAATAAATCGCCGAAAAATCATCTCTCGACTTCAAGTGCAACGACCTCACAACCAACATGGCTGACGCTCAAGTAAGTTAATGTAGATTATCATGATTCTAACTTATGTCGACGTGCAAATACAGATTGAGAAAGCGTTCCAAAAACAACCCATTTTTCAAAGCGCCAAAGCTCGTGGTCGGTCTCTTCGTCATCGTGGTATCTCCTGGGACATTTCTGATGTTTGATGACAGGTGGAAAGAAGGTGACTACTAAGGAAAAGAGGTGGTTCAAGGATGTTGGCTTGGGGTTTAAGACACCAAGCGAAGCGATCAATGGTACCTATATTGGTACGTCTCTACCGTCTCTATCGTCTCGTTGTAGCTTTATAGCTGACACGATTTCTCAGATAAAAAGTGCCCCTTTACTGGTGATATTTCGATCCGCGGCCGTATTCTCACTGGGAAAGTCGTGTCAACCAAGATGAACCGAACGATCATTATTCGTCGGGATTACCTCCACTATATCCCTAAATACCGTGCGCCTGATCTGCCATATCAGATCTTCATGTTTTGATCACGTTTACAGTCCGTTACGAGAAACGCCACAAGAACCTGGCAGCGCATGTATCGCCCTGTTTTCGGGTTGAACTTGGTGATATTGTCACAGTTGGTGAGTCTTCATTTCCGGAAATGAGCCGTTGTCTGATGAATCGATAGGCCAATGCCGACCCCTATCAAAAACAGTGCGCTTCAACGTGTTGCGGGTGGCGAAGAACAAGGCAACAAGCAAATCATTTGGCAAGTTCTGATGTTGTGGACTAGCGTTTATTATGGTCGATACATACTGCATGTCAATATGATTCTTTTTATGTGCATCTGAGTGCCAAGTATACCAGTTTTGCAAACAAATACCAACAAGGTTCTGTTGTTGGCTGCTGCAAGTTGTGTCTATTCGACCAACTTGTCGATTTTGCAAACTGGCTCCTACTCTATTCTCCGTATTTACTTCCCGTTTGTCGAGACAACGGCCTCATTCCCCGCAGCCTCCAGGTGCTCAGATGGGACAACAGGCCTCAAAGAAGTCAAAGAAGGGCAGTAAAGACAAAGACAAGGAGGAAGATCTTGCCAGTGCTCAAGAGACCGCAACTGATGGTAGGCCTCAGAATGTAGGGCTCGGTGCTGCGGATATGGACGGTTCTGATTCGGCATTACATGAGCCAAACCCGTTGATCAGTGTGTCGGATCCAACGGGCGCGCCAATTCCAACCTCGGGCAACTCATCCAGAACACATGGTTCTCCGTATCCTTTGAATGCTGCCACATTACTTGATCAATCACCTTTATCTGCACCCTCCCAAGTATCACGGAGCCCTTCGCCCAAACCCCACACATCGGCGCCTTTAGATATTCCGTCCCAACCTATCCTTTCGAACGGGGGTTCATTCAACCCTAGTTCGGCGAACAGTATCGGAAATGACGCGGCTGAATCTTTGGGCAGCAATGTTGCAAAAGACAAACTCAAGTCTATTGATATCGACGACATGATCCAACGATTGCTTGATGTTGGTTACACCGGCAAAGTAAGCAAGTCCTTGTGTTTGAAGAACTCCGAAATTACCGCCATTTGTATGGCCGCGCGAGACATCTTCCTCAATCAACCTACGCTCATTGAACTCTCGCCACCCGTAAAAATTGTTGGTGATGTTCATGGACAGTATTCGGACCTCATTCGGCTTTTCGAGATGTGCGGCTTCCCTCCTACGGCCAATTACCTTTTCTTGGGGGACTACGTGGACCGAGGGAAGCAAAGCCTTGAAACAATCCTTCTACTCTTGTGTTATAAAATCAAATACCCCGAGAACTTCTTCCTTCTGCGAGGGAACCACGAATGTGCAAATGTCACGCGAGGTTCGTATATACCCCTACATTTGCAACAGCCTCTAATTGAACTAATAGTTTACGGATTTTACGACGAGTGTAAACGACGATGTAACATCAAGACATGGAAGACTTTCATTGACGTTTTCAATTGCCTTCCCATTGCAGCCATTGTCGCCTCGAAGATATTCTGTGTACACGGGGGCCTATCGCCCTCATTACATACCATGGAAGATATCAAACGCATACAACGGCCGACCGACGTTCCTGACTATGGACTTCTTAACGACTTGTTGTGGTCCGATCCGTCTGACACTGCTTTAGACTGGGAGGACAACGAAAGAGGGGTCAGCTATTGCTTCGGCAAAGCAATCATCAATGAATTCCTCGTACGGTACGACATGGACCTGATATGTCGGGCACATATGGTAGTAGAGGACGGTTATGAATTCTGGAATGATCGGACGTTGGTCACAGTGTTTAGTGCGCCGAATTATTGTGGTGGTGCGTCTTCCTGTTCTTTAGTGTCATGCCATAACAATCATAACACTTCCCCTTTAGAATTTGATAATTACGGAGCCTGTATGAGGTCAGTGCTTTCCATCTTCTTTCCAGATGCTTTCCGCTCATTGGACTTTCAACAGTGTATCTGAAGACTTGCTATGCGCATTCGAACTACTCAAGCCCTTGGACGGCGCTGCCTTACGAAAGGAAATGACCAAGGCGAAACGGAAAAGGTAAGTTCTTTCTTCCGTTTTGTTGTGCCCGCTGAGAATCTAACAACAGTTAAGCCTAATGGCCACAGCTAATTGATTTCCTCCTGATTCGAAGGCTATAGTATGGATATGGCCGGTCGTGTACCTTAGCTTCGCATTTTGGATGCAGCTGCATATTTCGTTGTTTTACTTTTTTTCCTTCAGCTGCATTTACGATATGCTAGCATGCGACTGTTCCTTCTGCATGACAATTGGACAGGGAACAGCCTGTTCTCGTCAGATACCTTTTTGAGCCGGTTTTAGTACAGCCTCGAGAGTTCCTGCTGATCCAAAAGCCGTTCGATTGTCAAGTCTACTTCGAAATTTGTATTTAGGTCTCTTTCCATACTCATTCGTTTCTTCTTCTCTTTTTAACTGGTAAACCCTTGAATTCCTGTAGTATTGTTGTCTCGATTCTAGTCTTTATATTGAAACCATAATCTTTTTAACTATCTCTTTGCTCACAATTCTCTTGTGTCTTCCGCTTTTGGTGCGTTGTACGAACACAATTGTTATCGGTTATTGCGCTACCTGCGCAGACCCAACACTCGGGATCCGTTTTCGAATTCATCGCTGTATAGTGTAGCGCAAATGCCTCATGCAAATCTATGATGTTCTGAACTTAAACTAGCCCAGAGTGATTTTCAGAAACACACTTAATATAAGATGATCCTCGAACCGTTTCGGAGAAAACGCACTGGGAAATTCTAAGATCTGGAGCTTAGTTCCCAGGGTGATAACAGTCTGAATACAACGGTTGTGATTAGGTTTTTCTGGTAAACATGTCATAGGACAGGACAGCAAATGCCAATACAATCACCCCAGATCCAAGTAGACTCCAGAACGTCAGAACGTCAAACCCTGGGCCAAATAGGATCTGATACGTATTCAGTAGATGATAATGAGATCTGGGGGCATGAACTCACATCGGCCACGAGGATGAGGACAATAGTTAGGAGATTGCCAACAGAAACGACGATCGGTCCCCATATTCCTAATAAAACCTAGTAAAGAAAAGCGACAATTCAACAGAATGAAACGACGAAAATGAATGAGATAGCTACCATGAATCCAGCATTGAAAGTCAAACCCGTCAAAGCGATGCCTGCTATAGTTAGGGCAGTCCATTTATCTGGAGGAAGCAGGAAGGGTTCAACACCAGACCAATGCAAAAAGGGCAACGGAATCCACAGGATGTTAAACGTGAAAAATCCCAACACAGATGTGATAAAGTTGGGATGCAGTCCAAAGGGAGGTGGATACACTGCATCTGTCTTGTCGACCCTCTCGACCGCAGCCTCTGCTTCATCCCCTGGAATCTCTTCGTACAGTCTTTCGGCAGCAACATCTGGGTCAGAGGGAAGGGCCGCGTAAATCTTGTAGAGAACTTGGTATAACCCATATCCGAATGAAGCGATGAGAGCAAGACAATTTCCAATTATTGGGGCGGAGGGTCTGTGTGAGGGGCTTATGCTTGTAGTAAGGCTCTCGGAGTCTTTCCCTACGACTCCTCCATACACGACCATGAAGGTGCCCAAGGTAGCTAGCACAACGGCGAACAAGCACTTGGGTTCCCATCGAAGCTTGAATAATTTAACACTGATGATGTATGCGAAGAAAGCGTTGGTGTTCCAGATGGCTTACACACACAAGTCTAATTTAAATTCAATGTGTTTTTTATTGTCAATTTCCCTGGAAGCTTACCAGTCAAATCTGTCATGCTTGTTGAATGAACGCAGGTAAGTAAGAAGAAGGGAACTAGGGTTGGAGAGAAAGCACTGACGATGTTAATGACACTGATGCAAACCATAGCAAGGCGGGCACTGTGATACCGAATGTGAGAGCCGACGTAAGGCGCAAGAACTTGGCGATCGGGAAGCGGAAAGCATCATACTTCTGGTTGGGCGCAAGATGCGTAGAAATGACGATAAAGAGTCCTTTCATTAGAGAAGATGCGGTATAATTGGTTGTTGCCAGGAGATACAGCATATGCAAAGGAAATATTATGGAGAACGAGGAGTGTACCATATAACTGCATCAACCAGAGAGAGTGAGCGAATTTTCAAGAATTGGACTAAAACTCACAATAGGAAAAATGGTTGTCGATAATTGAGAGTCGTTTGAACATACTACGAAGAGAGCAAGTATAACCACAGTAAGAACATCTTGCAGGGCGAATGGACGTAGTAGATTGCGCTCACCTGTGTGAGCTCGCTTTCTAAAAGAAAGGCAAGAAGTGTCAGTATAAATACTAATACAGCCAACTTTCCGCCCAAGTGGGTGGTCGTGAGCAGGTCTGTATTTCTAATGGTTGTACGTTGCATTTGAACTGGTCTTGACGAATAAGCCCAAAGGAGCTCGGCAAATTTCACAGCTTGGCCAAAGCCATCGATGACGAAGAAATAAAAGACCCACTCACGATGAGGGTTCTCCAACATCTCTCATTTGACAAAGCAAAATGACACAAAATTTCTAGTACATAGAAGTTGTAGAATTACAAGGCTTGTCTCTGACTGGTACGGACAGATACGCAGGCCATAAAAAAAATCTATCACTACGTTTTTTTGGTAAACGTGTCATAGGACAGGACAGCAAACGCCAATACAATCACCCCAGATCCAAGTAGACTCCAGAATGTAAGAACCTCCAACCCCGGGCCAAACAGGACCTGATACATATCGATAATAAGTCCTGGGGGCATAACGACGAACTCACATCGGCTACGAGGATGAGGACAATAGTTAAGAGATTGCCAACAGAAACAATGATCGGGCCCCATATTCCTAACAAAACCTAGTAAAACTATTAATAATGAAATAAGGAGAACGGATAAAGATAACAACCATGGACCCAGCAACGGAAGTCGAACCCGTCAAAGCAATGCTGGCGATGATTAGGGCAGTCCACTTATTTGGAGGGGGCACGAAGGGTTCGGCACCAGACCAATGCAGAATCGGCAAAGGGATCCACAAGAAGATAAACGTGAAAAGACCCAACACAGACGTGATAAAATTGGGATGCAGTCCAAAGGGCGGTGGACACACTGCATCTGTCTTGTCGACCCTCTCGACCGCAGCCTCCTCAACTTCATCCCCTGGGATCTCTTCGTACATTCTTTCAGTAGCGACTTCTGGGTCAGAGGGCAGGGCTGCGTATAATTTGTAGAGAACTTGATAAGACCCATATGCGAATGATCCAATGAGGGCAAGCAAATTCCCGATCAATGGGGAGGGTTTATGGTCAAAGTTTGTGGTTTGGCCCTCAGTGCTATGCTTGTCTTTCGAAACGGCGACTCCCCCATACACGACGGCAAAGGTGCCCAGGGTAGCTAGCACTATAGCCAGCAAGCGCTTAGGTTCCCATGGCAGCTTAAATAGAAAAACACTGATAATATATGCGAAGAAAGCGTTGGTGTTCCCAATAGCTTTCGTTTACGAGTCTCATGAGACGGATGGTCTTTTATATCAATCTTTCCTGAAAGCTCACCAGTCAAATCAGTCATGCTTATTGAACGAACACAAATAAGTATGATAAACACAGAAGACAGAGCACTGACGATGTTAATGACACTGATGTAAACCACAGCAAGCCAGGCATCGTGACTCCGACCGTTAGAGCCAGAGTAAGGCGCAGGAACTTGGCGACCGGGATGCGAAAAGCGCCATACCTCTGGTTTGGCGCGAGATGAGTAGAAATGGCGATAGCGAGTCCTTTCACTAGAGAAGATGCTTTGTAGTTGGTCGTTGCCAGGAGATACAGCATATGCAAAGGAAATATTATGGATAACGAGGAGTGTACCATATAACTGCATCAACCAGAGCGTAAGCATATTTTCAAGAATTGGACTATGACTCACAATAGGAAAAATGGTTGTCGATAATTGAGAGTCGTTTGGACATACTAAAAACGAAGGTAGAGTAAAAAAAATTTCAGGACTGGTGGATGCGCTCACCTGTGTGAGCTCGCTCTCTAGAACAAACGCAAGAAGTGTTATTATGAAAACGAACACAGCCAACTTTCCGCCTATGTGGGGTATTGTGAGTAGGTCTGCATTTCTAATCGTCGTATGTTGCATAGTCGCCTGCCTGAGGTGAGGAAGAGGTGTGGATAGATAGGTGTCCTTTAGCACTTGCTAAGCGTTTGAGAAAAGGTTCTAAACACAACGAAGGAGGTTTATCTGAACATGCAGATGATGTACTCCACTAGCAGGTCCTGACAAGCTCAAGTAAGTAATTTCGGCAATACCCGTTTCCACGTTGGTCTGAGTCTCCACTTTTAGCCAACAACGACGAAGAAATTCAGGAATTCATTCGCGATGTTACGTGCTCTGCTCACGGCTAGCCGACCGCTTCTAACACGCTTAGGGGTACCATCAACCATTGCAAATTCACATCTCCGTCCCCACCATGTCGTCTCTTCAACTTCAAGCCAGATTCCTCCCATGACGAGAGGTATGAAAGTCCGGGCATCTGTCAAGCTGATGTGCGAAGGGTGCAATTTGGTGAAGCGAAAGGGGAGGATGTACGTCGTGTGCTCGAAGAATCCCAAGCACAAACAGGTTTGTTGTTTTTGTTTTGGGATAGAAGCAATTTTTATCGACATTTCTTTCAAAGCGTCAAGGTTGATTCTATTTATTTATTTGGAGTGTCGACATCGAGTTGTGTTGTGGAGAAGGCAAATGGGAAGAACTGTCAGACATAAACTGATTACCTTGTTTCTCTCTAATTGATTACCCGCGAACCCACATCTGGAACTCATACTTGACTCCGTTCTCCTCCTGCTCACCCTCTGGCACTTCAAACCCAACCCACTTCTTCAATGCATCATGTGATGCCCTCTTCCAATCCACACCATCTTTGTTGTTTCGCAGAAAGTCATCCAAAAACACATCGCAATTAATGTCAGTTGAAAGGACCCTCGTCAGCAATACGCGGTCTACGCTCGGTTCCGTAGACGAGAGTGGCAGAGCAAGCGATTCGGCGTAGATGTGTGCGCCACCGATTATGAATCCCCTGTGTAGATTTGTGGAAGGTAGGAGTGTCAATGCGGATTTGAGGTTATCCTTGAGTATAACTGATGTGTCGATCGTGCCCCTTGACAAAGAAATTCGGCAAAGATAGTTGAAGAATATTTAGTACTTACAGATCATAACTGGGATTCCTGCTCACCACGACGTTCAGGCGTCTTGCGAGTGGTTTGAACTTCTTAGGAATACTTTCCCAGGTATTCCGACCCATGACCACAAGATTTTGGAGTCCCTCCGGTGCAGTAGACGTGACTTGCACAAAATATTTCATTTCTTTCGATAGCCGCCATGGAAGACGCGAATTGGCGCCGATTCCGTTTGATTTTGTGGCTGCAACGATGATGGTGTGACGAGACATTGGGATATGGGTGACCCGCCCGCCATCAGCATCTCTGAAAATGGATTGAGGACAACCCAAGATCCTTACAAGTGTTGATTTAAATACTTAGCATCTTCCAACTCTTGTTGACAGAAACAGAGGACAAGAAGAAAAAGATCGACATATGTGGGAGTTGTGAGTAGTATTGCGACCACAGGTTCGCAAAAGTAAGGATATAACAGGAGATTACATTCACTTCCGTGCAGCGATCAACCCCACTTTTTCCACTCTGACCCAGCAGGCGGCTTCACTTCCACCTTACCCCTCTTCACCTCGTCCCAATTCGTACTGAGCGTAGTGCCTCCACTTTCTTGATAGCTCTTCATCATCGCCTTCTTGGTTTCATCATCCGCATCCCCGAAGATCTTCTGGAAGAATGAGTTAAGAGTGCTGTCCCCTCCGACATTGGGGTCTTGGTCGACGGTCTTTTCTTGTTCGTTGTTG
>Ga0307514_10006066_pt1 | contig 10620 bp, 9 predicted proteins | sample 16_EM_MG_FD_203088 | JGI IMG/M metagenome (GOLD analysis project Ga0307514, IMG submission 203088) | Populus trichocarpa ectomycorrhiza microbial communities from riparian zone in the Pacific Northwest, United States - 16_EM | ecosystem: Host-associated > Plants > Roots > Unclassified | place... | reverse complement strand
ACCCACTCCCACACAGTTCGTCGTCTTCGCCACCTCCAGGTCCATTCCCCTGACTTTCCGTGTCCAGTGTACATTGTCAAGGACTTGGTTCCCGATCTCACTCTCTTCTACAAGCAGTACAAGTCTATTGAGCCCTATTTGCAAAACGACAACCCCCCTGAGAAGGGCGAATACATTCAGTCGCAGGAGAACCGTAAGAAGCTCGATGGCATGTATGAATGCATTCTCTGTGCCTGCTGTTCCACCTCTTGCCCCTCGTACTGGTGGAACCAGGATGAGTACCTCGGACCAGCCACCCTCATGCAAGCATACCGATGGATCGCCGATTCTCGGGTTTGTGGTCCGTTGATCGGAGCATGATTCTTCCGCTGATCCCACTTTGTATGTAGGATTCATACAGCGCTCATAGAAAGGAGAAACTTCAGAACTCACTTAGTGTGTACCGCTGCCACACCATCTTCAACTGTAAGTGCTTCGTTGCCATCTCTTGAATGTTCTCATAGTCCATAGGTTCCCGCACGTGCCCCAAGGGTTTGAACCCCGCCCAGGCCATCGCGAGGATCAAGATGGAACTTGCGGCCAATTAATTCCGAGGGTCGATGGACCTTGATAGTCCTATTTGGTAGTCAACTAATACACCATGTATTCAGCACTATTCCTCCGCCTCCCTTTGAGCTGAGTGGGAGTAGTATGATCCATTTCGATTCAAACCCTTCCCATCTCCACGACTATCGGACTAGCACTTGGCTTTATATATGGCGGAATTTTCACATACAGTAATCCATGAAGCGCTGCTGCGAGGATGTCCGGTATCCACCACACCTAGACTCCACCAGGAGGTTTCAGTATTCTGGTCCCGAAACCGAAGAAGGTGCACCAACCCAGTGTGATTTCTGGAATTCACCAATGCCAGCGGCTAGCCCGAAGCACCGTCCGGGGAACATGCCGGCCCCGGTATATCCCTCATGCACTATCGATGTTACAGAAACCCTATAGTTCACAAGTGTATCAGTCAACCGTCCAAATAGGGGCGAGGGTACGGGCTCACATCAATCCGACAATTAACCCCACAAGTATCGGCCCATACTTTGCGCCGAACACCTTGGCTTGACGAGGATCCAGTCCAACACCGAAAGCTAAGAATCTGGGGTAATGATTGATGGGGATCAACGTTGATCGAGAAGGAAGCTCAACAAACATAAGAATGAACGAGCAAGTAAACTCGATCGACGCCGCTTGCCAAACATCGACCTCTCCTCCTGGATCTATCCAACAACCGCCATTGTGGATGTGGTATGCGAGTTTCTTGCCCAGAGCTACGCGAAGTAGCGCTCCGCCGATTGCTCCTCCCACGAGTTGGCAGAAGAGATAGATTATTGCTCGGACGGGATGACAGAGTCCGGAGAACGCGGTGGCCATCGTGATCAGTGGGTTGATGTGCCCGCCTGTCGCTGGCGTCGTGGCGGAGATGAGACACGATACGAGGATTGTGATGTAGATGAAGTTCCCTGCGGGTACCGCTGCGCGTGGCCAATTCGATAGTGTCGCGACCACGAGACCAGATACGAAGTTTAGCGACCCGGACCCTACGCCTTCTATCACCTGATACCGAGCACGGCGATCAGGGGAGATATGTTCATGTTTGACCTCGAGAGATCTAGACGTTAAACTCACTCCAGCTCTCCATATTACGTGGTTCCTCCACGTACGCACCGACGTCAGTTCGTGCCATAGTTTACTCTTCATTACCTGAGGCATGAAGCTCGTCATGGGTCGCGCGTCGTCCTCGTCCTCCTCCGCTCCTTTCTCATCGAGCTTCAAAGGGGACGCCGAAACATCTTGGATGCCAACCTTGTTAGTACTCGCCCCCTCAAGCTGATCAGAAAACCTTTTCAGTGGATAAGCCATGAACGGAGCGAGGAACGGGGAGCATACACACCCTTCGTGAACGCATTTTATGAGCCAACGGTCCGTGTCGGCCTCCGAGCGAAATTATTATAAATCGCAGCCGCATCAGTCACTTGTCCATTGCGGCGGCAATCATGCATTGATTCAACCAAGTTTGGGCTCAAGTTCCTGGGCCCCTCGCTTGGTGCAGGGAACAATGGCCCTGTAAGTTACAGGGACTACTGATCAGCCATTCCAAAAAAAAAAAAACCGGTGGGACCTCCTGACTCGGTTTGAAGCCGCTTTGAAATGGTTTCATAGTGAACCCCATCATAAAAACATCGTGAATCGCACGAAAGAGGTCTTTGGACATCGGTGAGAGTACCTTCGCAATACGTTCAAGATCCGACTCGAGAGAATTTTACAATTGGAACCCACGGTCCATCCTAGCCAGCGGGGAGATCGCGACCGGAGAACAAGATGTTGTTTTCCTTGCTTGTTACTATCCGGGGGGCTCCATCTTACTCTTGTGGACGATCTGGAGAAACTTGGTACGTAAACGTGCACTTGAATCATACCCCACAGTCGAAACTGCTCCTCAAAATTTCTTTGAGTGCAAATACATTTAGCCGACATTTTTTTCTCAAGTCCCTGACGGCGATGGGTGGCGAATGCAAAGTGTGAATACATCTCGGGGGGAGGGGGGGATCCATAATTATATAACAACGCAGTTACCCATCAAATTTCGGCGGGCGCAGCACCAAGTGAACTAAACGGAAGGCGCACCTCTGGTCCTCGTAAAACCCCACTAAACCTGCGCAAATAATTTCGGCTCATTTGCATCCGCTTAATTCGTGGTTTAAACGTTTATCCCGAGAGGAACGTTTGAATAAAGCGCTGCGCGGCATCCTAAGCTTGTTGAAATGTTCTCCTTAGTACACTCGAGGGAAATAACATCCTTCCACACACGTGGTGCCTTGGTATCACTAGCCTAGGAACAAATAGAAATTATCGCAGTACTCGATCGCTGCGGTAATACTGCACTCTGCTGATGTGCGGAATAACATCGGGTTGGGCCTCACACCACGTCCACAACGGAAACATGACCCGCCTCGTTGCAATAGACGATCCTACCCGTACCCTCGTCAAAGTCCAGTGCCCAATCTCCGTAGGGTTCCTTCAATATCCCGGGTAACGTGCAAAGAGGCGTGAGACTCCGATGTCCCATCTCCAAGGTAGAGTACTTGTCTCCTCCAGAAGTCACTATGGACACGGTGCGGCAGCGGTAGACGTCGTTCCTAGAGTCTAACCAGATGCCACGTCCACTGTGTCCAACACGCACGCAAACAGAATCCCCTCCTGGAACGAAAGGACTCCTGGTCAGACGGAAAAGGGGAACGTTCGCCTCCTCGCTGTCTACGCCACTACTGAGGATACAACCCCGGATTCTCCCCGTGCCAGAGACCCGATAACAGATGGAGAGCACCTCGGTCTGTTGCAACTTTGAGGACAGCACGAAACCACTGTTGGGGAGGTTTAATGGTGTGCAAGGGCTGCATACGACAGGAGATTGAATGGGGAATTGGAAGAAGAAGAGTTGGATGGGGTTCAGAGTCGCGAACTGGCCCGCCTCGGGAAGGCTTGGTATGGGATAGATCGTGAGACAGGCTTCCCAGAAGACGACTAGGTGGGAGTCAAATTTGGCAAAGGTAATGAGGTCTCCGAACTAGATAAAGCGCGTCATTAGAGTCGACTAGAAATTGCGAAAGATACTTGCAAATTGGGGGTGAGACTGAATGGTGGCAATCCCTAAAGACACATCCACCCAGTTGTAAATGTTGATGATTCCACCCGACTCGGGAGGTATCGAAGTAAGCACGAACTGGTCAAAAAGTCCGTGTATTCGTCCTGGGTAGTGCCTTCGTAGGGGAGGCTCGTCGAAAGCGCCTGTGAGTACGAAAGCGTCCCCCGAGCTAGCCCCGAAATCATGTTAGTATCACAGAAGATGGTCAAGGTATATCGAATTACTCGTTGGAGATAGCGATGGTATCAAAGTCACCCAAATCCTTGTGTATCTTCCAAGTGATATCAGTTCCAAGCGTATACTCTAGCATGATTTTATCGGTGGAAAGGTTGTTGATTGTAGAGTCGAGACGCCAAGTGATGAACCTATCGGAGTGGAGGGTGACGAGTTCACGTCCTCCGATTCGCAAAGCGGCCTTTTGTGCCGCTGGAACGCTTAGGTGTAGAACTGGCCGAATTGGACCAGCTGGGTATGTCCACATCTCCTGTACTCGGACAGCGAGACGAGTGCGCCACTCTAGGTCTGAAGCAGAGATTCCTAGAAGAGGAATGGCTGTTCCTGGTATTGGAAGGCCCTTAGATAGGACCTCGAAACAGAATTGGTTATGCCATATTGTGCGGAGATAGGTGATGGCTTCAAGTTGCTTCGATGTCTAGTTGACCCAACAGGTGAACGTCAGACGAAGGGGGAGGTGATTAGGTGGTCCTGACCTGTCGCACCGATAAGACGTCTTTGAGGGGCAACATGCAAAGAATGTGAATGAGGATATCATCAATGACGTTCTGCAAGGACACAGTCATGATGTTGGCAGAAGCTGCCGGGCCGCGGGGAGGGTTGGGTGATGCGAATACCCAGACCATGATCAGGTTCTTGTATGTGGTGTGATATGTAGCAAAAAGCTGAGCGTAACCACGACGGCGAGCAGGGCCCAATCTCGAGACATTCAACGTCAGATAGCGGATCGCAACCAGCCCTGCGGGTAGGTAAGATCACTGATAACCGACGTCGGCGTGCGTGGTTGTTCCGAAGTGATCGACTGTCACCTTTCCGTCCACTGCTACCACTTCCGAACCATTCACTGGTGCGTTGCCGTCCGATCTTCCTTTGCGGTTCAACGTTCAACATTTAACATCGGGACAAAAACTTCTATCCCATCGGGTTTCCCCAGGTCGACGCGCATGCGCTATCTACGCTGCATCAGACCTTACTCCCGAGGATTTGGTACTGCAAATGTGGGCCTGAACCCAACGCAGGACCTTGCAGGGACCACGCCTTTCCATGATCACTATGTGATGCTTCATTCTCGAAAACCTCCTAAAGAATTTCCGAAAGTTGTTTCATCGCCAGTGCAAAAGGCACTCCAACTCGCATTGGTTCCCTCGAATGGATTGGTTAACTTTTCCTGGAGTCCACAGCAGGTCCTCCCGTCCACGCCTGACGAAGAGGTCTATTCTGCGACAGCGTTCTCCAAGGGAGGGAGTGTAATCGAACTCGAAGGCTTGACCGCATCCAACGTCGAGGAGGCTGTTCAGCGAATCACCAACCCGAGGTCGACCGCCAAGCCTAGTGATACCGCGCGACCGTTGTATATCTACGTCTGCACTCACGCGGCAAGAGATTGTCGTTGTGGAGACATTGGTGGCTTCGTGGCCGAGGCCCTCAGGAAAGAAATCGACCGGCGGGGGCTTACCTCCGTGGTGAAGCTCGGAGAAACAGGACACGTCGGGGGACACAAGTTAGGCTTCCTCGACTCAAACTTTTATATGAAACATAGCTAAACCACTTTCAGGTACGCTGCCAACGTGCTAATATATCCGAGAGGCGAATGGTGAGTTTTTGAGTGTTACGTTCATTTTTCTCAGGCGGCTGATTGTTTGTAGGCTTGGGCATGTCAAGCCGGAAGATGTTCCAAGTATATTGGACAAGGCCCTGGAGGATCATACCATAGACTGGGACCCATCATCGGCTCCACCGCTCCTACCGAGTCACTGGCGAGGCAGGATGGGGTTAGAGAAAGAACAGCAACTCGCACTGGCTGCAGTACGCCCTTTCTAGAGTCAACCGGAGCCCAGAACGTTGTATCTTTATACCGTATCTTAGACGCCCCATCATGATTTGAACCGATGATGACGCTTTGTTGATATCAATGAAACGGGTGGGCGTGGGCTTTGCACAAGGTGTTGCGGTCACCCCGTGCGCGTTTGCGCAGGCTATGTACCCCGTCTACCATCGCCCATCGAAGGAGTAGGTGAATGGCCAGTAAGTGGTACGGAAAACAATGGGGATCATACCACAAGCAAGCAGATATTGTAAAAAACATACGGTAAATAATGAATAGCACACGATTGAGAGCGCCAACCCTAACACAACTCAGTAGCGCTCCAAAAGGCTCAAGATGTGGTCGGTACACGTAGAATTTAGAGTCTCGTTCGTATCCTATCGGCCGACGCCGGGTTCAGATACTTTGACTCCACAGTGGTGTTCTAACCAACGAAACGATCATCGACAGTGCAGACCTTACGCCCGAGTGACGTTCGGTAATTTCCGACACGAACTCCGAGAACGAGCAAGCGTGAGAACGAAGTACGGGAGCTTCCGACAACTGTACAGTTTAAGTACCTCCGAAACAGCCCATACCGTCGTTTAGAGAACAGCGAGAAGTAACAAAGCTTTACCATGTCGAAATGAGGTATGATCGCTCTGTGAGCTGACCCTTGCCTCCAGGTAGATAGAGCATTACAGCTGTTAACTTTGATCGCATACAGGCGCAGGAACTTCCGGCAATAAATTCCTCATGACCCTCGGTCTGCCCGTCGGCGCAGCCATATTTTCTGTATCGATGTATTTCTGTGACAATTGCATATGACCATGCTTTTGAGAGGGAATTGCCCACATAATTTTGAAGTGAGTGGTGATTCAGTCAACGTTTTCGAAAGAAGGTGCCAGCTGGCCTCGGACGTTTCATACACTCTATTTCAAAGAGATATTGAGCAGATAAAATTCTACATGGGACTACAACAACGTATCGAACGTAATACGGCCTACCACAAATGGCCCGAAAGAGATACAATTCGGAAACATATGGATAACTCCAAAGCAGGTAAGCATGGTGAGAATCGGGGACTTGAGAACTGCACAAAGTGGTGTCGCAGAGATGGTGAGTCGGAAGTCTATCAACGGGTGGAGAGGCCACCGTAGCGCTGAGGATCTGGCTCTTCGAGGAAGGCATCGTCCTCGTTACGGGTAGTGAAACCTCGTTGGATCGCTTGCCTCCGACAGGACTCCCGTCGGAAGTGGCGACGACGGGAAGACTCAAGAGCACTGACCCGACTCCCGCAGTAACGGCAGGTGACTTTGAGACCAACGGTATTGATGTGTCGCTCGGTCCCGTACTTATCGCTGAATGGCTTATTGCATCCGCTACAAGACCATCGCTGTGTTTCCTCGTTGAAGTTCGGCTGTGCTTGACGGCAGATGCTGGAGGTCGCTGCGCTGGCGGAAGAGGAGGTAGACGCTGAGGTGCTCAGTGAGGAGAAGGGAGATGACTCGGTTGTGGGGCAACGGGGATTCGGGATTGGGCTGCGGAACGTAAATCAGCAAGCGTCACTGTGAGGGGCAGCAGTGGGTTACCCACATTGGCGAGGACGGAGGTGGAACGAGGAATGGAGCCACCAGGAGGTGATGGTACTCTTGTAACTGTGGTGTGTCGTTTATGGCTCTGGTGAAGTCGATGTTTGGAGGTGAACTATAGTATTGGTTATCGGGCCCGTAGCTGACGCCCGAATTATCCCCTCCATAGAAGTAAGGCGACCGAGGGAGAGGCAGCCATTGTTGCTGGTCGAAATATTCCTGTAGCAGAGGTGATTAGAGGCGAGGGGACCATGACTGAGTTGAGAGAGGTTGCTCAGACGTACCCCGGCGGCTTGATCCACGACTTGGTCGTCCGCGCTATGGATGTGGATCAGGAAGGTATTTATATCCTAAAAAGGGCAGGAGCGCGTGTGAATTGACCTCTTCCACCGTGGGATGGCGAGAGAATTTGAGGGAACTGACCTGGTGAGGCGGGAATTGTTGCTGAGGCATTCCGAGAGGATAATGAGGAGGGGGAGGGAAGAGCGGGCGAGAGGTTCCCCGCGTACCCCTCGCCTAGTTTTGCAACCCTACCGGCCGGTGGGAAACGTTTCCCGTAGGATGAGTGCTTTGGGCCCGCGACCAATGATATATTTCACCTTATCCATATAAGGAGCGACCTGCCAAAGATGGTCAATGACACCAAGCCAGGTCCTCGGATTTTCAGACTCCGCTTGATCAGCGAGCAAAGGATTCAAACCCAGTGAGGGTATTGGATTGACAGCATCCGACCCATCCCGCCCCCTGGAATGATAGCGCAAGCATTGTTCTTGGGATCACTCTCACGATGTAGCAAGCAAAAAAGTCACGGAATTTTCACTACGTCGATAGGTGTACAACATTCATGGAATCAACAAGTCAAGAACGATGAGATCAACACTGGTTAATAATATACAGCAGAGAGGAGAGAGAGAAAACCCTAGGGGGTTTTGCAAGGAACCAGACAACTTTTGAACAGACTGATGGTGCGAAACAACCAAAATGCCAAACAATGCATCACATAGTAATTTCGCACCATCACTTTGATCAAAGGTCAGCCGTTTCCTGAAGAGAGCGTGAGAATGAGCAAAAGGCCGTAGAAGCTTTGAATATACCTATGACTTGCGAGATACTTTAATATTCCGCTTCCACGTCGTCCACGTACGCGTTGTTGACGGTATAGGTGGGGGTACCCCTTCTGCGGCCCTTTTTCTGACACTTCTTGGACAAGAAGTGTCGCTTGCGGGACCATTGGGCGGCGTGGATGCGGTCATCACAGCGAAGGCATTTTACCTTCTTACCGGTGCACTTCGCCGCTGTCTTGACGTGCCTACGAGCTTCGTGGGTGCTGACGAAGTCACCTTCGCACTTTGTGCACACCCACTTGCGAGTGACTGAGTTGTATTCGAAACCGTCGAGATCGGGCTTTGTCGGCTTGACGTCGTCGACGTGGGCCAAAGGGATGAGGACGGATATTCCCGTCGGAGAGGGGGTGGCGTTATACGGAGTGGGAGCGTCCATGGCACCCAGGTCGGACAGGTCGTCCGCCGAACTATCTCCAGGATCAGCGACGGGGATCAATTGCTGAGAACAACTGGTATTTACCTGAATGAGGAGAGGACTCCAGGGGAGGGAGGGATGTCTAACTCGACTGGGTATTGTCCTGGGAAATCGTATGGATCGAAAGCCGAGAGGATAGAGTCCGGAGGGAAAAACCCCTCTAGCTGGTCGATGGAAGAGCCGAGGTACGCCTTGTGATATGGTTAGTGGGGAATTTTGTTTATAAATCGAGGAGAACAAACCTCCAGACCGTAATTGTTCTGGTTGGGGTCGTAGGGGACGTTTGGTAGATCGAGTATCTGGGGGTCGTTCAAGTCAGCTTGGTTACGGTGTCCATCACTGTGGTGGGGACCGACCGCTGAAAACGAGGGGGTGCTGGGGTACATTGCTGAAATAAAAAGCGGTGGGTGAGCAAAGAGGAAGGAGGAAAGGGTTATATATGCCCAGGCGGGTCCTAAGAGTGGGGTGGTGGATGTTGGTGAAAGAGGGCGATAAGGAAACCAGTCCGTCCATTTGAACCCCAATCTGTGGATTCGCACGCGGTGGACGTTCTTTCCTCAAATATCAGATTTGTGGCGGGTTGATCAATCGATCAAACCTTGTTTAGGCCAAGAGGACATGTCATTGCCATTCGCCGCAACCCGGCATGTGTACGCGACTCGGCTGAATTCTCCAACTGTTACGGTATGCTTCTGTATTTTTTTCGTGGCGGAATGAATTCGACAAAGTTGAGGGGCTCAAAATACCTGCAAAGTAAATCAGCAGGCTGAACTCCGAAACAGAGAGTTCACGTTGCGATTCTCTGTTTGCTTGTTGTTAGACCAGCGGGGTATACAGGGAAACTAACTTGGGATGTACTCAAGCAGGACGTAAAGTCTCCATGAACATGCAATCAATTGCGACCAGATCCCAGCCTTGAGCCGAACAGCTCCAAGTCTAGGCCACGTTATGGCTGACGCGTGCTTGCAGACAACGGCCCGACAAATACGGGGAACACATCTTTGACCCAATCCCCCGTCAAGACGCCCGCAACCAGAAGCATGCCGGCGGTTAAATTCTGATGTGACCCTCCATGGCGGCGGAGGGTACGAGGCAGATCTACTACTCCGGTGCATTGTCTACACAGCCAACCTTGCAGTTCGTACTCGCGGTCCAACACGTCCAATATATGGTTTCTCTGTAGAAAACACGCTCAGTGGCTGTATCGACCGAGTAACTGAGCCTTGCACTGCAATCCAAACTAAGTTCAATTCACCATCACGTGACCGTGTCTCGAAGATCCCCTCCACTAGGCCTTCCCTTCTTCTCGTCCCACATTGCATGGACAAGGAGGGTGCATTCTAAACATTTTCATCGCTGTCGAACCCATGTTACGATCACCGTTCACATCGGCATCGGTACTAAGCCAGATCTCTTATCATTCGGATATCTCTATTCTTCGGGATATTACTCTCATGCAGTGTGGGTCCACCCTATTATTACGGGCTGTGCACTCAAACCCTCCCTCGTGTTGCCCAGCAGGCAGGGGTGAAGACTTGCCTAAGGAACTGTTTTTAGAGGTGAAATGGAACTGCTGCTCGCACCCAGCCTCAAGTTGTTGTTGGAAACGATTCTCATGTCCGAGTGGGCGGTGACCGAGTCCAGCATCAAAATTTTGTACCTTGGGCAGATGATCCCCACTTTGACTTGGCTTTCTCCACGAATAATCCCTGACCCGACCGGCCTTCAGTTCCATCCAAAATCGCGATATCGGAGTCATA
>Ga0307514_10006065_pt1 | contig 10621 bp, 7 predicted proteins | sample 16_EM_MG_FD_203088 | JGI IMG/M metagenome (GOLD analysis project Ga0307514, IMG submission 203088) | Populus trichocarpa ectomycorrhiza microbial communities from riparian zone in the Pacific Northwest, United States - 16_EM | ecosystem: Host-associated > Plants > Roots > Unclassified | place... | reverse complement strand
CACGGCAAAATTCCCCCGCCCATCATACGCCATTGTCCTACTCTTCAGCCTATCCGTATACCCAAAAACCCTTCCCATATCCCCCAGCGCCTGCCCGCTCGCCTCCGGGATTGGGAGAGCCTCCGCTGTGGGGAGCCCCACTATCGATTAATACATTGTGCTGGAGGTATTTGTCTTGAAAAGTCCTGGTAGTCACCCAATCAGGCTAGACCTCAATCTTCTTCCCCCCGACTTGGTATTCTGGCTTGGATAACTCCTCAAGGACATATGTGTCTACGTGCTCGATTTTTGCGGTGATGATGTCGCATTTCTTTGCGAACTCGAGGGTGAATCCTGTGTCGCCGAAGGATCCGTGGATGTGTGTGTTTAGAGTTTGGCGGCACGTCAAGGAGAGGTTGAGTCGCTTGAAGGGATTATGAACATAATTGTAGCGGAGGGGATACGAATCTGAATTTTGCGGCAGGTTGGGGCATAGTGGGGGGTGGGGCATAGTGGGGGGTGGGGATGTCGGGGGTGGGGCACAATGCATAGTGGGTCTGCACGTGATCTGGATTAGTATCCAGTTATTGGGTATATAACGGCCATGTGTTGGCAGTCTGTATGACAAGACAATTGCACGTTGGAACAATTGTGTGTACTATTATCTTTCCCTCTTCCCTTCGTGTCCCCCAGGACGCCTTTGTCGGTGATGTATTCAACACATCGTTGGGACATCATCATAACCACCTTGTCCTGTCATGATGATGATGGTCGGTGACCCTTACTGGGCAGGTGTCACATGACCCTGTCCTGTCACTGTACCTATGAGAGTGAATAGAGCCTATATAGGTACTGTACGGAGTACCTACCGGTAGTCTGGTACCTAGCAGCCTATATACGCGCTAAAATAATTATGCTGCGGGGAAAGATAGGAGACTGGGACCGAGAACACCTAGCAGCTATAATTGGGAGCCGAGCAACCTACCAAATAATAGAGTGCATACATTCGGAGAGCGCAGAACCAATCATACCTAGGAGACTGGGGCTGCCCTATCATACGGTATATATATAGACTGACAGCAACTCACTTACTATTCGCTCACATTGGCACCCGACTATATATCGATATCTGAGTACTTGAGAAAGAACACAACACACAACACACACAACACAAACACAGCGACACACACAGTACAACATAACGACACACAATACAACACAACGGCGCACACAATACAACACAACTAAAACACTATCCCTTTGATCGTGATATTTATACTGGATATCAAACCATGGCCGAAGTACTAGGTGCGGTCGCAAGCGCGATGACTGTGGTTCAAGTTGCTGGCAAGGTCTGGTCGACTATCCAGAAATACTATCGGGTAAGAATCCCCTCCCAAGCAATTTGAGCCACAATCAGTAGTAAATAATTTGTTATGAGGTTAGGATACTAAGAATGCCCAATCCGAGATGGGCGACCTTATGGATAGCATTACGGCTCTCCAAACTGCATTTCAACAAGTTGACCACTTGGCGAAAGGTCCTGGTGCCGCCAAGTTGATTGCGTTGAAGCCGCTCCTCGAAAAGAGCTCTTCGGAACTTAAAAAGGAGTTTGACAAAATTCTGGAGATTTTGCAGCCAAGCGAAAGACAAAATAAAAAAAGAAAAATGGTGAGCGAGAGGTTAAAGTGGCCATTTCAAAAGGCGGTTGTGCTCCAAATTATTCAGGTACTTGAGCAGCATAAATCAGAGTTGACTTTCGCCATGAATTCCGACCAGACGTAAGAGCCTATCTCGACTGGAGTCATGGTATACGCTAATATCTATATCTAGGACGGCTGTTATTCAAATTGGCAATCGAGTTGAGGAAAGTGGCCACTATTATTGATCGGTGCCAGTGATACATATAAAATTGCTCAGTACTAGTACTAATTGGTGTCACGTATACAGTCACAGCAGCAAAGCGCAAATATTGCAAAGTTACCACGCGCTGAAGGTGCTGCCCATAACGACTGGCTCCGCCAGCATGAAGATCATTGTTTGCAAGATACGCGAGTAGAGCTCCGGAAGCAGATTATGGACTGGTGTGAGGATCCGGACGGTAAATGCATCTTCTGGCTCAACGGAATGGCTGGGACTGGGAAATCCACAATTTCTCGCACAATTGCTCGGGAGCTTACAGAAACGAAAAGACTTGCAGCAAGTTTCTTCTTTACTCGAGGCAAAAAGGATATCAGTCACTCTCGCATGTTCTTCACTACGATTGCCGCCCAGCTTGCAAACAGCTTACCAGTACTCCGGGCATCCATCTCAGACGCCATCGACAACAATTCTGACATCTTCCAACAAGGATTACGGGAGCAATGGAATCAACTCATTCTTAAGCCGTTAAAGAGTTCCCCTACTCAATCAATTCAACTGGTTGTAGTAATTGATGCACTTGATGAATGTGACAGCATGCAAGATATCCAATTAATCCTCCAACTAATTGCAGAGGCCAAGGACCTTGACACAGTTCGGATCAAGATTTTCCTCACCAGTAGGCCAGAAGTCCCCATATTTGATGGATTTCGTCAGTTGTCTGGTGAGGCATATCAGGATTTTATACTCCATAATATCCCGCTCGATACAGTTAATGGAGATATATCTACTTTCTTTCGGCAAAAGTTGTCGCCACTGAAAGCCAAACATGGGCTGGGGACACCATGGCCAGATGAGCAAGTTATTGAGCAATTGGTGGAAAGGGCAGCTGGGCTGTTTATCTATGCTGCAACCACGCTTCGATTTATTCGAGATGGGATAGATGATCCTGAAGAACAACTCTCGTTAATTCTTAACACAACCAAATCATCCCTGTCAGCAACAGAGCATCTTGATGGCATATATACAACACTACTCCAGCACTCAGTTCTTGGAAAACGAGGTGATCAAGAGTGTGAGGAATTAGCACGACGGTTTAGGGAGGTAGTTGGACCCATTGTGGTAATGTTTAATACTATGTCAGCTAGAAATCTAGCACAGCTGCTGCAAATACGATTCAACATGGTTGCAAGAACCTTGGTCTCTTTGCGTTCTGTCCTCAATGTCCCCGAAAATGAAAGCGAGCCTGTCCGATTATTTCATCTATCCTTCCGAGACTTCCTACAGGACCCTCAGAGATGCAGCAATCCTCGATTCCAGATAGATGAGAAGGAGAGACACATCAGCCTATTTCGAAAATGTATGGAGCATATATCTCAGCTTCAGGAAAATATATGCCATCTTTGGGGGCCAGGAGCGTTGATTACCGAGATTCCCACTGATACGATACAAAAAAGCATTCCACCACATGTTCAATATGCATGCCGTTACTGGTTTGATCACTTGCGACTTGGGAATCCATTAGAGGAGGACATCAAGATTATTCGGCAATTTCTTGAGCAACACTTTCTTCATTGGTTGGAGGGACTTAGCTTAATGGGAGAGGTATCAAATGGAGCTTATATAATAATAGCTTTAGAGGAAATACTCTCTGTAAGTTGCAAATCTTATGAGTTTATACAGAGAATAGTATTGACCTGAATGAATACAGGGGCCATTGGGAGACCATGATCCAGGATTGTTAGAACTTGCATATGATGCGAAGCGATTTGTATTGCACATGAGGTCAATTATTGAAATGGCACCCCTTCAGGTCTACTATTCGGGACTTTTGTTTACCCCACGATCAAGCCTGATTCGAATGAAATACTTAACAAATATTCCTTGGGTTACCCTGCAACCCAAAGTGGTAGATGTGTGGAGCTCATTGATACAGACACTCGAAGGCCATACCAGCGTAGTCCGATTGGCTGTGTTTTCACCTGATGGAAAGCTTGTTGCCTCTGCATCTGTGGACAACACGGTTAGATTATGGGATACATCAACGGGAAAGCAATGTGGACTTTTGGAAGGTCATACGGATTGGGTCAATTTGACTGTGTTTTCACCTGATGGAAAGCTTGTTGCCTCTGCATCCAAGGACAAAACGGTCAGATTATGGAATACATCAACAGGAAAGCAATGTGCGGCTTTGGAAGGTCATACCAGTGAAGTCAATTCGGTTGTGTTTTCACCTGACGGAAAGCTTGTTGCCTCTGCATCCTGGGAAAACACGGTCAGATTATGGGATACATCAACAGGAAAGCAATGTCGAGTTTTGGAAGGTCATACCCATTGGGTCAAATCAGCTGTGTTTTCACCCAATGGAAAGCTTGTTGCCTCTGTATCCTTTGACCATACGGTCAGATTATGGCATACATCAACAGGAACCCAATATGGAGTTTTGGGAGGTCATACTGGTATCGTCAGTTCGGCTATCTTTTCACCCAATGGAAAGCTTCTTGCCTCTGCATCTCACGACAAAACGGTCAGATTGTGGGATACATCAACAGGAAAGCAATGTGCGGTTTTGGAAGGTCATACCAGTAATGTCAATTCGGTTGTGTTTTCCCCTGATGGAAAGCTTGTTGTCTCTGTATCCTTGGACAAAACGGTCAGATTGTGGGATGCATCAACAGGAAAGCATTGTGGATTTTTGGAGAGTCATACCAAGGATGTCAAGTCGGCTGTGTTTTCACCTGATGGGAAGCTTGTTGCCTCTGCATCTTGGGATAAAACGGTCAGATTATGGGATACATCAACGGGAAAGCAATGTGGAGTTTTGGAAGGCCATACTGATTGGGTCAATTCGGCTGTGTTTTCACCCAATGGAAAGCTTGTTACCTCTGCATCCAATGACAAAACGGTCAGATTATGGGATACATCAATAGGAAAGCAATGTGGAGTTTTGGAAGGCCATACTGATCGGGTCAATTCAGCTATATTTTCACCCAATAGAAAGCTTCTTGCCTCTGCATCCAACGACACAACGATCAGATTATGGGATACATCAACGGGGAAGCAGTGTGGAGTTTTGGAAGGCCATACTGCTTTGGTCAATTCGGTTGTGTTTTCACCCAATGGAAAGCTTGTTGCCTCTGCATCCAACGACAGAATGGTCAGATTGTGGGATACATCAACGGGAAACCAATGCGGACTTTTGAAAGGTCATACCAACATAGTCAATTCGGCTGTATTTTCACCCGATGGAAAGCTTGTTGCCTCTGCATCCTGGGACAACACGGTCAGATTATGGGATAAATCCACAGGAAAGCAATGTAGAGTTTTGGAAGGCCATACTGATTGGGTCAATTCGGTTGTGTTTTCACCCAATGGAAAGCTTGTTGCCTCTGCATCCGATGACAACACGGTCAGATTGTGGGATACATCAACGGGAAACCAATGTGGAATTTTGGAAGGTCATATCAATAATGTCAATTCAGCTGTGTTTTCACCCGGTGGAAAGCACGTTGCCTCTTCATCCAAGGACAACACGGTCAGATTATGGGATCGTACAAACCAAAAAACCATAGAAATCATAAAAGCCCATCAAAGCACCAAGATTATGAAGCTTTCTAATGACAGAAAACATTTATATACGAATCACGGCATATTGCAGCTCAAGTCATCTCTCCACAGCGGTGGCAATCGGAGCCTACCACACACGTTAACTCATTCCCTGCATGTTACTGATCAATGGATCACATGCAACATGAAGAAATTGCTCTGGCTTCCTGTTGAATACCGACCATCCTACTCTGCAGTAAATGACACTGCCAACCTCATTGCCATTGGATCCCGTTCTGGTAGAGTTACTTTCATGTCTATTGATTTTACCGCTCTCCCGGCTGCATATCTCCCGTCATCCATTGTTGTCATAGCAGGTAAGGGCTTCCTTGGACTTGTTCCCCGTTACAAGTCTTGATGAGCTAATTCACTGGTCGGTGTATTTCAGGTGCAACTTAAATCAATGGAACCACAGTTTGGGTATTTTAGTCTGGGTATTGGATGTTGCTGTGTTTCTGTGTGATGATTTGTATGAGCAACGCCGGAGGTATGTGAGTAAGGAGGGGAAAGAGGACGATGAAAGAAGTATCATGTCACAAATTTCCTTAGTTATTTACTCTGTGATTAGTTCTATTTGTACTTCAACCTAGAGCCAGAATCCACATTCCACGAGTGACAAGAGCAGGAATATTACGTTCACCGAGCTCGAGGCCTTGTTCTCGCAGGCCACCCACCTGCCCATCCAGGGAAGAATAAGTTTTCAGTTTGGGGGTGCCGAGTAGTTCCCAAGACGGCTTATTGGACCCTCCTCCTGTACATTATCGATACTGGCCTCCACACAAGTTGCATACCATGTGAGAAATGACCTTGGCAGAGAACCGATATATCAGTAGTATAAGGCATAAATAGGTAACCGACGAAGGATGTAAGCGTTGGATTTGCGCCTGTATTTAGAGTCCTGTTTTTTGTATTCGAAGAGCGCAGGAGACAGTGATGTCGGGTGAAATTTGCAGCTCGCCATATATAGGTATATATGTTCTGGGCCGCCCCCGAGCAATTTATATAATTCCTTAATTATGGTAGGCGCAACACAGTTGAATAGCTACCTAGAGCTATATAACACAGAAATAACTATACATGCGGCTTCAAAAAAAACATATAACAAACCTATGACTGATTCTGGTGCTGGCGACCTAGCAACTCCATCAAGCATTCATAATACTCGGGATATCCTCAAACAGCCCAACTTGTGCCAAAACTGAGAGGTCATGATCAGTTGACACTTTGGTGTGGCAATAGATATCATTTGAGGTCATTTTTAAAGTATTGGCAGCGACTCGATTTGCTACGATTTGAGCAGGACTTCTTTTCCGGAGTATCTGGAATATAATCCTCCAAACCCCCGCAACTGCGCTTCCTAGTTGGGTAAGTATACCATACTTGGTTAGTTGGGGGCACTCCTGTGGTTTTGTAATAACTTTTACGTTTTGGCTGTCTTGTCTTGGAATACCTATACTAACCATATCACAGTACCGAGGGCCAACCAGACTACTTGAACTCTGATCCAGAACTGTTGAATTAAATGTAGCTATAAACTCTGCATCTCCGTCCCCATTCCACCTATCATCAGTTGTAATAGTAGATGTAGAAGAGGTTCGATGTTATGAGGCTGGTCCTCATTCTCAGAAGGAGTTGTTCTAATTTCCTTAGAATCTATCTCTTGTTCCAACTTCTGCTGTATCTAATTGCGCAACAGGAAGGTGAATTCACTATACAACGCTGGATCTCAACTCGGCTTTTATACCATGAATACAGAGCACATTCAGTACTCGTATTTTATATGATCCAGTCTATATCCTACAGCAGATTGGTAGTGTATCCCACATTAGATTTATTTATCAAATTGAGTAATTGAATAAATTGCCCGCGGTCCAGAACATATATATATATATATATAGGGAAATTCACAGCCAGCCAGGCCGCCACATATGGTGAGATTTAGGTACAGCTTGTCTTTTTTTTTCAAACGGCCGACTTTTCCTAATAAAAATACAAAATATCAAAACGAGTTACCCCGGTTCCAAATAGGACATACCAAAAAACATAAGAATTAAGATGAGCGTGGATGAAGCCAGCCATCAAGACGTCCCTGTTCCTTAATCACCTCATCACTAATCAACACCTTTGCAGCTATTGCTTTTTCAATCCACTCAGCTATCAATCGCTCAAAAATTGGGAACTGTTCAGGACGGTTCTTGAATCTAAGAGCAGATGATCCAACAAGAGGATTTGCTAATAGTATCTCACTCTGTTTCAACACTATAGACATGACATAGGATTTCCATCGGAGTTTGGAAATAGCTTGCAAAACTCCTCTAATTTCATCTCTCCGGCTTGCTGGCCTGGTTGTTGTCGAGCCTGACAGATTTTCCATTTTTCTAATACAGTACGTCCAAATCTGCGTTGTGGTGGCATAGCGATCGATCTAGTATAGGTAGACAGGCTGACAGATATATAGAACTGATAGGCGAAAGGCATGCACAGAATGCCACATATAGTAATTTTTTCTCTCACTCCGCTTTTTTTGGCTCACGTGATCCCTTTCTATAGTGAAACTTGACTATAGTGAAGGGATTTCTGCACTTCACTATAGCCAGGTTTGCCTGTACTTGTCTGCTCCACCGGCTCACCAAGTTTCTGCTCCGGCCTATCTATTCTGTGCTGGTGTAGGGAGACTACCTTCTTTCTGTGTAAGTAGCCTGCACCGGCTCACTAAACATCTTCACCGGCTCACAAAATACCTGTGCCGATGTCTGCTCCGGCTCACATAGCTGACAGTATTGGTAGGGCTCAGGTAAGAGACCTACGCCCAGTGGCAGTAACCCATCTCCTATTACATCCACTAGCCTGTGGCTTATCACCCACTGGGTACAATAGGGATTACTCGGGGCAGGCAAGAAAGAATTGGAACGCCGTAGCTTGACAGAGGTAGGCGATTGACATAAGCTATTGCCAAATTAGTTATTGTCACTCATGAGAACTGTGACGGGGGGATGAAGAAAGGTTCAGCAATCCTTGACCAACTCCCCTGTCTGCCTGTAGCCAAAACGCCACATTCCGATTCTTTCTTGCCTGCCCCGAGTAGTACGCTTTGTAGCGTCATGGACTTTGGGAATAGGGAAGTTGTGTGACCTTGTCTCATGTATGTTTATCATAGTTGGGTTTATGCATTGTTCATTGTATTATGTTATTCATGTATTACGATTGGGTAGCTTTGTTCCTATCCCCTGTATGTCAGACTGACTGCAATGCGTTCTATGTCAGGCTACAGAATCTATGTACGTATGTATGTATATAAGCCTGTATCCCACCCAATTGGGAAGTCACTTCCCAATTTGGTAACAGGCTATGATGCACACTATCCCTAACTAGGAGCCTCATCCTAGATCTGATAACTTGTTATCAGCAGCCCTGTTTACTTGAATACAATTTCTGCGCCGGAATAGATCCCCCTCGATATATCTGAGTGTACTCGAGGGTGGACAAAAATCATAAGAACTCACTAACAGACACATAGAACCAGGGTCTGAAGCAGGGGTATTTTTGCGGGCGAAGGATGTACCGTAGGGGACAAAAGTCATAAGAACTTCTGTTTATATCTACTTTACAACGCGATTCATAACCACAGGTTGCTCGCACACCAAGAAATTGGAATACCATAAGCTCTTGCTTCTGGTCAAGCTCTAGGTGTAAATATTTCTGCAAGAAGCGGCAAAAACAGTATGAAAAGAAAAGGAGAAAAGCAGAGTTTGGCTGGCGAGAGTGTGGTTGCTATAGATTTCAGACCCTTGTCATGCCAAGTTATGCTTCTTATCATTAAAGGCTACCCCCGAGTACAAGACCCCCGTAACAAGTGCTATCGAATTCAGCGTTGGTGGCTTCATAGCCTAGGGATATGTTCTAGTACTAAGGTCTAGGTCATATCACTAGTCAAGATGCCAGTTGAGGATTAGGTAACCAGGGCTTGCCAATCAACACTATTGGGAAGAATAATAAGGTCGCGATGGTCGTGATAGAGACTTTACTCTAGTCCAAGTTCTTTCACAGCAAAAGCCCAATATTATTGAAGAGCTATTCTAAGGAAATCTTTACCTCTGAAAGCTTTTTGCGTATTTCAGAGCAAAACTTCTATATTATTGAAGTCTGAGAGAGGATATCCTAGAGAAATCTCCATCTCTAGAAGATTTTTTGGTATTTTGGAAATGACTTTGAAGCAGTTACATAATGTCCCAGTTCAGACATCCACGACCCTCACCACATACTTTACTCAAACTGCTCCGAATTGAAGAGGAGAAGTCTGAATTCTTTCGGAGCAAAGGCCCTATATTATTGCAGTCTCAAAAGAGATGTCCTAGAGAGATCTCCAGCTCTGGAAGCATTTTGGAGAAGAAAATTTGGTATGCTGAGACTTTCGATTTCTGTTCTCGTGCCCAGACTCTTATTTACCTACACTGAAATAACTATGCTTTGGGACAAGAGTCTGGTAGTAAACTCCTCCGAAATCTGTTCCGAAATCTGTTCCGAAATCTGCTCCGTCTTTCAGTCCTCCTCAATTACTCTAAATCAGCTCCGCATACCCCAATTCTTCTCCGGAATAATATAACTCACTTCAGACAAGGCCTGGGATCAACCCAAGCCTACTCTGGTCCAACTGGCTCTACTCTCAGCTCTACTTCAGGTCTGCTCGCTTACCCTACCAGTCCTCAGCCCACCTACCCCAATTCTTCTCCTGTACAATATAACTATTACGAACCCTTACCCGGACGTTAGATAGAGACTTAGTATTAGGAGCGAGGGTCGTGCCAGGTATTGGCACGAGCGTTGGCAGTGAGGAGGGACCAGGGGTCACGTATACGCGAGTCCCCGAGGTGCGGGTACAAGGGAGCAGGGCGAGACCTGCGGGGTCGGGGTGGAGGCAAACGACTTGGGCGAGACCAGAGTCAAGGGTCCGAAGGCAGGCGAGCGGGGAGGTTTGAGCTACAGTAGGTAGAGTATATTCTTGAACAACTAGATACAGAAAAGAGAACACAGTCCAGCGGGAATCCAACATCCTTATATACGCTTTCCCAGCGTATCCAAACCCAAGTCCAAGTACCAGATTACATATCGAGAAGAACAGGATAGAACGAGATAGAAACAAGTAGAACATGGCAGAAGAATATTGCGTAGCCTGAAG
>Ga0307514_10006063_pt1 | contig 10622 bp, 10 predicted proteins | sample 16_EM_MG_FD_203088 | JGI IMG/M metagenome (GOLD analysis project Ga0307514, IMG submission 203088) | Populus trichocarpa ectomycorrhiza microbial communities from riparian zone in the Pacific Northwest, United States - 16_EM | ecosystem: Host-associated > Plants > Roots > Unclassified | place... | reverse complement strand
GCCGCGGTCGACGACCCGAGGGCGAAGCTGACGCCGTCGCAGCGTCGGCGTCTGGATGAGTCGCGGCCCTATGTGGCGGTGGCCCCGAAGGTCATCCGGGTCGCGGACGACGTCCCGCTGCCGGAGGTCGACACCGTGCTGCCGCGCACCCCGCGCGATCCCGCGGCACTGGAGGCGCTGGCGGCGCGCTGGGGGTTGGGTGGACCATTGCAGCGACTGCTCGCCACCCTTGGGTCGTAGTCGATGATCTCGTTCCCCGTGGACGGTTCACAGAGAAGGCGGGCAAACTTCCGTTCAAGAGACCGCGGGGGCTCTCGCATGGGGAGCATTCCATCAGGAGGAGATGCTAGCTTAGGTTAGCCTAACTATAGGGATCAGGGAGGCCGCCATGGCAGAACGACCGGGACGCAAGCCGCGCAAGCCGCACACCGCGCAGGTCATCCGTACCGAACGGCTGACTCCCCATATGCAGCGTGTGGTGCTCGGCGGCGAGAGCCTGGCCGCGTTCTCGCCGGACGCCTGCACCGATCACTATGTGAAGCTGCTCTTCCCGGCCGAGGGGGCGACCTACCCGGAGCCCTTCGACATGGAGCGGATCCGAGAGGAGTTCCCGCGTGAGCAGTGGCCGGTGACCCGGACGTACACCGTGCGGGCCTGGGACGCCGAACACCGCGAGCTGACGCTGGACTTCGTGATCCACGGCGACGAGGGACTCGCCGGCCCGTGGGCACTGCGGGTGCGGCCGGGAGAGACGGTCCGGTTCATGGGACCCGGCGGCGCCTACGCCCCCGACCCGAGCGCCGAGTGGCATCTGCTCGCCGGTGACGAGAGCGCGCTGCCCGCGATCGCACGGTCCCTGGAGGCGCTGCCGGCGAGCGCCCGGGCCCATGCCTTCGTGGAGGTCTCCGGGCCGGAGGAGGAGCAGAAGATCGACTCCGACGTGGAGGTCGTCTGGTTGCACCGCGGCGAGCGGCCCGTCGGTGAGGCACTGGTCGAGGCCGTACGGTCGCTGGAGTTCCCGGAGGGCCGGGTGCACGCGTTCGTGCACGGCGAGGCGCACTTCGTGAAGGAACTGCGCCACCTGCTCCGGGTGGAACGCGAGATCGCGCGCGAGGACCTGTCGATCTCCGGCTACTGGCGCCTGGGCCACAACGAGGACGGCTGGCAGGCCTCCAAGCGGGACTGGAACGCGCGCGTCGAGGCCGAGCAGGAGGGCGCTCCCACGCCCTCCTGACCTGAGTTGACGCTGGGCGAGGCGAGCTAAACCGACCGCTGATAGGAGCGGAAGGTACGGATCGACAGCCATACCGCGGCCACCGCCAGCGCGAGCAGCCCGCCGCCCCGGCTGAGCACATCGCCCATGTCCGGATCCGCCGACATCGCCGAACGACCCGCAACCAACGCCCAGTCGAGCGGGTTGAAGTCGGCGATGTGCCGGATCCACGACGGCATCTGCGCGGGCGCCATGAAGGCACTGGACAGGAAGGTCAACGGCAGCAGCAGGAAGGTGTTGATCCCGATGATCGACTCCCGCTCCCGCACCAGCATGCCCAGGGCGTTGGACAGAGCCCCGAAGACCGTGCCGAGCAGCACCGCGGCGAACACCAGGACGGCGATCCCGCCGATGCCACCGGGGTAGTCGGCGCCGCCCAGCAGCCCGAGCAGCACGATGATCACCGACTGCAGGGCGGTGACCAGGCCGTTGTTGACGACGTTGCCGTTCATCAGCGCGGCCCGGCTGACCGGTGTGGTCAGGAAACGGTTGAGCGTGCCGCGCTGGATCTCGTCCAGCGTGGTCATCCCCGCCCACATGTTGGAGCTGAGAGCGCTCATCACCACCACACCTGGCACCAGGTAGTCGAGGTACGAGGTGGTGCCGAAGCCGCCCAGTTCGACGACCCCCTTGAAGAGGTTGCCGAACAGGAAGAGCCAGATCACCGGTTGGACAAGGGTGATCAGGGCGAACGCGGGCTGCCGTACGAACACCATGAGTTGACGCTGTGTCATGAACCAGGTCTGGGAGACGGCGGTGCTCATCGCGCTCCTCCCGCGAGGACGAGGCCCTCATCGCTCTCTTCCGCGGTATCCGCCTCGGCGTAACGGCGGCCCGTGTAGCGCAGGTAGACGTCGTCGAGGGACGGGCGGGCGACGGTCGCGGTGGCGACGCCGACCCCGGCCCGTTCGAGTGCCCCGAGCAGCGCGGGGGTCGCGGCCGCCCCGTCGTCGGCGCGGACGCTGACGCGGTGCCCGTCGACCAGGATCTCGTGCACGCCCGGCAGTCCGCCGAGGGCGCTCTTCAGCAGCGTACGACCGGCTTCGCCGACCGCCGCGCGCAGTTCCACATGGACGGCGTCGCCTCGGAGTTCGCCCTTGAGGGAGTCGGGGGCACCCTCGACGACGACCCGGCCGCGGTCGACGATGGCGACGCGCTCGGCGAGCCGGTCGGCCTCCTCCAGGTAGTGCGTGGTGAGCAGGATGGTCAGGCCCTCCTCCCCGGCCAGGCGGCCGATCTCGTCCCACATGGCGCCTCGGGCCTGCGGATCGAGGCCGGTGGTGGGCTCGTCGAGGAAGAGCACCTCGGGCCGGTGCACCAGACCGAGGGCGACGTCGAGGCGACGCCGCATGCCGCCGGAGTAGCCCTTCACCGGGCGCCGGGCCGCGTCGGCGAGGGTGAAGCGCTCCAGCAGCTCGTCGGCCCGGCGGTTGAGCGCGGCGCTCCTCAATCCGTAGAGCCTGCCCTGGAGTTGGAGGTTCTCGCGGCCGGTGGCGGACGGGTCGGCGCCGGAGTTCTGGTTGACCACGCCGATCGCGCGGCGCACCCGGTCGGGGTGGCGCAGCACGTCGTGGCCGGCGACGGTGGCGGCGCCCGAGTCGGGGCGGGCCAGGGTGGTGAGGATCTTGACGGTGGTGGACTTTCCGGCGCCGTTCGGGCCGAGGAGTCCGAAGACGGTGCCCGGTCGGACGGTGATGTCCAGGCCACTCAGCGCGGTGACGTCGCCCGGGTAGGTCTTCACCAGTTGGCGCGCCTCGATCGCGGGCGCGGGAGTACTGCTCATGTCGACTGCTCTCTCTGGGATGAGCGGATGTGATCGCTGATCCACGTGAAGAGCGCCGGGCTATCCTGGGTGTGCCGCACCTCGATCGCCTGGAACTGCCTCACGGTGGATCCGGTTCGGGGTTCGAAACCCTGGCGGGGCTGCTGCAACAGCTCTGCCGGGGTTGTTCTTTCTCCTCGATCGCTCGTCGAGCGCTCGTCAGGTGCTCGTCAGGTGACGTCCGGTGGCCACTCCCCCGTCTCGTGGAGCCGCCGCCACTGCTCGGCGCCCGGCAGCGACCCCTTCTTGATCTCCTCCAGGAGACCGCGCACCCACTCCGCCTGCGCCTCGGCCATGTGCAGCTGGTACTCGTTCTCGACGAGGAACAGCCGCGGCAGCGTCTCGCAGAGCTTGTCCAGCGCTCCCCGCCCGCTCGCCACCTGCACCTCCAGGGTGTCCAGCCGCTCCGCCAGCAGCCGCGCCACATCGTCGGGCGGCAGCGCGCCCAGCAGCGAGAGGGCGGTCTCGAAGATCGGGAACTCCTTCACCGGGACGGCGACGAGGTCCGACAGCCACTCGGTCATCTCCTCAAGGCCGGCCTCGGTGAGCCCGTACACCGTGCGCTCGGGCCGGTTGCCCTTCCGCTCCACGTCGGTCACCTCGACGAAGCCGTGCTTCTGGAGGTTCTGCACGACGGTGTACAGCGAGCCGTAGTTGATCTTCGTGCTGGCGTCCTTGCCCTGCTGACGCATGGTCTGCGCGATCTCGTACGGATGCATCGGCTTCTGCCAGAGCGTGGTCAACACCGCCAGCGCGAGCGGATTGCTCAACTTGCGGCGCCTCACCGGCATGACGACCACCTCGCTTCCGAATATCCGTGGACGAATATATCGCGATTCACTTGACCCCGCAATATACGCGACATATCGCGATCGAATCCGACGGCAACAGCGTGAGGAATTGGGACCGATGAGGACATGGCTGCGTGACGCGGTCGAAACAGCCCATCCCTAATTTCTGTCACCCGACAGGAACTCCGCTCCCGTGCCCCGCTCCCGCACCTGTTCGTTCTCCTCCACCCACCTCCACCCACCTCCACCCACCTCCGCTCTCCTCCGCTCTCCTCCGCTCCTTCGCGCCGAAGGCAGGTGCCGCCGTGACGACAACAGCCCCCTCAGACGTACGCCCCGATCCGCCACACTCCTCCGCCGACCGCTCCCTCACGGAGTTCGGGTACCGCCAGGAACTGCACCGCAGCCTGGGCCGGTACGCGTCGTTCGCGGCCGGATTCTCGTTCATCTCCGTCCTGACCACCGTCTTCCAGTTCTTCGCCTTCGGGTACGCGTTCGGCGGCCCCGTCTTCTTCTGGGCCTGGCCTGCCGTTCTGGTCGGGCAGTTGCTGGTGGCCGCCTGCTTCGCTGAACTGGCCGCGCGCTATCCGATCTCCGGCGCCATCTATCAGTGGTCGTCGCGCCTGTCGAACCTCACCTTCGGCTGGTTCGCCGGCTGGATCATGGTGATCGGCCAGATCGTGGTGGTCGCGGCGGCCGCGCTGGCGCTCCAGATGGTGCTGCCCGCGATCTGGTCGGGCTTCCAGCTGATCGGCACCGACCCGGCGCCCACCTCGGCGGACGGCGCGGCCAACGCCGCTGTCCTCGGAGTGATCCTGCTGGCCCTGACCACGCTGGTGAACATCCTGGACAACCGCGTGATGTCCGTGATCAACCGGGTCGGCGTCACCGCCGAGATCATCGGCGCGGTCCTGATCGTCGTCCTGCTGCTGACCCACTCCGAACGCTCCCCCGGCATCACCTTCCACACCACGGGCGCCGCCCAGTCCGGCCTGTTCGGGGCCCTGCTGGTGGGGTCGTTCACGGCGGCGTACGTGATGATCGGTTTCGACAGCGCGGGCGAGATGAGCGAGGAGACCCGCAACCCGCGCCGCACCGCGCCCCGCACGATCCTCACGGCGCTCGGCGCGGCCGGCCTGCTCGGCGGACTGATCGTCCTCGGGGGACTGCTCGCCGCGCCCAGCCTGACCGACGGCCACCTGGCGGTCGACGGCCTGAGCTACGTCCTCACCAGCAGCCTGGGTGACGGCGTGGGCCGGGTCCTGCTGGCCGACGTGGTGGTGGCGATCGCGGTGGCGACCCTCGCGATCCAGACGGCGGCCTGCCGCATGCTGTTCTCGATGGCCCGCGACGGCCAGCTGCCCTTCTCCGGCCGCCTCGCCCGCGTCAACCCGCGCACCGGCATGCCGAGCGCCCCGGCCCTGGTGGTCGGCGTCCTCGCGGCGGCCCTGCTGCTGCTCAACTTCGCCTCCCCGGAGGCGTTCCTGGCCATCGGCACCACCTGCATCGTGATGCTGTATCTGGCCTACGCGATGGTCACCGGCCCGCTGCTGGTCCGCCGACTGCGCGGCGAGTTCTCCGTCGAGGGCACCGACGAGACGGGCACCCGCCTCTTCTCCCTCGGCCGCTGGGGCACCCCCGTCAACGCCCTCGCCCTCCTGTACGGCCTGTTCATGACGGTCAACCTGGCCTGGCCCCGAGCGGAGGTGTACGACCCGGCGGGCGGGCACTGGTACTTCCAGTGGTTCACCATGCTGTTCTTGCTGGTCACCCTGGGCGCAGGTGCCGGATACCGGGCGTGGCGGGCACCGCGAGGGCGCTCCGCTCCGGTAGGTCGATGAGTCGTCCCGGCCGAGCTCCCAGGCAGCGCGGGCACCGCGAGGGCGCTCCGCTCCGGTAGGTCGATGAGTCGTCCCGGCCGAGCTCCCAGGCAGCGCGGGCACCGCGAGGGCGCTCCGCTCCGGTAGGTCGATGAGTCGTCCCGGCCGAGCTCCCAGGCAGCGGGGGACCCCGACGGCTCACAGCTTGCCGAAGACCACCCCGCGCCAGGTCCAGCCCGACTTGAGGACGGTGTTCCGCAGGGGTCGCGCAGTTCCGCGTACCGTGCACGGCGAGTTACCTCTGGTGGGCGAGAGGCCGGGTGAGCATGGGATCCGTACATCCGACCGTCGGCGAAGCCCCCAGGTCAGCTCATTTCGTCGGTTGGCCGGGGACGTGGTTCCGGTCAGCTTGTCGAAGAGCCCCATCGCGTCGACCTATGAGCGGGCGGGTCGTTGGGAAGGCTCTGTCCCTTGCGCAGGTCGTCCGGCGAGGAGCCGCGGGGTGGGAAGCCGGCCATGACGGAGTGGGTGGCGGCCCGTCGGCCTCGTACGCTTGGTCCCGATGAGACGAAAGACCCGGATTCCGCCCTCTCCCCTGCCGCAGCGCGAAGGGGTGGATCCGGTGCGGGTGCGACTGCCCGCCGAGGGGTCCTGGGCCACGGTGCGTGAGCATCTGGTGGAGCGGCTCGCGGCCGGGGCCGATGTCGTCGAGGGGATGTTCGACGCGGGCCGGGTCGTCGGGGCGGACGGTCGGGCGGTGGCCGCGGACGCGGCCTATGTGTCGGGCATGTTCGTGTGGTTCCACCGGGAGCTGCGCGCCGAGGTGCCGGTGCCGTTCCCGGTGGAGATCGTGCACCGGGACGAGCACATCGTCGTCGCCGACAAGCCGCACTTCCTGGCCACCACCCCGCGCGGCAGCCATGTCACCGAGACGGCGCTCGCCCGGCTGCGCCGGGAGCTGGACATCCCCGCGCTCGGCGCCGCGCACCGGCTGGACCGGCTCACCGCGGGGCTCGTGCTGTTCACCGTACGGCCCGAGGAACGGGGCGCCTACCAGTCGCTGTTCCGCGACCGGCGGGTGCACAAGGAGTACGAGGCCGTCGCTCCGTACGCCCCCGGCCTCGCCCTGCCCCGCACCCTGCGCAGCCGGATCGTGAAGGAGCGCGGAGTGCTCGCCGCCCACGAGGTGCCCGGCGAGCCGAACGCGATCAGCCGTGTCGAACTCGCCGAGCGGGCAGGCAGCCACATGGGCGGCGGCGAGCACGGGCTCGCCCGGTACCGGCTGGTCCCCGCCACCGGGCAGACCCATCAGTTGCGGGTCCACATGAACACGCTCGGCGTGCCGATCCTCGGGGACCCGCTCTACCCGGTGGTGGCCGACCCCGAGCCGGCCGGTGACTTCCGGCGACCGCTCCAACTACTGGCGCGGGTACTGGAGTTCATTGACCCGGTCACGGGGGTGGAGCACCGGTTCCGGAGCGGGCGGGTCCTCGATGCCTGGACGTCGTACGACGGTTGGGCCGCCGGTCAGTAGCCGCGCCACCAGCGCAGGAGGCGGCGCCAGGCGCCCTGCGGGCGGACCGGTTCGGGCGTCGGGGCGGGCCGCGGCGGGGCGGCGGTCGGCTGCGGTGCCGACCGCGGTGCCGACTGCGATGCCGGCCGCGGAGTCGGGTGCGCTGACTCCGTCACGGGAGCCGGCGCAGGCACCGGCTTATGGGTACCGACCTGCCACATGTTGCGCTGCGACGGAACCGGCAGGTGGCCCGGCTTGGCCAGCACGTCCTGCGGCGGCGCCGGCGCGAACCGCGACGGCAGTTCCACCAGGTGCCGTGAGGACATCGACTCGGTCCAGGACAACTCGTACTCGTCACAGTCGAGTTCGACGTCCGGCAGCCGCATCAGCAGCGCGTCCACGCCGGTGTCGGCGATGGCGCGGCCGATGTCCTGACCGGGGCACTCGTGCGGCCCGCCGCCGAAGGCGAGGTGGGAGCGGTTGCCCTGCATATGGGCGGCCAGATCGGGACGCACCCGGGGGTCGACGTTGCCCGGCGCGATACCGAGGAGCAGCCCGTCGCCCCTGCGGATGTGCCGGCCGCCCAACTCCGTGTCCTGCTTGGCGAAGTAGGCGAAGATCGTGCTGAACGGCGGCTCGTCCCACAGGGACTGCTCGACCGCTTCCGGCACCGTCATCTGGCCGCCGCTGAGCCGGGCCCGGAAACGCGGGTCGGTGAGCACCATGCGCAGCACGTTGGCGAGGAGGTTGGCGGTGGCCTCGTAGGCGGCGATCAGCACCAGCCGCAGGTGCTCGCGGACCTCGTCGTCGGAGAGCCGCGCCGGGTGGGTGATGAGGTAGCTGGTGAAATCCTCCTCGGGCCGGGCTCGACGGCGTGCGGTGAGCCGGCCGAGGGCGTCCATGATGTACGCGTTGCTGGCGATCGCGGTCTCGGTGCCCCGGAGCATGTCGCGGGCGGCCTGCACGATGCGGTCGTTGTACTCGTCGGGCATGCCGAGGATCTCGCACATCACGGCCATCGGCAGGTGCTCGGCGAACTGGCTGACCAGGTCGGCGGTGCCCTCCTCGCAGAACCGGTTGACCAGGCGCTGGGTGTGGCGGTTGATGTGCCGGCGGATGCCGCGCGGGTCGATGGTCGAGATGGCGCCGTTGACCGCGCCGCGCAGCCTGAGGTGTTCGTCGCCCTCGACGTGCGCGGCGATGGGCTGCCAGGCGATGTGCGGCATCAGCGGGTGGTCGGGCTTGACCATGCCGTCCAGGAGCGGGGTCCAGATGCGGCTGTCCCGGCAGAACTGCGAGGGAGTGCGCACCATGTGCAGGTTCTCGGCGTGGCCGAGCACCACCCACATCGGCACGTCGTCGTGGAGCAGCACGGGTGCCACCGGGCCGTGTTCGGCCCGGAGTTGCTCGTACAGGGCGCTGAGGTTCTCCGCCTCGGGGCCGTAGAGCCGGCGCAGCCCTCCGGGGTCGCGCCCGTGGGCGGGACAGCCGGGCGGCGGGGCGAGGCCGGGGTCCGTACCGGCCGGGGAGTGGGATTCAGGCGTCACGGTGATCGCTCCGAAGTGGATCCGGTGTCTGTGTCTGCGTGAGGGGCGGGGACGGGTCTGGAGCTCGGGCTCGGGGGCCGGGGGCGGTCCGGGGCAGGCCGGTGGGGTCGGGTACGGCGGTCATTTCAGTGCGCCCGACATCGCGAGCGAGTGCAGGAAACGCATGAGGGTCATCAGGGTGTCCCGGCTGGAAGCGCGGCGGCGCGCGTCGCACTCGACGATGGGGATGTCCTCGCTCAGGTCGAGCGCGGTGCGCAGTTCCTCGACGGGGTAACGGGGGCCGTCCGGGAAGGTGTTGACGGCGACCACGAACGGCACGCCGCGTTCCTCCAGGCGTCCCATGACGTCGAAGCTGACCTCGAGCCGGCGGGTGTCGATCAGCACGACCGCGCCCAGCGCGCCCTCGAACAGGCCGTTCCACAGGAACCAGAAGCGTTCCTGCCCGGGGGTGCCGAAGAGGTACAGCACGAGCTGTTCGGTGATGCTGATGCGGCCGAAGTCCATCGCCACGGTGGTGGCCGTCTTGGTCTCGGAGCCGTAGTTGTCGTCGACCCCGACGCCGGCCTGCGTCATGGTCTCCTCGGTGGTCAGCGGTTTGATCTCGCTGACCGATCCGACCATGGTGGTCTTGCCGACCCCGAAGCCACCCACGATGACGATCTTCACCGCGGCCTGGGCGGTGTGCGGGAGGTGGTCCTCGGTTCGTGGACCTGTGATGGTGTCAGAGCTTTTGAAGTCCATGCATCACCGCTTCGAGAAGGGATCGGTCGGCCAGCGCCTGGCGGATGACCGGGGCGCGCGCCGTCACCAGTTCGCTGGTCAGCAGCTCGCTGACCAGCACGGTCACCACGCTGAACGGCAGGTTCAGATAGGCCGACAACTCGGCCACCGACAGCGGGGCCGTGCACAGCCGGAGCAGCGCCGCCTGCTCGGGCGTGGCGGAGGGCGATGGGTCGGCGCTCGCCACGATCAACGTGACCAGGTCGAGGTCGGTGCGGACGACACCGTCCGGTCCGGTGATCACATAGAGCCGCTCGGGGTTCTGCTTCTCCCCCTCGGGCCGCTGCTGTTCGTCCGTCGGGTGCGTCGGATCGGGGTCCGGCCGGGAGAGCTCATGGTCCGGCCCTGAATACGGCTCGGGGTCCGGCTTGGGGTATCGCCGTCGGCGTTGCGGAGGAGTCATACGGTCTGCCCGTTGCGCCTCGGCGGGCTGGTGAGATGCGCGCCGATCCGGATGACCAGGTCACTCATGCGGGCACTCATGTAGCCGGGTTCGGCGCGGACGTCGGACAGCACCGCGAGATAGGCGTTGGGGCCCGCGGCCATCAGGTAGAAGTAGCCGCCGTTGATCTCGATGAGGACCATCTTCATCTCGCCCTCGCTGCCCGGAATCTCCTGGGCGACGGCGCCTGCCAGGCTCTGCAGACCCGCGCAGGCCGCGGCGACACGGTCGGCGGTGTCCGGGTCGCCGCCGTGCCGGGCGATGCGCAGACCGTCGGCGGAGAGCACCACGATCATCTGGATGCCCGGTACGCCTTTGGCGAGGTCCTGGAGCATCCAGTCGAAGTTGCCTCGCTGCTGGATCACTTGAGGTCCCCCTCGTCGTCGGCCTCGACGTAGGCCGGTTCGTCGGTCGGCTGGGTGAATGCGGTGGAGGCGGGGCGCTTGAGTCCGTCGAAGAACGCCTGGACCCACAGGCCCGGCGGGGGCTCGGGCGCCTTCTCCACGGGCTCGGGTTCGGGCTCGCGCTCGGCGGTCGACCAGATGGTCGGCCGGCCCTCCCGTTCGGCCTGCTCGATGGCGGCCTGCTCGGCGTATCGCTGGGTGAGGGAGGTCTTGACCCGGCTGCGGCGCTG
>Ga0307514_10006062_pt1 | contig 10625 bp, 7 predicted proteins | sample 16_EM_MG_FD_203088 | JGI IMG/M metagenome (GOLD analysis project Ga0307514, IMG submission 203088) | Populus trichocarpa ectomycorrhiza microbial communities from riparian zone in the Pacific Northwest, United States - 16_EM | ecosystem: Host-associated > Plants > Roots > Unclassified | place... | reverse complement strand
GCTGCTTCTCGCGCGTTCGGCGAAGGTCGAGCCGCTCCTGCACGGTGGCAATCAGCAGCGTGCGCGCTCCGGGACGCAGGATGCCGCTGGCGCATCCGCGTTCGGAGTGGCGGCCGAGCTGGCCACGAGCCACCTCGCCGAGCATGCGGCGCAGCTGGCACGCCTGCGCGATCGGCTGATGGACGGCATCCGCGTCATCCCCGGCGCGACCCTGCGCGGTGACCTCGACCCCTCGGGTCGTTTGCCCGGCAACGTGCACGCGACCTTCACGGGCTGCGAGGGCGACTCCTTGCTGTTCCTGCTGGATGTCGCGGGCTTCTCGGTCTCGACCGGCTCCGCCTGCCAGGCCGGGGTGCCAGAGGCCTCGCACGTGCTGCTCGCGATGGGACTCAGCGAGCAGGATGCCCGCGGCGCCCTGCGCGTCACGCTCGGCCCCGACACCACGACCGCCGAGATCGACGCGTTGCTGGCCGTGCTCCCCGGTGTCGTCGAGCAAGCTCGTGGGGCAGGGCTCGCCGAGCGGCTGCCCACGTTGGGTCGCTAGTCGTCTTCGATCTCGAACTGAATAATGCGCGGCCCGGCGTGGATGCACATCATCCGCAGCCGGCCTTCGCCGGTGTTGCGGAAGCCGTGATGTTGCTCGGGCGGCACCGTCACGATCACTCCCACTCCCGCGCGCACCTGGTCGACGTGGGTGTCGACCGCATCGCCGAACGCGTCGCCGACCCGGAAGGTGACCTCGCCGTCGATGACGACCCAGGTCTCCGAATAGGGATGCCAGTGCAGTCCGATGCCCTGCCCCGGATCGTTATCGACGAAGAAGAACGAGGCGCCGGCTCCGTACGGTTCGCCGTCGAACTTCGCCGTGCGGGACAGTGCGCCGGCCGGGATGAAGTCGTCGAGCCTCAGTACGTCCACCATGCGGCGAGGATAGTCCGCGTACCCTTGACCTCATGCGAGTTCTAGCGGCGATGAGCGGCGGCGTCGACAGCGCCGTTGCCGCCGCGCGCGCGGTCGATGCTGGGCACGACGTGGTCGGCGTGCACCTTGCGTTGAGCCGCAATCCGGGCACACTGCGCACCGGCGCTCGCGGCTGCTGCACGATCGAGGACTCGATGGATGCCCGCCGCGCCGCCACCCTGCTCGGCATCCCCTTCTACGTCTGGGACTTCAGCGAGCGCTTCAAGACCGACGTGATAGACGACTTCGTCGCCGAGTACGCGGCGGGCCGCACCCCGAATCCGTGCATGCGGTGCAACGAGAAGATCAAGTTCGCCGCGGTGCTCGAGAAGGCGCTCGCGCTCGGCTTCGATGCGGTCGCGACCGGTCACTACGCGAACATCCGGGTGACGGAAGACGGCCGCCGCGAGCTGCACCGCGCCGCCGATTGGGCCAAGGATCAGAGCTACGTGCTCGGGGTGCTGACCACCGAGCAGCTCGCGCACGCCATGTTCCCGCTCGGCGCGACGCCGTCGAAGGCCGAGGTGCGGGCCGAGGCCGCGGCGCGCGGGCTGACCGTGGCGCAGAAGCCCGACAGCCATGACATCTGCTTCATTCCGGATGGCGACACCCGCGGTTTTCTCGCAGACAAGGTGGGCGCTGCCGACGGCCCGATCCTCGACCGCGACGGACGCCGACTCGGCACTCACGCCGGAGCGGCCGCCTTCACGGTCGGTCAGCGCAAGGGCTTGAACATCGGTTTCCCGACAGATGACGGCCAACCGCGCTTCGTCTTGGAGGTGCGGCCGGTCTCCAACGAGGTGATCGTCGGTCCGCGCGCGGCACTCGCGGTGACCGAGCTGGCAGGATCCCGGTTCAGCTGGGCGGGGGAGCCACCGGTCTCACCGTCGACAGCATGGGCCTGCGACGTGCAGGTGCGCGCACACGCGGATCCGGTCCCGGCGACCGCCCGGGTTTCGGCGAGCTCGACCGGCGAACGCGAACTCGTCATCACCCCCGATGAGCCGATCATGGGTGTCGCGCCCGGTCAGACGGCGGTGGTGTACCTGGGCAGCCGAGTGCTGGGCCAGTGCACGATCGACCGGACCGTGAGCGCGGTGCCGCAGCCGGCGCCGCGGTCGGCACCACAGCCAGAGCCGGCGGGGTCTCCCGCGCGGTAGTCGAGCATCCCTAGACTGCTGGCCATGACGCGAACGGTGGCCCGAGCGGTAGCCCGCACCGGCCGCGCCACCCGAGCAGTTCGAACCGCGCTCGCCGGGGCGATCGCGATCGCCTGCATGGCCGGCCTCACCGGGTGCATCTCGAACGACCCCGCGAAGGCGGTCGGTTGGCTCAAGGGTCAGCCAGGGATTGCCGGCGCGCGGGTGGTGGAGAGCAGCAACGAGGAGCTGCTCGTGACCGGGACCACTCTCGGCGAACTGAAACCCGGACTCAGCGACACCCAGATCGGCGCCCTCGTGGATTCCGTGCAGAGTTACACGACGAAGCATCCGAACGTCACGATCGAGTTGGGGCGAAACGGCTTCGCGTTCGTGGTCAGTTCCGACGACGACACGGCGACCGCGATCAAGCTGTGGCACGCGGCGATCAAGGTGCCGAAGCTGCTGGGCGCCGTCACCTTGGGCAACGCCGTGAACGCGGACGTGCTGCGCGCCGACGTGGAGCCGGCGCTCGATCGTTTGCTCGGATTCGGCGCGCGCGTGCAGCTCAACGCATACATCGATCCCGCCGCAGCCAACTTGTCAACCGCGGCGGGCCAGAACCTCAGCTATGTGGCAGACACCGACTGTCATCCCGCTCGCGCCGTCGTCGCGTTCACGGTCTCGGTGGCGAAGCGCGCCGACATCGGCACCGGCCAGCTGCAGCTCTGCGACAACCTCTCGCTCACCCTGACTCCGGGCACCTCGGTTGCGGCGACAGCGCCCGCACTGCGCGCCGATCTCGATCGGGCGGGACTCTCGGCATTCCCGGTGAACCTCAACAACCAGCCGGATGACACGGCGAACGCCCACACGGCAGACATCACGCCGGGCGACCCGTCCGCCCTGCTCGTGCTGGCGGGACTGGAGGTGGCGGGCGCCCCGACCATGAGCTACGAGCTGGACTCCGACGGCACCGTGACCCTGACCAACTTCACCATCCCGGTCTCGGCACTACTGAGCGTGGTCTCGGCGGCACCCGGTGCCGGGGCGCTTCCGGCCGTCGTGCTGCAGGGCTCGGATGTCACCGTTGGCGGCACCCTCGCGCAGCTCCCCGCGCTCCTCGGCGAGGCGACCACGCTCGCCGCCGCGAGCCCGACCCTGGGCAACGTGTTCCTCACGCCGACGGCCGGCTCGGTCGACCTGAACGCCGCCGCGGGAGCGGACCCGGATGTCGCGACCGCCGCCGCCGCCCTGAAGGCAAGCGGTGCCGTGGGTAGCCGCAGCTTCGTCGTGAAGTACGCCGCGTACGAGGTGGATATCGCGGGCGGAGTCGCCACCGTGCCGAGCGGATACACGGGCGGCGAGATCATGACCCAGTTCGCCGACGCCTGGAACGGCTGACACTCGGTCGGCGCGCGCTCAGGCGGGCCGACCAGTCTGCGGGGTTGTCTGCCCGGTCAGTCGGCTCCGTCGGCCGCCGCGTCGATCGCCTCCTGGCACTCCTCGATCGCCTCGCGCGCCCAGCCCTGCTGCTCCTCGGTGCCGTACTCGAACGCGTCCCGCTCCGCCTGCTCGAACTCCTGGAGTGCGGCCGTCAACTCACCCGCGTCGAACAGGGCCCACCCGCGATTGTTGTGGAGGGAGATCCGCCACCGTTGGGTGCGCCGATCGGCGACCTTGGACAGCACCGCCAGGGCGGCCGCCGTGTGCGCGTCCGAGCGTGCGGGTTGCGCGATCCCGAGCATGTGCAGCGCGTCCACCTGCAGGAAGTGTTCGCCCGCCGCCTCGGCGATGACCGCGGCGTTCTCGAAGAAGCCCACCGCGTCATCCGGATGCCCGCCCGAGTTGCGCAGGCGGCCGCGCTCGAGCGCCACCCGGGCCCGGATCGCGGGGACCGCGGCATCCACCCGCTCGAGGACGCGATCGGCTTCGTCGTATCGCTCCTGCAGGCCGAGGGCACGGGCCAGCTGGGTGCCGAGGACCGCCCGCGAGACCGGGTCGTCTGTGCTCGAAATCGCGGCTCGGAACGCTGCCTCGCTCGCCACCGGATCGGAGAACGTCCAGAGCGTGTCGAGCTCCTCCTGGGTCACAGCCATGAAGCCATCCTGCACCGTTCACACGTCGGAGGTGGTCCGTAAACTCGAGCCATGGCACGCGGATCGAAAGCCCCAGAATCGATCGACCAGGTTTCCGATGTGTCGTTGAAGCAGCGAACCGGCGCCGAGCTCGCAGCGGCAAAGGTGGAGGCAGACGCGCTCACCACGCGGATCATCGAACTGCGCGATGCGTACTACGAGCGGGATGCCCTCCTCGCCAGCGACGACGAGTACGACCACATGATGCGACGGCTCGAAGAGCTCGAGCGGTTGTTCCCCGAGCTGCAGAGTCAAGACAGCCCCACCCAGACCGTTGGGGGCCGCGCCGACTCCACACTGTTCGCTCCCGTGCGGCACGCCGAGCAGATGCTCAGCCTCGACAACGTATTCAGCCGGGAAGAGTTCCTCGCCTGGGCCGCGAAAGTCGAACGCGACGCCGGCCGTCGGGTCGACTACCTCTGCGAGCTCAAGATCGACGGCCTGGCCATGAACCTCCGCTATGAGAACGGGGTGCTTGTCAGTGCCGCGACCCGTGGCGACGGCGTGGTGGGAGAGGACGTCACCGAAAACGTGCGGCTGATCGCCGCGATCCCGGCCCGGCTCGACACCAAGACTCCGCCGGCGCTGGTCGAGGTGCGCGGCGAGGTGTACTTCCCCGTGAAGGCCTTCGACGAACTCAATGCCGCTCAGGCTGCCGCGGGCGATCGGCTGTTCGCCAACGCGCGGAATGCGGCATCCGGGAGCTTGCGTCAGAAGGAGGAGGGCAAGAGCGCCGAGGCCCTGACGCGGATGCACAACCGCATCCGTCGACTGCAGCTGCTGGTGCACGGCATCGGCGCCTGGCCAGACCCGCGCGACGACGCTGGCGAGCCGGTGGCGAGTCAGTCCGGCACCTACGAGTTGCTGAAGAGCTGGGGACTCCCGACCAGCCCGTACTACCGGGTGGTCGCCACCGCAGAGGAGGCGGCCGAGTACATCGAGTACTACGGAGCTCACCGCGCCGGCACCGCGGAGGTACCCGTCAGCCACGAGATCGACGGCATCGTGGTCAAGGTCGACGAACTCGCCCTGCACGAGGAGCTCGGCGCCACGAGCCGTGCCCCGCGCTGGGCGATCGCGTACAAGTACCCGCCCGAGCAGGTCAATACCAAGCTGCTCGACATCGTCGTCTCCATCGGTCGCACCGGTCGCGCGACGCCGTTCGCGGTGATGCAGAAGGTGCGGGTCTCGGGCAGCGAGGTGCGCCAAGCCACCCTGCACAACCAGGACGTCGTGAAGGCGAAGGGCGTGCTGATCGGTGACACGGTCGTGCTCCGCAAGGCGGGCGACGTGATCCCCGAGGTGCTCGGGCCGGTCGTCGAGCTGCGCGACGGCACCGAGCGCGAGTTCGTCATGCCGACGCACTGCCCGGAGTGCGGCACCGCGCTCGCCCCCGCCAAGGAGGGCGATGTGGATCTGCGCTGCCCCAACGCGCGGGCATGCCCGGCTCAGGTGCGCGGGCGAGTCGAGCACATCGCCGGTCGTGGCGCGCTCGACATCGAGGCGATCGGCGAGGTAGCGGCGGCCGCGCTGACCCAGCCGCTGCATCCCTCGACGCCGCCGCTGCCGACCGAGGCCGGGTTCTTCGCGCTGCGGCTCGAAGACCTGTTCCCCATCGAGGTGGTCGTGCGCGATCACGAGACCGGGCTGGTCAAGGTGGTGGATGATTCGGAGCCGGGTCGACCGTATCTGACCCGTGACGGTGTGCAACTGCGCGTCAAGGTGGATGCCCCCTTCCGCCGCCAGCGCAAGAAGAGTGGCAAAGACGCCGATCCGCCCTTCGACCCGTCGGCTGCTCCGGGAACGGCGGCCCAGGCTTCGGTCGACGGCGGTCCGGTGTGGGACGGCGACGCCGACTACATCCTCTCGAAGGTGGCATACGACGTCATCGCAAACATCGACGCCGCCAAGCAGAAGGAGCTGTGGCGGTTCCTGGTCGGCCTGAGCATCCGCCACGTCGGCCCGGTCGCGGCGCGGGCGTTGGCGAACTACTTCGGTTCGCTCGACGCGATCCGCTCGGCGTCGCGCGAGCAGTTGGCCGCGGTCGACGGGGTCGGCGGGATCATCGCGGATGCCGTACTCGACTGGTTCGAGGTGGACTGGCATCGCGACATCGTCGAGCAGTGGGCGGCGGCCGGGGTGCCGTGGTCGGTGCCGGATCATCCCGGCCCCGGCAACGCGGCGGGAGCCGACGGGCCGCTCGCCGGTCTGACGGTGGTGGCAACGGGGTCGCTCGAGGGCTTCACCCGGGAGGGGGCGCTCGAGGCGATCATCCGCGCGGGGGGCAAGGCGGCATCCAGCGTCTCGAAGAAGACGGACTACGTGGCGGCCGGACCGGGCGCAGGCTCGAAGCTGACGAAAGCCGAGGAACTCGGCTTGACGATCATCGACGCCGCGCAGTTCGCCGCGCTGCTCGAGGGTGGACCGGCGGCGCTCGGCGACTGAGGTGTCGCTGGGGCTGCCGCTGCGGTCGCCGCCTTGCCGCCGCCGCTGCGGTCGCCGCCTTGCCGCCGCCGCTGCGGTCGCCGCCTTGCCGCCGCCGCTGCGGTCGCCGCCTTGCCACCGCCGCTGCGGTCGCCGCCTTGCCGCCGCCCCTCCATTGCGGCCGTTCGCTGCCCCGCGAAAGCTGTCCCCCTGGCGATGGCCTTTTGTCACCCATGTTGACCGTGTAGTGACCTTCGGCGTGCTCGCGGGCACCGATTCCGACCGATTCGGGGAGAACCAGCTCAGCTCGCCGGGTGGCGGTTTCGGGGTACAGTCGAGGACAACTCAGGCTTGATCAGGGGTGTCGAATCACGATCGGTCTACCCTCAAAGGCGTCACACTGTCCCCCATTCGGGGTACAATGTTGTCTTTTTGGGGCGATTTTGGGTGACGCGGCCCTTAAGTCCCCCATTTGGGGTGCATTTCCCCCTTAGACTGCGACCGTGCGGGCCTGAACTCCGACTGGGAGGCGTTCGGACGCATGCTGGGCAAGGAGATCAACCGACTTGCTGTTGGACGTCACAGCATTTCACCAAGCCTCGGCGACTCTGGGAATCGTCGCCGGGGCTTTTGTCGCGTCCGAAAACAGTCAGCTCACCGCCCAGTTGACGGTTGTGGCCCCCGCGGCCGCGAACGCCGAGCAGCTCGCCTGGCGTCAGGCACTGGATGCCGCGGCTCCCGCGTCGGCCGTCTCGGCGGGCGCGCTCCCGGCCGAGGCGCCCTCGCCGCTCATCGGCCCCCAACCCGCCACCGTCCGGGTGTCCGCGTCGAAGCTGCCCAGCCTCCGCGGGGTCGAACTCCTCGACCAGCTGGTTCTGCTCGACCGTTCCCAGCTGAGTCGCTTCGTCACGAATCATCCGGACTCCATCGCCGCTCTGATCGCGAACCCGCCCGCGGCGACAGTGGTCGCGTCTGACTGGGCGAGCTGGCCGGAGGCGACGCAAGCGCTGCTCGTGAAACAGGCTCCGCAGCTGGTCGGCAGCTTGGAGGGCGTTCCTTACGCTCAGCGGAACGTCGCCAACCGCACCTTCCTCAGTTCGAGCGAGCACGCCATCCGTACCCAACTCACCTCCGATGGTGTCGGCAGGGCCGCCAAAGACGAGCTGAGCAAGCGACTTCACATGCTCCAGCAGGTGCGAGACGCATTGAAGGTTGGTGCTTCTGGCAACCTGCGAACCCTTGTCAGCCTGGACCCGAGCGGGGAGGGCCGCGCCGTGATCGCGGTCGGCGATCCCTCCACCGCCGACTATGTCGACTACCTGATCCCGGGCATGTTCTCGGATGTCGACACCCAGATCCAAGTACTCGCGGGCGGTGCGGACGAGATCGCCACCGAGCAGCAGGCTTGGCTGAAGAAGCTCAACCCGGGTGTACCGTCATCCCGCTTGCCGTCCGTCGCCACCCTCGCGTGGATCGGGTACCAGACGCCGAACATCGTCAACGTGGCATCCATGTCGCTGGCTCGGGAGGGGCAGCAGTCGTTGACCCGGTCGATTGAGGGCCTGCGGGCCGAGCGCGCGGCCCGCATCAGCACGAATGCGGATGGCACGGTCACCGGCAAGCAGCCGTACCTGGCGATCCTCGCCCACTCCTACGGCTCGACCGCCGCGATGCTTTCCCTGCAGGACGATCAGGTCAACGTCGACGCGCTGGCGGTCGTCGGGTCCCCGGGCAGCCCGGCCCGAACCGTCGGCCAGCTCAACGTGACCAACGGCAACGTCTGGGTCGGTGCCGGCCAGACGGATCCTGTGCCGCAGACCGGCCTGTTCGGCAGCCAGCCCACCTCAGCGGCGTATGGCGCTCACCGCTTCGGTGTGGATGGCGCGACCGACCCCTTTACCGGCAAGACCATGGGTGCCGTGGTCGGTCATGACGGCTACTTCGTCACGGGCACGGAATCGCTGCGCAACATGGTGCTGATCGGCATCGGACGCGGCGACCTGGTGCTCGGCCTCGACGGCAGCTCGGCGCTCTCCTTGTCCCGCGCGCACGGCACCGTACCGAGCGGCCCGCGGCTGTAGCTGCCGCCGCTGGGCAGCGCCCGGGCAGCGCGCGGGCTCCTGGCCCGGTTGGGCACCGTCCGGGTTCCTCGCCCGGCTGGGCAGTGCCCGGGCTCCCCGTGGCCAGCCACCGGGCTCCTCGCCCGACCGCCCGCGCGCCACCTCGTAGACTGAACCCGATCCCCACCCCTCGCCAGTTCGGAGTCCTGCCATGTCCGAGATCACGCCCGAGGTCGTGACCCATCTCGCGAATCTCGCCCGCATCGCACTCAGCGACGAGGAGATCGCCCGCCTCACCGGCGAACTCGGTCACATCGTCGACTCGGTCGCGAAAGTCAGCGAAGTCGCCACCGCGGATGTTGTGGCCACCAGCCACCCGATCCCGCTCGGCACGGTCATGCGGGCCGACGTGCCCGGTGTGACACTGACGCCGGAGCAGGCTCTGTCCGGCGCGCCCGAGCGCGACGGCGACCGCTTCAAGGTGAGCGCGATCCTGGGGGAGGAGCAGTGAGCGACATCTCCAGCCAGCCCGGCGCCTCCGGCCAGCCCGGCACCTCCGGCCAGTCCGGCATCGGCATCCACTCCTCGGCCGCCGAGATGGCCGCAGCCCTCGCCGCAGGCGAGATCTCGAGCGTCGAGCTGACCCAGGCCCACCTGGACCGGATCGCGGCGGTCGACGGCGACATCCACGCCTTCCTGCACCTCAACGCGGCCGCACTCGACACCGCCGCTGCCATTGATGCCCGGCGCGCCGCAGGAGGGGACGCCGCCGCGAGCCTCTCGCCGCTTGCCGGGGTCCCGGTCGCGATCAAGGATGTGCTCTGCACTCTCGACATGCCGTCGACGGCCGGGTCGCGCATCCTCGAGGGCTGGATCCCGCCCTACGACGCCACTGTTGTTGCCCGGATGCGTGCGGCCGGCCTGGTTCCGCTGGGCAAGACCAACATGGACGAGTTCGCGATGGGCTCCTCGACGGAGCACTCCGCCTACGGCAACACGCACAACCCGTGGGACCTCACCCGGATCCCGGGTGGTTCCGGCGGCGGGTCGGCCGCGGCCGTGTCGGCGTTCGAAGCGCCACTCGCACTCGGCTCGGACACCGGTGGCAGCATCCGTCAGCCCGCCGCGGTGACCGGTTCGGTCGGTGTGAAGCCCACGTACGGCGGGGTGTCGCGTTACGGCGCGATCGCGCTGGCGTCCTCTCTCGACCAAGTCGGTCCCGTCACGCGCACCGTGCTCGACGCGGGGCTGCTGCACGATGTGATCGGCGGGCACGACCCGCGCGACTCCACCAGCATCCCGGATGCCTGGCCCTCCTTCGCCGAGGCGGCGCGGGCTGGCGCGCGCGAGGGTTCTGTGAAGGGTTTGCGGATCGGCGTGGTGCGGGAACTCTCGCAGGCAGGCCAGGGCTTCCAGCCGGGGGTGCTGCAGCGCTTCGAGGAGTCGCTCGCGTTGCTCGAGGCGCAGGGAGCCGAGCTCGTCGAGGTGAGCGCTCCGTCGTTCGAGTACGCGATCGCGGCCTACTATCTGATCCTGCCCGCGGAGGCGTCCAGTAATCTGGCGAAGTTCGACTCGGTGCGGTTCGGCATGCGCGTCACTCCGCCCGGCGGCGGCACCGTCGAGCAGGTCATGGCGGCGACCCGCGAGGCTGGGTTCGGCGACGAGGTGAAGCGCAGGATCATCCTGGGCACCTATGCGCTGTCGGCTGGCTACTACGACGCCTACTACGGCAGCGCGCAGAAGGTGCGCACACTGATCCAGCAGGATTTCGCGGCTGCATTCTCGGTCGCGGACGTGTTGGCGACCCCCTCGGCGCCCACCACCGCGTTCAAGTTGGGCGAGAAGATCGATGACCCGCTCGCGATGTACCTGAACGACTTGACGACGATCCCGGCGAACTTGGC
>Ga0307514_10006061_pt1 | contig 10625 bp, 7 predicted proteins | sample 16_EM_MG_FD_203088 | JGI IMG/M metagenome (GOLD analysis project Ga0307514, IMG submission 203088) | Populus trichocarpa ectomycorrhiza microbial communities from riparian zone in the Pacific Northwest, United States - 16_EM | ecosystem: Host-associated > Plants > Roots > Unclassified | place... | reverse complement strand
AAGCGGGAGGTGGCGCTGTAGGGTGGCGAGGAAGGAGTGGGGGAGTAGTGGGGGTACTGGGGTGGGTGGGGATTTCTATCATCCTGGCTAGTACTGTGTTGGTGGTAATGTGATTATGATGAAGTGAGGGTGTTATGTTGGTTTTATACTTCTGTCCATATAGGGAGCTTGGTGCCTGGTTCTTGGTAAGTTCAGGGTAAAGGGGGTCTTGTTACGGCTGGCGAAAATTGGATGTGTTCATTCATGCACCAGATATTTATTCCAGCCGCTCTCTGTCACACAAACATCACTATCTACATATGCGTTACCACTGTTAGCAATTCTGTATTTTCCATTGGCTAGGTCTAGCCCAAGCTATGCAGGCCGCGCAGGCCGTAGCTTACCCGGGCACTACAGCAGGTGTACTACACTCTGTACCGCCCCGCATTGTGGCATTTAGGGTCTTCCCCCTTTTGAATGCCCCCACCACCTCTGCGGCTCCTAGTCTGTTACTACATATATATGTCAGACCTTTTAACGCCTTCCTGCTCCAGCCTATCTACCTCACCTTCTTGTGCATTGAGAGGGCTTGCCTGATACGCCAGTGCTGTTATGCTGGGCTGGTGTATCAGTTTCCCACCAGTGCCACTACCTAGACTACAACCCTCTTTCCTGCCTTCCCACCATGTCCCTTCACACACTCTGTATCATCTAATATATAATAGGCACCACTGAAGATATCGAGTTAATTATTCCTTAAAAAAACCCAAAAAGATACGAAGAGACACTGATCTGACGCAGTCTAGATAAGTATATATTCACCAAAAAGTGAAAAGCAAGTCAAATCAGGATGAAATCTAAACCTCAGACCTGTGGTGATATCTAGGCCATTATCCAAAACTCAAATATATGGCAGGTGGTGGTATGCAGGTATAGTGAATATAGCATTCTTCTAACCGGGCAAGGGTCTTCTCAATGACACTAGCCATTTTGTCCCCAGTGATAGGAGGGCTTACACAGCCCACACCCCTCTTTTGCTTAAACCACCTGGCTTCATCTCCCTATAGCTATTTTGGTTAGAATTATGGGGATCTACGATGGAGGTTCTAAATAACTACCTGTGTATTATATAAACTCTCCTGGATGCCTTTGGGATCCACTCCATGTACCAAGTAGGTACGACCAGAAATTTGGGGGGAAATAAAGAGTTGTACCAAATTATTCCAGGACTTTAAAACGAACTCCACTATATGCAGAGTGGTTACGCTTTAAATTTGGGACCAATTGATGGAGAGTTGAGGTTGTGGCGTTGTTTTTTTGCTTTAGAGGCATCTCAGCATCACAGCAAGGATGGCTATAGGGCTTATGCAATTTATAAAAGGATACAAATAACGGTTTTTGAGACGGATAGCGTTCATGTTGAGCAGATTCATGTCTAAACACCAGTTCTATCTTTGATCAGTATTAGTGTGCTCTGTTATTAGAAAAGTCGACAAGTAGTCAGCTTTTACGACTGAGTAAGTTCCTTATTTGGGTTCTCATATACTTGATATGTCGCCATTTAGTCTCAGGGTTTTGCACCGCATACCCCCCTGTGAGCTTCCATGCCTGACATTGGTACTGAAGAGTTATTAATGATACGATTACCTAGTTCGGAGCTGGCTTCCATTTATGGTTTGGTGCACTACCACCTTGAGCTTAGCGCATAGCATTCTGGGGAGACAGGGGTATGATCCAGTAGATCTTTCTCAACAAGTAGATGAAGAATTTAGAAGTTGTGTTACTGTACATAGATAACCCAAACCAACAATGTCGGCTGTCATACGAATTCAGATACACCAGCGTCGAGTCCAGCAATTGAAGGTTCACCACTAGATATTGCAGGCACAAATCAAAATACAATGGAAGTCAATTCAATAGAAGGGTCAACTCCGAGAAGGACATCTCAACTTGGATGAACTATCCTATCCAAACAGGCTATCAGATATGGCCTTAAAGTTTGGGTGGTGAGTAGAAAGAGTATCAGAGATTACAAATGCGTTGCTGGACTTTGTAGTACGAAGTTGAGGTTTTCAGTCATCATTTTTTTACACAAGAACGTCTTTCTTCTTATGCCAAATGTAGTGGAGGTCTCACCATCTATCCTGTCAGCATCTTTGAATTCTGACTCTTCCGACATGTTGAGCTTTTTTCTAGTGTATGAGCGTGGTTCCTGCTCTGCACTGGATGACTCGAAAGTTCTAGATGAGCTGTTGTTGTGTTGACCAGGGTGCGACAGGGGTTCCAGTTACTCTAATGAACTTGCGAAAGGTCTCGAAATAAATGAGAATGATATTATCTCTTTACAATCAGACTAGCCTTCCCCATGCTCCTTCCCAGTGTCCCATTTTCCCATGCTCCTACCCAGTGCCGCGTCATCCCCATACTCCCACTTGATACTGCATTTTTCGATATGCGTGCTGTCAGATTACCCATTCCAACAGGGGTAGTGCGGAGGTACTTCCGATGCATTTGGCAAATAGATACCTCCACTAGAGTACCAAAGTAGATGACCAGGGGCCTGTGGGCTTTCACCTGACCTCCCTTTGGAGCCAAAATGTGCCGGGGATCCTCAATATCTTGCTGTTCTCCGCCAGCCGTGCATTTTTTCAACCCTATACTTGCTACAGTAGGTGCAGCGTGGGGCAGCCTTGCGTTTCATAGCGTAGAACAGCCCCATAATGATGGGTTCATGGTTGGAGGGCCAGGGGTGGGGTTGCGGACATGTTCACGAGAGTGATATAGAAGCTTTGTGACGGAAATTTGGGGCTGCACCTACACATTCTGGGCCCATATCTCACTCAAGCATCCCTCAGGAACAATTGTAAAGTCCGGAATTAATAAGGCCATATTTTCAACAGTGAGTTATTGCTATAGTCAAAGTACATATATACAGCTGGACTTTATGCAGATCTATCGTGTATCCACCAACCCCAGGGCTCCGCTATCAATATATCTGACAGTGTCAAGAGCTTCCTATAGGCGCTCAATGACCATTTATCCTTAGCGCCCTCAATGGGTGACATGACCTCCTTCACCTTGTCCTTGTCCTTAACATCGCCCTTGACGTCATTAACAATTTCTTTCACTGGAGTGACGATCTCATGTATAGCACCAGCCCCCTTATCGAATAAGAGACTCATCTCCCCTGCGGACTTGGTGGGCTGCCACACCTCCTTCGAAGCATCTTTGTAGCTCGAGGGAGCATTAACTCTATTCTGGGGATCATTGACGACATCAGCAACGGCAATGCGATTACCCTCATTGTAGAAATCAACCAAAATGTAGCCTCCATGGCGACCCCACTCCATGGCACACTTCTCAATACCGTCCCCCAAATTTTCTGGTCACCAGAATTGATTTTGGACGGACGTTTTTGATTGGATGTGTAGATCTTTAGATCCATCAACAGCCTTCCACAACTTTTCAGCCTTGACGTTGTCGGGGCGGTCACTAGCACAGGTGAACTTTACAGGGTCAAAGTTCTCAAATGGGGTGTCGACTGGGGTACGTAACAGCCTCACCTGTACCCCCACAGAGGAACAAGACTAAGCGTTTCCCGCTATCAATCATTTCCTTGAGGGAGGCCATTCCCCAGGCTTCAAAGGATGATGTGGGGGGATATAAGCAAGATCCTCCAGTCCAGTGTCGACAAAATATTGCTCGCCGCGGCCGGCATGTTATCTGCATTTACTCACAACATGGTGACAACATCGCTATTAGGGTGTTGCAACCTCCAAGCCCCCCACCACCCATCACTGCGCACCGAAATAACTGTAAATTAATTAATTCTTCTATTTCTGGCGTCTGCACATGTAGAGGAGTCATCGCTCTAAGGGCACTATACTCTTAAGGGCCAAAACTGGCACTGTGTCCAGATGTGCCAAGCTCGAGGGTCAGGTGCCGAGACTAGTCCAGAAAGGGAAAGAACTGGCCTCTCCATATAGTATATAGGCAACAGGATCGCACCAAGTTGTTTTCGTTTTTCAGAGCTCAAATCTCTCGAGTATAACACTAGCTTTAATAGACTCTCGCAATATACTGCCTTCTCTCCGGTACTACGATCAACTCATAGCTTGTTTCTTACAGGTTACGAGTCCGGTACTCTGTTAAGCTTTGCGAACCAAAACTAAGACGGGATATTCGTGGTATGTACCTTTCTTTTTTCCCTGAGCCCATGTATCTGTTATCCGTGGTACCTAACGTTTAGTTAATTCTACAAGCTTGAAGAAAGCAAAGAGATGATGACACCACGAACCGGTTGGCACCCAGACTACAACCCTGCAGTGCGGCCTGCATCCACTATGTATCAGGGAGGACAAGACTCCCAAGGGGCCATCTGGGTCGAGGAGGATGGAAGGGCAAGGGTAGGAGAAGCCGCAGGAACGGCAAACGGGCAGATTACGGAGATGCACCAAAGAAACAACGTACCTGTCGCACCACCAAAAATTCCCACGGGAATCACCCGGATGGAAGTCTGGAAAATCACCGCTGACTTCAAGCACGAAACTCTCCAAACGCACCGACGATACAAAAACCGCAAGATATCCACAGAAGAAACACCAGACTCTAATAGAGAGTCACTTATTTATCGCCAGGATGGCGAGACCGGAGACATTGGTACACGTGAACCTACTCAGACGAACGGAGGAATGCCCCTCAACAGCCAATATGCAGGCAGCCCTGAAGGCTTTGGAGTTATTGTACTCCACCAAACTCGAAGGACATATTATATGAAAACCGCTAAACCAGCTACTGAAAGCTTTCGCAGACGGAGGGCCCGAGGCGCGATCACAGGCCGGAGTGATAATGACACTAGAGGAACGGACGCAGAACTTATCTCAAACAAATCGATTCCTGCGGAGGAGTCGGCACATCGAACAACGATTCCACTATCTCCAACAGGTACAGCAGAAACATTTGACGATCCACTTTATGCACAGTTTGGCGGGCATACTGACCAACCACCCTCCCATGTGCTCGATCCCGAACTGCAAGGGTTAGAAGTGGATTGGGTCACCCAAGTGACCGGAACCGACCCCACTCGACGGCATTGGCGTTAGAGCGAGTAATCGCTCGGCGTGGGAGACGTGGGGTGAATCGGTGATGGGGGTTCTGGAGATGAAGAAACACGGGATGGCATGAGGGATGGACAGTGTGGGATGGATCAGTATATACCTATAGCGGGATGTTCCCCTTTCATGCCCCTCTTTCTCTTCAGACATGTACAATATGAACTGAGTTCATAGCCTGAATAACATCTTTCTTTATCCTCTGCCAACTCACTGGGTGACCTGGCAGAGGCGTCTTCTAAAATCAAATTTCTATAATTGGTAGATCAATGACAGGATCAGGAGATAGCTGGAGAGTCAGCGGGTCTGTTGGTAATAAGGTGGGCGCTAGTACCAGAAAACACGTGACCTAAGGGCCAGTTGACAGATTGACGGTAGAATGATAGTCACAAAGTTTTTGGATACAGGTGTTCTCGTGCCCAGACCGATTTATTTCCGATTTACTGATACAAAAAAATAAATCGGTCACGCCCAGCTGTTATTCTTGAAGTTCCCCGCCTACTGTATCTGCATCTCCCTTGCCCACTATAACTCCCTCGCCCACTGCATCTTTATCTCTAGAATTAGACCCAGGTTCATACTCATCATCAGAATCCGAACTAATATTTTCACTGCCATCAAGTGCAACTGTGATGCCACATTTTCGAAATGAACGAATAATAGACTCCTTGAGATCCTTGTAGAGCAGTTCCCAAACCTCACCAGCCCACTGAGTGATAAGCATACGGCGCTCTGAAGCAGTATACTTTGGTGGTATCACTGAAAGTTGTTGTTGTTGCTGTTGTTATAGTTTGGTACTGGGGATATGGTTGGAAACAAACACAACAAACCGTCTAGCAACCTACCGTCTTATTGGTGGTACCACCCCCAAGTCTTTTGCAAGCGAGTTGTGCCACCATGCTATTCGCTATTACTGTCTTAAACAATATTACTATCTTATCGGACGATTCCTATAGTATACCTTCTACCACATAAAAATAATCGGTCTGGGCACGAGAACATAGTATATCCTTCACGCGACATATATTCCCCCCGATAATTACTAGTAATCACTTGATTGCTATCTCGCCTCTGTTCCACTGGGTCCTAAAAGGGTAGTCAGTCAACTTGTGCTAGACCTATTATAGTAATGGGTCTAATTTTGGACCTACTGGTAGACCATTTTGGTAGTCAGTTAACTTCCACTATGCTAACTATGGTATTAGGCCCAATTTTGGACCTAGGCCCTTTTGACCTATCGACGACAGACCTCTTTTAGGTCAGCCACTGGTTTGGTACTGCAATACCAGACTTGCATGCATGGTCACTCACTGTGGTACGAGCCTGGTGGCCTGAAGCTTAGATATGGCAGAGCGGAAGGGATGCCTCGTTATCTTCAGTCTATGGTTGTAGATGTCAAATAGCTATAGTGTGCAACCTATAAAAATCCGATCGTTGTAGCAGATACAATATAAGAGGTGATCGATATATGGCCTTTTTGGTCGAAATACCATCTCCTTTATAAGTATATGGTCACTGACTGTCATGAGATTGGCTAGCCTTAGATCACCAAGTTAAACATTTTCAAGGTAACCACCATTTTAATCATATGGTTGATCGGCACCAGGAACACCGGGACACATGTACATACAGTCTCGCTATACCGGAATCCTTGCTATACCGGAATACCCGCGAGCCCGCCACCAAAATACGTACTGTTCACCTAAATCACCCTCGCTATAACGGATTTTTGCTTATACCGGACCGGACAGCGGAATACAGAGAAGTTACTACAATCTACATATAATTTACCCTTGTTATAACGGAATCCTTAAGTAGATACATGCGGAAAAAAGGTCCGTTCTGGCCTTCCTCCTCTCCAAACAACGACTACGAGCTGGAACCTGATTGAAACCACCCATGCAAAGTCTGTTACTGTTGGCTGTTCAGTTAGTAACCTTTGAGAGAACAAGAACAATGGTCTGAAGGCTTGAAACTATGTCCGAGACTTCAAATGTATTGCGCATGGTAGCAGGATACTGAAGAGAGAATACCAGTGCTTCAACATATTTGGCCAAGACCGGAGGGGTATGAAGAGCCCCGGGAGTAGTCAGAGGGGTGAAGAATCAAGTATAGGTACTACCTATACCTCAAAGTCTAAGAAATGTCTCCAAATTTTCAATTTCTCCCTCGCATAGTTGGGATCTTGTCGCTTTTTACAGATCTGGTGCTTCTTTAATATGGTGAGAGTTGTCTTCCTGCATGCAACATTTTGGCTAATGAATCTTTAGTGTTCAAACATATGGAAGCTGCATGATTTTCCCCCTTTGGTAACTTCTGTCTTGTACCACGCACCCCTGTATTATTTTATACCAGAATCTTGCTATACTGGACAGGAAAAGGCTAGATTTTGATCGTCCGGTATAGCAACATTACAAGCCTAGATTTTAACGTCGTCAAAACCGATTTGACTTATTATAAGGTAGGGGTAGCTTAGTCTGAGACTAGGTAAGTAGTTCCGAGTTTGGCTGGACTTCAACGTAATTGGACAGACATGAACTTGGCACTCCTCCACATGCCCCACAATCAATTCAATGAAGATATACCTATACAGCCTCAAGTGATGGTCCAGACTGATTTATTTTGGGTGTGTGTTACAGCTAGGTGGCAAAAAATATCATTATAAATCCATCAATCCTGCGCACAACCAACTCAAATAGATACAGTATTTAAAGATTACTTAAAGCCCTATATTATATATTTATTAACATATGCAAAAATCCGCATGACCTGCGGGGTATTTACATATCTACCAGTACCACTGGGAAAGAACACTCCATGTCACTTTTTAAGACATAGGTCAAGCTCACGTTAAAGCCACTTTTTTTTTGACCTTGTATATGTAAATATGGACTTTCCGGCATGAGCTCAGCCTACAGTATGTCTTAAAAAGCGATATGGAGTGTTCTTTCCCAGTGGATGCGGTACTGTGCAATCGCGAGGCTGCCTCCCAGGCTCAATACGGAAGGTGTTGTGCCAACCAGACGAGCCCAGAGAGCTCAAATGCAAGGCTGAATCTGCACTTGGCGATTCTGGTGGCGTTAACTCGCTGGTGCCTAGCAGCGATCTCTAGTTGTTATTCTAATTTTCAGTACCCAGAAATGTGGAGGGCGTGTATACACAAGTTAATTAATTTACACTCCCCACAAAGGAAATCTTCCGAGTTGAAGCCCCTACGTTAAAGCGGTGGGATGAAAAATTGAACAGAACAAATGAAACTCGTTTCAACTACTACTCGGGATATGTGAAGGTGGGGTACAGGTACCTGAGCATATTCTTCCGTTGCCTTCCGGTTGTCAAGCCTCTCATGTGATTATGCGGGAGGTTGAAGATGGTGTCCTCACTAGCGCAATCTGTCACAGTAATCAGCCACAAGAAAGGATTACCTTACACGCTTAGTGGCGGTGGTGGTATAAGCAAACATATATAGACGACACTTTACACTGGAGGTCTGAAATCTTCCCACGGGGAACTACAGCGCCGTGTCGAATTCCTTGTTGTAAGAGACTCTCCTTAAAACGCAAATGGAGATTCCTGCCACACCTTATCGTGTACACTTAGCCATATGGATACTCTCACTTGTCCTGCTCATCTTCCTGGTAATTTCTATCTGGGTAACTACGATTACTATATCATTACGCGAGCAGTCCAACCAAGCCGGACAGTGTGTCCCAATAGCCGGCAATGGCGACATGTACGGCCTCGGAATCCGCCTCGGTATATACATCCAACTAATTGCTACCTCCATAGTCGATGTTGCCACTGGTAGCCGACGCACTTCCCTTTCACTTGCACCGCCACTCCTCTGGTTTTTAATTGCCATGTTTGCTGCACTTATCACCATCATGCGGGATCCGACTACATATATTGTCGAAAGCTACATAATAATTGCTCTGGGGAATGGACTTACGTGGGTTCTTGTGGGAGGTGGCATTAAATTGGATGCATTAACCATCAGTGATGCCTTGATTACCTCTTTCGCTAGGGCCATAGTGTGGGGCCTCTGGCGTATAACAAGTGGCATTTTTTGGTGGTCGTTGTCCAGGTCTAGTGTGAGCTACCGGCATATAGAGGAAGGGTGTGGACCGTGGGGGTGGCTCTTATTTAGTATCGAACTACTTGGAACTTTCAAGGTCGTCCAGAGAGCATTCAATCTAGTCTCCTGTATTGCATGGCTGCACGTTCTGGTACCATTTGTTGTTGGCTACGGTGTCTTTCTATTTTTGTTAGTGAAAGTGGAGGCTCCAGAGTTATGCAGAGAACGGAATATCTCAAAGGGGCACATCTTCGCGGATTATAACTTCGTGGCTGCTGGTGAGCTGAGGGGAGTCTTCTATGGGGTAAGTGGGAGAATGCTAGTACCTTCAGAACCTTTGTAGATGGCCCCGCTAACCCTGCAAGATGCAACCTTTCAGAAACCGCGATTGCATTGGAGGGAGCGGTGCGCACAACGGCCACGATTTGATGAAGAAGGAAATCCAGAAGCAGCAAACGTACGTACTGCTGGAGCCTTTTCTCTGGTAAGCTAGCCAGCCCAAGCCACCCTCGAGCTACTTCACTCCTCACCTGACCCGGCAAGGGCTGATGTCTACATAACAAAACAGGGACTTGAGCAAGTTAGTCGAAGACTAAAAGCGCATATGTACCAATACTACCAGGTATCACTGCCTCCAACGGACCAAATTGCACTCGCAACCCAGCCCTCGAGGTCACCATTCAGTGTTTTATACTATGCCCGTGATACAGTCACAGATTTGGTGTACCGGGTCAAGATGGAGCAATTCCCGTTCCTATTATTCTGGGATATCATCTCCATCACGATGACTATCTTGACAGTCGAGTTTACCCTCAAGCTCAACAATATTCAGAATGTCAATCGGATCGATTCTGCTGGGCAATTAGTTGCGTTCATTACCGGGATTGGTTGCGCATTACTTGCCGCTGCAAACTTATTTGCGGAAAGGAGGAGTTAAGGAACAAAAACCTCCATAGCTAGTACAATTTCTTAAGGGACTGATGGCCCAAATGTTTAGTGATGTGAACTTTCATGAGGAACGCTCTCCCTATTTGTCTACAGTCTGCAATATATATCAAAAAAACAAACGTAGTTATAATATCTGTCAACCCGGGGTCGTTATATTATCGGAATCCGAGATATATATCACATATATACGGGTACAACCAACGCCCCGACTTTGTAAGTCATGCGTTAGCTCTACATAGACGTAAGAATGGCGGGGAAAGAGGGTGCATAAATAGTATTACCAATAATCCGGCAGCAACTCTAGTTACTCCGCGGTCGAATAAGATCCCTGTGGCAAACTCCTGACAGCTAAGAAGGACTCCACAAGCAGATACAACCTAGCGAAAATGTAACAGTGTAGCGGGGGACTGGGACTAGGAGACTCCAGGGAGCGCACTGGCTAGTATGTATGTATATATGAACTGGTGAACTAGGAACTCGTGGACGAAGGGCTCGTGAACTAGTGAACTAAT
>Ga0307514_10006059_pt1 | contig 10626 bp, 15 predicted proteins | sample 16_EM_MG_FD_203088 | JGI IMG/M metagenome (GOLD analysis project Ga0307514, IMG submission 203088) | Populus trichocarpa ectomycorrhiza microbial communities from riparian zone in the Pacific Northwest, United States - 16_EM | ecosystem: Host-associated > Plants > Roots > Unclassified | place... | reverse complement strand
TTTGTCCCTCCGGCGCGGTACTGGGACAAAAACCCTGCCCGATGGTGGAACAGCTGTATGATTGCCGGTTGATTAGGTTGGTGGAATTCAATCTAACCGGGCGGACGAGGGCCGGGTGCGAGGATGAGCTTCGTGGGGTACGGCTGGTATCGTCATGATGCAAATACGGACGGTGACGTTCAAATCCCTGGTCAAGAAACTTCAAAGGCCCTACCGCAGCGCGCCAACGGATCACATCGCATAATGCCACGGTCGGCATTTACAGCTGGGTAAGATACTCGGTAAGATATATCACCCATTTGGTTGAAGGTCGCTATCGCGGCCAACACTAAGGAACGGCGAGAGCGGCGACAGACAGGACAGGTGACAGGACAAGTGATAGCCGTCGTTGCGGGGGAAGAGGTAACGTTACAGGTATCGCTATCGAGAGTGAAATATATATAGTACAAAAGTCAACCTGTGCCGTAATCATGATGACCACGATTACACCATTTTCATGTATAAGAACCACTTCCCACAGCCCCGACACGACATACAACCATCGGTTCTGCTGCATTGGCAGCCAGCACACACCATGGACCCTGAATAGCCACAGTACGTGCACCATGTCTTTGACTCAAGCGACAAATATGAGACAGGTTTGCCACCCTGTGGACACCCATACCGGATGCATCGCAACTTCACAAAGTTGAGGTTGAGAGCCTTCCTCAACCCAAGCTTGAGTGTGTCAGCACAGTGGGAGAGAGATCCATCAAATATGTGGCCAATGTGTTCTTTCAAGACGGTAGCTGTTTTCGGGTCTTTGAAGTTCGAAGCCAGAAGGTCGGACTGCACCTCTATGACCTTTTCCTGACTGAACGAAAACGTTAAGCTATAATTACTAATTGACCCGACAACTAGAGAAGGTGACGGGACCCACCCAACGGGGACCCGAGTGAAAACCTCGTGCACAATGTTGTCCAGAGACACTTTGCGCCCGATGTCCTCGGAGGCTCTTTGACAGAGGGGTTCGATTCCAAGCTTGAATTGACACGTCAACACCATGGGTGAGACGTTTGTTTGAATATCGTCTCACCAATCTCGCCAGAACGTAAATGCTCTTCGGCGAGCAGGGAGGCGGTGCTTCCGCCACGGTCTTTTCGCGGACATACTGCAACCGAGAGTTGATGCCTTGCGATTTCAGGGGGGCAAACAGGATCGTATCCGTACAGCGATAGAAGAAAAGAGACCCCCATCTGCAGAACTTGTGTTTTCAACGTCAGCGTGAGGCGAGAAACCGTACGTACGCTGAAAATGACCCGGGGATCAAAACTGCACGAGTAACTTCTTCCTTTTCTTCCGCCTTCTGTGTTGCAGGAACAACTCCCATCGAATCCCCTTCACAGTCGCTCTCGACGTTCAGGTCTCTCTCTAGGTCGCTAATCAGATCGTTTCCGTCCTTGAGGTATTTCACCACTAGGGGTCCTCACTATATTAGCATGTCCGTGCCCAAAATTTCGACGCACTTTCATCCAGTTTCCGAGACACATCTCCCATGATTGTGCTCGAAAAGTAAATGGGCTTCAAGACATCCCCAGTTTTCGAGTGTCTAGCCCAATACTTCCTGTCAAAAAAGACACCCTCGCGAATCGACTTGGCGAGCGCCATCTTCACGGGGACCCAGTGTGCAGGGCTCAAGGTCTGTGTGTTCTTTTGACGTAGAGTGAACACTCCCGCACGCCACGCATTAGAAGGCAGAAGTGGAACCGGCTCACGGACGAAGAGGTAATCGCAATGGCTTTGATATCACTGTGGACATTCGTGAACTTCATCAACGCAGAGAGCATTTCCGTCGCGTGATCGAGACCCTCTTCGATAAAACTATCGATCTTCTTGTCGACGCTGGCGCCAATCGTTTCTGCCGTTGAGTCCTCCATCCAGACACGCGCGAGTTGCTCGATGTATACGTTCCTTATCTCGTCGTGTCTGTGCCTCTGTTAGAATATAGTCAAACTTAACAATCTGTTCCACTCACCGAGATGCGAATCTGCTGAACGCTTCTTCAACGATGTCGCACTTCGTCACTTCGTCACGCATGTGATTCAGTGCCAGGGTCTTCAACGCAGGGAGGTCGTACTGCAGTGAGGTTTTATCAAAGACCTGAATGTAGTGACTGTGTTGCCAAACGTGGAGACAAACCTTGTCCGCAAGTCGGTAAATGGATTTTGGGGATGGCCTAGGGATCTTGTCATCAGAAGGAGTGACAATTTCTGCGCTGCGCGATCTCCGATTCTCTTTGGACCCAAACGGTGCAAACTCTATCGCATCCGTGTACAGATACATCAGAAAAGCTTGAAACCTCCAATGGCGTCAGCGAAGTGCTTGGGGGACTGCTAGTTTACACTCACGTGACGAATGCCACATCCAGAATTTTCACAACCTTCCCCTCGTTGACATGCTCCTCATATTTTTCACAATCAATTGTCCCAGGCTCGCCGGGGATTGTCGATGAGTCGAACGAAAGAGCCCCAGACCTGGTTTTTCCGGCAACCTCCTCATCTTCATCGTCCTCAAGGTCACTGTCAGACAAATACCCGTAGTCTTCCGCAGGCCCTTCTTCTTCGATTACTTCCTGATCAAAGCCTTTCGACTGGGACTCTGTGAACTTCCCGAAGAGCACTTTAAAACAGTGTGAGGTTCTGTGAGGATGATATCGGGTATGGCGGTGCACTCACGGTCATTGAAGTAAGGGACTGTCTTCAAGACGTGGCTAATGGCGTAGAGGACCCTTGGCCGGCAGATGCGACCTGAGGAGTCTCTGTGCGAATACAGGATGACCTTCGTGTCGACAAAGTTCCCGGAGGAGATTCCCCGGTTCAACGCCTCACGAAGAGCAGTGGTAGCCGCCATATTTTCAGGAACTTGAAACGAGCAAGTTCCGTTACGAGTTGTATTTATACGACGCAGTTGGCCCGCCCACGCTCAAAGCGGACCGAAGAGGACGGAGATTGTGAGTTGGACGGACGTGTCGTGTGGACATTTGGGGTCTAGACAACTCTGAGTCAGATTCGAGACCGTTGTTCTCGTGTCGATTGGGCAAGATAGCGCGATAAGAACATTCAGATGGATGATGCAAGGTGCTTCGCGTGAAATGTGGCGGTTGTCTTCGGGTCAGGTGTATGCGGGAGATGCCGAACGCATTGTGAGACGGACCCAAAGGACCATCGACCATCGGTCATGTCAGAAAACTACCATACTTCGGACCCAAGTCGCCTGGTACTGACCGCATTACTAGAGCTGCACTAAGGCTTGCTAGATCTTGCGAACGTGCCGCAGATTATGGTCGCGAATACATGATTTACTGCAGCTGCTGTCGTTCTCCTTGTGGTCACCTTCGCCACGTCATGGCTTCTCTCCCGAAGACATTCCCCCGAGTACACAGTGGACGATGATGATGCTGTTCCCTGGCAAAGGCGTGCATTTTTTAATGAGTTGTATCCTCGCTTCGTGTATACATCCAGCATCAGACCTTCACACGGGACGCACTCGGACGTGGCGATCCCCGAGTGGCATCACGGGGATGGGATCCAACTCTGGTTTTCGATGAGGATCAGGATTTCCCAGATGGCAACACTTTGTCCCTCCGGCGCGGGAATGGCTATTTGATGACGTAAGCGACCGTTGAAAATCGACGCATACGCGACACATAAGGCGGCGCAGCTGTATGATTGCCTAACTCTCCACCCTGCTGTCTGACTTGTCGCATCATGCTTTCGTATACACCGTCGTTTCTCACAAGCCGCCTAAATGCTGAGTTACTTACTTATCATTCATCTGATTCTTCATGGCTACGTTAGTTACTCATCTTGTAGATCACAGATACAATCGTGCTGGATACAACACATTGGGTTTGGAACTGAAGGTTCAAGCTTCAAGCTTCGAGGCCGTACGGTCCACCACACATCAACGATGGTCTAATAGGACGCTTGCTTCATAACCATAACAAGGGTGGGAGGTATGAAGATGAGCATGGAAGATATGGTCACGATGCCAAACCCTTGGTCAAAGAACTCCAAAGTCCCTATGTCATGATGCTAGATCACAGGTGATGATACACCGCGTTCGAGATTTACAGTACAGCTAGGTGAGAAACATTACCCATTTCCACCTATACGAAATTCCTTCTACACCTTTGACACGATGCATAATTGCCGTTCCTGTCGCATCCGCAGCCAGTACACTGCATATAGTACCTTTGACCGCAGTTTGGGCAATAGGTGTTCGATCCAATAGACGAGTATGAGACGGGATTTTGGTGCCATGCACAATGGGCATAGCCGCATCGCAGCTGCGCACTGGTCTTCTTCTGTTTCTTTATGTCGAAAGCCTTACTCAGTCCAAGCTTCAACGAACCACCACAGTGGGAGAGAGATCCATCAAAGATATGGCCAATCTTTTCCCTCACCAAGGCAATCGTCTTCGGGTCTCTGAAGTTCGAAGTCAGAAGATCGCACTCTATCTCCATGATTTTCTCGTGACTGGACGAAAACGTTAGCCTGTGGTCACCGATCCCATGGCTGGAGAAAATGATGGGACCCACCCAGCAGGAATCCTCGAGAAAACCTCGTTCACGACGTTGTCATCAGACACTTTACTCTCGATATCACTGAAGGCACTCCGGTAGAGGGGTTCAATTCCTAGCTGAAATAGGCACTTCAGCGTCGTGTGTGGGACGTTTGGTTAATTGTTGTCTCACCAAGCTCGCGAGAACGTAGATGCTCTTCGGCGAGCAGGGAGGTGGTGCCTCCGCCACGGTTTTTTCGCGGATGTATTTCAACCGAGAGTTGATACCTTGCGATTTGAGAGGAGCAAACGAGATCGTATCTGTGCAGCAATAGAAGAAGAGAGATTTCCAACTGCAAAAATTCACCATTTCCATCGACGTGAGGATGGACAAGAAAGTACACGTACGCTGAAAATGACCCCGTGATCAAAACTGCACGAGTTTCTTCTTCTTCCTCTTTCCCCTTCGGCATTTCAAGCCTGACTCCTATCGAATCGCCTTCACAGTCGCTCTCGACGTTCAGGTCTCCCTCTAGATCTTTTACCAGAGTGTCTTTACCCTTGAGATATTTAACCACTGAAAGCCCTCAGCACTTCGGCAAATCCGTGGCCAAATTTCAACTACGCACATCCGTTCAGCTCCTGCCACTTATCGTTCATGATTGTGCTTGAAACGTAAACGGGTTTCAAGACATCCCCGGTCTCCGAGTGTCTAGCCCAATACTTCCTGTCAAAGAAGATCCCCTTTGCGAATTGAATTGATGAGTGCCATCTTCACAAAGGACCAACGGGCGGGGCTCGTGACCTGTGTGGTCTGGTTATATGGAGTAAGCGGTCATGCATGACACGGAGAAGGCAAAACTGGAACGGCCTCACAGGCGATGAAGTGTTCGCAGAAACTTGGACATCGTCGTCCTTGTTCGCAGTCTCCCACAACGCAGAGAGCATCTCTGTCGCGTGCTCAAGACCTTCTTCGATGAAACTGTCGATCTTTTTTTCGACGCTGGCGCGAGTTGTCTCAGCCGTCGAGTCCTCCATCCAGGCATGCGCGAGTTGGCCGATGTACAGACTTCTAATCTTGTCGTATCTGCACCTCTCCATCAGCATACAGTCGACTTGAGCGCTGTGTCCAACTCACCCAGATGCGAATCTGCTGAACGCTTCTTCAACAATGTCACACTTTGCCAGTTCACCGCGTATGTGGTTCAGAGCCAGAGCCTTTAACGCAGGGACGTCGTACTGTAGTGGAGGTTTGTTAGATGCCGGACGCGCCGAGCACATCGTGGAGAACGGATACAGACTTTATCCGCGAGTCGGTAAACGGACTTTGGGGACGGCCTAGGGACATTGTCATCAGAGGGTGTGACAATTTCTGCACTGCGCGATCTGCGATTCTCTTCGGATCCAAACGGTGCGAACTCAATCGCATCCGTGTAGAGATACATCAGGAAAGCTTGAAACCTCCAATGACATCAGCGAAATGCTGGGGAGATTGTTAGTTTGCCCTTACGTCACGAATGCCACATCCGGGATTCTAACAACCTTCCCCTCGTTAACGTTCTCCTCGTATTTTCCGCAGTCAATTTTCTCGGGTTCGCCGGGAACCGCAACCGGTTCGAACGAGTGAGCCTTCGACTTAGTTTTCCGTTTGAATGAGGCGACCTCCTCATCCTCGTCGTCCTCAATGTCGCTGTCAGACAAGTATCCGTAATCTTTTGCGGATTCTTCTTCGTCGATTACTTCCTGACTGAATTTTTTTGACTGAGACTCTGCAAAGCCCCCGAAGAGCACTTTGAAACGATGGGATGAGGTTCTGCGTGAGTGATTTCGAGTGTGGCAGGACACTCACGGTCATTAAAGTAAGGGACCGTCTTCAGGACGTGGCTGTTGGCGTAGAGCGCCTTTGGCCGACAGACGCGACCTGATGGGTCCCTGTGCGAGTACAAGATGATCTGTGTGTCGACAAGGTTTCCGAAGGAGATTCCACGGTTCAATGCCTCGCGAAGAGCAGTGGTAGCCGCCATGTTGGCAGGAGCCTGAAGCAAGCAACGTTCGTTACGACTTGCGGGTCGTATTTAATGGTACGGAGGGATGTGCTGGAGATGCTGTGCGTGAGATGAGCTAATGGAACAACCACAGACGGATGCAAAGACTAAGTATTGTAGAGTCGAGAGGCCGCCACACTTTCACGTCACCGTTGAGGACACGACTCACTCACCTTGATCTCACAACCGTGGATGATATGGTTACGCATTGCGATAAATAATTTGCGCCCGCGCAGCCTCTTTGTGGGCGCCGTAGGCTGGATCGCAGCTTCGAATTCAGAGACGGGAGGGCGAAGTTCTGAAGGGGAGAGTACAGTGCCCGGGGAAGATGCCTCGGGCACCACGGGCACCACCCGGCAGTATCCGGTATGATTTCAAGAAATAAACTGCACGTGACTGCGCTCATCCTATTGCTGTGGGCATTGAATTGTACGAGATGTTCTAGGAGCAGTGAAACAGCTTCGAGCAGGAGAGAATACAGTTTTCTTGTCAGCCGTGAGTAATGGTGGTATGTGCTACATAGTCAACGTATGCTCCCCGAGCATTTCTCATGAGAATGTTTTCGACGACTTAGGCTTTCGAGGAGGATATACCATACTTAGGAACAATGCGTCCCTCCGGCGCAGTACTGGGTCGGTGACCGTGACCGTTGACAATTACCGCGTGCGAGATGCATAAGACGGAGCAATTGTATGTTCATCAGGTTGAGAACCAAATTTCACTCAATGACCTAACCTGGCGGGTGAGGGGGGTGAGGGGATGAGTCTTGTGGGATACGGTAGGTATCGTCACGATGCAGATACGGATGGTGACCGGTGATATCATTGCATGGTCAAGAAACTCCAAAGGTCCTATGCCGCGCCGCTGGATCACATCAAGTTGCGTTACATCTAGGTAAGAACGTATCGATATCAATCATCCCCATCTATAGGAACCACTTCCCACAGCCCTGACACGACGTATGGTCATCGGTTTTGCGACGTAAGCAGCCCATACACTCCATTGGGTCGTCACAGTTTGTGCAACAGACCCCTGACCCGAGGGGCGAATATGGGGCGGGGTTGTCATGTCGCGAACACCTACTCCAAGAGCATCGCAACTTCACACCGATTCTCTGTTTCTTGAGGTTGAGAGCCTTCCTCAATCCAAGCTTGAGCGTGTCAGCGCAGTGGGAAAGAGATCCATCAAAGATGCGACCAATGTTTTCTTTCACGAGTGTAATCGTTTTCTGGTCTCTGAAGTTCGAAACCAGAAGGTCACACCACACCTCTATGATCTTTTCCTGACTAAACGAAAACGTTAGTTAATTGACCCGACGGTCGGAGAAGGTGGCGGGACCCACCCGACGGGGACCCGAGTGAAAACCTCGTGCATGACGTTGTCCTGAGACACTTTGCGCCCGATGTCCTCGGAGGCTCTTTGGCAGAGGGGTTCGATTCCAAGCTCGAATCAACAAGTCAACATCATGGGTGAGACGTTTGTTTGCATATCGTCTCACCAATCTCGCCAGAACGTAAACGCTCTTCGGCGAGCAGGGAGGTGGCGCCCCCGCGACAGTCTTTTCGCGGATATACTGCAACCGGGAGTCGATGCCTTGCGATTTGAGGGGGGCGAACAAGATCGTATCCGTACAACGGTAGAAGAACAGAGACCTCCAGCTGTAGAACTCGTCATCTCAACGTCAGCATGAGGCGAGAAACCGCACGGACGCTGAAAATGACCCGGTGATCAAAACCGCACGAGTCACTTCCTTGTCCTCCGCCTTCTGTGTTTCAGGAACAACCCCCATCGGGTCGCTCTCACAATCGCTCTCGACATTCAGATCTCCCTCTAGATCGTTTATCGGGGTGTTTCCATCCTCGAGATATTCTACCACTGAGGGTCGTCAGTGTATTAGCAGGTCCGTGTCCAAAATTTCAACGCACGTTCTTTCAGTTGCTGAGACTTATCCCCCATGATTGTGCTGGAAAAGTAAACCGGCTTTAAGACATCCCCAGTCTTCAAGTGTCTAGCCCAATACTTCCTGTCAAAGAAGACACCCTTGCGAATCGATTTGATGAGCGCGGTCTTCACATAGGTCCAGTGTGCAGGGCTCGAGATCTGCATGGTCTGGTGAAGTGAGCACTCCCGGATGCTACGTAAAAGAAGGCAAAAATGGAATCGGCTCACAGGTGAAGAGGAACTCGCAGGGGTTCTGATTATAATGCTATCATCGTTCGCAATCTCCCACAGCGCAGAGAGAATTCCCGTCGCGTGATTAAGACCGTCTCCGACGAAACTGTCAATCTTCTTGTCGACGCTGGCGCCAGTAGTTTCTGCCGTTGAGTCCTCCATCCAGACACGCGCGAGTTGCTCGATGTATACGTTCCTTATCTCATCGTATCTGTGCCTCTGTTAGAATACAATCAGCTTTAGTAATTTTTCCCACCCACCGAGATGCGAATTTACTGAACGCATCTTCAACGATATTGCACTTTGCCAGTTTGCCACGTATGTAATTCAAGGCCAGGGTCTTCAGTGCGGGAACGTCGTACTGTAGTGAAAGTTTGTCAAATGCCAGATCCTGTGAGTGTATCGCCAAGAGTGGAGACAGACCTTGTCCGCGAGTCGGTAAATGGACTTTGGGGATGGCCCGGTTACCGTGTCATCAGGGGGAGTGACGATTTCTGTGCCACGCGATCTGCGGTTCTCTTCGGACCCAAACGGTGCGAACTCTATCGCATCCGTGTACAGATACATCAGAAAGGCTTGAAACCTCCAATGGGGTTAGCGAAATGCTGGGGAGGTTGTTAGTTTGTCCTCACGTCACGAATGCCATGTCCGGGATTTTAACGACTTTCCCCTCGTTAACGCTCTCCTCGTATTTTCCATAGTCAATTCTCTCGAGCTCGTCGGAAATAGCCGACGAGTCGAACGGAAGAGCCTTCGACCCGGTTTTCTGTTTGAGCGATGGGGCCTCCGTATCCTCGTCGTCCTCAAGGTCGCTGTCGGACAAATATCCGTAGTCTTCCGCTGACCCTTCTCCGTCGATTACTTCCTGATCAAAGTCTTTTGCCTGGGACTCTGCGAATTTCCCGAAGAGAACTTTGAAACGATTGTGTGAGGCTATGTGAGGGTGGTATCAAGTGTGGCGGGGCACTCACGGTCATTGAAGTAAGGGATCGTCTTCAAGACGTGGCTGGTAGTGTAGAGGGCCTTTGGGCGATAGACGCGACCTGAGGAGTCTCTGTGCGAATACAGGATGATCTTCGTGTCGATGAGGTTCCCGGAGGAGATCCCTCGATTCAAAGCCTCGCGGAGAGCAGTGGTAGCCGCCATGTCTGCGGGAGCTAAAGCGAGCGACATTCGTTACAAGCCATAGTTATATAATGCGAAGGAAACGTCCGAACTTAAAAACGGACCGAAGTGAACGGAGATTGTGTGAGTTGGACGGACGTGTCGTGTAGATATTTGGGGCCTAGAAAACTCTTGGCGAGATAGTACAGGGCCATCGCCCCCGCGTCCATCGCCCAAAATGGCGCGATAGGAGTATTCAGATGGATGATGTAAGGCGCTTTGTGCAAAATGTGGCGGATGTCTTTGGGTCCAGGTGTATGCGGGAGATGCCGAGTTTTTTTTTTTTTAAAAATTCTTGGGAGATGCCGAGTGTGAGCACGGACACAGAATAGCCGACGTGGGATCCCTGAACAATCGACGCTGGTGGCGCCATGAGAATGGGATCCAACTCTGGCTCTCGATGAGGACCAGGATTTCCCAGATGGGGACGCGGCACGGTAATGGGACAAAAATCTTGTCTCTCGACGGCTAGTCAATGACGTCGAATGTCAACGCATGCAGGATGCATAAGGCGGCGCACTTGCATGATTGCCAGTTCATTCTGAGGTTGACGGAGCCAAATTTCATTCGAGCTATTGAACCGGGCGGGTGAGGATGAGTTTTGTGGGGCACGGCAGATATCGTCGTGAACGGACACTGGATCACACGCTATGTAATACACGGTGGAGATTTTGCAACCAAGTGGGGTATCATATGCGTCGCC
>Ga0307514_10006058_pt1 | contig 10627 bp, 9 predicted proteins | sample 16_EM_MG_FD_203088 | JGI IMG/M metagenome (GOLD analysis project Ga0307514, IMG submission 203088) | Populus trichocarpa ectomycorrhiza microbial communities from riparian zone in the Pacific Northwest, United States - 16_EM | ecosystem: Host-associated > Plants > Roots > Unclassified | place... | reverse complement strand
TGTCGCCTTCCCCGCCAGCCAAGCCGGAATTCCCCACCTCCGATACGCTCGCTTGTATATCCCGATTTGTCATTCAGGGATCGGCAGGCAGCAAGCAAGTCGACAGCAGTGGGGCTGTGCATGGAAAAGAGGAACTATTCAACTTGAAGAAAGCGGGGAGAGACAGCGTGAAGAGCGAGGGATATAGGCAGCGGAAGAGTTCGAAGAAGATCGAGAAGTGGCAAGAGCGCGAGGTCATCATATCATCCCATCATATCATCCCATCATACCACCTTTACCACAACCCCTCCGTGGATAGCTCCCTCCCCAACCGACCACCTCCCATGTCGTCCTTCACTGAGGTCCCGATCCTCGACCTCGACCTCACCAAAGACCCAGAGACGAAGCCTGCTTTCCTCGAGCACCTCAAGAAGGCCCTGCTCGAAGTCGGGTTCCTTTACATCAAGAATACTGGTGTCGATGCACAGCTCGTCGAGGATGTGATCCGTTTGACGAAAGGGTTCTTCGAATTGCCAACAGAGGAGAAGCTGCGGTTGGAGATGAAGAATTGTCCGTCCATCTTTCTCCATCTGTAATTAAAATGGCAGCTAACGGTGATACCCTACAGCTCCCCACTTCTTGGGATACTCGAAGCTCGGCAACGAAATGTGCGTCTCCTTCCCATGCCCGCAAACAAATCGAACTATCATAACTAAAATGCGCCGACAGAACGAAGCATGCGACCGACTACCGTGAGCAGATAGACCTTGCAACCGAGCTCCCCGCGCCTTCGGACGACGAGCCTCGATACCGTAGGCTGCGAGGACCGAATCAGTGGCCGAATGAAGAGCTCATCCCCGGGTTCAGGAAGACCATCGAGGGGTATATCGAGCGGATGACTGAGCTGAGCACCGAGTTTACCTCGTTGGTATGACGATATTCCGGGGCCACACTAATTGGAGAGGGGCATTTGGGGCTGACTTTGATTTTAAGATCGCTGAGGCTATTGGGCTCCGGACGGATGCATTTGAACGATTCTTCGAGGGAATCGGGGAGAGCGCGAGTGGAACGAAGAGGCAGGATAAGCTGAAGCTCGTCAAGTACCCGGACATGAAGGAGATTCAGCAGGATGGAGAGAGTGCTCAGGGTGGTGTGTACGACCCCTTCATTTATTTGATTGATTAGCTGATTTGATCGAATAGTAGGCCCGCACAAAGGTACATATCTACCTATCCCCGCCTGTGGTGTTGGGCTTTGAGCTCCCCATCCCATGAATATGGGAGCTATTCCCACCGCCGACCGAGTCGTTATGACATACTGATGGTTTAGACTCAATGCTGTCCTCCTACCTACTCCAGGTGCCGCCGCATAAGAACCTTCAAGTTCAGAACTCGGAAGGCACGTGGATTACCTGTCCACCCATAGAAGGCACCTTCGTCGTGGCCATTGGACAAGGTTTGGAAGCCATCACTGGCGGTGTTGTTGCCTCGACCACCCACCGTGTACTCTCCCCTGCTGCCGGCGAGGGGCCGCGGTACTCGATTCCTTTCTTCCAGGGTGTCAGCTACGACGCCAGGTTCGAGAGCATGGAAGTCCCGGAGGAGGTGCGAAAGCTGAAGAAACAATTTGTGAGCAACGATGCCGAGATGACTTTCAAGAGCGATATGTTCAAGAACCTGGGCGATGCTACTCTCACCAACCGGGTCAAGGTATCGCAGCCGTGTGCAACCATCTAGTATTGGCAATACTGACCGGAGACAGTCACATCCCGATGTCGGAAAGAAATACTATCCAGATATCTTCGAAAACATCAAGCTCCAGTTGCCCACTTCCCTCGACGTTCCAGACCCATCCTTCGAGAAGCCGACAGGTCGCAAACGTGCTCCCTCAATCGTCATCGACAAAATCGACGAGCTCCCTAGCTACGGCGAGGACCCCGGACCAGACGGATCTCTGCAACGTAAGGAAGCTTTCGAGAAACGTAAGATGGATGCCCAGCCCGACGAGGTACGGATCGGCGACGACGGCAGACCCATGGGCCGCAGAAGAGCACCCACCATCGTCCTGGACCGAGTCGACGCGGATCCGACCTACGGTGAGGATCCGGGCCCAGATGGCTCGCTGCAGCGCAAGGAGGCCTACGAGAAACGCAAGATGGATGCCACCCCCGATGAGGTTCGCGTGACACATGGGGACTACTTTCCACCTGCTTCTCCGAGCTAGTTTCCCTTCCGCATCTCTGGATCGTGCAGGGTGGTACCCGTAGCGCCGGCATTGAAGATTTCTTTTCTTTCTTGTTCGAGATGGATTGTCTATAACGATGGGGTTACATTTAAATAGCAATTGAACGCAGCGATTCATGCCCTTTGTCCCGGTGAACCTGTGGGTCAGAGCCCTAAACCCGGAGCCCGCCTGTCCCTACACCCATGATCCATCTGTCAAAATCAGTAGCGATTCCCTTGCTCGACTTCTGTGAACCCCATCCCGCGGATAGTGATACAGATATTAATAATCAGCAGCAAGGCGATCCAAGCATCCTACGCAAGGTCTGCACGTTTTTGTTGGTGTGGTTACAGGGCGGTGCAACTATAATGACGTACACGGATCGCACATCGAGAGATCGATTGCCCCTCTTTCCCCCGCTTCTTAACAGAAACGGGGAAATCGAGCTAGGGAACGAGATGCTCGCAAGTAGGATAGATAGCTCCCATCCCCGCCATCCTCATCTTCATCTCCACTTATCTTCACCATCGACTTCCATCACACATACAAACACACAAACAACCACCCACAAAGGAAAAGCAACACAACCCAATTCATCATGGGACTCACATACCGCACGCTCATCCCCGTGCTGCTGCTCTGTCTAGCACTCTATTGCACTCCCGTCGCCGCCTTCGGTGCCGGCAACATCGCCAGCATCTCCAAAGTTGAGGGTGTGTCTCATCTACCCCTTCTCTTCCCAGTGCTGATTCGTTCAGGCCAAAACTGGCGCCATGGTGATCTGGAAGACACTCTCCTGCAGCTGTTCCTGGCAGCTGGCGCGTCCGGCGGACGACGGCGCAAATTCAGTAGTATGGACGTGAAGCGGATTTACTTCGGAAACTGGCTGCGGGATTACTCTCAGGCTATCGATACCGGTGCGCTCAAGTATGTCGAAGCGGAGACTGTGCGGATTCTTGTAGGTTCTATCTTGCACGGGTTGGTGGGGCTGGGATGCTGATGGCGGGGCAGCTCTGGGCTCTGTCGTTTATGGCCTTCGGATACGCGACCGGCGAGTTCGAGGTTACCGCCGAGCGCTTGGGCTGTTATCGGCCTGAGGAACATATCGATAACCCTAAGGATTATAACGACAACAACGATGCGAGAGACGTGCATCCTTCTCTCCGTGGACCCGTTGACGAAGAACTCGAGCTTGGTATCGATCTCAAGACCGGACTGAAGAACTACATCGCGAACGAGAACATCAGACGGCTCTCGAACGGCGACGAGATGAATACTAGTGGTGAGTTTTTTGCTGTGGATGGTTGGAGGGTGGTCCTAATGTAGTTGCAGCCAAGCTGTTGAGGAGTTTGTTCACGCGGTCCATCGAGCTGGGACGCCGGTACACTCGGAGCGGTAGGGAAGAGGATCTGTTTGAGGCTTTCCGATTGATGGGAACCGGATTGCATTGTATTGAGGGTATGTATATTCTCTCTATTTTCTACGAAGACATGCTGACGATATGGCAGACTTCAGCGCTCACTCAAATTACACGGAGCTTGCGCTCATCGAACTAGGAGAATACGGAGTCTTCCCACACGTGGGCGCCAATACCATGGTCAACATTCAGGGCAGAGACATTTGGCCTCTTGTTACCGGTACCTTTGGTGGTGTCGATTTCTTGCACTCGGTGTTGGGGGAGGTCAACGACAAGGCACTGCAGAGCGAGATCTCGCAGCTGGAGCACACTATCTCCGAGGCCGAGCGGACCGCACAGAACGATGACGAACAGTCCATCATTCGCGATCTGATGAGCAAGCTCAACATCGGTGGCAAGGACGACATCGACAGCAAGACTTCCCAGCTCAAGCAGAAGTCCGATGCTCAGAAGCAGGCCACCGAGAGCGGAGAGCCCTTCGGACTCTCTCAGAACGCCAGGCAGCTCGGAAAGGACATCTACCCGTTCCTAGAGTTCCACGACGAGTTGATGCGCAGCATCAACGCGGCCCTTGAGAGTGTCGGATTGGACATCGTCATGGAGAAGCTCGCCGAGGCTGTTTCCGTCTTTGTCTTCTGCCTGTTGGCGCCTTACATCCTGCCGGTCATTAAGCAGGCCAGCGCCGAGCTGAAGACCGGTAGCAGTGAAGTCATCGCCTCCTCGGAGGCCCAGCAGCACGTCGTGTTCGATGACGACAACTCCAGCAACCCCACCCACTCCATGCTCTCTAAGGATCACTTCACCAACCTCCTTAACGAGCCCGCTGGAATGGTCGCCTCGGCGGTCCTCAAGTTTGCCGTTCCCCTTCTCATGAACGCCTGGGACGACGAAGGCATCAACCCCAACCAGGTCTGTGACGAGATCATCGGCGGTGTCTTCCACCACCCCGCTTTCCGCAACGGCGAGGATGGACGTCCTGGGTTCGAGGGACGCCGGGTGATGTTCGCGGTTGTCGAGGAATGGTGGAACACTAAGGATTCGCGCCAGCAGGATGAGTTGCGCCGTAATCTCTCACGCGAGGGTGTAGAGCAGGGATATAACCACAAGGCGGGCGCACATGACTCCGGCCATGGATGCGGCGCGCCCATTCACCGCAAAAAGCCCAAGAATCGGGGTGGCGACATTGGCGGAGCCGTCGGCGAATCTGTCGGCATGGCTCTCAAGAACGCACTCGGCGGTGGCAAGGAGGGCGGCGACGCCGGACTCGGCGGTATGCTCGGCAGCATGCTCGGCGGCGCAATCAGTCAGCGTCTCGGCGAGAGCGGCGGCGGCGGCGGTGGCGAATCCCGCGAAGGGTCCTACGAACAGGCCGAGCCATACGGTGCTGAGCGCCTCTCGTACTCTACACGTGAGTCGTATGAAACCCCCGAGTACTCTCGCACCACTGAACGCTACGGCGGAAGTGGGCGCGAGCCAGAAGAAAAAAAGCGGTACGAAAGCAGACGGGAAAACACATACGACTACGGTGATCAGCCCTCATATGACTACCAGCGCGGGGGGCAAGATACGTACCAGCAGCCGCAGCACTCCTACCGACAGCAGGAAGAGCGCGAGCAGCCCCAGTACTATTATGGCGGCGATGACGGGCGGCGCAGCGACCAGCAGTATTCTTACGACGGTGAGCAGCAGGGTTACTACGGCGGCGGGGATGAAGGGAGCTATGGACGAAGAGGTACCGAGAAATATTCCTCTCCCTCCCATTCCCACCCTCCCCATTCCGGGGGTTATGGCCATGGATCATCTGACGTGTTTTACGAGAAGGGGGAGAAGAAGAAGAAAGACAAGAAGAAGAAGAAGGGTGTCGACGAGGAGGACGAGGAGGAGGAGGATGGCAAGAAGTACAAGGAGAAGAAGGAGAAGAAGAAGAAGAAGGGGAAGAAGTATGGGGGTGAGGATTATGAGGAGGAGGACGAGGATGAAGATGAAGATGAAGACGAAGAGGAGGAGTACGGAAAGAAGAAGAAGGAGAAGAAGGAGAAGAAGAAGAAGTTCAGGGACGAGGACGGGGACGGCGAAGACGACGACGAGGAGTGGGGTAAGAAGAAGAAGAAGGAGAAGAAGGAGAAAAAGTATGATGACGACGAAGACGACGACGAGGAGTGGCGTACGAAGAAGAAGGAGAAGAAGTACAAGGAGCACTCTGGCGGCGAGGAGGACAAGAAGAAGAAGGAGAAGAAGGATAGATACAAGGAGAAGAAGTATGGGGGATCCGAGGACGAGGATGAAGACGACGACTACAAGAAGAAGAAGGAAAAGAAGAAGTACAAGCACTAATTATTTCTATTCTACTTCCTTGGAAGGGTTTCGACGACGAGTTTCTTGTCTTTCTTTTCTTGGAGGCTTAACGAATGTACTTTCTTTTCTTTCTTGGAGGCTTAACGAATGTACTTTCTTTTCTTTCTTGGGGCCTTAACGAATGTACTCTTTTCTTGCCATTTCTTCCTTTCTTGTCTAGGGTTCTTGAATGTATGGCTTCTCTTGGGTCCAATACCAAGGTCATCTTTCCACACGAGAGATATGTGGCGCAGTGACTCTTCCACCGGATTCATGACCCATCGTTCGGTTGCTTGCCTCGGAGTTATGAGAGATAGGTCGGTCGGACGCAATATGATGAATCTCGGGGCGACATCGAGTGCGGTGACCTGTAGCGTACAATCTCCAATGCAATGGCTGTCTCTGTGCGGGCGATGTCCCCCTATCAACAATCATCAACCTCTCAGCTCAAGGAAGCAATTGCCTCCGCCGCCCGCAACTGGCCACTCCTCAGGGTAAAGTCAAACACGCACCAATTCTCAAGCATCGCACTCGTACATATATACCGGCCGCACACCAGGCCCCCGTCCCACACACCGCCCCTTACACGGTGCGCTCGGAGTCCACCGCGGGGTACCTCGACCTTAGAAAGCAGCTAGCCAGCGTACATGGGCAGTCGTCGGGAGGACGGCTGAAGGTACGCATTTTGATGATGTTTTGGGGGTTTTTAGTTAGTTGCGTTCGACGGGGGCGTGGAGGGGAAACGAACCAATATCGGACTGGGCATCACCACAAGCCAAGCCGGGTCGGATCGAGTCCATTCAGTCGGGGCTGCCCCACGAACCGAGTTTGATCATGCATATATATCGCTAAACCATATCACCTCGCATGCCATCGCCACCCCATTCCCTATGATGACACAACGTTTCTTCGTATGTAAAGTTACAGCACAGCCTGCCCGAAGACAACCCAACAAAAACCATACAAAACGATCCAAAACGATCCAATCTAATGCTAGAAAAAAAAACCCTAAAGCCCCCGCGAAAGAGTATGCCGGTAAAAGATTATCCCAGTTTGCGTGTGCCATCATCTGTCGTCGTCGTTGTAAAAGGGAAAAACGGAAGGAAATTGGTATTAGGAGTGGTCGGGGGAGCAGCATTCATGACTGCACCTTTTTTTTTTTGACCCGGTACTCCTGTCAACGAAAATGTTGCCGCATGTGAAAACTTTTTGAAAAAAAAAAAAACGAAAGGGGGAAACGAATGAGACTCAGAAGACAAACGCGAAAAGCATATAAAGAGAGTAGCCATCTCCATGGTTCAGTAGACTTTTTTCCGTAGCTGGTCGGAACCAACTACTTGGCCAAAGCAAGTAGGCGACCAGTTCTCTTCCAATCCGCGAGGATTTCAACTACAGACTGAAGCTTGACAAAGACCTCGGCAGTCGCCAACTTCGCCTCCTGACTTGCAAGTCTCGCCTTCTCGCTGGCGCACTGGGCATCCTTGCTCCTGGTGACGGTGTCGACCAAGATGCGAGACATCATGAAGAGGTTTTCCCTAACCTCGGGGTTCTGTTCGGCGCAAGCAGAGTTAATGAGTTCCATGCAGACCCTGATGGGGTTTCCTTCCTTCTCGTCGCGGGCGGGGGAGGCGTCGATAGTGGACACATTCTTGGAGGAGTACTGGCCTCCGACAGCGTTCTCGGGGCTGGGGTAATTGGCCGACAGGCGGTTCTTGAGCGTATCCACCTGCTCCTGTGTGATGTCGAACCATGGGAGGAAAGCTTCCGGGATGCTACGCGCCGTCCTCTTTCCGCCAGTGGCAGGACCTGCAGCAGAGGACTTCCCAAATTTGGGGAAGTTCTTTCCAGGTAGGCGAGACTGAATGTTGGTGCGGTTGTCCTCACTCTGACAGCTGGCACGATTATCGCGGAACCAATTGAAGGCTCCTAAACACTTCGTGGACTTGGTACCCTGCTCGTCGGAAACGTGAATTTGGCGCTTAGAGGGATCCACATTCTCCTTGCCCGCGGCAGCAGTGGGTACAGGGATCTTCTCGTATGGGGTAGTAGGACCCACCTTGGGCGCCTTCTTCAGCCCCAACCACTTGCGATTGGCGCCGGTAGTCACATTAAATCTCGAATTCCTGGAGGCTCCTATGCCCGTGATATCCGCCGAAGGCTTACGGCTAAGCCTGGGGATGCTGCTGCCTGGGCTCTGCTTAGGGATTGCGCTGCCGGGACTTCGCTTGGGGGTAGGATTCAGCCTAAGGATGTTGGGACTCGCCGTGGAAAGCTTTCCCTTCGCATCCCGGTTCTCCTTCCTATTAAGACCAGAGAAAACAGACGGAAGCTCACGGCCAGAGACGTTGGCACTCTTCTTGACAGGAGGAGTCTGTTGAGCTGGACTCTTGATGTTAATGCTCTTATTACCCAGAACAGCAGGCTTTGCGATGGGCAGGTTGTTAGGCTGACGAGATCTCGGCGAGACCCTAGGCGCTCCGACCGGAGTAGCGGTTCTCTTAGCAGCTCTGGCACCAGCTCGAACGTGTCCAGAACCCTTATTGGCCATCGCGGATGTTGCGCCATTGGTAAGTCTCTGGCGGATCGCACTCGTGGTGGGGTTCGGGTACGTCGGAGTGTTCTGCTTCGCCGTAGAGCGAGCGGCTCCGCGGGGGTAGGAGGCACGCTTCAACTTGGACTCGAAACCGACTGGTTTCTGCATCTTCTGTTGACCGCGATCACCCGGATGGTCTGCGGCGTTGTCGGGGGCTACAACACCTTTACCCTTGATGGAGTTCATCTGACTATCGGTGACCTGATCGAGGGCTCCTGCCCAGTTCTGAAGTCTAAAATTCTGCTGCTGTTGGGTCTGGTTGAGGGCAGCCCGCTCTTTTTCGGTGAAAGAAATCTCCGCAGTACTCGGGTGCTCGACCGCGGCTTCGATAATCTTGTCAGAAGTATCCGCAACTTCCTCAACCGGTAAGAGACTGTTCCTCTTCTGCTGGTCCTTGTGAGCCAACCTGGAGTTCTTGTAGTCGGCCGAGATCCTCCTGCGGTGCGGGAGAGCAGTGGGGTTGGCCGGGCTCCCAGCAAAGGAAAGGGGCCTCGGCTTAGGCGGACGTTTCCCGAGCGTGAGCAGTCTGTCGATCGCAACGGGAAGCGCACCATCCGCACGCTGAACACCGTTGATAACCTGAGCAGTCTGAGCGACCCCAAAGGAGGCAGTACTGTTCAGCGTGCCGAATGTCTTGCCCGTGTCTCCCGCCATCAACCTCTGGAGAAGATGGGCGTTCTCTTCGTCGGTTTTGAAACCGATCGGATATTTTCCTGGAGTTGAGGTAAGGCTACTCGCGGTAGGGACCTTGTTGAATGACTGGGGTAGCGCTGGCACGGGCGGCTTTGGTTGGCGAGTCTTGGGGTTGTTGAGAACGGGAATGTCGTTCTTCGCGGTGAGTGCCTTGGCAAAGCGTGGGGGGATAGGGCTTCGCTCTCCGGGTCCATCGAGAAACGGATCTTCATCTTCAAAGCCCGTCGCCTTCCTTACCGCCGCCTTGGAATCGAGGTTGGCATTGTTGCCGTCCTTGGGTCCATCAAGGACCGGTTCTTCATCTTCAAAGCCCGTCGCATTCCTCACCGCCGTCTTGGAATCGAGATTGGCATTGTTTCCCTCCTTAGACTTGCTCGTGGAAGGCTCGGTCCTGCCCCTCTTCCTTCCAAGGTCGATATAAATCTGTTCTTCCTTGGCATTTTTAGCGCGCAACATGGCAGTACGATTCTGCCTTGGAGCTGGGCCAGAGATGGCCCTAAGCCTACCCGTTACCTTGCCAGGTCTCAATTCTGTCTGGGGCTCTCTAGGGATTTGCAGTGTCGGATGCGGTGAGGGAACTCTATACGAAGGCAGAGGGCTCGACATTGCCTGAGGCTCCGAAGGAGGTATGAGATTAAATGTTGCCTCCGGGTGCTGGACCGGTGTTTCAACGTGGGCGGTATGAGCCAGGGAGTTTCCCGAAGCGGACGAAGGTCCGTAGCGCTGAATGCGAGAGTATGGTGTGATAATCCGTGAAGCGATAGCATGATTGGAGGAGCGAGATAGATTTTCCTCATCCAAGAGGTCGAGGTTTTTCTACGAGACGTATCAGCTTAGGCAAGCAAAAAAAAAAATGTAGCGGGGCAGTGACCTTATCCAGACGATGAGTCTGCTGTCCAATGGGCTGGATCATTCTCGGCAAACCGCTGGGTGGCAATCTGCGTTTGGTCTTTCCGGTCAAGGCGGCCTCCGCACCCGCACGAGTACCCCAATCCTTCGGGGAAGTGTCCTCGACGTCGAGGCTGGCAAGAGAGTCTTCGAGCTTCTCGAGCACCAAGTAACCGATAGCCTGTTCTCCAGCGGTGCTGGACGAGACGGTACGGGAATTTGTAGAATCCTGGGCCTTCGCTGCCTCGATTGCCCGGTGCAACCGGACGTACTCTTCCTCGAACGGCACAAGACTCTCGAGGACATGCTCACCCTCACACATCCTCCTCAGGATATCGAAGGCCTTGTCGATGCGAATTCCACGTGACAGCGTCGGGAGACTGGAAGCCTTGAGCACTTGGTCGACCTCGGAGAGGCGGTGGACCCATTGCACCCTGTCGAGCGGAACCCGAATCTGCATGCCCGTCAGCAACCCCAACCTCCACACATCATCATCGACG
>Ga0307514_10006057_pt1 | contig 10631 bp, 4 predicted proteins | sample 16_EM_MG_FD_203088 | JGI IMG/M metagenome (GOLD analysis project Ga0307514, IMG submission 203088) | Populus trichocarpa ectomycorrhiza microbial communities from riparian zone in the Pacific Northwest, United States - 16_EM | ecosystem: Host-associated > Plants > Roots > Unclassified | place... | reverse complement strand
ACCATAAGATATGCACGTAAATGTAAAAATGCAAGATCAATTTTCAACGGTAGTAATGATGATTTTCCCATCGCTTGATCCCCAAGGTATGCTTGCCTTTTGACCACTTGACAGCTACGTGTAAGGGTAAACCAAACAACTGGCATTTTTTATTTTTTATTTTTCATATAATTTCTGGTAAAAACGCTAAGAACATAGAGCAGACCCCAGAGAACATCTCTCTTTCAAGGGCTACGACTTTGGAGCAGTTTTTTTTTGTTTGACTATCACTTCCGGCCGAAACGTATTGAGGATAAACCGACGAACCAGTAGAAATGTTGATGGGATGGAAAGACGAGGAGATTTGAAATCAAATATTAGAGTTTAATCTTTCCAGACAAAGCATCAAGTCTCTGTGTGTGATTGAATTCCACACCAGATTTTCCAATTTTCAAAATCTTTTGCTTCCACCTCGAAACAAGCACTTCCTCGATCTTTACTTGCATGGATTGAATAATATTTTATTACTTAATTTTCTGATGGGTCTTTGAGCCAAACTTAAACGTGATTGCGTGTTGGGAATCCCACAACACCACCAACTTTTGTGTGTGAATCCAGAAGTCCACAACCCTTTCCGTCCTTTTCTTGCTTGCCAGTCGTTCGTAAGGCATCAGTATCATTCATGGAATACAATATGGTATATACATTGTATTTTCAATTGCATGACTGGGTCGTGGATCAACTTCAGGTTAAAATCAGTCGTTAGTTCTATTAATTTTAAACACCCTTTCTCTGTAATGATGGCCATATTCTAAAATCGCAGCCCCCTTGAATTATTAAATGATTATTTACTGGATAGACCGTAGGTTTTTCTTCGTGCTGTGTCAGGAATAACCAAGGGATTCCGTAAAAAAACTAATTCCACGTATACAATGGAAGAACAACCCTGCAAAAACTTCCACTCCTTCGGAATGGCATGCCGAAGTTCTTTTCTTTTTTCGTCCACTTTCTCACCCGGCGGTGAGAATCCGAGATCTTTTTCTTGATCACAAGCCAGGAATAAACTGTAGCCTTGCACTTATCTACGCAACTAGTAGTAGGGAGTCCTGATCCTGACTAAAATCCCAAGAAATTGATTTAAGATTTTCACAGCAAACTTCACGACTCATGAAAACAATGGTCATTAGCGTGCGTATTTATTTCACTTTGACAATTCATAGACTCCCCTGATGTTTACTCTTGGAAGGGAACAAGAACAAGTTACACACCCAGCTAGCAGTCTAGTCTACATTCATTATCAACGCAAGTGGGTTTCCAGCTCATGTTGAAATATAAAGTCCATCACGGTGTATTAGAATCAAATAACTTAATCTTCAAATTCTTAAATAATATTCCATACTAACGGCAGAACAAACAGAATAAGACGTGTATATTTCAGGAGTCATGTATCGATATTATATAATATACTAAAAAAATCAGGATTTTTGCTCAACTACTACACTGTTTACATGTAGAGATAAGATTCGGGACGCTCAATATCATTTGCAATTTTCATTTCTAGATTATTTCTTGTGCGTCGTAGAATTTCCCAGCATAAAACTAATATGATATCAAATAATTCCTTTTTTTTTAATATAAGAATGAAAAAAGAAGAAGAGCAGTCATGAAAAACAAGGGGTGAAGGAGACAAAACCTATGTACCACTGCCACACGACCTATGGGTACTTCGGTGCCATCTATTTCCCCTTTCGATGCACACACACCATGTGGTTATTATTCTTCGGAGTCCACAATTATGCAAATTCATTGGTCTAAGCAACCAGATTTGATAGTTGAAAATTCACACCCAGATAATTATTTTATACGCATAAACTAAATTTCATGGCTGCTACGGCATTTATGTTTGCCGCAGACTACTCTCCCTCCCAACCTCCCTTGGAGTCCTTTTCTTCCTCTAAATCCGTATTTCATTGCCATTGGCCTTCGAGTCTCTGGACATTCCAAAGAAAAATTAATGCGAACATTCCCTTTATTTTAGATTATTTTCTATTTAATAAGAGGGATAAAATTAAACAATCGAGAATTAAATATAATCACCATGGAGGAAAAATAATATATATATATATATATATATATATATATATATATATATATATATATATCACCACTCAAGCATCGTAAATTAATACCAATATAGACAACAAATGAGTTCCGTAAATACTGTTTTAACTTCAAGAACTTATATGGGTTGATCGTTTTTTTCGCAGGCTTATTCCTGCAATAAATTTGGACAATCATATATAATTATTTCATTTATAACCATGAACAATTCAACTTAAAATAAGAAAAATCGTTTAAGAAATTCTTCAAATAAAATAAGAACTTATATGATATATATATTTTTATAAAATAAAATAATAAAAACAAATGGAGTCAAAAGAAGAAAAGTAAGTCCATCCGTATTCACCAATGCCTAGCTATATCAGGGAAGAGCAGGGCAGCACCAAAGGTTCCTTTCACGAGCTTGCAATGGACGGCAAATATTAAGAAAATTACTTCCACTTCGATATCGTCACGCCTGATGCATTGGCATTTCAGCATTTGTTTTGTATTTTCATTGAATTTACCTGATAAGTCATAAACCTACCACATCATTATTGTTGCTTCTTCTCCAATCTTTTTTCCCCTCTCGCATTGCTCTTGTAATTATTTTTCCACCGCAGTGTTTTTGACAATATGATAAGTAATTTTTTTTTATTTTTTTAAAATAATTCTAGACAACAGCAGCTCAAATCAAATTTTTGAAATATGGTTTCAACGGCGTTCCAACTAAATCTACATCTATTCCAGCACACACAAATGGAAGTCCGAACTCCTCATGCTTTGTAATGATTATTTTAGGTAAATTATAAGCTCGTACAACCCAAGCACAGGTTCCACGACACAGTGTTTGAAGGTTCGAGGTCACAGGTTTCAATTCCCGCATTTGGAGGCCAATTATCGCCCAGGCATTCACACAAGTGAGCCGTAATCTTGTTGGGTGCCGTGTGGCGATGCAAGTCGTGTATTTGGCCAGGAAAAATTCTAACCTTAAGTTGGGTGCTGAGGGAGGCAAGTCCTTTAGTCTACTTTCCTCAAATAGAAAATGAACCGTGTCAAATCGTGAAGTGACTGACCGATTTATAACGAATAAACAGTCACTTTTATCTCCTTTGAATAATTCTATTTCCTCTTGGTTTCCTCGGAACATCAGTTCAAGAGAATAGACCAGTGTAATTCGACATATTTTTATCTTTTAGGATCCTCTTCTTCTTCAAAGTCTTGCTAAGAATCAATTGAGCTCGGTCCGTGTTGTCCTCTCATCGACGCAACCATTACAAAGAGATGCCCCCCCTCGTATGCAGCACGCCATGTACTAGCATTCTGCCACTTGTGTTTCTGTGTTTCGGGAAAAAAATTCGGACAGAATTCATTGCATGGACCTAATTAAGTCATGTTTTTGAAACGACCAGTTAATCCAAATTCCAGCACGCTTAATAAGATTATCTCTGATGCAGTCCTTAATTTGTCTTCTTAAGCTTATGTTGAAATCGAGGATGAAATCTTGCTTTAGATTCTTCAAAAGAAAACGTCATACCAAATGTATATACTTAGCACCTAATTTTCCATTATTAGAATTGTTTAGTATAGCCGATTATTTCTGAAGAATTATAAACATGTATAGAAGAGAGTAACATACAAATATATTAGATAAGAAATAAGTATAAAATATAGAGCAATGTATATACTTATTTGCGTAATTTTGGATTAAAACAAGAAAAAAAAGAATTACTTTCAAGGATCATATCTTTTATCCTTAAAGACTACGAACATTGTATGTTAATTGATACAAACCATGTTCATGCAAGTACTCTTTCAAGATTTCAATAACAACATCATGAATGAAAGAATGGATTTTCAATCAAGGCTTACAAATATTTTTGTCTTAACTTAATGTTGTGTTTTTAGCGGCGTAGAGCAAGTTAGGGATCTAGTGATAACTATTAATGCTTACAATATCAATATTTTTTAGAGATTTTATAGGGGTAAAAGGTTTATAGGACCTAATTAAGACAGTGATTTGGGATCCAAGTATAGCCTTGGTTCATTTTCTTTGGTTACACAATTTATGTTTTTAGCGGAAAATCTCGTGGTCCAAATTAATTAAAAGTTTATTTTCTTAATTGTGTAGGATCTCTTCCTATAATTTTGTAATTTTGTTTGATTATTCTTCTTCTTTTTTTTATTTGCATGATATTCCATTATATTTTAGTCCTTAGCCATACTGGTCCCTTTTTCTCTCTCTCTCTTCTCATTTCACTCTCAAAAATTTTATTTTAATATTTTTTATTTTTATTTATCTATTTTATCATACAAAATAAAATGAAACAAAATACAAAAAATTATGAAAATTGGTTGAACTTCATTGAGACATATATTTTGAAAAGGAAATTATATTTTTAAAAATATATGAGAAAATTAGGGGTTAAAAATGAATTATGACACTTTTTGCAACTCATATGATGTCTTTTCTAGTTTTTTATGAGGTAATTCGTGAAGTATATAATTAACAATACAAATTTTCTTCTCTCATGAGTCATAAAAGGCTCCCAAACTTATTAACGACTCATTATTTTCTTAGAGTTTGGTATTTACATTCAACAATATCATTTTACTTATATGAATCACTAATCTAAAGGATAATATCACTTTAAAAATAAAATTCAGTAAAATATACCTCATCTTTTCCAACTTTATTGCTTTTATTTTTTAATCGAGCTGGTTTTAAACTTTATTTTTATAATCCTTAAATATTTTAAGAGCCTGAATTTTATTTTATTTTTAAATAGATATAATTAATAATACTTTGCCATCATTTACAAAGTAAAACTAGAGAGCAACAAATCATTAATCGTCCCACCCACCCCTAGGAGATTAGGGATAAAAAAAAATGTTAGAATTAATTTGAATTAGTCATAATTAATTCCTGACATTAATTCTTGGATTAATTTCTAGTTTAAAAAATAAAGATAGAATTTGAAAAACAAAACTGTCCCTATATTAATTTTCAGTGTCAAAATTCAAATTTAAAATTGAAAAAAAAAACCACACAACACTAATCCTGACTAGTTTAATGAATTTGGACAGATAAATAATCGCAGGCCAGCAAATAGATTTATGTATCAGAAAATTATTTTTGAACAAACTCCAGCTTGACTCTGGGTTCAAGTGCCAGATTACTAACGTTGTTAGAACTCCTTTTACTACGGAGTTCAAGACAAATGACGGTATCCTCTGATAGCACTATTTTTTTATTTTTTTTATTTTTTTTCTGAGGCATGTGTATTCGCACGCGCAGTGTCGATTACACGCGGTGACGGAGTCATCCGTCCTGTCAAAAGACAAGTTAGATTTTGGCAACCTCTCTCTCTCTCTCTCTCTCTCTCTGCGTGTTAACTGAGAACTGACCACTCCTTTTCTGAGTTGTTAGCGTTTAATAACTTCAACTACTTTCTTTTTTTTATTTTTATTTTTTATGTGCCTGTCTTTGTTAACAATTTTTATACACAATCTGCTCGGTTTTTTTCGTTGCAAATTTCTGAATTTTCTAGCAACAACATATATATAAAATAAATAAATAAATAGCTTGGATTTAAAATTATTTTTGAACAATAAATGTCATACTGTGGTCGGTTAATTAAATATATTAAAATATAAAGAATAGGAGGGATAAAAGAAAAGGATGCTTTTCTCTTTTTATGGTTTGTCCCATGGAAGCTGTTTTTCACCTTTTCTTTGGTACAACGAAGATGTGTGAATACACAGATTTTTTTGCATCTGTCTCCTTTCACCTTCAGTCAAACTTGTAGGTTTCACTTTCAAAAAGTCAAAACTCACCGCCAGAGGAAGAGGATTAAAATGGTAGTTGTTTTTTAAGGTATTAACATATTAAAGTAATATTTTTTTGATTTTTAGAAATTTATTTTTAATATTAGCTTATTAAAAGTATTTGAAAATATATAAAAAAATTATATTTTTTAAAAAAACATTTTAAAAACAAAAAAATATTACCAGTGTCTCTGCCGGCTTGCGCAACTGTAATGGACTAATGTTATAAGACCACTACAAATCTACAAGTATAGTGAAAGGGAAATGAAAGAAGAAGCAGAGAGGAAAAAACCCGACAAGAAAAAGAAGACCAGGTAAATTAATAATAATAATGATAATAATAATATTAATATTAATTTCATACTATCCTTCTCTTTTCCTTTTTAATTTTCCTTGTTCAAACCGCGTGTAGGCAGAGGCTCTGCGTAATATTCAAAGTCTAAATCTTTCGGTCTAAAGAACTCACAAAGACCACCAAAACAAAGCAAGACTTCTCTTCTCCTCAAACGTTAATCCTTAGCCCTTTTCTTTTCCTTTCTTTTGTATCATAAATACTGCATTAATCAACATTTTCATTACCAGACGTAGATTTATTTGTTTTATCTTTTTTTTCTTCACTTCCCTAAGCCAACGACCTTTCAAGCTTTCAGTTGATTTTTGCTCTATATATCTCTTCTTGTTTGAGCTTTCTTGGCATTCTTGCCTTCTTGTTTGATTGATGTGGGATATCCTCTGGGACCAAACAAGAAGGGATTGTTGCTATGTTGTCCAGGTCTTTTATTGTTCTTGTTCTTTTTTTACTCTTCTCTGGTGCTTTTGAAGCTATCGCCGGAATCCATGACCATGGAAAGAATGTTAAATCCAACATCTCTACTCTTGCCGGCATCGAATTGCCTGATCATATGAGCTTCAATGCAGTTTCTTCTTCAACAACAAACACAGGTTGTAACCTGGATACTTCAAAGAAAGTCAAACAATCACAGACAATAGTCTCAAAAGAAGATTTTGATCTTCTTGAAGATGATGACGACGACGATGAAGGAGGGGAAGAGGAAAAGGAGGCTAAACAGACGGTCAAACTCCACTTGAAGCACAGGTCAAAGGATAGAAAATCTGAGGGCAAAGAATCTTTCGTGGAATCCACAAACCGGGACTTGGCTAGAATTCAGACTCTCCACACAAGGATCATTGAGAAGAAGAATCAAAATGACATTTCCAGGCTAAAGAAAGATAAGGAGCGGCCGGAAAAGCAAATCAAGACGGTGGTTGCAACGGCAGCATCGCCTGAATCTTACGGAACTGGGCTTTCCGGGCAGCTCATGGCGACTTTGGAGTCAGGGGTGACCCTTGGCTCTGGAGAGTATTTCATGGATGTGTTTATCGGTACCCCTCCTAAACACTACTCTTTGATTCTTGATACTGGTAGTGACCTTAATTGGATTCAATGCGTTCCTTGTCATGATTGTTTTGAGCAAAATGGACCTTATTACGATCCTAAGGAGTCTAGTTCCTTTAGGAATATAGGTTGCCATGATCCTCGTTGTCATTTGGTTTCTTCTCCTGATCCTCCTCTGCCTTGCAAGGCTGAAAATCAGACATGCCCTTATTTCTATTGGTACGGTGATAGCTCTAATACAACCGGTGATTTTGCAACTGAAACATTCACGGTTAATCTCACATCGCCTACCGGGAAGTCAGAATTTAAGAGAGTGGAGAATGTTATGTTTGGTTGTGGTCATTGGAATAGAGGCTTGTTCCATGGGGCCTCAGGATTGTTAGGACTTGGGAGAGGGCCTCTTTCATTCTCCTCCCAGCTTCAGTCTCTATATGGTCACTCGTTTTCGTATTGCCTGGTTGACAGAAATAGTGACACTAATGTTAGCAGCAAGTTGATTTTTGGCGAGGATAAGGACCTCTTGAATCACCCAGAATTGAATTTTACTACATTGGTTGGGGGCAAAGAAAATCCAGTAGACACATTTTATTACGTTCAAATAAAATCGATCATGGTCGGAGGAGAAGTGCTGAACATCCCAGAGAGCACTTGGAATATGACCTCGGATGGTGTTGGGGGTACAATTGTGGATTCCGGCACCACACTTAGTTATTTCACAGAACCAGCCTATCAGATTATAAAGGATGCATTTGTTAAGAAGGTGAAGGGCTATCCAATTGTACAAGATTTTCCAATTTTGGATCCTTGCTACAATGTCTCTGGTGTTGAGAAGATAGACTTGCCCGATTTCGGCATTCTGTTTGCTGATGGCGCAGTCTGGAATTTCCCCGTCGAGAACTACTTCATCCGGCTTGATCCAGAGGAAGTTGTTTGCCTGGCAATTTTGGGGACTCCTCGATCCGCTCTTTCAATAATTGGCAACTATCAGCAGCAAAATTTCCACGTTTTGTATGACACCAAGAAGTCTAGGCTGGGGTATGCACCAATGAACTGTGCAGATGTATGACATCCTAATAGAATCTCCTAATGGTAGGAAACAAACTGTACACATGGTGCTCGGGAGGGAGATTTTTTTTGTTGTTTTATTTCCTTTAAAAGTAGAGTATAGATTCATTTTTTCTTTCTTTCTTTTGAGTTTCAGATAATTATACTCGCTATGATCATGAACACGACCTCAAGCTGCCTTACAAAAATGTATTATTGCAATTTAACGAATCTCTTTTAGAAGTTAATTTAGTGTTTCTTTTTGCCTAGTTGTATAACTTAACTGAGAAAGTTTCCTTGACAAATGACTTGTGTGATTTACACCTGAAGACCATCAGCGGCTCATTCTTGTTCAAACGAGGCCTTGATGTCCACCGGTCCTGCAATCCTGCCCCTGTAATCAGGCATTCTGTGTTGGTACTTCATTATTCACTGGTTGCTCAAAGACTAATGCCCTCTTCCCCGCCAAACCCAGTATAAGATATAGTATTAAAATAAGGAAGAATGGTACAATGGCTGTTTCCTAATCCTGTTGTTCTGCCATAAAAGAAGAACAGAAAGTTGCCAACCTTTTTAGGCATGTCATTTGAACAGTGAACACTATATGCGAGGAAAGGGTCAATGTTTTGCTGTGTCTCCTTATTTCATAATGGCGCACTAATCCTGTCTCCAAATGCTTGACGGTAGCTTTTGTTGAATAAACAGGTTCCTGGAACGAAATAACCGTGCTTTTAGGTGCAAACTTTAGGTTTAACCTCGCGTTTAAAAATTCATTGCTTTTCAGTTTTTCCTCGAACATGTTTCCTTGGCTCACCGAAGTCCAGGTTCAAACCCAAGACCTCTCCCCCCACGAGAGAGTGAACAACATTCGTCTAAAAGTAAACCAAAAGAATTCTAATCTTACAATTGAAGCCAGTGTGTATTCTCCTCATAAAGAAGAAAATAATTTGCTGACAAAACTATGTTCAAGCTTGCTGTCTCTTTTGACTTGAACATCTTGTTTGAAAACTGATTATCCTTTTTAATGACATGAACATGAACTTCAACAAAAAGAATAATTTATAATTGATTATTAAAAAATAACTGCTAAAAAAAAGCTTAAATGCAGGAGCTTTGCCCTTGTGAAAGGCGCTGGTTCTTGCATCATTCTTCGGCAAGATACCAAGGTTTCTTATATTCTAGCCTTCATTGCTTGTTTTGCAACGTGGTTCATCACTGATACAAATAATAATGCGCATCAGATGTGGCATTATTTTGACGTAGAGTAGAATGGCATATCTTGGTTGCTTTCCTAGCCTTTTCCTGTCGCTGTAATGGAGAGGGGGTCAACTGTTAGGGTTAGGTGCGCAAACCACTGTATACCAAGAAAGAAAGAGTCAATCTTTAGGGGGTGGTGGCTATTTGTTTTCTATATTTTCCACCGTCTTTTACTTCCTAGTTGCAACTCAGGCCCCATTAACCAATCTCTTCTCTTCGTGTGCTTTTCATAGTCTTTATCGGAAAGCATACGAGCAAATAGGGCTCTTGGAATCAAATCGTCTCTTAGCCCATGCAAGCCTGATCTGGAACTTTTGGGGCTTAGTTAGCGCAAACCTGTGCCTGTAGCCCCACCTTTTGTAAATATTATTATGATCTTGCAAGAAAAAGAAGCCTAATCATTGAAGAATTCGCAGATCTGAAATTTGATCTGCACTCGTCATTTTGTTTGTTTGTTCTAATGTTGGGCCTATAATAATAATCTTTTAAATTTAGAGACGCGAGGGAGAAATTAAAATTGCTCTTCCAGCGCGTACGCGACTCGAAGCCACTTGAATATGCTGTCGTTGCGACTTCCGAGTTAATCCAGAAGAGGGAAATAGACTTGAATTATGAAGAAGGGAGGTAAAGAATCGACAGGGCAGGAGCTGGCCACTGTGGCTCTTGCAGGGCTATACGCAACGTTTCATCTTCAGTCATACGCAGCGTTTTATCCTTAGCTATACATCGTTTTTCATTTATGTTTCATTTACTTTCAGTAGAACTTTAGAAGATGGCCACATGTGGTTATATTAGTGTTTAGAATTCCTTAAATGTTGGAAGAATGTTACTGTCACTACAGCTATATCTTGTAATAGAATGGACACAGAAGGTACGAGAAAAATTATAATGAATGAATGAATGAAGCAGAAGACTCGGGTGAATCAGTTCTCTTCTTTAACATAATTTCTATCCCTCCATTTTTGTTATCTCCTTATTTATTGAGGATTTCGGTCCAATTACTGATATTTCTCCTACTCATTCTACT
>Ga0307514_10006055_pt1 | contig 10632 bp, 11 predicted proteins | sample 16_EM_MG_FD_203088 | JGI IMG/M metagenome (GOLD analysis project Ga0307514, IMG submission 203088) | Populus trichocarpa ectomycorrhiza microbial communities from riparian zone in the Pacific Northwest, United States - 16_EM | ecosystem: Host-associated > Plants > Roots > Unclassified | place... | reverse complement strand
TGCTGTTATAGCTTACCAGGTATGCGTCGCGAACCCTGCCGCACGAAGTTACTCACGTTCGGGTAGGCGTCAATACAACAGCACTCGCGAGGATGCAAGAAACGCTACTGTGAGGGGATTGTTCAGTTGAAACTGAAGGTATCACTAGGAAGATGCAGACCCCGAGCCCCTGGCATATCAGACCCTGTGCACGATGGGGGATATTAAACGGTTCATCATGACACGTGCCTTTGCGGGACTCGAGAATCCGTCCTCGATGGGATTGAGCGATTGGCCGAAGATCCTCAGGACAGACAATTTTTTGGTCAACGGCCTGGCGGAAACAAGCAGGTCGACAATCGCCCAGACAAAGTTCGTCGAGATGGTCCCGAAGAACGGAACCATCGGTGCAAACTTCTGCTTTAGCGATTACCTCGATTGAAAGGAACCCAGGAATATCTTTCCACACTTGCGTATCAGCTCGCATGCCGATACCCTACCCCGCATTCACAAGTCAGGTTATTCGCGTCATAAAGCGGGACCCCTCTGCAGCATAGAATTCGCTCATATCTCAACTCAAGGACTTGATCGCGGACCCCCTCTCTTTCTCGAAAATCTCGTACGTCATCGTTGTGGACGCCCGGACGAGTGTGCCGACGATCAGCCCGCCTCGGCGGCCCACGCTCGGTTCGTCACTCAAGCAGTTCCATTGATCAAATTCTTCATCGCCAGAAGACCGGAACCACGGATCCGAGCCGGATTTCACCTCCCAGAACCGTTCCTCAGACTTTCTTGGTACACGAGGTCGAACTGTCCCGAGTCGATAACCGACTGGAAGGTGTGATTCACAACATCGATAACCTTTTCGATAGACTTGACACGGTTCGTGAACTTCGTTGTGATCAACGCGGATCCCCAACTCATTCGGTTAGAAACTTAGGTTCATAAATCTACCATGGCTATTTTTGGCCTGTACAGTTTTTAAAGGGCTGCCTCATATTCACGATGCATTTCTTTCACCTCGTCCAGTGATCCACCCATTTCCCCGAAGTCACCCCAGTTTCACTCCACCTCCCGGAAAGAAACGTGAATCGCCGAGTTCTGTGGGCACCCCGGCAATTGAGGACTCCTTAAGAACTGCCACACTTCACGTGCATGGCTACCATCCGTCGCAGAAGCACTTCCAGGATCGCTGCTGCCCGTGGTGATCGCACCTTGGGCATCTACGACTCGACTACGGGTGTTCTGAGGCTCCTTCCAAGTGATCACAAGCTCTCCAGGCGGCTCTGTTCTGTCCTGCACTCACAAGAAAAGCCTTTCAATAACCTTGTGGGACATTAAGACGGGTGGGCTCATGCACACTTGCCCTGTATACGAAGGCGAAAGACACCGCCATCTCTGTGAGTCGGCACGACGGGCCCGACGGTATCAACATGCTGATAACTGGATTCCATGTTTATATCATCTTATCGAGTGTCCGAGCCACGAGTGTGACATGAGATATCTAAGAGCAAAATGCGCTTACAATCTCCCTTAACGGTCTCTACCTCGCGTGTTGTTTATGTAATGACAAAGTAAAGGTTTGGGGAGTTGTGAATAGAACAGAACGTCCTGCTTTCGAGAGCGATTCGCCGATCAGCTGGTTTTGCCTGCCGGCGCCTAAATACCAGCTGATGGTCGCGAACGAGGCGTCGATACACATTCGAGACATCGTCACAGGGAGGGTCCTAATACACAGCTTCGAACTGTAGGATTGTGCCCGCGGCACTGCGAACTTTAAGAAACTCAATCAATTCGTCGTCGTCACTGGGTCGGGAATCGAGAGCACCACCGCCATCATCGACGCCAGGACAGGTCAATTTTCCGCTTCGCGGAGGTTTCGACGACAGCTACTTTCCTCAAATCACAGAAGAACCCGTGTACGACACGGGGACCGATGGGTTAATGATCAACGTCACGGGTCGTTTCAACGTGGCGTTGAACACGCCTCCTGGCAGCCACAGACTCTAGCATCTGTCTCGACATTGTCAAACGGCGCCGTTGTAACGAACATTGCGGGTTCAGATACATGGACGAGGGATCTGGTACATCTTGACAACTTCTTCCGCCCACGCTCGTTTCGCGCCACTTCGACAAGGGCAGAACAGCCGCCATCGTTCCGACCGACCGTGACCGCGTCATATTCCTGGGCCGGAAGCAGCTACAATGTCCTGGGCAGGTCTTCAGTCCTGCTCCGATTTTTTTTTTTCGATTACTACTTATCACAGTGCATTTTTTACAAAGAGAACCTGCAGCTGTGGAAGTCTGCCCATCAATCCCCGCAATGGATCGTACGGGTGGACGAACGGTCATACTTTGGTGGTACAGTGTATTCCAAGGCTAGTGATTGGCTCGTGACCTTCCATACCGTTCAGGCCAAAAGGTATGTCCGCTCCTGGTGGAGCGGGTGGAATACCTGGCCTCAACCCCGCGTGCCATCTCACACCCGGCCTGCATCCGGTTCATAAAACGTATTTTACCTCGATTGCGACACTAGTCATACTACTTACGCTATCAGAGTAACCGGTCCGCTTGGGCTACCTTGGGGAAATAGGGGGACGATGGCGGTAGCAATACCATGTAGATGATGGACACGAATTAGTTAGTCATTGGTGGTTTACGAAGCATCTGTTTGATTCCGCCGGGGTACATTGGATCAGCTCGAGCTAGCCACTGTTGGACTGGGTCCTCCGACTCTTCGCTCTTCGTCGCTGAGCAGATGGAATACTGAGGAAGCTAGCCTTTTGTGAATTATATATGAAGGCTCATGGGTGTATATGTATTAAATAACGTTCCATCCACGAATTCCAGACCCCAGACCCACTGAGAGCAGTGATGCCGTTGGCCCTGGAGAATATTGTCCAGGGATTGATGAAATTGTGGACCATGTTCCGCTTGAGCGCTGCGCAGCTACTCGTTGAATTGGTCGAGGAAAAATCCCAGCGCCACATTCCCCGAGCATCTGAAAGATCAGCCAGTTCGGCAATCTCCTAGCGTTGGCCCCTCTTACACCGCAGGCAATGAGGTCGAAAGGTTGGTGATTTCGCGGTGAGGTTTGAATATTTGTGTGAGATAAAAATAGAACGCTGCCAAGACGGATAGATATAGTCTAGGCTCCTCGCCCACTGACGATCACCGAGGAGAGATAGATCGGAAGTTGCCGACACCTGCGTGCTGAGTGCTGAGCACTTGGAAACCCCGGCACGCCTCTTCATTGCACCCCACGGAGTTCCAAGGGGTCCCCCCGTTCATCTGAACCTCTAATATTGTTAATGTGTGCATCTACTTCTCCTTTCGTGGACCGCGTTGATTCCCCACAGGTCACGGGCCGCGCTTGATGCGTCCCTCCCGCTCACACCCACCGCCTCACCTCACCACTACCGTGCGTTAGGGACGCATGGATCTCCCCTCGACTCCTGTACCAGGTTCACCCAAAAAACTTTGAAACTCTATCTCTGCTATATAGCGGCTGTCATAACTACCACCGAGGAGCAAGAGGACGCCGTTGGGAACGAACGCTGTCTCAGATATGGAAGGGAGAGATGTAACGAACCCTGCCCTCGCAGCCGCCACTTCTTCACTGACAAGTCCTACTAGGCAGCAACCATAGCAACCTTTACTACAAGAGTTTGGGCAAGATTCTGTGGGTATTTGCGTGCTTCGCACGGTTACTGGCCGACATCTACAGGTAGACTTCCCTCGATCGCTCCCGGCCGGAACGAGGCTATCGGGACATCCAGTCCTTCCGGCTCTGCCTCCGTCAGTTTCACCCCAGCTATTCCGCAATTTAATTTTCTCTGCGATGATGAGGGATATCGTTTCAGCAGGCATCTTGGGCTAAGTTATCAACGGACGGGGGGGCACCACTCAGACGCGTCGTGCTCGCATTCTGTACTCAGAACCAGACCCTGGTTAGTGGTGACATGAAGGCGGCTGGGATTGTGGCGGGACGTCAGGGAACTACAGACGACGTTTTCCAAGAATCAGTCTGAGAACCTGTAGAAAGAAGGTTCGAACTTGCGACGCCTTCACGTTGGACTGTTTTCCGAACAGGTGGACGGAAACCCAGTGCTTCCAACAGTGATTCCCCTGGGATTTGGGTGAACTGGCGAGAGCTCCTGGAATCCACTGATCAAGATACTCACTCAACAACCTCTCTGTTCATACACACCTCCTTGTCTCCGGCTCCCTCCCTCCGCCCTTTGGTCGATATATGAGATACCTCGATAGATTCCCCGCTCCCGTGCTCGCCACGTCCGTTGTCTCCATTACCACTGTACTCTACAAGCGACAAAACCAGTTGGATGTACTCGCGCATCACAGCGTGACAGTATAGCATCTCAAACAAGGTTCTGCGATGTTATGGACGGGTGCTATATTGATGTGGTTGTGCTGTGGACGGGGGTTATGCCTGGTGATGCCACCGTGGCACAGAACTCCAAGGCAGCGGGAGCGCCTTTCCGATGCCCCCGCCCCAATGGAAGTTTTCTCATTGGCCTGTGTGTGGATTTATCGAATAATTCTTCATTGTCATCTGGATACTGATTCAAACTTTCAAGTGTTTGTGATGGATAAATGCCCCATTGTCCCCGGCATTACTCAGCAAGCTACCTCCGTTGGCTCAGCCCGGCTGACCGAAATCGGCATTGCCGAAAACCACGGATCCTTAGCTGTACTCACCAGTCTTTCGCCTCGCCTCAGTTGACGAACATAATAAGGGCTAAGCTGCCTGACCGCATCGGCTATGTACATTGCCATCCGACCATTTCGAAATGGACCGTCGCCGACACTTGAGCCTTCGTACGTGCACCGGAACTCCGTGGAATAGTGACCTCAAATTCACCCGACGAAACTTACAACCTCGCGAATTACCCTGGTTGGAAGTCCTTGTCTCCTGGATTAGTGCCTGCCATGCGATAAGAAAGAGGAGTTGGTGGTTAGTGTCCCTTCGACCAGTGTAATTGTTTCCGATTGATGATCGGGTCTCTAGATGCCGTGCTGGGCATCATATCATCAACGTGTTCCCATTTGGCTTTGGACGGTTCACTGTTTCAAATGTCCTGGACCCCACCTATCGAGATGCGTTGCATCGTTCAACCCGATCAATGTTCGGAGAATACCGAATGAACTCTCGGCCTCGATCTGAGATATCCTTACTTCCGGGCGATCCCCTTGACATCATCCGAACGCTAGGCCCCAGTTGGTTTGTCGGCGTACGAGTTCCTGATACTGACAGTCAGCAACACTTTGACAGGATAGCCTGACCGGATAGTAGAAGATGAGCGCGTTGGCGAGAAGGTGTGCCAGTGTCATACGGCCTGGAGTCTTTGTTTCGGAGTGCTCTCATCGTATGCCTAGACAAAGGCCACCAAGTTCGGCACAATAACCATCAGAAGCATCGCCATTGCCGTTGTGCTTTCTTCGTTTCCACCTCGTCAACGGACAACTCAAACCTTAGTTTTTCTTCACTCTTTCGGATTCTAAGCGTTTGTCGACATTCCCACCAATACTGCGCAAAAACGGTTCTCATGATGCAGACACCAAAAGCTCCACACATTCTCAACCTGAAAGGCGCGCCCAACATGCACTAGTCCATTCATATTCACAAATCTGACACCCCCGGGCTGTGAATGCGTTCAGCAGTGTACTTCAGCCCTATAATCTATTCAGTACACCGAACAGGATTTTGGGCGGAGACGAGCAACTCGGCTTCCCACTGTTTCCCCCTTCAAGGCTTCATTTCGTAGTGTTTCAAGTGAAGTGGCCCTATATATATATTGGTTGCCTGGCACCTCCCCATCCTAACACTCTCCTCTCCTATTACTTACCCAGCTCAATGTCGACGCCGAATTTTTTCAAGATATCTTCGAAGAGTAACAAGTCGTCTGGAAGTAGCTCCCCTCCCGATGCACCACCAGACGCTGAGGAGAATAGTGTCTCGCAAAGTCTCACCGGAACCTTTGATAGTCCCATCCCCAACATTTTGAGTGGAATTTGGACGAGGGTTGACCAGGAACTAGCACAAGCACAGGGGTCAGGAAACCTTCTAAACAAGATAGGTATGTCAATAATAAGACTTAAACACTCCTCATTCCCATCCTGCCTGCGGTGGCCATCCAACGCTGACTTATAACGCAAAGCGGATGTCCAAAGTAGCGTGACGCTCTCGCCAGGACAGCAGACAGTTGTCGGTACGTTGATCGCGCCCGTGACAGCGTCTATGGACACCTCCCTCGCCGACAATATTCGGAAGGGCGTGGATACGCTTGGGGAAGCTGTTCCTGTCATCATGAATGTCCTGGATGAAGTAGCGGACGTTCACCCTTTCATCAAAGGTGCGAACCTTTTGTCATTGACGTTGGATGTCTGACGATCATCACTTTTACGCAGTTGTCGTTCTCGCATTCAAGGCTGCATATATACTCGAGACGACACGACGTGAAAATGACAAGACGCTTTTGGCTCTCTACGTTGAGTACGTGACGTCAATTTTTGATCCGACACCTGTCTCACGAGTTTCAGGATGAAAGACATGATGATCGTTCTCGCGCAGTACATATACACCTTCACCTCACCGTACACCTCTTTGACCACCCGACTTCTAGGTTAAAAGGTGTGAACGATCCCGAGATGGTCGCACCCGATGGTCAGACAATCAAAGGACGAATGGGAGAGCTCTGCAAAGCTGCCGCGCAAGACATCAGGGAGTGCGCAAACGCCTGCGATGCATACCGCAAGTAAGTACAAACCGAATTTCGATTTGTCGTTTCCTGAACCCGTGGTTACAGGAAAAAGCCCCTCGTCAAGGTTATTGGGGGGTCCTTATGGGAGGGGAAACTTGTTAAGTTCGTTAAGGTCTTCGCAAAGAGACAGGAAGATTTTCGGTCCGCGTTGGCCATCCACACCGCCGTCGGTGTTGACGCAGTCCGTGTCAAGTTGAATATTATTCATGAACGAGAGGTAGCGCTTGATCAAAAGTGGGATTCCCCCCTCATATCCTGAGGATGGAGACACTGACGAGCTGGATTAGGATGGACATAATCTTGAAGTTGTTTCGGGAACTCGTCCCCCCCGAACAGAAGAAGCTCGAGGCAAGGGTGGAGAGGATGGGAGGGAGGGATACAGTCCTGAAGGACGAAAAATTGATGAAGGAACTCGCATCAGAAGATCCCGGCACGAGGATGCCCACGAGAAAGAACGCTCCTGCTACACGCTCAGGTTCGGGTTCGGACAACCGACACGGCACGGACCGCCCTTTCAATTTCATTGAACTGAAACGCGAAATCGAGAGCACTCCAGACGCAGCCATCGAGAAGAACCTCGAGTATTTCAATGGCAAGTTCGATCACCAGGAGAAACGGTTCAAGGAGGCTATGGAACGCATGGAGCGCATGTTCACCCGAGAAGGAGATCGAGTCATCTCGGCTGTGACAGCGGGCCCGCATGACCGAATTTCCGACCCGGTATGGCGTGAAGGTTTTAGCATTGTATGAACTGAACCTCATCCGCGTTACCTAGGACATCCGTGACATCTGGAAAGACATGGTGAGCGGCAGTGGTCACCCACCACAACATTTTAACCGAAAAAAATCTAGAGATGGCGCGGAAGCGTCAAGGCTCGTGATTTCGTTATGGAGCTGAAGGAATATTACACAGAAAAGGGTGTTAAGGATTCAAACTCCCCCCAGGGTCCAGACAGTTGGGCGATCAAACATATTAGCATCAGTCGTGCGCGAAGCATTCTTGAGGCATTTGATGATGACTTCAGTGGGTTTGTTACCGTCAACGAAGTCAACAATTTGATTCGGTCAAAACCCCAGGACTGGAGGTGCGCTCTTCGTTCCCCACCGTATAACCTATTTAGCAAGATTTGCGTAGTCTTCCCCACTGGACAGCGTACTGGGCAACAGGTGATTACAAATGGGCATCCAAAGCCAGGGGACTGACACTCTATCCAGGCTGGCAAATGACCTGCACATCGTACTGCGAGAAGATCGAAAAGGTTTTCGATACCATGATCCGTTTAGCACCCGAAGTCCTGCCCGAGAATAGTAGGGGGGTCAACAATTACATTGCTGCCGCATGGAGTGAGGTCATGATGTTGGTGCAGTCCATTGAGCGGGAACAGGGAACGGAAGAGCTCAGGTCCAGGTTTGAATCCCACGTTGCCGCCGAGGAAGAGAAACTCCGGAGGAACTTCGAGGGTGTCAAGTACCGCATTGACACTCCCGACACGTTTCGAGTTGTCGCTGGAAAAGGTAGAGTCGAAAGGGTGATTGAGGCTGTTTGTACCACCGTTTTAGGATCGATTCTGACACAACCCCATCTAGACCCTTTTCCCAATGTTGTACCTCGCTTTGAAGCAAGATTTGGAAAGGGTCGGTCTCGCTCGAAACCACGTCCTTTCTGAAGACGAGATGCCAGACGCCCTCGCAACGATCCGGTCAATTATCGAGGTTGCATGGGACAGGATTCAAAGTTTGAAGTGTGAGTCTAAGAACCGTGCCGTCCCGCAACAGAGCTGAATCGTTTTTAGGTATTTTTGGACAACAGAACCTCAATTCCCAAGATCAGTTCAAGGTCTTTGCCAAGGGTCTGGTACGAATAGTCACTCTCGTCACTCGGGAATAGAATTTTTACGCGTCCAGTGCAGTATAGCATCCTCAACGCCTCGGAATTCGCGTTCAGCGGAGACAGAGTCCGAGAATTACCGTATCGTGTCTTATATGGAGACGAGATAATTCCTAATCCGGATTCCGACCCTCTGTCCGTCTTGAAGCATCTCCCCGGGAAAAGGCACGAGATCGACTTCGCCGCCTACGACCCACCAGAGTTCACGCTTTCCCCTACGGATGGAGCTCACCCTATGTCAGTCCTTCATCTTATTTCTCCGTTCAAGGTCTTGACCAAGGAATAGGCTCGGGGTATACTACGGGTTCATATATGAGTGTGGAAGCCCCAGGTATCCCATGAACAAGTTCACCTTCAATATGGGTGAAGAGAACACATTCATCGCCACGGGGGCACACCACCACCCCAACGGGTCCGATGGCTACAAAATCATTGGAAAATGGGACCCCCCTTTGGAAGATGGGAGGTTCCGGGTGAAACTCACCTACACCGCTTCATGGGAAAGTATTGAGATGGATGGGTTTTTTGATCCAGAAGAGAACTCTCTGAAGGGGAGCGGATCCTCCACGGAAGAGTTTGTGTTCAAGCGGAAGCCGGACTATGTTAGGTTCTACCCTGCCCCTTCTACCACTGGTGCACGCAAGCGATGGGAGTTCGCCACAACGTCTGTTCTGGAGGGTGTCCGTCGAAAGCCGTGGTCGCCTACCTACGCCCTTAAACGATTCAAGGATGGAAAGCGGTTCACGGAATTGTCTACTAGGCTCAATTACTACGGAAGGGCCCTCAGCGAGGCCGAAGTGGCCGAATTCTTTGCTTTCTATCCCATTCTATACGAGGCAGATGTACGGTTCTATGCCTCCTTGATTCGCATCGACCTGAACAAAATACCCATTTTGTAAGTCCGGACCCTTATGCAGGGTTTGATGAGTTTCACCACTCTGAACACTTTTTTGATCAAGCTCGCTGGTCCGCTGCGACAATTGTGGCTCCACCCCTGGAGGGTCGAGGATCGTTTGCATGGACTGCCACGGCGAAACGACTGTCGATTTGTGTTCGGAATCGGGTTGCGTCGACTCCACGATTACTTTCGACGACTCTGACAGGGGGACGCATTCGCCGAGCCATAGGATGTTCAAGGTCCATCGGTTCATTTTCGAGACAGAAATAAGAAATATCGAGTACTATGCGGGGATTACGTCGAGTCGTGCGCAGGGCGTCCTATCGGAACTCAAGGAGGAGGGAAAACCAATGCCGGAATGCATCCGCTGCGAGGTTATCATATCGCTGCCGTGCTGGCGCTGCGTGGACTGTCCAGGTGAGAGTTGAGGACTTGGCCACTATTGAACGATTGTTAACCCTTATCAGTGAACACAGATGAGATGGGGCTCATCTGCGACAACTGTGAAAGCAAGGACCTGGCTTTCAACACAACGCACACCAAGATGCATACATTGGTAAGGGTTTCCGATAAAGGTAAAGAAAAGGATCTCCCGATGGAAGAACGGTTGCGAATCGTTGAGGATGAGTTGACGAGGATGAGGAAACTCCTTGCCAAGCTGGTCAGGAAAGGCACAAAACGGATCCTCCAGTGAACTCTCACGGAGGGGTAGTCACCAGACGGCGAAATCCTCGATTGAGTCTGTTCGGATGGAGATGTTGGGACAGCAGAGAATGGTTTAGCTATGGTTTTGTGCATGGAATTTTATCGTTTGAAACATCTGTCAATACAGGACGGACCGTTCAAAGAAAATGCCGTCGTCCCGGTGAGGCGCTCACAGGCCATCGGAAAAATTGCAAATTTCTTTTTCTGCTTGGTCAAGTAGGCAAGAGCACCGAAAAGCGTTTTTTATTTTTTTATTTTTTTAAATCATTTCTATCCCGCAGTCAGCACGTACGTACTACACGAGGTATCAGCGGCTGGTATGTACCTAGCACACAGCTAAATTTTCGGAGGGGGGAGGAAAGGGAAGTGAACTACTACAT
>Ga0307514_10006054_pt1 | contig 10634 bp, 8 predicted proteins | sample 16_EM_MG_FD_203088 | JGI IMG/M metagenome (GOLD analysis project Ga0307514, IMG submission 203088) | Populus trichocarpa ectomycorrhiza microbial communities from riparian zone in the Pacific Northwest, United States - 16_EM | ecosystem: Host-associated > Plants > Roots > Unclassified | place... | reverse complement strand
TTCGACGAGGTAGTTCATGCCTTCGAGTTCACCATCGGTCTGCTTGAAGCCCTTGCCCTTCGGGATCACGACCTTGCCGGTGTTGTCCTTCAATTCGCCGGCGAAGATGTCGAATGTGCCGGCCATCATCTTGGCCTTCACGGCATCGGCGTTCTTGCGCGCCGCTTCGGGCACCATGCTGCCGTACGGCGACGGCTTGACGAAGCCGTCCTTCAGGCCGCCGCGCACGAAGTTCGGGTGCGGCTTGCCGGTCTTCGCGGCGTCGATGATCTGCTTGTAGGCGGTGATCCAGTTCCACTCGGCGCCGGTGAGGTAGGCGTTCGGTGCGAGCTTGGCCTGGCTGGCGTGGTAGCCGCAGACGAACTTGCCGCGCTTGGCCGCGGTCTCGACGATCACCTTGGGGCCGTCGACGTGCATCGTGAACACGTCGACGTTCTGGTCGGCCAGGCTGTTGGTGGCTTCGGCTTCTTTCACCGGCATCGACCAATCGCCGGTGAAGATCACCGTGGTAGTGATGCTCGGGTCGACGGAGCGCGCGCCCATGGTGAACGCGTTGATGTTGCGCAGCACCTGCGGGATCGGCTTCGCCGCAATGAAGCCGATCTTCTTGCTCTTGCTCATGTGGCCGGCGATCACGCCGTTGAGGTACTGGCCCTCGTCGATGTAGCCGAAGAAGCTGCCGGTGTTCTTGGGGTGCTTGCCTTCGGTCCACATGCCGCCGCAGTGGGCGAAGCGCACGTTGGGGTTCTTGGCTGCCACCGCCAGCATGTGCGGGTCGAAGTAGCCGAACGAAGTGGGGAACAACAACGTGGCGCCGTCTTGCGAGACCATGCCCTGCATGGTCTTTTGCACCGCGGTGGTCTCGGGCACGTTCTCTTCTTCGACGGCCTTGATGCCGGGCAGCTTCTTGACCTCGGCCACTGCCTCGGCGTGGGCCTGGTTGTAGCCGTAGTCGTCTCGCGGGCCCACGTAGATGAAGCCGACGGTGATGGGCGCCTGCGCCTGTGCCAGCCCGCTCAAGCCCCCGAGTGCCGCAGTGGCACCAACGGCCCCCGCACTCTTGAGAACATCCCGCCGATTGAACTCTGTACGTGCCATCGCTGCGCTCCTGTGCCGTTGAAGAAAGCCATCGCACGAGTCGTGCCCGTCTGCACGCACCGCCGCGAGGCTGGTAGTGAACACCTTCTTGTATACAAGCAATGGATGTGCCAGCCCGGAACAGAGAGAACCGCCGGTGTCGGCACCAAGCCTGGGCAGCGCAGGTACATGCGGAATAATCAACTCGGGCTCCGAGGGGCGCCCGCTCATAACCCATATCAAACAAGCGGAGGGAGTGTATGAAGAACGCCATTCGAAAGGCTGCAGCCGCCATCCTCATCGGGATGTGCATCACTGGCCATGCCCTTGCGGCCGACGACGAAGGCCCCAACGCCAAGATCAAGGCACTCGCGTGGCAACGCGGGCCGACACAGAGCGCGCTGGGCCGCCAGGCGACGCTCGCCGTACCGGCCGAAAAGGCGATCCTGAGCGAATCCGACAGCTCGAAGTTTCTTGAGCTGACCGGCAACCTGCCGAGCCCGGGCATCAACATCCTTGCCGGCGAGTCCTGGTGGGCGATCTTCGAGTTCGACCCCGTCGGCTATGTGAAGGACGACGAGAAGATCGACGCCGACGCACTGCTGAAGGAGATGAAGGAAGGGGACGGCCCTTCCAACGAAGAGCGGCGCAAACATGGGCTGTCGAGCCTGACGACCGAGGGCTGGCACATCCCGCCTCACTACGACACCGCGACCAAGCGGCTCGAATGGGCGCTGCGCCTGCACTCGTCGGACAGCCCGGAGCCCGTCATCAACTACACCGTGCGCGTGCTCGGGCGGACGGGCTATGAACGTGTCGTGCTGGTGTCGAGCCCGCAGACACTCGACGCCGACGTCGCGTCGTTCAAGGAAGTGCTGAAGGGCTTCGACTTCAACGCCGGTGAAAAGTATGCCGAGTTCAAACAGGGCGACCGCGTTGCAGAGTTCGGCCTCGCCGCACTGGTGGCAGGCGGAGCCGCCGCCGTGGCGGTGAAAACTGGTTTGTGGAAAGTGGCGCTCGGCTTTCTCGCCGCGTCGTGGAAGCTGGTACTGGGTGCGGGTGTCGCGTTGCTCGCCGGCATCGGCAAGCTGTTCGGAAGAAAGAAGTCCGGCCCGTGAGGCTCGGTGCCGAAGCCTGGCTGATGCTGCTGGCGATCGCGCTTTACCTGTACGACTCGCTGTTGCTGCTCGCCAGCGATGAGGCGGTTCTCGTGCGCGGCTGGCGTGGCCGCTGGCTGGCCCGCTTCGGTGCCAACCGCTGGAAGCTCGGCGGCAGGGAACCCCGCCTCCCGAACCCGTTCACGCCGCACCTGCCTCTCTTTCGGCTGGGCTGGAGTTTCGAAGGCGTGCCGCCGCAGGCGAGCAGCGCTGCCATGCCGCTGCGCGTGCCGCGCGAGGTCGATCGGCTGCGCACGTTCGTCTGCGTGTCGCCGATCTGCCTGTTCGTGCTGTTGCCGATCGGACTCTTCTTGCCGGTGGGCACGGCATTCACCACAGGCGCTGTGGCATTGCTGTACCTGAACAACCTCGTCGCACTGGGGCTGGTGTTCAGGCTTCGGCGCCAGCTTCATCTGTCAACGCAACAGTTCGCTGGCCTGGCCTTCGAGTGCCTGGTCTGCCCGCCGTTCTCGATCAACCTGGTGCGCAAGCTGTGTGCACGCGTGCCGGCTGGTGAGACTTTCACCGCCGCGGCACAACGCCTTCTGCTCCCCGACGAACTCGCCACCGTACATGCCCAGTGCCTGATCAGGCTCGAAGAGCAACTCGCCTATGCGCCCGAAGACAGCGCGCGGGCTCGTGCGCTGTTGGCGGAGAAGGCGCGCTTCACATCCCGGCAAGAAGTGCGGTGAGCACGCCAGGGCTCAGTTGGAGCCCTTGATCAACCGGCCGCTGGCCGACTGGATCGGCCGCGCATTCATCGGGTACAGCCGCGCGAAGATGCCGATCTGCTCGGGCGAGACCGACACCGGGTTCTTCATCACCATCCACAGCACGCCTTCGCTGCAAGGCGGCGTGGTGAGCGAGCCCATGTAGGTGAAGTAGCCGCGCTCGGAGGGCAGCAGGTTGTTCAGGTCGAGCAGCGCTTTGGCGGGCAGCTCTTCGCCTTTTTCGAGCGGCAGGTTGTTCCACACCGTCTGCACGATGGGTTGCACGCTGCCGCGGTCAAGCAGCACGGCCACCACGGCGAGCTTGCCTTCGAGGTCTTTGTGGACGAGGTGGACCACCATGTCGAACTGGCGGCCGTTGATGCGCTCTTCGGACGGGCGATGAAAGTGGAACTGCACCAGCTCGAACCGGCGGCCCATCACCTCGATGCTGTTGCCCGGCGCCAGGTTCACCTGCACGGTGTGGCCGTTGTCGATGACGCGGAAGTTGCTCGGCTTGTAGTCGAACTGCACCGGGTCGAGCTGCACCGAGATGCCGTCGCGGATGTCGATCGGGCTCTGGCGCTTGCCGCTGGAGCAGGTGGCGAACTCGGGCTTCATCTCGCCCCATTGGTCGGGGCCGCCTTCGCCTTGATACGACCAGTGCTCGGCATGCGGGCGCTTGGCCGCGGCCGGCCTGGCGGCAGCGGCGGGCCGCCGCGGCTCGCTCCAATGGATGCCGGGTGCAGGCGCGCCGCCGGGCGACACGGCCACCGAGTCGCCGGTCTGCACCGCAGGGCGAGCGATCACGCGCACCACGTTCGGGTCGGCCGTCTCGATCGACTTCGCCGCACCGAGTTTCTGGGCCAGACGCTCGCGCACCTTGTCCATCGGGTCTTCGGCGCTGAGCGGCGGCTTGGGTGACGGCTTCTTCGCCAGCTTGCCGAGATTGGCTTCCGCGTCGGGCTCGGCCTCACGGCTCAGCGCAGGCTTGCCGGGCGAGGTCTTGATGGCCGTGTCCGACGCGTACGCCGGCATCGCGGCCCACAGGCCGATGGCAAGAAGCGCAGCCACCAAGGGGCGGGGCAGGAATCGCATGATGAAGAACTCCGACACACGGCCCCGCAGGTCGGGGCGTCTGTGTCAGATATCGGCCGCTGGGCGGTGGTCTTGAGCGCCCTGGCGCCGGCAGCCGCGTCTCAGGTCACCCGCGGCTTGACCCAGATCCAGGCAAAGATGCCGATGCTCATCATCAGCAGCGAGGCCAGCGCCAGCAGCTGTGTGGAATGCATCACCAAGGGCGCGATCACGCCGGCCACGAAACCATTGGCCATGCTGCCGATGAAGGCCTGGAAGCTCGACGCCATGCCGCGCCGCTCGGGCACGAGGTCGAGCACCATCAGCGTGACCACCGGCACCATCAGCGCCCAGCCGAAGGCAAAGATCGCGATCGGGAACAGCGCCCACCAGGCCTGCGGCACGAACAGCAGGTTGAGCGCCAGGTTGACCAGCGACACCAGCAGCATGATCAGGAAGCCGTGGCGTATCTGGTGTTGCGGCTTGATGCGCCCGGCCAGCCGCCCCGAGAACCACGCACCGCCCATGATGCCGATGATGGTCAGCGAGAACAGCCAGAAGAACTGGCCCGGCGCCAAGTGCAGGTGCTCGCCGAGGAACACCGGCGCCGAGAGCACGTACAAGAACATGCCGTTGAACGGGATGCCGCTGGCCAGCGCCAGCATCAGGAAGCGCGGGCTGGAGCCGAGCTCCCAGTAGCCGCGCATCAGGTGGCGCACGTTGAACGGCTGCTTGTGCGTCTCGTGCAGCGTCTCGGGCAGCAGGCGGTAGTTGCCGATCCACAGCAGCACGCCGATGACCGTGAGAAACCAGAAGATCATGTGCCAGCCGGCGTGCACGAACAGGAAGCCGCCGACCATCGGCGCGATGGCCGGGGCGATGCCGAAATAGATCGTCACCTGCGACATCACGCGCTGCGCGTCGGCGGGCGGGAACATGTCGCGGATGACCGCGCGCGAGACGACGATGCCCGCCCCCGCCGACATGCCCTGCACCGCACGCCAGAACACGAGCGCGCCGATGTGGTTGGCCAGCGCGCAGCCCGCCGAGGCCACGGTGAACAAGGCGATGCCCCACAGCACCACCGGCCGGCGGCCGAAGCTGTCGGAGAGCGCGCCATGGAAGAGATTCATGATCGCGAAGCCGAACAGGTAAGCCGACAGCGTCTGCTGCATCTCCACCGGCGTGGCGCCGATCGACTGCGCAATGCCGGTGAAGGCCGGCAGGTAGGTATCGATGGAAAACGGCCCCAGCATGCCCAGGCAAGCCAGCAGGAAAGCCAGGGCCCAGCGCGGGGCGCGCCAGAGGGTGTGAGCGTCGGGATTCATGCGAGCGCCGAGTGTAGCGAGCGCCTCTTGCGCAGGCGGGGGGCAAGGTCACTGCGGTGCGCTCGTCATCGCCGGGTTTGCGGCGCTATTCGGCGCATTGCAACGCAGATAGCTCTGTTGCAATGCAGGGGTCATGGCTCGGCTTCTGAGGCTTCACTTTGCGCGTGCCGCCCCCGCGGTTGCCGGCGAACCTGTGCCCAGCCCTCGTCTGCCGTGGGCGATGCCCACAGCGATTGCCGCCTCGCTGGCCGCCCACGGGTTGCTGGCCGGCGTGATGGCCAGCAATCTGTTGGCGACTCCCGAGCCATTGCGCCCTTCTTCGCCGGTGCCGGCTGCGCGCGCTCGCAGCGTGATGAGCGTCAGCTTGTCGAACCGGACGGCGTTGACCGCATCGCCGGCGCCCTTGCTGAACAAGCCACTGCCGATTGCGCCGCGCAAGCCGCGGGCAGCCGCTGTAGCAGCCGCCAAGCCGGCGCCGCTTGCAACACCCTCCCCGCCGACGCCCTCACCCGCCGTCGTACCGCCAGCGCCGCCATCGCCAGCCCCTGCGACTCAGTTCGCCGGCTTGTTCGCGCCCATCATTCGCTCGCCGCTCGGGCGTGGTGGCTGGGGCCGCGGCGCTGCGCCGCCCCCCTCCGCCCCGCCGCTCGATGCCCGGCAGCAACGCGAGCAGGCTGCGCTGGCCTTGCAAATGAACGTGCATGGTCGCCTTGCCGCGTTGGCCGAAGTCTCTCGCGGCACCGAGCGCGCCATGTCGTGCACGATCACGGTCGACACCGAGCAGCGCGTGGGTGCCGTCGAATGCGCCGAGGCCGGCGACCAAGCCGCGCCCTGGGGTTACCTCCAGGGCGTGCTGGTGGCAGGCACGGTGGCCGACTCGGCCCAGCGGCTTTGCTTCAGGCTGGCCGAACGGCAGCTGTTCACGGAAGCCTGCCCGGCCTCCGTGCCGACGCCCTGAAACAAGAAGAGCGGCCGGAGCCGCTCTTCTCGCCCATCTCGAAGGCGAACGCGCTACTGCACGATCCCGTCGATCACGGCCGGCTTCGCGCTGGGCAGCGTGGGCGCTGCGCCATTGGTGGTCACCGGGTTCACGGTCAGGCTGCTCGCGTCGGGCAAGGTCAGCGAGAGGCTGGGCAGGCTGAGCGCCAGCTTGCAGCTGGTATCGGCCGAGCCCGACAGCTGCGACAAACGCAGCTCGCGCTCCAGGTACTTCACGTAGTAGCTGTTGCCGCCGCCGGTGACGGCCGAGCCGTCGACGATGTCGAACGCCGGCACCCAGCGCACGCCCTGGCCGCATTGCGCCGGCGCGTTGGTGTCCGGGTCCACGCACTGGCCGGGAAGGCCCTGCAGTTCACCGAAGCCGTTGAATTGCAGCTGCACGGTGGAGCCGAGGTACTTGGTCTTGTCCACAGCGCGGATGTTGCTGTCGGTCACGGCAAATGCGAGCTGGGTGGGCGGGTCGACCGTCACGCCGACGGCGCCGAAGTACTGGTTCCATTGGTTCGGGCCGGTCTCCCACTGGTAGACCACGTCGGCCTTGTCCACGAGGCCGGGGCACAGATAGGCGCCCGATGCGTTGGGCGCGCCGTTCGCATCGCAGCTGGCGCTGGCCAGGTCGGTGCTCGCGATCAGCGAGCCGCTGGTGAGGCCGCCTTGGTACATGGCCATCGCATTCTTCGAGATGGCGGAAGCATCCACGTTGCCGCCACCGTCGCTGAGCATGCCGGCGCTGTAGGTGTAGGTCGATGCCGAGCCCACCAGCATAGGTGCCCACGACTGCATGCTGAAAGGCTGCGGCGGCTGCGTGCTGAACGCATCCGTCAAGGTGTTGCCCGACTTGGGGCAGGTGCCCAGGCACACGAGCGAGGCCGGCGCATCGCTCGCACCGGGAGCCACGATCGAGCGGGTGCGATAGACCAGCACGCTGGTGGCGTCGAATTCACCGGAGGCCGGTACCGCGAGGGCGCCGTTACCGCCACCCGAAGGGAAGAAGATCGGGACCATGCGTGCACCGGCAGCGCGGAAGTCGCTGGCGTGCAGATCAATCGCGGGTGAAAGCGCTTGCGGCGAGCAGCCGTTCTGCGAGCACTGCTGCGTGCCGATGGCTTGAAGCGTGGTGCCGTTCCATTGCAGCTCGTAGCTCGTGCCTTGCTGCAGGGAGCCGATGGCGTTGGGCACCCAGTACATCATCGACACGCTCTTGAAGTCGCCCAGGGCGGCCGCCTGGCGGGCCAGCTTCCACAGCTTGCCGCCGCGCTTGACGACGGTCAGCGGCACGTCGGCGCTGCCCACGTGCCGCGTCAGCGTGCCCGAGCTGCCCACCGTGGCCAAAGCCGAATCGGGCAGCCACAAGCCCCAGAAGCTCCAGAAGCCGAAGTAGGTTTCGGACCCGACGGTGTACTTGACCGGGAAGCCGGGGTTGCTTGCATCCAGACGCGACCCGTCGGCGTTGTAGGTGCCGTAGCGCCAGGTGGAGTAATCGGCCACGGCTTTGTCGCGCGCGAAACAGGCATCGACCGCGCCATCGCTGCGGCGGAAGTTGCTGCTGTTGTACGCGAAGGTGTAGTTGTAGGGCGAGCCGTTGTCCGTGCCGACCACGCGGCCCAGGCCACTGTCGGTGCTCGGGGTCGACTGCAAAACGAGCGCCTTGGTCGAGTTGCCTCCACCACCGCCGTGGCTGGTTTCCACTTCGTAGTAGCCCAGGCCGCTGGCGTCCGACTTCAGCACGCCCTTGAACATGCACGGCGCGTCATCGGCCGAGCCCGCCGCCTTGCCGCAATAGTGGATGCTGAAGAGGCCATTCGGGTTGGCGTCCGACTTGCCTGCCGTGGCCACGCTGTAGAGAAAGATCTCGGACTTGTCGCCCTGGTCGCCTTCGTCGGCGATCCAGGCTTTCATGATCAGCGGGTCGGTGCTCGAAGCTTGGGTCGATACCACCGTGGTCGTCATGAAGTGCGTGGCATTGGATTCGCCCGCATTGGTGCTGGTGGATTTGCTGCTGTCGCCGCGGCCACTGCACTTGTTCTCGTCCACTAGAGCCAGGTAAGGGCCCTGGTTCACCATGGCGTCGGCACGCATGCTGCTCACGACGCACATGATCATGTTGACCGTGCTGATGCGGTCGCCCACCCGGTCTTGCACCCAGGTGTTTTGCGTATCGGTGACGTAGGCGCCCGAGGTGGGCTCGGCCGCAAAGGCCGCAGGCACGACGCTGGCGGCCAATGCCGCGCAGGCCAGGCCCAGGAGTTTCGAGGTCGTCTTCATGGAGAGGGCCTCCGCGTCAATTGGCCGTCACCACCTGCACCGACGAGGGCAGGGTGATGTTGGATTGGGTGAGCGGCGGCGTGGGTGCCGGCGCGGCCGTCGAGCTGCCGCTGCTGCCGGCGCACGCCGACATGCCAGCCAGGAGTGCAAAGGCACCCGACAAGACACAGGCTTTCGCCAAGACCGAATCGCGCAATTTCATCGGAGCCTCCAAGAACCAAAGGGGTGAGATCAGGTTCTTCGGGAGAATCGCAGCGCAACATGAGGGCGCGCGACACGGCGCGAGTGGGGCGGCCGTTAACGAGTGCACGTTATTCGCGGGCCGTTGAGGCGCGGCCGACCGGTTGCGGCCGCAGCCGCGTAAAAAGTGTGAAGCAAGCCGATAGGCCGGATTCTGTGCATCCATCTCTTCCGAAGAAGAGCTGAACGTGACCGCCATTCCTCTGGGCCGTGCATCACTGCACGGCTCGGTGCCACCTACCCGCCAGCTCCGCGGAGCCACATCAACGCTGGCCTATTTGGTGTTGCTGCGCGTAGAGATTGCCCGTTTCACCCTGCGTGCTCTCTTGCGAGAACACGCCGACTCGTCTCTGTTGCTCTGATCCTCACCTCACGGTGGACAGCCGTTAGCTGCTACGCCGCCCTGTGCAGTCCGGACCTTCCTCCAGTGCCTCCTTTCGGAGATTGCACCAGCGGCGGTCTGGCTTGCTTCACGAGGCGGATTATCGCCCGCGGTACTGGACCTTGTTCGGCTGGCGTTCCGGTGTCAGCACGAAGAAGTCGAGATGCTTCTTGAAAAGCTTGGTCGACGGCGCGTTCTTGGCCAACAGGCCTTCGCCGCGCAGGCGCTCGGCGGCGATGCCGAGCTCGAGCTTGCTGCCGCCCCGCAACTCAGGCAGCGCATCGAGGATGCGCAGCACGTCATCGGGCAAGGCAGGGGCTGGCGGCGGTGGTGGCGGGGCGGGTGGCGTGGGCGGTGTGGATGGCGCACTGGCCCGGCGCGTCGAGACCGCACGCTTGCGCGGCGCGGCAACACGCTCGGCCGTCGGCTTCTTCTGATGCAGCAGGTCAACGAAGTCGTCGTACACCGGCTTGGAGTCGTCCCCGGTCTTGCCCAGCTGGCCGATGCCTTCGACACGGCAGCCCTTCTCGCGCAGGCGGATCACCAGCGGCGCGAAATCGGAGTCCGACGAGACGATGACGACCACGTCGGGCCGCTCGGCCACTGCCAAATCCATCGCGTCGACAGCGAGTGCGATGTCGTTCGCGTTCTTGCCGCTGGAGAGGTTGACGATCGGTCGGATCGAGCAACTCTTGAAGAGCTTCTGGTGCGTCACCGCCGACTCGGCCGTGCAGTAGGCGCGCCGCACATGGATGGCGCCATGCTCGGCCATCACCTTGGCGATGGCCTGCTCGATCACGGCGGCCGACACGTTGTCGGCATCAATCAACAGCATCACCCGCTTTTGTGAATTCATGACAGCTTCCAGCTGAGGGTTTCGCCGCCTCGCAGCGGTTTGAGTTCGGCATCGCCGAAGGGCAGCGTCTCGGGGACGGCCCAGGCTTGCTTGCGCAGGGTCACCGTACCACTGTTGCGCGGCAGGCCGTAGAAGGCTGGGCCGTTGAAGCTGGCGAAGGCTTCGAGCTTGTCGAGCGCACCCGCTGCCTCGAAGGCCTCGGCATACAGCTCCAGCGCGTTCAGCGCGGTGTAGCAGCCGGCGCAACCGGTCGCATGCTCCTTCAGGTGCGCGGCGTGCGGTGCGCTGTCGGTGCCGAGGAAGAAGCGATCGCTGCCCGATGCCGCCGCAGCCACCAGCGCCAAGCGGTGCTCTTCGCGCTTGAGCACCGGCAGGCAGTAGTAGTGCGGGCGAATTCCGCCGAGGAAGATCGCGTTGCGGTTGTAGAGCAGGTGGTGCGCGGTGATGGTGGCGGCGGTGTGCGCCCCGGCTTCGTTGACGTATTGCGCAGCCTCGCGCGTGGTGATGTGCTCGAAGACGATCTTCAGTTCCGGAAAGTCGCGCCGC
>Ga0307514_10006053_pt1 | contig 10635 bp, 7 predicted proteins | sample 16_EM_MG_FD_203088 | JGI IMG/M metagenome (GOLD analysis project Ga0307514, IMG submission 203088) | Populus trichocarpa ectomycorrhiza microbial communities from riparian zone in the Pacific Northwest, United States - 16_EM | ecosystem: Host-associated > Plants > Roots > Unclassified | place... | reverse complement strand
TCAGGTGATTGAAAGTAAGGGGAAGGACGCAAATTCTAGCGATTCTAATACATCCCTTCCTCGTGATCTTCTTGTAGATTTTATCAGATGCAGCCTCGCTGAAGCGGCAGAAATTAGAGATAGAGGAGCAGAGTAAGAAACTTCAGGTCAAGATCATGCGATGTCCGTTGTAATTTCTGCACGGTAAAGATTTAGAAGATACTTCATTTAGTTAAATTCTTGTTCAGGGATCCCGGGCTGAAGTACTGGAGCAAGAAATTTTAAAATTGAGAAATGACATGCTGAAGGTGGATTATACTCCTAACATGATCTGGACCATTATCATGAGCATCGCTCATAACATGTGTTAATCTGCTCATTTTCCAATTTCCAGTATGAATTAGAGAGAGAAAAGCTTGAGATGGAACTGGAAGAGGCGAGGAAATCACACAAGGAACGTTATCAATGTATCAAAGAGGAGCAGATGAAAATTGACAATCTCAATACCCGCGCCACCTCTTCAGATCGATGGTGTAAGAGCTCTAGCCAGGTATAATTCAAGCAAAGCAAAACGCTATAATTTCTCGTTACTTTTATGATTTATTCAGAAGAGGTCACCACTTGGATAGCATAACCTTCTTTCTAGTAATTGGATAGAACACAATTGGTAACAGATCTTGGTTTTGCCATCATCCACTGTTGATCCAATCTTCTTGCTGTAACCCAGAGTAACTTGCCCTGGTTCTAGGATTTCTCAATCATATATGTCCATATCAGTAATGCAGCATATCAAAACTTTCTTAATGATGAATTTATATGACTACTGGTATGATTTTTAAGGAAGCACCTGAAGGACGCCGAAAAATATAGCTATGCAAATCAGAGACCTGGTGCAAATTGAGCGTGCGCTGATGCATGTAAAATATGCAATCTCAAACCTGTTTCCTCCTGGTCTTTTATCGTCCAGCTTTGCGTTAAAATAACATGGCAAATAATAAATTTGTATTCATTCAATATATTACATGTAATCATTACTATTCTTTCTGTGTTTTCTTTTGCATTAAAAAATTTTCGTCACTTCTATTTGGTGACCAATGTTCTGATAATAAAATCACTATTGGTGGTAGGAACAGAATGCTGGGAAACAGAGCCTGGAGGAATTCAGTGGCAGCAACATTGTCTTCCAAGAAGATGTTTTTGGAACCCCTACCTTGATTCAATCCAAATGACTCCTGCAAGAGAAGTTCAATCCTTTCCTTCTAGTGATGTGACACCAGTGAGTTTATGTTAAATTATTCATGTACTCAATCTTGTTGTCTGTAACTGTTACTTGTCTCTTTCCTATGTGTTAAACTAAGGAAAAAGACTGAGATGACAATATTATTTACTCTTCAGAACTTGTGTCTAAAAGAAATGGAACAACTAGAAGAACTACTCACTTTCCACTCATATTTCTCTTTCTTCTATATGTTGGTCTGATTCATTTTTTGTTTGATTTTTCTTGTTTGCATGTGGATGGTTATCTCTCCATTTCATGCATAGGCCCAATAACAATAACAAAGTTGAATTAGAAGCTATGGGTTTCCATCTTTGGAAACTTATAAAAAATAAATAATTTAATGAATAAAGCTTACATCTTGGTATGGCCTTTATTAAATCAGCCTTCGGGTGTTGTAGCATTTTGAAACTTTGGTTGATGAGTGACTATGGTAGCAGTTCCTTTTTATGTTTCTATGTTTAGATAATAATAGTAGTTCCAACCAGCCACATAATTTTGTGTAGCCATGCTAATTAGACTCATCCGAATCTCTTTCAGGGTTATTCAACTGAGAATTACAAAGTAGAGGTCCAGAATCTCAACAGGCAACCAGATCTTGTCCTTGAAGAGAAGAATGAAGTCGAGGCTTGCCTACAATTTTGCTTTCGCCATTTCTCAATTTTCAATTTTCTGAATCGGTTGATGATTCAGTGAGTTAGCTTGATATTTGAAAGTGGAATGTTTTTGTTGACTGTTCAGTATTGTCGTTTGCTTTCTTCAAATATTTCATTGGATACTTTTTTATATAGTACGCACCATCACTATTGGCAAATTTGATTTAGAAATGCATCCAAATTGCAGTTTATAGCAGAGGAACGTGCAGTATGGCTGGTATTTGAAACATTCTAATAAACAATTTTGATAACTCAAAATGTGTCCATTTTTAGTTCTGCTGGAATTTCTTTCGAGGCGCATTTGAATGCAAAGTGTAAACTTGCAAGTATGTGACCATGAGACAAGACATATCTGAATCTGATGAGTTTGTTTATCTTATTTCTGTCTTTCTAAGTGTCTTTTCCTCTTTCGAAGATATCCTAGGTGCTGCCTGCATTTTAAGATATATATAGACGTGGGAGTGTATAAATGTAGAGTTATATTCCATGGATCTTATTTATATTTCTGACTTTTACAGGGAACCAGTTTTCTGTTTGCTGTGGAGCCCACATAAAGCATGTTGTCAAGTTCCAAAAAACTGAGGCAGAATTGATCGTTAACCTACTTTTATGGTATACTACTTTGGAGATGAAAGAACTGCTTGTAGATCAAATCATGTATACACCTTTCAGGCTACATTACATTGTTTGAAGGTTTAGTTTTGAGATGTGACAAAGGAATGCACTTTGGGAGAAGAACCTGCTTCTTGGAAGAGAAACGGAACAATGAACTTGATGCTATCAAGGAAAAACGCCATGTCTTGGAGGTTTCTGAAGGTTTATAGAGAAAGATATGATACCCTGGAAAGAGAATGTTGGCTTTTGAAAGAAGAAAGAGATTCTTCGCTTGAAAAAGTCCCCGAATCATCTAAAAAACTAGCAGTGGTTGTTGATCAAAAGGAAAAGCATTTTGAAGGATTTGAACACTGAAGTAGAGAGAAGGGAAAATCTTGAGAGAGAGATCAAAACTTTCAGTTTTGATTTTGCTACTTGGAAGCAGATTCTTGACTCAAACATAACAGCACTGTTTATTACCATGCATACTGAAGAAATAATGATTCGTTTACAAAGCAAAATTCGACTTCATTACCTCTTCAATGTGGCAGAACCGAATCATTAAATGTGGACAATGACTGAACACGTGTTCCAACAGGATGTGTACGTCCGTTGTGGATTTTGATTCTAATATTTGCGTGACCAAAAGATCGAAAATCGACATCACCTCGTGGTGGCATTGCTTGCCTACTCAGTCTTGCAGGTTTCATCACCCAGAGTCCCTTTCAGTGAGTTAGCACTCATCACCCATGTTCGTCCCTCAGCCTTTCTTTATATTTTTTGAAATATTTTGAAGGTGACAATTTTCAATCTTTTTCCTTTTAATGAACTTATCATTTAACCTTTTTACCCTTCATCGCATAATTGGTCAATTATAACTTCTTTGTTATTGTATACTACATCATGTATTGAAATAAATAAAGAAACATTTAATTTTCTTGCAAAAAAAATAAATATAATAAAAAGCACTTTTGATTATCAAACTTCAAAATTGTGATAAAGGTTGTTTTTTAAAAAAATTACTTGAAAATACATTAAAATAATATTTTAAAAAATTTATTTTTGATATCAACACATAAAAAAATCTAAAATTATAAAAAAATAAAAATAATTTTCTAACATAAAAACAAACACAGTCGAACCACGTCTTATACGTGGAAATGTCAAGTAGACACTCGAGACATATAGCCAGCCAAGCTTCATTAACTACCCCAAAGTAAAAAAGAAAGAAAGAAAGGGAACAGAAAACAGAACGAAAGAAAACAAGTTTTCCCTCTCACGAAGGCATTGACTCAAGCAAAGATGCACAGTTCCATAGCATGGGAGAGAGTACATACGCAGTTATGCGTTTTGGATTATTGATTAGATGGTGATGGGTCTAAGGCCCACAGTTCCCATTCACTTATGAGCGTTTCCACGGTATGGGCCCCAATTGACCCACGATTGAAAGTCGATCATAATGCCATGAAAATCATCACACGGATCATCATTGGGGACCGGATTGTAATTACGTTCTGTCGCATCATTCAGCATGGCAGTTTTTTTTTTTAATTAGTGTTAATATCTGTATCAACTTATATATATTTTAATTAAATTTATAAATTTTAAAATTAATAATTATATAAATTTTCAATGGCTATAAGATTTATAAAACTCAAATTAATAATTTATAAAAAATAAATTTAAAACTTTGCCCAAAATCACACCACCCTATTGCCTCCTTCACATTGTTTTCGATTTACCAATTTAAGCGTATATTTTGCCCTTATTTTCCTATACATTAAAATACTTGTGGTGGATAGATTTGTTTAGACTCAATTTTTTTATTTGTATTCAAGTTCTTTTATTTTTTATTTAATAATTATAGTTTAATTTTTTAAAACTAATTCTCGATAGATAAATTATGAAATGATATTTAAAATTATAAATACATGAGATAATATAAAATAAAATAAAATATTTAAAAAAATAATGAAAATACAATATAAAAAAAAAACTCTTTGCAATAGTTATCCACATAGTTTTTTTTTTGTCACTTGATTTTTTTTATTTTCAATTTAATTTTTAATAGTAAGATAACTTGGAATTGGGTTTGGTATTTTGTTTCAGTTGATTTTATATGGATATGGCTCTCAGGATGTTAAAAATATAGATTTTGACGTTGAGTTAATACTCAATTTGATAAAATAAAATTTAATTTTAGTAATTTAAACTATTATAACTTTAAGGATTCAATTTCAAACTGAAATAAATATTCCATCTTTTTTTATTAAAAAATAACATTTTAGTAATATTTTATCTCAAACATAATATGATTAACATCAAATTAATATTCAATTATAACTTTAGTCTAAAGGATTTAGACTATAATTTTTAAATAATATCAAATTATCTCAAACACATAATTAATCGCAAAAGACAAAATCTCTCATTCATGATTTTATTGATAACAAATATTTTATTATATATTATTTTATTATAGTGATATTTTCTAAACTAATATTAAATATTTGATAAAGGAGAATATTTGTATCTAATTTCTCACTTTTTAGAAAAAACAATTAGGATACATTCCCATTGGTTTGGGCTTCTTAGTTTAAAATCTTTATTTTTATATGTACACTTATTTTTTTGATAGTGATGTTATCAGTTAATATACATATTTTTTACACATGCCACGTGATTTAATCGAATTGAACAAAATGATAGAAAACTGAATAAAACATGTATTAAGAGGGGAAAGCCTATACAATACCAAAATCCATAAAAAAAAAAAAATACACGACAGAACATGGCGTTAGCCCGCATATACATACTCCATATATAGGCTTCCTTGATAATTAGATAGATTGGTCAAACGATGCTTTTCAAATAAATATGCTTTTCGTTGCTAATATAACTAAGAACACTACTAAACAATCACAGTAAAAATAATTACAGCAACACAAGCAGTCCCATAACGTGTTGGGTACCCTCTCCAAAAGGACAAATTTTTTTGGGGGACCATACAAGCATAGCAACGACTTGTATCTCTCACAGGGGAAGGGTGGGATTGCACAAGGTCAGAAGGCTGCCAATAATGACAATAAATGACACGGCTAAAACACTTGAATAGAAGATACCAAACCTTGTGATTACAGGGTGATCTGGAACTCAAATGGGTACCACCAAGAGTTAAAGCCATATAGCCTGGAGATGAATGACAAGATGTCTCTGTCCCTCACTATCCAAGACCTAAATGTCCGTTCTCCCTACTATTTCTGCTCTTTATTGGCCCCAAACTAACAGATATGCTCAGTGTATCCCACTTCCTCCAGAAACTTGAAGACACCTGCAATGGCTATCACAGAAACAAAACCAGTTAAGCAACTTCGAGAACTCCTTCAAGAGCAACAGGAACCTTTCATCCTAAATATTTACCTTCTAGAAAGAGGGTATTCAAGAAAGAGCTCGGATTCAGAAAGTAGCTCCAGGTTCTGCCATGTGAATTCCAGGAAGTCGCAAAAGCGATCTGTCGGTCGTGGACTCAACATAAGCAAAAGGGTCAATCCACAAGGTTCGAAGGTACTGAGAGCTGTATTAAAACAGGTCATTTCCATAAAGCAGATGCTAAGAATCAATAGTTCTGATCATAGAGGTGGAAAACTTAAGGTCAATGAGAAGGGCAGAAGTAACCAGCAAGTTGCAGAATCAGATATATTTTCAACTGCTAGCAGCACAACAGTGTTCAATTCAATTTCTAAGAGTGAAGTAGAAGCGCCGTGTGCAACGCAAAAAGATAGCTTGTTAACAACAAACACTTGTTACCAGCCACTCAACCTCCATAATCCTACAGACGAGGTAGAAAAACTATAATTTCTCATTGACATCATAATTTTTAGACAGAAGTTGCATTTACATTTGTTTCTTTAAATGCCTAAGGAATACAGACTTGGTTCAGTTACTCACAAAGCTAACAGACTGCTGCAGATAGAAAGCTCCAACAGCGAGGCATAGAAGATAGTAGACAACTCAGCCCAGCATCAGTGCTAGAAGGAATACCTTCTCATGGACGTTCCCCATTTCAGAACAGTTAGGATCTTTATCTGCTATAAACTCAGCATAAGCTTATGATTTTGCTACCAGCCTCTTTTAACTTTTTCTTAACATTGAACTCTTTAACTTGTTCTAACAGGTAATACAGAGGACTCCAGTACAGCAGAAGAGGAGAACCCTTTAAAAACTGGAGTTCATTTACCAAAAAGGTTGACAGAAGACTGCATTTTATCAGCTTCTCTTCGGAAAGTACTTTTCTACTCACCAAATGAGAAACCAATTTGCGCAGAAGCCACAGAAAGACAAGAACTCGTTCAGTCTTATTTTTCTCCACAGTACTTGAAATCCAAAATGGTTCTGCAGCAAACAAAGCAACTTCTGTTCGACTATGTGAAGGAGATTGTTGAGACCAAAGGAAGGGAGATGAAGCAGCAATGTCATCACAAGCAATTCTTGGGGTCGGAAGAGCTTGGATCAATCATTGGTGAAAAAACAAGGCCATGGGATAAACAATCTGGTAATGAATCAAACTTGACAAAATTGCTGAATTTAGATGTACTGAATTCAGAACAATTGAGTAATTACAAGTCAGAGAGAAGGGATAATGGGTTAGATATTGGAGATACTGTTTTTGATTTACTGGATTCAGAACAAGACTGGAATGGGTTTGAGCTACAGAGGGAAATTGGGTCAGAGATTGGAGATACCATTTTGGAAGAGCTTGTTAATGACATAGTAAAAAACATGATTGATTTCTCATCATTGATTACCACATGTTAAGCTTAAGCTATTTTCAAAAGTTAATTAACTCCCAACTCTTCAACTTTTTGTCACCACTTTCCATCTCCCTGAATTCAGATATCAATCTCTGCTGCCATAGGTTGTTTGCTGATAAAAAAAACAAAACAGAAAGATAGTTGGCATTCCATTAAATAATAACTTTTACATCCATTTTAATAAATATAATAAAATAAGGACACTTTCAAGCAGTAATCACTATCCATAATTACAGAACTTCTAGCATTATCCATGTATCTTTCACTGTGCTAAACCACAAACACCCCACTCAAATAGCACATCAAGATCAATCAGAAGGTGGCCAAGCCATCATATGGCTGTACGAGGACCACACTTTCCATGTGCCACCCCTGGATTACTTCCAGTCATAGGAGATTAGGACCACACTAGTGGATGCTAATGTTTTAACCACCAAAAGTAATGCAAATAGTTGAAAGCTAAGACATGGTATAGGAATCTCTAATTATATGGGAAAGTTGCTGTTGGTTGCACAACCACATTGAGTTCTGGCTCCATATCCTTTTTTCCAAGAGATGGCTTCTGTATAATCCAGTCCTGAAGTTTCGATCATAGCCAAGTTGAATTAATCATTATTATCAAAACAAGAATAAGATTAGGAGTATCCATTTCCCTTGAAAACCTTTTAGCTTCCACTTCTGTTCTCCTAATTCCATTTTCCTATTGAATTATTCCTGCTAAAGTAAAATTTATCCTTGCATTTCTTTGCCCAGCCTTTTCAAGCCAAAGTCATATTCATGGTCCCTGATACAAAAATCAAAAGCACCCTATGCTCTCATCTTATCAAACCAGCAGTTCTTATGGCCAGCCAAACTTTCAGAATCTATTAAGTTCATATTATTTCCAACAATACCACGCACAGTAATTTTTGCAATAAATCCAATGCACAAGGAAAACACTGAAAACTACATCCAGTATATACCGAGGACCAGCTATGAAATGCTCATTTCTAGTTGGTTCATTTGAAGTGTCAATCTAAAAAGAAAGGGAGAAAGGAACTACCGAATTTCCCCATCCTCACCAAGCTCCCCATCTTCAAGCTCCTCATAACCACCATTTCTATGGGAACCATCCTGGTTATCTCTCTTGTGCCTTTTCTGCCTGCTTTCATGGCTTTCACCATCTGATTCGGGGGTGTATGCATGCTGCCAAGAAATATCACCATGAAAATTAAAACATTTCCCACAAGTTAAACAACAAATACACCAGCAGAATTCTACCTTTCTCAATTTTTTACCGTCACTGCTATGTCTGCGTGATTTTTTAGACTCCTCCTTCCCATCCTTGACAGAATTTGCATCACCAGTGGCACTTTGATGCCGTTTCCGGTGTTTCCTATCTTTGTCCTTTTCCCTCTTTTTATCCTCCTTGTGGCCATAACCATGGTGATCTGCACACATAAAGGTTACATATTTAAATGGGGGCAGTTAAAAGAAGCAGCAGCGTTTATTATCTTACCTTCCCCAGCTTCATTGCATCCTTTATACGAGTTTTATCATCATGATACTGTCAACACAAAAAAAGAAAGGTTAGACGTGTGTTGCAGGTTTCAAGCAGAAAATATACAGCGGGACAAAACCGTCATGTAAATATAAAGAAAGTATATTAGATATACAGTGCATAATTTGAATATATGGGCTGCAAGTAACCAAGACAGAAATTCTCACATCTTTGTGTCGGGGCAATAAAAGCTTGTAGTAACTAGTTAAATTATATACTAATAAGAACTGATAAACTTGGAAATATAGGATATGACAAACAAGAAGCTTAAAGCTGTACTAAGACTGGTATTTTGCAACTGAAACTGGTGAAAAACATGAAAACTCCATGCATGTCATAGTGAATTCACTACTTGCAAGAGGGTTGCAAAACCAAGGTCACCAATCAAAACTATCACATGAAAAAATTACTAGCTTAAATAAAATCTAATGATGGTCCACTACTTAAAAATGACCTCTAATGTTGATCAAAACCAAAGCCAGCTTACATTTTTCAAACAGTTGCTATTATTTATCTCTCTCATGATATATGTATTATTGCAATATGGTACAGGCAAGCACACAAAAATAAGCCATCTTGAGAGAGATTTCAGGTTATGATACAGGAAAAAAACAGAAGTTGAACTAGATTTTTTTATAGTTACCCGTCCACCGCCAGAAAACTGGGGGTTATTGGCCATTCTAGCGCATGCACAAGCTATTTCGACAGCTGCAGAAATCAAAAGGATATAATTAATAACCACGCATTGAAGACTAGAATCTGTCGCTAAAAGATACAACAGCCACAAAAAAAGCGACAGCATGCATCATTTTATAATTGTATCAGCTATTCATCATATCAAACAGACAGCCAGTGACAAGAACACCATTTAATTGTCTTCACCATACAAAATCAAAACCTAGATAATCAACCGAAATTCCTAGCCAAGAAATTGAGAGACATGGCAAAATTATCGTTACATGACATAATGTTAATCAAGAACCCTTTGGAAATGCCAAGAATAAAAAAATATACGAGTAGCCAATCAAGAGGTAATATGCACATTATTTCGAGTTTTCAATTTTCGCTATCAGTTACTCAAGTAACCAGACAGAGCAGGCAAATGCAACAACGTAATTGCAAGAAGTGGATAACAAAGAAGACTACGAAACATTAGTTGCAGTTGGAAGAGAAGGAATTCAGTGAAGAATTCACGGGAGAAATAAGAAAGTCCTGATCTCTCTACGCGCGAGTCTCAGGTGTTAGGGTTTAAGGGGGAAATAGGAGGGCAGGGGATTTTGACTTGCCTGAAATCAAGTAGGCAGGTCATTTTGTGCTTATAACTACTTTTTTCGTTTCCCTAATATATCCCTACATTTGGCTGAATTCACGATCATCAACCACCACGGGACTTCAAAGCGGGTGCGGGTTTGGTCCAACTCTCTAAAGGATATGTAGCGGGTTTAGATGTGCCTTTTTTTTTTATTTGGTAATATTTTTAAAAGTGTTTTTTAAAAAATATATTAAAATATTTTTTATTTTTAATATCAGTGTATTAAAACTATATAAAAAAATTAAAACAATCAATTTAAATTTTTTTCAACCCAAGTATATTTTTAAAACATATCCAAATATAATTTCAATTGAAATACTAAACAATTTTCATGTTCATTTTATTTTGGGTCGTGGGCCTTTTTTCCCACTTCATACACTTGTTCTCCAGGTGCAGCGAAAGGTTCGGCTCCTGTCAAAGTTAATTATCGCGGAACAAGCTTTGATTGCCTGGTTTTGGCTTACAAG
>Ga0307514_10006048_pt1 | contig 10638 bp, 12 predicted proteins | sample 16_EM_MG_FD_203088 | JGI IMG/M metagenome (GOLD analysis project Ga0307514, IMG submission 203088) | Populus trichocarpa ectomycorrhiza microbial communities from riparian zone in the Pacific Northwest, United States - 16_EM | ecosystem: Host-associated > Plants > Roots > Unclassified | place... | reverse complement strand
GTCACGGTCGTCGACAGCGCGATGTTGCGCATGTTCTCGATCACCCCGCCGAACAGGATGATGCCCGCGAACAGCCAGAATCACGGCCCGCCGAGGTCGAGCAGTGCCGACTCGGGGAAGAGCAGGTACAGGGCCCCCGCGACTCCGAAGGCGACGAGGGTTGTGAGGCTCGCGAAGACCATGGCCTGGTGCTTTCGATGGCGGTCGACGATGGTGCCGAACACCATGCCGAACACGGCGACGAGCAGCATGTAGGCGCCCCCGATGATGCCGGTGGCGAGCACCGACCGGGTCTCGAGGTACACCCAGAAGGTGAGCGCGAACCAGAGGAAGCTGGTCGTCACGTTGGCGATCGCCGTGTTGATAAGCACCTGGATGAACGTGCGATTTCCGCCCGCGGGCGGCAGGTGCGTTGTGGTCTGTGCGGCGGTCTCATCCGTCATCCCTCCACCGTAGAGCAGGCCGCTGACTTCCCCGAGGTGATAGCTGTCAACCTCCGATGAGGGTCGGTGCGTCGAGAGGGAAATGCTGCAGAGCACTCACCGCAGCCCAACGACAGCAGGAGGACAACCAATGTCACGAGCACGCGCCAGCCTCGCCGCATCCTTTCTCGCCGCTGCTCTCGTCGCCGGTTTGACCGGGTGCGACCTGACCGTGGATGTTCGCCCCACGCCGGAGAGCACCGACCCCGCGCCGATCGAGACGGCTGCCCCCACCGAGACCGCAGAGCCGGTTGTCGAGACTCTGATCATCCCCGACTGTGAGACCTTGGTTCCTCTCTCACTCGCCAAGTCATCCTTCGCCGACTCGACAGTGTTTCTCGCCGAGGGTGTCCCGGCCGAGTACTACCCCTGGTGGCAGGTGCCCGCAGTGAACTCGGCTATCTCCGGAGTCACGCTGGCACGCTCGTGCTGGTGGGGCATTCCCAACTCCGACGGAGGCTTCAACCTACTCGTCGCAGAAATCGACCCCGCGATGCGCACGTCGCTCGACACCACGCTCGAGAGCGAAGGGTTCTACCCCCTGTTTCTCGGCACGGTGACCGGCCGCGAGAGTGGCCGCGACGGCGACAACGGATACGAGGCCGAGACCCACCTGTTCACCGGCAACGTCTGGATCCTCAGCGACAACCACAGCGTCGACGGCGCCGCAGCCATCGCGGATTCGGCGCTGGAAGCACTGCGCAGCGCAAACCCGACGCTGGGGCTCTAGAAGATGGTGCGCGGCGAACCGGTTGTGAAGTAGGGCGGACGGGACTTGAACCCGTGACCGACGGATTATGAGTCCGCTGCTCTAACCAGCTGAGCTACCGCCCCGTGGCGCCAAGGCGCCGCAGAGAAAATCTACCGGAGTCGCGCCATGTTGAAGATTCAGGACTCGACGCGACGAAAGACACGCGCGCGATGTCTGCCGAGCAGAAACGCGCGGCGAGTCCTGAATCTCCGAAGGCGGGGGCTACTCGGATGGTGCGGGCGCCGGCTCGTCGGCGTCGGATCGACCCAGCCGCAGTGCCTTCTTGAGCGCGGCGCGCTTCGCGCCCTTCACGCGCGGCTGGAAGTCGCCCACGATGAGGTCGGCCACCTTCTCGCCGCGGTACAGCGCCTCGAAGGTGTCGAGCGTGCGCTTGATGTCGTGGGCCTCGACGATCTTGAGGCTCTCCCGTTTGAAGCCCTCGAGCTTCTCGGGCGAGGCGGTCAGCACGTCCGTGAGACGACGAGCGAGCTCGTCGACGTCGCCCGGTTCGAACAGGTAGCCGTTCTGCTTGTGGTGCACGAGATGGGGAAGCGCCATCGCGTTGGCCGCGACGATCGGCAGGCCGGACGCCATCGCCTCGAGGGTCGCGATGCTCTGCAACTCGGCGATCGACGGCATGGCGAACACGGTCGCGCGGGTCAGGGTGCGGCGCAGCTCCTCGTTGGAGACGTAGCCGGTGATGGTCACCCGGTCGCTAACGCCGAGCTGGGCGGCGAGGGCGCGAAGGTGGCCCTCCTCCTCGCCGTGGCCGACGAGAACGAGCTTGGCATCCAGCGCGGCATCAAGCTTCGCGAAGGCGCGCACGAGCTTGTCGATCTGCTTCTCGCCGGTGATGCGGCCGACGAAGACGATGACGTTCTCGGTGCGCGGCTCGAAACTCGGCGTGTAGTCGCTCGCCTGGATTCCGCAGGAGATGGCGAGAACCGGGTGGATGTTGATAGCAGCCTCGAGAAAGTCCGCCGCCTTGCGTGTCGGCGATGTGACTGCCTCGGCCCGAACGAACGAGCGGTAGGCAGCCGCCCACGCCTGTCGCACGGCGAAGTTGTGGATGAACCGCGGCAGCTTGGTGTGCTCTAGCAGGTTCTCTGGCATGAAGTGATTGGTGCCGATGAGGCGGATTCCACGCTCCACGGCTCCCTTGGAGAGACCGCGGCCCGTGACGATGTGGGACTGGAAGTGCACGACGTCGGGTTTCACCTCATCCAGGATGCGCGCCGCGTTCTGCTCGATTCGCCACGGAAGCGCGTAGCGCAGCCAGGGGTGCGGGTACCAGCGCCAGCTGCGCAGTCGGTGGGCGATGACGGTCTGCCCTTCAACCTGCTCCGGCCAGGTTCCGTGCTTGCTGTCTCCGGCGGGAGCGACGACGTGCACCTCGTGCCCGCGCTCGACGAGTCCGGCCGCGAGGCGGGCCGCGAAGATGGCGGCGCCGTTGATGTCGGGAAGGAACGTGTCGGCGCCGATGAGGATCTTCAAGGGCGCGGCAGTGCCGGACGCGGCTGAACCGGGTGAGGTCTCAGGCAAATTGGGGTGTCCCTTGGCTGGGCGGCGAGATCATCGCCGGGGGGCTTGGGTTCAAAAGTACCCTAGTGCTGCGACTGCGGGTGGTGTTTGGCGAGCTGGAACACGCCGTAGATCGCGATGGCGCCGGCGACAAGGAAAGCCACGATCGCCCAGAGCGGGGCCTGCGACGCCTCGCCGAGCACGATGATGCCGATGCTGATGGCCACGAGCGGGTCGATGACGGTGAGACCGGCGACGACGAGGTCGGGCGGCCCGTTCGAGTACGCGGTCTGCACGAAATACGTGCCGAGCGTCGCGCCGATGAGCATGCCGACGAGGCACAGCACGGTCAGCCATTCGGCGTCGCCGAGTTGGAACCCGCTGAACGACAGCGTCTTGACGCGGTCGATGACGACCTTCGCGAGCGTCGCGACGAATCCGAAGAGCACGCCCGCCGCAACGATGTAGAAGATCGGCGTGATGCGCTTGCGCATCACCATAAAGACGACAGTGAGGATGATGAGCACACCGACGAGGATGCTCAGCACGATCGCGAGCTGCTTCTCGGTGATCGGGCTCGACTTGGCCGTGATCGCCGCGATCGTGACGAACAAGCCGACGCCTCCGACGCACAGCGCGATCGCCCGCTTGGAGAGGAAGTCGAGCTTGGAGCCGGATAGTCGCGAGTTGAGGATCGCGGTCACCACGAGGGCGACCGCACCGAGTGGCTGCACGACGATGAGCGGAGCGAAGACCAGGCTGGTGAGCTGGAAGAGAATCGCGAGACCAAGAACCAGACTGCCGAGAACCCAGGTCGGGCGGGCGAGCAGAGCCAGCAGCTGGCGGATGCTCAGACCGGCTTTCGTGTCCGTCTCACCGCCGACCTTGGCGACGCCGGAGTGCTGCAGCTGGGTGCCGAGGGCAATGAGCACGGCGCCGACGAGAGCGATCGGGATGCCGACGGCCTGATCGGGCGACAGGGTGATCTGATCGGTGATATCGGCTAGTTCGGGCGGCACCCGTCGAATCTACCGGCTCCCACGCCGATATTCTTGAGACATGGCCGTACTACCGATTCGGATTACGGGCGATCCGGTACTCCACTCCCCCGCCCTGTCCGTCACCTCCTTCGACGATGAGCTGCGCACCCTCGTCGCCGACATGTTCGACACGATGGAGGAGGCGCCCGGTGTCGGTCTCGCGGCTCCGCAGGTCGGCGTGCCGCTTCGCGTCTTCGTCTACAACTGGCTGGATGACGACGAGCGGCTCTGGCGCGGTGTCGCCATCAACCCGGAGCTGCTGGTCACCCCGGCGCCCGTCGGCCCCGCCGACGAGGAGACCGAGTCGGAGGGCTGCCTGTCGATCCCCAGCGAGCGCTACCCGCTGCGCCGCGGCGACCGCGCCGTGCTGACGGCCTTCGACCTGACAGAGAAGGCGTTCGAGGTGCACGCGAACGGCTGGCTCGCCCGCATCTTCCAGCACGAGTACGACCACCTCAACGGCATCCTCTATGCCGACCGCCTCGAGCACACGCACGCTCTCGCGGTCGCCAAGACGATCAAGAAGGCGAAGTGGGGTGTGCCGGGCAACAGCTGGCTGCCCGGCGTCGACGACATCGACGCCTAGAGAGCGACCTTGCGGCCCCGCGCCGCGCCTCGGATCGCCTCGATGAGCGCTTCAGGCGCCACGTCCTTGTAGAGCACCGCGTAGGCACCGGCGCCCGCGGCCGCGGAGATGTGGTCGTCGAGGTCGAGAGCTGTGACGAGCACGATTCCGGGGATCGGTCCAAGTTCGCGCACCTGCTCGTCGCCTCGGATGCGCTCGGTCGCGACGAATCCGTTCACGCGGGGCATGCGAATGTCCATCAGCACGACATCGGTCGGGGTTCGGCGTATGACGGCGAGCGCCTGCGCGCCGTCTCCTGCCTCGCCGACGACCTCGATGCCATCGGTCGCATCCAGCACCATCCGGTATCCGGACCGCTGCAATGGCTGGTCGTCGACGATCAGCACCCGCACGTCGGTCACGGCTAGGAGTCCAATCTGTCTCTAGTCAAGATTGACGCCGTGGATGCCGTTGTGGTGCCGAAGCGCCGGGAAGCTCGCCGCAACGGAGAAGCCGACCCCGGGCACAGCACTCGCCGTGAAGACGCCGCCGAACAGCTCGGCGCGTTCACGCATCTCGGTGATACCCGGTCCGCTGACGACGCCCGTCAACGCCATGAGGTCGTCATCGAGCTCGTACCCACCCTGGCGGGAGATCTCGTTGGGATCCAGCCCCTCGCGACGCGACGCCGAGCGCACGCCGTCGTCGTCGACGACGAGCTGGAAGGCCTCATCGGTCCAGGTGAAGACGATCTTCACCTCCGTGCCCTCGCCGCCGTGGCGGAGCGCGTTGGTAAGCGCCTCCTCGAGGATGCGGTACACCGAGATCTCGGCGCCCGGCTTCATGTCGAAGCGCTCGCCGTTCTCCTCGAAGGTGATGACGAGCCCGGCGTCACGCATGACCTTGAGCAGGTCGCGGGCGCTCTTGAGCTCCGGCTGAGTCTCGACCGCGGCCTCGCCGTCGCGCACGACACTCATCACGCGGCGCAGGTTGGCGAGGTGGTTGCGGGCCGACTCCCCGATGACGGCGGCGGCGCGCACGGCGGCTTTGGGATCCTGCTCGCCGGCGTAGCGGGCGCCGTCGGCCTGGCTGATGAGCACCGTCATCTCGTGCACCGAGACCTCGTGCAGCTCGCGGATGATCCGCAGGCGTCCGTTCTGCTCCGCGAGGGTCACTTCAAGCTCGAGCCGGTCCCGCTCGGCTGCCAGGAGAGCGGCGCGGTCACCGGAGCGCCGACGGCGGGCGATGCGGCTGGCGATGAGAACGACGAGGAAGGCGACGAGGGCGATCGCAGCGATCGCCGCGACAAGGGTGACGGCAAGGAGTGCGTTGTTCTCGATCCAGTCGGTCACGGTGCTCCTCCCTCTGCCATAACGAGAGCGAGGCCCGCCCTCGGCCCAAAATGGCCAAGAGCGAGCCTATCGCGAAGCGCCGGTCGGCTCCTCGCGACCCCCTAGCTGTTGTCGGACTGCGAGGGGAAGCGGTTCGCGCGCAGCACCTCGAGGCGGGCACGGTACTCCTTCTCCTCGATGTCGCCCTGTGCGAAGCGCTCGGCGAGGGTCGACTCCGCGCTGCGGCTCGCCGCCCAGCCGCCGCCCCACGGGCCGCCGTGGCCGTAGCCGTGACCGGCCCAGCCTGCGCGGCGCCACTTGCGGCCGGCGATGGCGAAGATGAGTACGACGACGAGGATCCAGAACAGCGGGATGAGCAGGAACAGCCAGCCGAATCCGAAGCCGGGCCCGCCGATGTGGGCGACGGCGCCTGCGATAGCCAGTGATGAAAACACGGTGATCCTTTCACGGGTTCCGGCGGAACCTCATGAGAACCAGCGTGGCCGTCATCGTGCTGCGGCGAATCTGCCCGGCGGCGTCACTGTGCGTACTTCGCACGGTGTAGGTCGGACCGAGGGCCTACTACCGCTGGCCCGGTGTGACGAGGCCGGTCTCATAGGCGACGACGACGAGCTGCACGCGATCACGCGCCAAGAGCTTCGACATGATGCGCGAGACGTGCGTCTTCGCCGTCAGGGGACTGAGGAAGAGCCGCTGGCCGATCTCGTCGTTGGTGAGCCCGAGGCCGACGAGGGCGAGCACCTCGCGCTCGCGCTCGGTGAGCACAGTCAGTTGCGCGGTGTCTGGCGCCTCGGCCAGGGAGCCGGCGATTCGCTCCAGCAGTCGCTTGGTCACTCCGGGGCTCAACAGGGCATCTCCGCCAGCAACGACGCGAACGGCACGGATGAGCTCGACCGGCTCTGTGTCTTTCACGAGGAATCCGCTCGCTCCCGCCCTGATCGCCTGTCCGACGTACTCGTCGAGCTCGAAGGTCGTCACGATGACGATGTGGGTGTCGGCAAGAGCGGGATTCGCCGCGATCTGCTCGGTAGCCCACAGGCCGTCGCCGTCGGGCATACGGATGTCCATGAGCACCACGTCGGGCTTCAGCCGTGTCACGAGGGCGACTGCCTCCGCTCCGGTTCCCGCCTCCCCGACCACCTCGATGTCGGGCTCCGATTCGAGGAGGCTGCGGAACCCACCCCGGATGAGCTGCTGGTCGTCGGCGATGGCGACGCGGATCATGGCCTGTCCGCCACGGGGATCGCTGCTGTCACGGTGAAACCTCCTGTTGGTGCCGGACCGGCGTCGAGGGTGCCGCCGAGAAGCCCGGCGCGCTCGCGCATGCCAAGGAGGCCTCGTCCGCCCTCGGAGCTCGAGACCGCCGCCGTGCCGTTGTCGGTGACCGAGAGCCGATAGGCGCCGTCGGACTCGACGAGCGTCAGCGTCGCGCGCGTGGCCTTGGCGTGGCGCACCACGTTCGTCAACGACTCCTGGGCGATGCGGTAGAGCGCGAGCTGGGTCGGCTTCGGCACGTCGGCAAGCGAGTTCGTCATGCGCACGTCGACGCCCTGGGCCGTGACACTGGCCACGAGCCCGTCGAGCCTCGACAGGTCGGGCTCTGGCACGAGCGGGGCGTCGGCCGAGCCGTCGCGCAGGATCCCGAGCACAGAGCGCACCTCGTCGAGCGCGGTCTTGCTGGTGTCCTTGATGGCGGCGAGGGCATCCCTCGCCTTGTCCGGGTTCTTGTCGATGAGGTGGAGCCCGACGCCCGCCTGCACGTTGATCTGGCTGAGCGAGTGGGCGAGCACGTCGTGCAGCTCCCGTGCGATGCGCACGCGCTCAGCCTGCACCTCGGACTGGCGGCGCGCCACGAGGCGTCTCGTCGCCTCCTGGATGCGGTCGCGCTGCGTGCGCAGCCCCTCCGCGAAGCCGACCAGGACGAGGATGCCGAAGGTGATGCCGATGATGCGCAGCGGAGCCCAGTCGAGGCCGAGGATGCTGCCGAGCACGACGGAGCCAACCCACGTTGCCGCGATCGTCGCCCATGCCCACACCCGTGCCCCGCGCACGATGGCCGAGCCGATCGCGAAGGCGAAGGCGATGTACGGAGGACCGTCGTTGCCGGCGAGCAGCAGGTCGATGGCTGCCGCGAGTCCGACGACGGCGACGACCGGCCCGGGAAAGCGCCGGGCCGCGATGAGCGCGAGCGGACCAACGAGCGCGAGGCCGATGGCAAGGATCGCAGCCTGTGGTGAGTCGAAGACGACGCGTGTCGGCCCCTGACCCTGCGACCACGTCACGAAGACGTTGGGCAGCTGTACGAGGAAGGAGATCAGCACCGGCGCCCACAGGCGGAATCCCGCCGACGACTTGCGCTGGAACCGGCGCACCTCGTGCTCCGGGTCCCACCACGGCGGATGCCAGTCGCCGCTCTCCCAGTTCCTCGTGCTCCAGCCGCCTCCCCGCCAGCCGTGGCCGGGAGTGCGGGACGAGGGGTGCATCCCCTGATCGTAGCTTCGGGGACGCGCGCCGGGCATCCACTCGATAGAGCGCTTCGGCCTACTCCCGCGGGAGTACCAGGGGTTGAAAGGAGCACCGGGGCAAAAGAAAAGGCCGCCAGGGGTGGAGCCCCGTGCGGCCTTCTCGCTCCTCGACTTGGACTCGAACCAAGAACCTATCGATTAACAGTCGATTGCTCTGCCAATTGAGCTATCGAGGATTGCTGAAACAGCTTGTGTACTTTACCAAAGGTTTCGGTGCCCGAGAAACCGAGCCGCCGTCACCCGCGGTGCGAGGGCCTAGGCCTTCAAAAGGTACGTCGGAGAGGCTACCGCAGTCGGCGGGGCGATCAGTGCAGGGATGCCGTCGTCATCGATCGCGAAACTCGCCACGCTGCCCGACAGCTGGTTGGCGACGTGGAGCACCCGGCCGTCGAGGGCAAGATGGCGCGGCCACTCCCCCTCGGTCGACACGGAGCCGACGCGCTCGAGCTCGCGGCCGTCCGCGCTCGCACGAAGAACGCTGACCCGGTCGCTGCCGCGCAGGAGCGTGTAGACGAATCCGTCGTCGGAGATGACGAGTCCCGCACCCTGGTCCGTCGGCTCTGCGCCTGGCACGGCGACGGAATCGACGAACACGAGGGCTCCCCCGCGCCAGTCGAACACCAGCACGGAGCGGTTGTGCTCACCGAGCACGTAGAGCAGCCCAGACGGATGCAGCACGAGGTCACGCGGCCCGGTGCCGGCGGGCAGTTCGACCGCACCCGTGCGCTCGAGGCTGCCGTCGATAAGCGAGTGCACGAGCAGCCGGTCTGCGCCGAGATCGGCGCTGACGATGACGCCGGGTTCGACCTCGATCGACGAGTGCGCGTGCGGCCCGTCCTGGGCGGGATGCGGCCCGCTGCCTGCGGCCCCGATCACGGTTCCGAGGGCGAGCGGCTCAGCCTGCAGCACGCCGAGCGACCCGTCGAAGTAGTTGGCGACGACGACCGTCTGGCCGTAGAGGCCGATGTGGCACGGCCACGTGCCGCCGCTGGATGTGCGACCCGTGACGGCATGGGTCGACCGGTCGATCGCGACGATCTCACCGCTGCCCTCGAGGGCGGCGAAGAGCGTGCCCCGTGTCGCCGCGAGGTAGGACGGTGAGACGAAGGGCAGCGAGAAACCCTCGTCGAGGGCGAGCGAGCCGTCGTCGCGGGAGTGCATCTGCACGATCCCGGGAGCGCTCCCATTCATGTCGGCGCCGTAGCCGCCGATAAACCAGTTGGACACGCTCAGTACCCTGCCACAGGGTCGACCACACCGACGAATCGGCCGTCACCGAGGAAGGCCTCGACGTTGAGGCGGATGCGGTTGGCCAGTAGCGGGGCGGTCATCGCCGGCGTGTCGGCGGAGTGCGAGGTGATGAGGCAGCGCGGCTCCGACCACAGCGCGTGGCCGTCGGGAAGCGGCTCCGGGTCGGTGACATCGAGCCCGGCTCCGGCGATCGAGCCGGAGGCGAGCGCATCGACCAGGGCGTCGGTGTCGATGAGCGCACCGCGGGCGATGTTGACGAGCACCGCCGAGTCCTTCATGAGGCGCAGCTCGCGCTCACCGAACAGCTGCGCCGTCTCCCCGGTGCTCGCGGCCGCGACGATCACCACGTCAGCGGACGGCAGGACGTCACCGAGCTGCTCGGTCGTGACCGTGCGAGCGGCGCCATCGAGAGGGCTGGCCGAGCGGCGTACGACGGTGATCTCGACGTCGAACACCGAGAGCAGTCGCATGATCTCCTTCGCGATGCCACCCGCTCCGACGATGACGACACTCAGGCCGTAGAGCGAGGTTCCGCGCTTCGGCTCGTCCCAGGTCGTCGCCAGGGCCTTCTCTGGAAAGTTGCGCAGCAGGGCAAGGGTGAGCGCAACCGCCTGCTCTGCCACGGGCTCGGAGTATGCGCCCTTCGCGCTGGTCCAGAGCGGGCGTCCTCCCGGATAGTCCGCGAGGATGTCGGCGAAGGCGTCGACGCCGGCCCACGGCAGCTGCACCCACTCCACGCCGCGGTTCGCCTCGAGGATCGCGCGGAGCTCGTCTGCCTGCTTCTCCGAGAGCCACACGATGCCACGCGTCGCGGGGCTGAGCGGCTCAACGGTTCCGCCGCCGGCGAGCACGGCATCGACGAACACGGGATTCGGACGGGGCAGCACGGCGATCGGGCCGGGATGCGGGCGCTGGCCCTCCGGCAGCACCGTGCGATCCTGGGCGACCAGGTCGTGGTGCTGCCCTGTCCCGCGGGTCATGAGCCCGCTTTGGGGCGCTTGGCCTTCGGAGCGGGCAGGGCGTCTGCGGTCGCCTGCATCGCATCCCGCACCCACTCCGCGTTCTCGAGCAGGTCGCCAGGCACCGAGTGGTAGTCCTTCGACCCCGGGTAGGCGGGCGCGAGCTCCGTGCCCTCCAGGTAGGAGGGGTCG
>Ga0307514_10006047_pt1 | contig 10639 bp, 8 predicted proteins | sample 16_EM_MG_FD_203088 | JGI IMG/M metagenome (GOLD analysis project Ga0307514, IMG submission 203088) | Populus trichocarpa ectomycorrhiza microbial communities from riparian zone in the Pacific Northwest, United States - 16_EM | ecosystem: Host-associated > Plants > Roots > Unclassified | place... | reverse complement strand
TGAACAATTAGTAGGACGGTTTAGACAGGTTGTTGGATCTCTTGTAACAATGTTTAATACTATGCCAGCTAGAAATCTAGCACAGCTACTTCAAATACCGTTCAAAGTGGTTTCAAGAACTTTGGACTGTTTGCGTTCTGTTCTCAACGTCCCCGAAAATGAAAGCCAGCCTGTCCGATTATTTCACCTATCCTTCCGCGACTTCCTACGGAATCCTCAGAGGTGCAGTGATTCTCGATTTCAAATAGATGAGAGAGAGAGACACACTAGCCTATTTCGAAAATGTATGGAGCATATATCTCAGCTTCAGGAAAATATATGCGATTTGTGGGGACCAGGAGTTTTGATTACCGAGATTCCCGATAATACGATACAAAGCAGCATTCCATCGCACGTTCAATACGCATGCCGTTACTGGCTTGATCACTGCCGACTTGGGAACCTAGCAGAGGAAGACGTCAAAACTATTCGGCAATTTCTGGAACAACACTTTCTTCATTGGTTGGAGGGACTTAGCTTAATCGGAGAGGTGTCAAATGGAGTTCATATGGTAATAGCTCTAGAGGAAATACTATCTGTAAGTTGCAATACTTATTATTTCATTCAAAGAATAGTATTGACCTGAAAACAGGGACAATTGAGAGACTATGATCCAGGATTGTTAGAACTTGTATATGATGCCAAACGGTTTTTATTGTATATGAGGTCAATCATTGAAATGGCACCTCTTCAGGTCTACTATTCGGGGCTTTTGTTTACTCCAAGATCAAGCCTGATTCGAGCAGGATACTTGGGGGGTACCGGTATCGCTTGGATTGCTGTGGAACCCAAAGTGGCCAATCAGTGGAGCCCATTGATACAAACACTAGAAGGCCATACTAGTGGTGTCATATCAGCTGTGTTTTCACCCGATGGAAAGCTTGTTGTCTCTGCATCCAAGGACAAAACGGTCAGATTATGGGATACATCAACAGGAAAACAATGCGGAGTTTTGGAAGGTCATACTATGGGTATCAATTCGGCTGTGTTTTCCCCCAATGGAAAGCTTGTTGTCTCTGCATCCTTGGACAAAACGGTCAGATTATGGAATGCATCCACAGGAAAGCAATGTGGAGCTTTGGAAGGTCATACCGGTGAGGTCAATTCGGCTGAGTTTTCACCCGATGGAAAGCTTGTTGCCTCTGCATCCTGGGACCACACGGTCAGATTATGGGATATATCAACAAGAAAGCAATGTGGTGTTTTGGAACGTCATACCAGTATTGTCAATTCGGCTGTGTTTTCCCCCAATGGAAAGCTTGTTGCCTCTGCATCCTGGGACGAAACGGTCAGATTATGGGATGCATCAACAGGAAAACAATGTGCAGTTTTGGAAGGCCACACCGATCGGGTCGTTTCGGCTGAGTTTTCACCCGATGGAAAGCTTGTTGCCTCTGCATCCCACGACAAAACGGTCCGATTATGGGATACATCAACAGGAAAGCAATGTGGAGTTTTGAAAGGTCATACCAATTGTGTCATTTCGGTTGTGTTTTCAGCCGATGGAAAGCTTGTTGCCTCTGCATCCTGGGACAAAACGGTCAGATTATGGGATACATCAACAGGAAAACAATGTGCAGTTTTGGAAGGTCATATCGGTAATATCAGATCGGCTGTGTTTCCGCCCGATGGAAAGCTTGTTGTCTCTGCATCCGAGGACAAAACGGTCAGATTATGGGATACAACAGGAAAGCAATGTGGAGTTTTGAGAGGTCATACCAGTTATGTCAATTCGGCTGAGTTTTCACCCGATGGAAAGCTTGTTGCCTCTGCATCCTGGGACAAAACGGTCAGATTATGGGATACATCAACAGGAAAACAATGTGGAGTTTTGGAAGGTCATACCAGTCGGGTCGATTCGGCTGAGTTTTCACCCGATGGAAAGCTTGTTGCCTCTGCATCCTTGGACAAAACGGTCAGATTATGGGATACATCAACAGGAAAACAATGTGCAGTTTTGGAAGGTCATACCAGTTATGTCCAATCGGCTGTGTTTTCACCCGATGGAAAGCTTGTTGCCTCTGCATCCTGGGACAAAACAGTCAGATTATGGGATACATCAACAGGAAAACAATGTGCAGTTTTGGAAGGTCATACCAGTTTTGTCAATTCGGCTGAGTTTTCACCCGATGGAAAGCTTGTTGCCTCTGCATCCCATGACAAAACGGTCCGATTATGGGATACATCAACAGGAAAGCAATTTGGAGTTTTGGAAGGTCATACCGAGGCGGTCGAGTCGGTTATGTTTTCACCCGATGGAAAGCTTGTTGCCTCTGCATCTAAGGACGAAACGGTCAGATTATGGAATACATCAACAGGAATGCGATGCGGAGTTTTGAAAGGTCACACCAATTGTGTCATTTCGGTTGTGTTTTCACCTGATGGAAAGCTTGTTGCCTCTACATCCGAGGACAAAACGATCAGATTATGGGATACTACAAAAAAAACAACCACAGAAATCATAGAAACTCACGACACCATCAAGGTTATGAAGTTTTCCAATGACGGAACGTATCTACATACGAGTCACGGCATAGTGCAACTCAAGTCATCTCTTCACAGCGGCGGCAATCGGGAACTAGCACACACGTTAACTCATTCCTTGTATATTGCTGATCAATGGATCACATGCAACATGAAGAAATTGCTCTGGCTTCCTGTTGAATACCGAATATCCTGCTCTGCAGTAAATGATACTATCGACCTTCTTGCCATTGCAACTACCTCTGGTAGAATCCTTTTCATATCTATCGATTTTACCGCTCTCCCGACTGCATATCTCCAGCCGTCTGTTAACATTGCTGTCATAGCAGGTAAGGGCTTCCTTGGACTTCTTGGCTGTTAGAAGCTTTGATGAACTAATTCACTGGTTGGTATATTTTAGGTGCAAGTTAAATCAATGGAACTGCAGTTTGGGTATGGTAGGCCGGGTATTAGATGTTTGTGCGTTTTGTGTGATGATTTGTATATAAGCAGCGGGTCATCCATCTGCCCATCCAGGGAAGAATTACGTTTTCAGTTGACTGAGGCTGATGTTGAGGGGTTCTCAAGACGGCTTATTGGATTCTCTTGTACATTATCGATACTGAAAAAGCTCGAGGCCGCATAGGAGAGAGTGATGTCGGGTGAAATTTACAATTAGCGAGGTCGTATGGTGAAATTTACAGCTTGCCAGACTTTTTCCCTAATAAAAACATCAAATATCAAAACGAGCTACCCAACCGTCAGAGTAAATCATCAATATTTTCTGGAGCTTTCACTTTGAAACCGGAGTATTAAGGAATGGATACCCGGCCCTGCTCTCTAGCCTACTTACCAAGTAGTATTTAAGACAATTCACTTTTTGCCTCTAGGTACCTGGAATCCCTCAATTGACAACCAAAGCCGTAAAGTAACGAACCTACCTCTAGAGCCCGCCACCGGGTTTCCGAACACCACTGGGTTTGCGAATAGTTGAGATATACTAGCCATTTAGGCAGTCTGCGGTATCATACATCAGAATCAGAAGCCATTCCGGCTGGATTGAGATCTATGGACAAGTATCACAGGTGCCCCGGATACAGCCTGGCGCCCAGAAGCACGATTAAAAAGAAAAACAATCGAGCTGGGAATTGAACTCATGTTGTATTGCTGTTCCTCATATAATCTGTGTGCTCTATACCATGTTTATGCGGATATCAGCTCTATAGGTACCCAACTATAGACCCACCTACGCTCTACAACATGGTTACCCTCACATCCCACGAAAATTAACCCAATATTCCATGCCCCCTATAGACCGAATATCCCACTAATGAGCGTACGGCCGTTAGGGGGCCTCAACCAAGCATCTATATCGATATCAAATGAGCATCAAAATGATGAGTATATATGCAAAATGGTTTGAACCAATCAAATCCTCCCGATTTGTACACCTCTCAACCCCAATCTCTACCTCAACCTATTCTTCCGCCCTACCCTCAGCCACCATGGAGCGATTACTAACCCAAATAACCCCCTCTTTGAGCTTCAGTGGTCGTTTTAGTCAGGGGCTTCTTCCCAGTGCGTTCGACCCACCAACTGTGGCCTTCACAGCAGCCACGTGTTATGGATGGTTGCTGGTAGCGGCGACAGCGACAGAGCACGACGACAGAGGGGTACAAGGCATGGTAGTCTGAGCTACGCCCGACCAGACTAGGAATTGTAGAAGGTATTAAATTCAGCTAGATACTAAAGGGAGTATACTAAGCTGACGGCAGAGAACAGAATACAAAACAAGTGACAAGTGACAAGTTGTTGCGTGGAAAAAAGGACACAGGAATGGGGACAAATGGACGTATACCCGGATCAAACCCCATACGAGAATAACAAACTCCGCACTAACACAAGAACAACAAGATTCCATACCAACAGCGTACAAGAACAGTAATTGCGAAACAGAGCTATCACAATTACAAAGGTCGAGAACGGCGCTATCAGACGGCAGGGACAGTAAGGAAACAAGAAGGACACATATGGCACAGCCACAGCGCCAAACAAAAGACTCGAAATAGAGACGAGGGTATCTCCAATTCAATTCTTCCAGGATGTCATAGGTCAGAGATTTCGTGGTGTCGCGGCGGATTGGTGTTGGCCACTCTCGGTGCTCGTATTCCCGCCTTGACGCGGGAGAACTAGGTAAATACCAACTCTTGCTTCCGGGATATTTTCGGTCGCCATATGAGTTCGCGGAGTCGCGGAGTCGCCGTTGTTCTGAATCTGATTCGCTCTCAAGGTTTGGAAACTGGGGTATTTTGATATTTGATATCATGATTATAATCACGAAGCGCCTTGGCAGAGGCAAACTACTTCCTAATATCGCAGAATTGCACTCGATTATCTCGCTCAGTTCAATCAATCATGCCTCAACATGAGGATGATAAAACGGCTTATATCACTTATAAAGGAGGCGCCTGAAGATGATATGCTATTGGAGCAATTAGATGAGCTTTGGGGGGTCTATAGAGAGGTATCAGCACGCGCTATATAGCTGCTCGAGGGACCAGTACTGGAAGAGATCACCATGGAGAGGGGATATCGATTCTAGAAAACTTGATAAGAAATTATCCGGAATCAGCATTTCTGAATTTATTTAGAATGCACCGGAGCTCATTTTGGGTTCTTATTGTTCTTATAGATGTGGTGATTAGGCTGACTAAGAGTGTGTAAGCGTTTGTACTCTACTCGGTCTTGTGTTGTCTGGCATGTTGCAGGAGAAAATCATTTCTTTATGCAGCTTGTTGTTCCATACCTAGGTATATAATACCAGTATCCAGTACACCCAAACCTTCAAAGGGGCGGCCTAACGTACAGACTTCAAAAAAAAAAATTTCCGACATAAGTATGTTCCAGTACAACCCATGGAACATGGATAATTTAGGATGTACTTTATCTTTAAAAATTGCCAAAATTAGTGCTGGCTCTCTCATGTACAACTTAATCCAGATGTGTATGTGGGTGCTTCTGGCATTCCGCCAGTTCTAATCTGCCTTTTTATGGAGTTCTGTGAGATGCACAGACACAAAAACCCCCTCACGTAATCATTTTCTACACATCCCAGAGCCTCAAAAGAGCGAATCAAGCTTTTAAGTATATACAGGTCGTAAATCTAAGTCAGTCTCCAATATAATGTTTACCATGTTTTATGCTCTACAATACCCCCAGCACGAGCGTATAAAATGAAACATGAAGTATGTATGTATCTACATACTTAACCAAAAACCATCTTCCAACGCCCTGATCTTCCAAGCGCCATCTTGAGAGTGGTTTTACCATCAAAGGCAACCTGGAGACTTTTTGCACTCTGAGAGTATGGGTATACTGTATCTCATACCTTTTTAAGATACTGTGTAGGTGTATATAGTTATATTACCATACCTCACCCAACCTGGCGTTGACAATATGTCAAACTCACTTTCGATCCCCTGGACCTCGGTGGATCTGGAGACCTACCCATTCTCGAGTGCCTCTACGTCCCGCACCTGTCAGATCTTGGATATTATGCAGAGGTGTGGGTGTATAGCCGGGGTACTGTATCTAATTTATACTCATACTAAGTATCCGTATGCCCCACAAAACCTGGAAAATAAAGCTGTATGGGAAAGATAGGGCTATACTCATTTGGTATGGTTCTCCGACTTGCATTCCTTCTCGGATGTAAGTATGTGCCTGATACGTGTTATTGTGACCTTCCCGAAGTTCTCCAGTTGATGCCACAGACACTGTAGATAATGCTTCAGCTCTCACAAGTTTGAAAGCCTGACAATGATTATGAGAGTTGAAACTGGTAACCCTGCCATCAGTCACATTATCCGACGCGGTCAGTTCCCAAGGCTTGTACGTGCAGCACTTAATTTTGGGTGTGGGAGTCAGGCTGCATTGCTATTGTTGAACTGACACTGGATGGTCGGTAGAAACACTTCTTTGAGCCACGAAAAAACACAGTGTATAGATTGTCAAAGGCATTCCTGACACAGTATCACACAGTATCTATCAGGGAGAGAGTGAATATTTTCATATATCTGTCCTGATATTGGTGTTGTGTTTGGCTGATTGTTCATACATAGTCAGGCCAAAGATATATCCTGGTCCAACATAATATTTCGGGAATGGAATGCCTGGCCCGAGTATGTAGTTGATCTCCGTACAAACCTCCCGAATTTTGTTGAGGGAACTATTCCCGAAACGGGTGGGTCTTATCTAAATGAGGTAGTCCCCCACGACCCCAACGTAAACGGGCAACATACACCAACCCCGGCTTGGAATTCTCAACAATCAAGGTTCTGCCAACCCACTGGTTAGAACTTACGTGAGGTGCTCCACAGCAACTCACGAAGGCAAACGTCACGTTGGGTACACACACCCCTTACGCCAGGCACAACACTCTCCTCCCAATTCCTACAGCCCACCCCGGGCTCTCGCTGGCAAATGTCTATTGGTTATTGCAACTTTTAAATACGTTTATATCCACTCTTCTTCTTCCTTCATTCCTTCAGTCATCTTAACTTTCATCCGAAGTCTTGGCTACGGGTGCAATATTGCAGCAATGGGTGCCGAATCTTCGAAGAAGTCGTCCTCCAAGGCGTCTGTAACCACCAGAGTCCACATTGCCGACCAAGAAATAAGCTGGACCAACTGGTATCAACATGTCAACTGGCTCAATGTTACATTGATCATCATGATCCCTATGATTGGCTTGTACTATTCGACGTACACCCCGTTGTACCACAAGACTGCCATTTGGTCAGTTCTGTATTACTTCGCCACTGGCTTTGGAATCACGGCTGGTAAGCTTCAGTAGTGTCTTTCGTGATAGAAACTAATATTCTCTTCCAGGTTATCACCGTTGCTGGGCTCACTGCTCATACACTGCTACCCTCCCTCTGAAGATCTTTCTGGCTGCTGTCGGTGGTGGTGCTGTGGAGGGCTCAATCAGATGGTGGTCTCGAGATCACCGTGCTCACCACAGGTATACCGATACCGACAAGGACCCATACTCCGTTAGGAAGGGGCTGTTGTACTCTCACGTGGGGTGGATGGTGATGAAGCAGAACCCCAAGAGGATAGGAAGAACCGACATCTCTGATTTGAATGAGGATCCCGTCGTCGTTTGGCAACACAAGAACTACCTTGCGGTCGTCATTTTCATGGGTCTCATCTTTCCATCCCTGGTTGCTGGTTTGGGGTGGGGTGATTATCTTGGAGGATTCGTCTATGCCGGTATTCTTAGGATCTTCTTCGTTCAGCAAGCTACCTTCTGTGTCAACTCATTGGCACACTGGCTCGGAGAACAGCCATTTGACGACCGCAATTCCCCAAGAGACCACATCATCACTGCCCTGGTCACTCTCGGAGAGGGATATCACAACTTCCATCACGAGTTCCCCAGTGACTATCGCAACGCCATTGAGTGGTTTCAGTACGATCCTACCAAGTGGTTCATCTGGACCATGAAGCAGCTCGGGCTTGCCTACGATCTCAAGGAATTCCGTGCTAATGAGATCGAGAAGGGACGTCTCCAGCAACAACAGAAGAAGTTGGACCGTGTTAGGGCTAGGCTCGATTGGGGTATTCCATTGGAGAACTTGCCCGTCATGGAGTTCGAGGAGTTCCAAGAGCAGGCACGCAACGGTCGCGCTTTGATCACTGTTGCAGGCGTTGTCCACGATATGACTTCTTTTATTAAGGACCACCCTGGTGGAAAGGCAATGATCACCTCTGGAATTGGAAAGGATGCCACAGCTATGTTCAACGGAGGTGTCTATAACCGTGAGTTCCCCATTATCTCTGAAAATATAGTGCTAACTTAAATTGTCTTTAGATTCTAATGCTGCCCACAATCTTTTGTCAAATTTCCGCGTGGCTGTCGTTCGTGGTGGCTGCGAGGTTGAGATCTGGAAGCAGGCCCAACGTGAGAATAAGGATGTCGAAGCCATCACCGACAGCACTGGAGCTAAGATTATTCGCGCTGGCGCCCAACCTACTAGGATGGCCGTTCCATTTGAGGCAGCTCCAGCTTCATAGACGATTTTTCATTGACGGGAGATAACCGAGATGAAGATTATGATTTATGAACAAAAATTTAGTAGATGTTTCTCTGTTTTTTTTCTTTATATCATTGCTTTGGTTCTCAAAAACTGGCGCGATTCTCTTTTTTCTTCTTTTTCTTTCCTTCCGGGATTACATACGGGTACAGTTCAGGTTCCAAAAAATGGTGGATAAGATCGAATATATTCTTCCACGCCAAGATTATTTACCCGTGACCATTTTTTTTTTCTTTTGAGTATACAGTGCGTGGGCAAAAGAATCCGCGACCTGCCTGCAATATTAACGCACTGTACCTACCACGCCTTTCCCCCGAAGGGAGCCTTAGGCTATGAGGCGAGTTGCCCGTGACTATCCCATAGCGATCGATTTTTTCGGCAATACTGTATAAACTTGGTATGCATATTAGGGAGGCCGCGACATATCAACCCTTGTTCGATTGACATCGCGATATGACCCTTGTAAGCTCTAAGTTGCGAAACAAAGAGGTTTTTGTTCCCCTAGCTATATCTCAGGTTAGTAGGTAATCACCAACACAACGACAGAGCGACAAGCCATTAGCCTCGTACCCAGGCTAACAAGCCATCAATACAGCATGTTCATGTTAATGCTGATGGCTCAGTATCTTGATGCAGACTCGTCCGAGGATGACAATGATTGCATCCACATACACCTCCATACGGAGCTCCAATTGCTCATGAACGGAAGAACTGATCTTACTGTGTGATATGATGAAATCGTAGAAATTGATCCAACTAGACAGTCTTACCGTTTTAGGATGTTTGTTGTGCACTATAATGCTAAGACCCATGGAAAGATGTCAACATTTATCTTAACCTTGTTTTTTATAATTGGATAGATACAAGTAATGACTTACTCCCCCTAAAGAAATTCGTTCCCTTTGCCAGTCAAGGCTTGCCAATAAGCATATAAAGCGATATATATGGGAACATACAAAAGCAAAGGCTACAATACCTACAGTCTCGGCATGAGTGATCTTTAATGTACAAACAGCAGGAAGTATTCCGTCCGACAACCTACTGGCCCCTCTATTTTCGCTTTCTACATCGCATACAAACCCAGCTTTGAGTATAAGCATGCTATGGTAATGCAATTGCAAGGCACGACTTCCCAACAAGGCAATAAAGGAGGGTCTGGTTTAAAACATACGGAGTATAACACCCCTAAATCCTGATGTCTGGTTGAGGATAAAGTGTACCCGGCCTGAGTAGCGAATGAGGATGGTAGAGGAGTAAAGAGCGGATGTGTGATGGGGAGACTAATGGGGAGTGGTGGCATGAGTACCTACTTAGGCTTACCCTTGACACCCTACTAGTGAGCCAAGACGGTCTAACGAGCCACCCCTGCAAGCACCCCTCTCCAGCCACCACTCATGATATTTCATAAGCATAGTGATTCTGGCTCTATACGGAGTACATACCTCTATAACATGGTAGTACTCTGATCTCGAGCCCAGACTCTTATATTTTAGCGTAGGTAGATAAGAGTCTGGGCACGAGATCACCTTATGAGTTATATTTTGGGTCCCGTCCGTCATTGGCTCATATACGCCTCCAGTACCCTTATCTACATAACCCACACCCAGCACCCACACTAGGGCTTCACTTATAGTTCTGGTCTCGTCACCTCCGGGCCCCACATCGGGCTCGTCAAAGTCGTCAATCCCTTCGCAGGATGGGCCCTGGCGGAGGAACCTTAGTCTTGCCTGACACATCCCTAGCCGCTTGCCGCAATGCCTCTATTAAGGACTTTGTAGTATCGGCACTTAAATCTTCGTAGTAGTCGTCGTTGATTTGAATCATTGGCCCTATCAATATTTACCCCCCTATTAGTCCATACCTCTTCATTAACCCAACCCCCTCCCCCAGGGGCAAAGGTTTACCATTCACACAAGCCCCCAAACACTCCACCTCCGACACCTTGAAAATCCCCTCCTGATCACTTTCCCCGGCTTCAACCCCGTCGTCTCCACCACAGCCTTCATCACTGCATCACTCCCACACAACAAACACGGGCT
>Ga0307514_10006046_pt1 | contig 10641 bp, 7 predicted proteins | sample 16_EM_MG_FD_203088 | JGI IMG/M metagenome (GOLD analysis project Ga0307514, IMG submission 203088) | Populus trichocarpa ectomycorrhiza microbial communities from riparian zone in the Pacific Northwest, United States - 16_EM | ecosystem: Host-associated > Plants > Roots > Unclassified | place... | reverse complement strand
GGAACCTCCTGAGATGATGGTGAACAGTGACCTCGAGGGGTCATGCAGCTAGACTACCTAGGTGAATGATATATGTACGTATGCAGCAAGAGAAGTTGAGCCCCATGAGAATTTCCGTTATGAGTAGGTAGGTTCTGAAATAAATAAGCGATAGTCAGCGAATAAGTACGTCATAAAGAAAGTTAGAAGTACCATATAGGGCAATAGGGGTAACACTGCTAGCATGGTTATCATTCTAAGGATAAACCGATGAACGACCGTCGTTCATCACGACGAAGAAAAGGGGAATAATAAGAATATCAATTCGCACCCTACCATCACGTCACCCAGCTCTTCCAAAACCCACCAATATTATTACAGGTAGTCTGTGTTCCAGCTTCGGTTATAGCTTTTGATAATCAGCTAGCTAGCTTTGAACTTAGTTCTCAGGGTAATCGGGAAACATGCATTTGAACTAGGGTTTGGCTTCTCATTGTTTCGGTTGAAGGGGGGGGGGGGCTGACCCACTGGTGAGGTACTAGTAGCTCTCGCTAGTTCGCTTCACTCGTACCTGGGCACGCAATGGCACGCAATGGCCTAGGCTGACAAGGAAAATACTAGCCGTACTTACTGAGCTTGTGCCTTATAAAGTTCCAGGTCGCAAGGCAAGTTCAGGGTAACGCATACTCAGTCAGCAAATGAGATACACACTTACCATTATTTATACACTTTCGGCGAGGAGCGAAAACTACATGTCAGGCATGCCCACACGATCGGGTGTCTTGTGCAAGTAAAAGCCCCTGCAGCTACAATGTACTCAAAGTGCCAATCATCACAGCGGAATAGTAAATATGTTATCAATATGTTGAGAATCGGGCAATAGTTGTACTTGGGCCAAAGAGAGCTGGGACTGAGGGCAAACCAAGGCAGGCACTGGCATTTTACAGCATAGGCAAAACCGAAGCAGAGTGGTATCGATTGAATTTAACAAAGTAACGACAATCCAGACCGCCTCCCCGAGCCCCATGTGACACCGTGAATAAGTACAAAGGTATAAAAAGAAATTAAGTATCCCAAATCCCTATATGGTAATCAAAAGAAGAGTACAAGAAAAATGGAATTCAACAAAACATCTAACACCGCTTTATTGGGCCTAACACAAGAGAGCATTATCTCGTCATCTTCTTTGCCACCCCTAGATTACCGGTATCCTCCATACCCTCCCTGATTGCCATGAGTATAAACCGCCCCGGGCAACCCACGTTCCACATCCCCATCCCGCGCCTTCTTCCCTCCAAAAACCTTTCCGACACCAGACCCAATAGCCCAAAAAAGCCCCACGATCCATGCCACAATTGTTATTAGGCCATTCATAATCATGCCTGCCAAATCCAGTACTCCGGCACTACTCTTGCCCTCTGCCAAATATCCAGTACCACCTTTGCCGCCACTGCCACCATTTTCCTTCTCGTTTATCTGTGTCCCGTCAGTGAAGGACATCCCGAGGGTTGAGTCACTCCACCCACCGCCTGTGATTCCTCCTCCTGGGTACTTTACATCTCGTGGTGTGCCATCAGCTCGATGCGAATACCCATTACTGAACCCATTTGACTGCATCGAAGATAGCACGAAGTGCTGTTGGTCCCGGATACGCCTCCCCTCGACAACCGCAACGGCGAGGACTGTTGAAACCGCAACGTCAACGATGTATAATGAGGGAATCTTCCTCGTGGCCATCGTATTCACGAAAAGGAGACCGGATTTGAAATCAAGAACGACAATCGCTTCAGAGGTGTCAACATTGATGAGTTTTATACTCCCCTTTGTCCCTGGTATATCGAAACCCACTCCGGGGCTTGGCTCAGCCGTCTTTGACCTTGTGTAGTTCCCATCATCTATAATTACCAAATACACCTCCCCGCCATGACCGACACCTGGGTGATACAGGTAGTAACGATCCCTTGTCACATCCCAACTCAACCTGCAGCATTCGGTTTCGGCAGCGCGCTCAACTGCCTCTCGTGCCATTGTCTGTGCATCCCCACCAACAATGCGCCCAGTTTTATCATCTACATGAATTGAAGATGAATCAATTGCCATCATTGCCGCTTGTTTGGGGTAGATGAGGGTAATGAGTTCATCACCTTGTGTAGGTGACTGCTGTGATGATGCCCTATTCACGGCAGCGAGGCGCCGTCGGTGGGACTTGGCAGCGTGAGGGTTGAGGCCCATAGTTAGTACCGATGTATCTTTATGAGTAACAGGATTGCGGCGTAAAATGAGAAGATCATTGAAAAATGTGGCTGGGTCATTGGGGTTGAAAATCGTTGGATTGTTGGGGTGTAATGCATCTGGCAACGCTTGGATTATGTAAAAAGGGTTGGACGGGGCGGGGCCAAACGCAAAGTGCTCTGGGGTAAACCCTCCTAAGTCTGGCTGCTGAGCGTTGAGGAGAGCGCCCCTATACATATTCAAAACATAAACCCCTTCCGGGATTGAGAGATTCGATGATGGGGTTGGCCTTTTTGGCTGTACTCGGTGGCTCAGGAGCTTCCCATGAGCGGCAAATTCCCATAATTCCGCAAGAGATTCTATTGAGGAAGCCTGTGGAATATATTCATTTGGGTCTTGTGCTGGAGCTGTGGCCGCCTTTTGTTGCTGTTCTGTTCGTTGACTCTTCTGCTGTTGCCTCACTATATTTTTCTCCGAGATCTGGCCACCTAGTCCATCTCTCTCATGGTCGTACACTACTATAGGCTCTTGAATTTTAGGATGAACATCAACCGCCGCCTCCTTCCGATACTGTTCTGGTATAGTCGGTACCACTGGCACTGGGCTCAATGGTATTGGTAGATCAACACCTCCCATGCTAACTGGACGACTGAGTCCACCATTCTCCTCCCAGCCTACAGGATATGCTTTTGGTTTTGGGTGAATAGACACTGTGGGTGACCTCGCCATATTGTAGTAACTTGATGGGTCGTATGGCCATGGATAATGTTGGGAGAATGGACGCTGGGAGATCGGTCGATTAGGGTCCTCAGGAAAGCCATGATTGCTTGCTGATGGTGGGAGGTCCAATACAGCTGGTTTTTGTTTTGAAGGGGTTAGATGTGCAGCCTCTGGTGCATCCGGTTTGGGCATTTTTCGCTTCAGATAATATGCATTGGGGACTTTCGGCTGAGGTGGGGAATGCACTGAAGGAGCAGGAGAAGAATCCGGCGCCCCTAGCATTTGAGTAGGCTGGCCCCGCGGTAAGCGCTCGTGCAATTCTGTTGTGCGCTGAACAATTGCTTCCGGAGTGGTCCCCGCTCCCAGTGGCGGTAGTGGTGGTGGTGTAGGGACGGGAAGAATAGGAAGCGGCTTGTTGCTATTGTTTGTGCTATTATTTCGAACATGCGGGCTCGGTGTTCTTGACATAGGAAGCATCTCCGAGTTCACCGACGGCGAGCGGGAGCGGTGGACTGCATGTGCCTGGTTCAAATTTGATGACGTTCGAGAATGCGAGCGGATGTGGTTATAGGACGCCATTAAAACGAGTTTGGGGCTTGACGCAAGGGCAGTCCAGAGGTTCCTACTCCGAGCTCGGCTGATCCACCTCTGTTGTATCCCCAAATAGATAGGCAAGCTACTTTTGTACAACCACCACAGTAATCTGCATGAATCTGAGTAAAAAGACACCCGTCAAAACAGAGTCAGGCCATGAAATGGAGATAAAAGTTACCAGTTCTCCTTCCGTGAAAACCAAATCCAACCACGTGCCACCAAGCGAAAGAAGTTGGCTACTCAAACGTTGATATTATGTAGTCTAGCGGGCACCGGCCTCTCGTAGGATAATATGGTGAGCTGCCGAGGGGCTGAGCAAATCGTGTAATCCCAACCACAGTGGAAAACCAAGTCTAAGCTTTTGAATTTGCCGTCTGAGAATGTACTATTGAGCAAGCTCAGGTATCAATCTGAAGGAATCAACCTTTGGGGATGCCGAATTCGTAACTGCGAGCGTAACTGAGGCAGACTCTGCAATCGTGGAAGCTTCTCTTCCAGAAAAGAGGAGGAGGAGGAGACTTGGGAAATCTAATAAAGGATCGTCAGCTCTGCCCGCAAGGTACATGTACATGTCGAATTACTTGCATGGGGACTACAGTTATGCGCCAGACCCTGCTAAGGCATACCCATGCTTATTGACAGTAAGACAGGGGCTCTGTTTGGGGGGGTGGAGAAGCTTTCGCCAGGCCCAGCGAGGGGTGACGTTAGGATATCCTGCGCCAGGTGGTTAGGGGGGAGATGCCCACAAGCCTATCTTCTTGTTAATTGTGGATATGAGACTGACTGCCTTTGGCATTCAGAGTTCACACCTAACAGGAAACATAACACTTACTTTGTGGGACGTGTTTGCTGTACGTACTGCCCAGGTTGTATGTAGTGAGATCTCGGCCACAACATCGCCTGCCTGCCAATTACTCACTTCGACAAAGCAAAGTTTCAGAATCAGGAACTCCCCGTCCCTTCATTCCAGATATATATATATATCATGAACACCCCGCACCACTCCCTGTAAGCGAACGTTAGACACTTGGACAAGCGTCAAACATAGAGCTTTGGGGCTCATTCATGGTAAGTATTTCTGGGGAAGAACAGCAGGAATGTATGTAGGAAGGGGAAATTGGCCCAGGGATCCCTAGTAGCTCCTGTGACATATATTCCTAGGGTAATCTTCATGGCGGTCAGCACGGTGGAACTGTGCTGGTAACGGTTGTGGACATGGCCCGCTGCTAACGTTTGTTCCGTGATACCGGAACAAAACTGCTCGACTTCCTCGTTGGTACCCTTGGCTACCACACGTAAAGTATGCATGCGCGCACTTGGGACATCCAAATTCACCACGAAGGAAGGACACGTCTGGTATCTCGTACTTCTTAACCACTTTTAATAACTCCGATTTTGATTTCCGGCGATTACCAAGACTGATTGCAGTCCTATATCTATATGAAGTTGCGTATACTACTCTTGTTGTTTTTCCTTCAGCTCTATATTAATCTAAGCTGGTACTGCATGTGCACTGAAAGTAGGTAGAGTGTTGCATCTGTCACACTGCTGAAGGCAACCCATCATGATTGGAGCAAAACAGAAACGAAAAAAAATTCTTGGTAAGCTCGAATCCCTACTAATCTCTTTTCAAGCTTAGATTCCTCTTGCTTACCAGTCCCTGACCAACGGAGCTGCCTAGATAGGACGACCGTTGGATGATCATTGCCTAATCACTGCCAGTTACCCTCGCGCCATATCGATATTGGCCGGTTTAGGACAATATGTGAGTGTTGATCCCAATTGCCTTGCATCCGGGTGAAGAATGCTCGTTGATATTTATATGAATTTTCCAATGTTAGGTCGGCGCTTACCATGTGACCTTTACGTTACGTGTAGTATAGATTTACATATGTCTGTGCTACCATCTAGCGATCTGCCGGCAGTTCCTTGTCGACTCCGCGGAGCATCAAAGCAACCCTTCGTAATTAATGGTTCGAGAATAGGAATCAGCCCACAGTTAATGTTAATTCTATGTATTGATATGGGCCTGATACTGGGCCCAATAGCAAAGAGTAATCAGAAGATCTTGGATACCGGTACTTGAAACTTTCCTGGACATCACATCCAGCTACCTACTGTGTTTATTATTTTTGGCAACAACTTACGCCACGTGCGACATGCCTCCTGATCCCTGTCCATGCACATTCGCTTCGAGGCATCACCAACGTGCCATATTAAGCTGCATCGCCGTGCTCATTAATAATTGTCCTTAGCCCCACCTCATAGCCACAGCCTTCCGTCGGGGGAAGACTCAAAAGAAAAAGAATCCCCTTAGTTCCGACACCCTGCCATTTGCATTTTTTCGAGCTGCATAGCGCATTTTCTATTTTTAAACAAAGTTTATTGCCTGGAATAGGTCTGAAACATCTTCCGGACTTACTTGCACGCTCGCTACATAACTGTCGCTAATGGGGAATGTGGGGCACATACTAGTATAATATAACATTTACTGGCTACAGGATACATACAGCCAACAAAACCACCGTGCAGATACCGGTATTACCTAGTGAAAGATAGCAAAGATCAACACCACAGTAGATCGCACACACGTGACCCCGTGTCACTTGTCCTGGGATTTCCCAATGCGGTAGTCCAACCCGTAACATGGTTGGCAGATATCGACTCCTAGTATGTATGTACGTACATATTGTTATTTTTAGACCTATATCAGAGCGAGATTCTTATATGCCCCCAATGTGGCAATTTGTAGATACTTGTAGGAAGCTACATGTACTTACATACAGTATGTATTGATATTGTGTACTACCCAAGTATAAGGCCTAGGCCTCCGACCGAGCCGACCTATACGTGCTATGTTTAGGGTGATCTGTCGGACTGCCGGTCATTTTGCATATACCTACTGGTAAACACTGTACAAACTACTCGACTGGTGCTCAAGATGCCCCCCTTGCAGACTATCCAGGGAATTCTTATCCCTCAGGCTCCCACCCAACATCAATTGAACCGACTTTGAATTCCCCTACCCCTATTACATACGATAACATTCCACCCCTAGCGCCCCACCAGCAACCCCTGGAGGGCAGCACGTCAACCAACATCTGTGGGCTTTGTGGGGGGGGGGGGGCATTCATGCTATATATATATATATGCAACAATACTAATCAGCCAATTGCAAGAAATGGTAGCACATAGATATAAACCAGACATCAGTAGTGCACTAGGGTCTTGGAGAGGCCTGGGGAGGGGAGGGGTAGAATAGCTATGGGGCAAATGGTAGCCGCTGCGGAGAACCTATAGCGGTCCCGTGATATTGGAAAACAGAGTTACATCTTCCCGCCCGTTGCACGAGCCACACGCCTTCTGTGTCTAGATCCACTCATACTATGGCTATAGAAAGAAATTTAATTTTGAAGGTCGAAGGACCCCAGAGCCTGCGTCAGCCGGGTTCACACGTGCTCCAAATTTGGGGCAGCATTCCAATTGCCAGCATGAATACCTTATGCCTCTTCACATATATATGCAATAACACAAGCTGTTATATATCAATCTTACCAGTCCTACGTGGCACAGGTGCCGTACTCCCTTCTCGCTTAAAGGTGGATATGGATTCCCAGACTTGGTGAGCTCTATTGTAAGGCCACATTTGTATCAGGACTTTGGGGGACAATTTAGATTGGTTTTTACAACCTTGGCTAGTTCAGAGAGCATGTTCCATGAGCCGGCAAATTCAGGGCATGGACCTTGCCGAACGCAAATTGTGAGAATGCAGTCATATAGGTGGAAAAAACGTCTGAGGTTTATAACTCCGCAAATGTTGTGGGGGACAATTTGGTGACTTCCTGTAACGGTTCAGGGTAACACAGCTTCATTCATCGAGCTATTTTTATTTCATAATCAATCCATCAGATCGGTTCCTTCATCTTCATAGGAAGACAAACGTGCAAAAAAAAGGGGGATCCTATAATTCCCTCTGTGGATTACAACACCAGTCCTGCTCTCGCTTACTACGTACTACTCTCCTCTTCCTCATTCTTCTGCCTTCTACCGTACCCACGACGCGAAGACCCATATTCCCCCCCAGCGGCCACTGAGCCATAGTTATCTTGTTGTCCATTGCCATAGGAACTCCTTTCCTCACTTTGCCTACCGTGACTACCATATGAGTTGTCCTCGTTGCGGCTATATGAGCTCTCATTGCGGCCATAGGACTTTCTTTTATTCCTTCCGTATGAGTTCCTCTCCTCGCCACCATAGGGTTTGGGTGTTGACTCCTGGTCGTGATTACTGCCACCCAATGCGTCGGCGACTAAACCTCCGAGGAATCCACCAATTCCAGCAAGGGTGCTTAAATCAATGGTCGGTCTTCCCTCTTGTTGTGGGTAGGACTGCTCTGGCTGGCGTTGGCTGGCGTCGCTGGTAGGAGTACTTTTTATTGTTGGTAAACCCCTGCCTACCGCCCACTACCATATTCATTCCGCTGGCTCCTACCGTAATCATCTCTCCTCTGTTGCTGCCTACTTCCCCACCATTACTATGGGAGCATCCCAAATGTGGGTGGCTCTTGCTCCCTGGTGGATTTTCACCTTCATGATTCTTTCCCTCCTTAACCCCTTCCATGCTCAATGAATCTTCTAGGTGTGATTGCTCATGACCACTCTCCTCTTCCCACCATTGCCTGACAACTTCAAACATCTTTTCTTGACCCTCCTTGGACCTCAGGGCAGGGTGGTGGAGAACCTGAAGGACATTGTCACATACACCATTGGCATCAATGCTGTCATCATCCTATGCAGCGGTAATCTGGGGAACAGCGAATCGTACAACCTCAGAAGCAACTCGCCCCGCCAGCTCATTGAGCACATTGGTAAAGTGATCCTTGGAAAGCATTGAGTGGGTAGGATTACTGGAATCGCCGTCGCTGAAGACAGCATATTGGCTCTTCTCACTTGCCTGAAGGATTCCCTCAGACCCAATAGCGAGCTCTGCCTTGACATGCTTAAGAATAGGCACAATGTAGGGTGCAAGAACGCTGAAAATGTAGATCTGCATTGCTCCAGCCAAATTCTCCATCAACTCTGTGGCACCAGGGGTCTTGCCAATACCCTCGGCGGTGGTTTTCATAACCTTATCGTGGTACTCAAGAATAGGATAGATCTCCTTTGCGGTAGTGCGGGCACATTCCCTAATTTGATCAATTGTTGGGTTGGCACTGGAGATGTTTGCGTTGGCCTCCATCTTCTTAGCATCAGATTGCTCTTGAATCCTCTGCACCTGATCGCTATAGTTACTATCAGCCTAAGCAGGCTAAAGGGAATGACATCAAGAATCTCTTGAAGCTTCGAGGTAGCCCCGCTATGGTCGCCAGAATGTGCATTGTTGATCTTGTCCTCGGGACCCTGAACTTCTGATTGGATCATCTTATCTGAAACCTCACCGACAACGGAGCGCAAGAAATCAGTCATACCGAAGGTACCGGTGATGACGGGCCAGATCTCCTTTTCACCGACGTTGACCTGGCAGTTGCCACCGAGATGAGGAAACGCATTGACATTGAGCTCCCTGAAGGCGAGCTCAATGAATTATTTGAGTGAGCGGCAAAATCCTCGAGAGTGTGAAGGCTGGTTCCGAGTAACCTGAGTGCCTCAAAGAGGTCATTGTCGTTGCCGCTCTGAGCAAACCTACGACCAAATTCAATGGTTTTGGTGAAATAATTGCGGACAAATCCGGCACTGGTGTCGATACCACGGGCCTCGGATGCGGTGTAGACCTTCATGCAGTTACCATCGTCGATGGCAGGTTCTTTGCCTTCGTTAACAGGTCCACGGAGACGGGAGTCATATTTTCGTGCATCTTCACCGTCCGCATAGTCCTGCAAAGATATAGTCACCCCCAATTAGCAATGGGGCTTAACCTCGGGAATTAACGTCACAGACCTTTGGGTTATCAATATGCTCCTCTGGGCGGTAGCATCCCAGCCTTTCCTCCGTCACCTCAAACTCTCCAGTAGCAAACCAAAAGGTGACAAAGCTAAGAAAATACGGATGGTTTCTTTTGGGAGCTGCTTAAGCCCACCGACATCGATTGCCTGGGAATAATCACAAAGCCAGTTTCCAAAGTAGACCCTCTTGACGGCAAGGCGATCGAATTTAACACGGCTATCTTGTGACATGAAGAGCCCCAGGAGGGTGTCTTCGATATCACCATGGCGCCAGTTTTTGCCGGCAATCTGGGAGACGCTGACGATGTTTCCTGCACCGAAAGCAAGGGCGGGGGAGCTGAGAACAATGATGAGCAAGAGAATGTACCCGAAGGTAAAGAAGGGGGAGGGAAAAGTGGAGGAAGGCATTTTGGGTTGGTTGAAAAGGTGACTTTCGATATTCCTGTTCCTAGGTTTTGCGTACTGATGGGGGTACCCTTGTGGCTATATTATATCCAGTAGGGGAGAGAAATACAAACAGAATAGAGTGAGGGATCCGACAGCTGTGATGAACAACTTGATTGTACGAGTACAAAACCCACTGCACCGCCGTCATGTCCCCTACTACCTACTAAGGCCACACATTGACCTCTTGCCGGACGATCGCCCTATTGCGTCGCCATTGACGCTATTTTTCGCCACCTATTCCTTGGTTACATAAATTTTAGATACATTCTGTGCCTTGGAAACTATCGTGGGCTCAATTGAGAATTTGCGGTGGAATTCAACGGCCAAAAATGAAAATCAGATCACGAGAATGTGGGTAACCTTGCAGCATCACGGGAACTGCGGGACACGTGGACAGAGGAACCGCTGTCTGTAGAGTAGGGTATAACATGCAAAGTAGCCCCAACCAATTCATATATCTTCAATATGAAGATAAACTGAAAAATTGCTAGTCATCGAACATGCAACCCATCCAAATAAGTGCGTAGAGACTCTATGTTGCTCCTGAACAAGGGTATAACAAACGACTTGAGCTGTAAACTCTCAGAATTTTATATAAATGGGTCCTCTACCACTCGTATAAATCAGAAGGGACGCCCTGTACGATACTATCCAGGAATCTCTCTCCAGGCTTATATGATCTCAAAAGCTCCTCCTGGTCAATACCGACGTGCCATTTGCCATCCACC
>Ga0307514_10006045_pt1 | contig 10641 bp, 7 predicted proteins | sample 16_EM_MG_FD_203088 | JGI IMG/M metagenome (GOLD analysis project Ga0307514, IMG submission 203088) | Populus trichocarpa ectomycorrhiza microbial communities from riparian zone in the Pacific Northwest, United States - 16_EM | ecosystem: Host-associated > Plants > Roots > Unclassified | place... | reverse complement strand
AAAACTTTACAAAATATGAAACTTCTTATTCATTTAATTATCACTCAAACAATCGCTAAAAAAATATCCTTACTACTAACCCGTATATTTATAAAACTTGAGTTCTAAATAATTCTACTAAGTATGCTACCATTATTAGAGGTTAGGTCTTGTTTGTTTGTCAAAAAATGTTTTTTTAGAGTGATTTTCATGGAACATAAAATTTTAAAAAATAAATTATTTTTTAATATTTAACAGTGTTATTAAAAATGAATTGAAAAACACTTTTTAATATTTGGCTATGCGATGAAAAATGAGTTGAAAAATAACTTATTAATATTTTAATTATTTTTTCAAGTCTATTAAAAGAATAGTGACTAAATATGACAGATAAAAAACTTGAAGAATGATGAAATTGAAAAAAAATCCAATTTCATAAATTACTTCAAATAAAACAAGTAACAATCAAAAGAATAAAGACCAAATCTAACAGATAAAAAAAATAAAGGAGGATGAAATTTAAAAAAAATTCAATTTTATAATTTATTTCAAATAAAATAAATAGCAATCAAAAGAATGAGAACCGAGTCTGATAGATAAAACAAATCTCAATTAAGAAAAAAAAACAAATAACAATCAAAAGAATGAGTACCAAAGTTCATATAAAAATCAAATTAAATCAAATTATATGGAATGAAATTGAATAAATAAATAAAAAAATTCAAAACAAGATATATAACAATCAAAAGATTTGGAGCTAAATTTAATATAATTAATAAATAACATGATATTTTTGAATTTTTTTTAATTTTTAGAAAGTGTATTGCGTCCAAAATAAATGAAAAATATTTTCCTATAAACCAAACTATTTTTTTTACTAGAAAGTTTTTTTAATTAAACAATTTTTTTAATAATAAATAAATATGAAAAAGTTCGAAAAATTATTTTTAAGAAATCATTTTTTCATAAAACAAACGGGCTTAGCTAAATTGGTAGGTGGGTTAGCTATTTATATTAATATTTAGAGTTTGACATTTAAAAATAAATACAAGAAAAATAATTTGTTACGAATGCATTAGCAAGATTGTAAATTATCAGCTTTCAATGAAATATAATCCAAACCTATTATTATAATTAAGTAAAAAAAATTAACTAATTAAGATACCAAATACCTAATCATTTTTTGTAACTTAGGGCAACCATTTCTTCACAACACATGAAATATGATATCAGAACCTTCCTTTCCTACCCGTTGCAGGTGGGTTAGGGACCTGACTTCGTCTTCATACCATAAAGTATCATCATGTCGGTCTTTTTTTTTTTTTTTTTTTTAATTAGGGTTGCTTGTAAATGTATTTGTTGTTATTTTTTAAATGTTTTTTTTATTTAAAATTATATTAAAATAATAATTTTTTATTTTTAATATAACACATCTAAACGATTCAAAAACAAATTTAATTTAAAGTTAAAAAAATTAAAATAAAAATTAATTCTTTTTAAAAATACATTTAAAATACAAAAATAAATAATTTCTTAGATTCATGCTGTGCCAGCGATGCTAGTTGCCCAAGCAAAAAAAGTTTGTCAATATCCTACAATTGGTTGCTAAACAATCCACTAATAATTTAGCTTCTATACTAAATAAAATGTTATTCTTTTTATTATCTCTGGTTTTTTTCCAACTCACTCTTTTTTTTATTTTTCCTTTTAATTTTATTTTTTTAATTTTATTATTGAACATTTTTAAAAAATCATTTGGATTATCTTTAAACTGATCATATTAACTGTATTATATTAAAGTAACTTCTATATGATTTAATTTTAAACCTGAACTAAGTAAAAAATCAGGTAAAAAATTTTTTTTCTCAGTTTTATCCTCGTACTTTATTTATAAGTTATTTAGGATGTTTTTGGACCGGTCAAATCGATTAGGTCAGCCGGACCAACTTCCTTCGGTTTAGTTTTAAGATTAGACTAGGTAAATAATTAGATCAAGAAATTTTAAAATTAACCCATTAAATCAAGTTTAATAACAACATAAAATAATTCCCTACAACCTTAATACATTTTGTTACAAACTTAATACCTAATTTGGTACTGGAAATTATATATTGGAACTGCTGTAACTACCAACTGTTTTTATTTTCGCATTACCTAACTCCACAAGCAACGAGATTAGATTTAGGGAAGTGGTTGTAATCTCTTGCAGAGTTGCTATGGCCCCACTTGATGTAACTTGCATATATTTGTCCCAATCAAGAGCTCACACGCATCATCCACGAGTCTATTGCTAGCAACATAACCTGAACGTCTGAACCCCACAAAATTAGACTCGTCGATCGTCAAGGACCAATCCCCTGTTCCCCTTGCCACGTACTAAGGGCTGTTTGTCTTGCCTAATTTGAAATTATTGGGCCACAAAACAAAGTGTACAGGCATTCTTTAATGCATGGTTCCTCCTTTCTTTGTGCCAAATCCCATTCCTCTTCTCCAGAGATGAGCGTTTTCCTCTCCTCTGTTTGGGCCAATTCCCGTTTCTTAGAGTTTTGTAGCAGAGTTGAAGCTAGGGACATTTGAGCAGTAGTTGCATCAGGTCAGAGTATGTAGTATTTGCATCAGTTCAGAGTATGTTTGATAGTGTGATAGTGGTAGCTTTTCAAATAATTTTTCGTGCCGAAATGCGTACAAATGATGTTTTTTTATTTTTAAAAAATTATTTTTGACATCAGTACATCAAAACGATCCAAAATATACAAACCATATTAAATTTTTAAAAAAAAATTAAATTTTTAAAAATACAGTTTACACTCCGTTCTCAAATGTTTTCTTAATCTTAAACACTTGGGAGAGACATACTAGGTATTATTGTTTATTATATTTTAAGAATTATGATTCTCTAAAAAAATGTTAAAAAAATACAACGTTGGGAGTTGGGACATTGGCTAGCTATATTAATTAGCTTAATTAACACATGGTTAATGATATTAATGATGGAACAAAATGCTGAGCTCTCAAGTACTTCGAAAAATGTTCTCTGCCTACAAAACACCTAAATCTTACCCTATCTTTTTGCTCCTGCCCTGATTCAGATCAAGTTGCTTTCAGGAACCAAAAAAAATCAAGCTGACTGTGCAAGCAAAAAGTATGGCATCATGGTAGGAAAAGGGCAAACGATATTTTGAAGGGGCGATGAGGATTTCTCTCGTCTTTTTACTCCTTAATCATCGTACTTATCTACCTTTATATGATGTCAGAAGGCATATGTGATCAAATGAAATGGTGGCAGCAAACTCCCCCACTTATCATCTGGGTAAAAAGTCACATGAACAAGGAACTTATCATCTGCTGATTCCACCCAGTAATGTCCAACTGTGTAATTAAGAGGATTAGGTTTAGATTTGGTACTTGAGTAAGCTTTAAGTTAGAGTAGTTCTTGATAATCATGATTAGGTAGGCAAAGTTGCTACAATTATAGCTTACTTTTTTCCCTTAATTTTTTTTGTATCTTAGCATAATATCTCCTAGCGTCTTGACCCCTCCACAGACTTCAATCGTTTAATATAAGTTAAACCCTTCCGACACCAAGTTATATACCCTCTCTACACGCCTGGTCAAGATCATGCGCAGCAAGCATGAATTATTGTAGTAGCCAGTAGCCAATGATAAAGAAACAAGAGTCAGGTAAGGCTGATAATTTGCTGTATAGTTCCAATCTCGGTCATGTCTTTTGCTTTATTGTTCGGTTTCGGTTTCGGTTTCAGGGAGAAATTATCCGAGCACATGTAGAAGACAGGACCATTTCTGATTAAGAAGCTGGGAATCTTGCAGTAAAAACGGTCCCCTTGATTCGGATAACAGCCACTGATCATCTCCAACGCTTCACTTTGTTGCTTTTTCTTCTTATCTTTGACACAAAGAAGATGCTCTTCGTGTGTCTTTTTCTAGTTGGAATCTTTACAACATTGCTGCAAGGAACTCTCAAAATGAACCACCCGCAGCCGCAGACATCCTTTCTTTCTTAGTTCAAGAAATCAACCCAAGCTTTCAGAAGTCATCTTTCTTTTCTTTTTCCTGTGAGTCATTTCCTCTCCTTCAAGTACCAAAACTGATCAAAGATTTCAAGCTGTTAGTGGCTGAAAAAGAGAAGGGAATTCTTCCTATTAATTGATGGTCAATATGCATCGCCGCATGCTTGATACGGTACCGCTTGATGTGGCACCGGCTAATGGGAACAGAACGCATGATTCGTACATTAACGAGACGAATTTCGACACCAACATGGTGATTATATTAGCAGCTTTGCTATGTGCACTAATCGGTGCGCTAGGATTGAATTCAATTGTGCGTTGCCTTTTGCGCTGCAGTAGCAGGTTTGCCTTGGAGACCACAGAAGAAGCCGCAGCGCGTTTAGCTGCCACAGGACTCAAGAAGCGTGATTTACGCCAGATCCCTGTGGCGATCTATGGAGCAGGAGGGAGTATCTCAGCCACAGAATGTCCAATTTGCTTAGGGGAGTTCGTCGATGGAGAGAAAGTTCGGGTGCTTCCGAAATGCAACCATGGATTCCATGTCAGGTGCATAGACACATGGCTTTTGTCACACTCGTCGTGCCCGAATTGTCGGCATTCATTGCTTGAACATACCACAGATTCAGGTGCAGCTCAGGAGGTAACCGGAGCAAGACGGCCAGGCGAAAATGATCCCGGCCGACAAGGTAATGTTAGTACAGTAGTTTAAGGGCCTGGTCGAATATTGTAGCCAGAGGATGGCCAGAACATGGTGGTTGACATTAAATCAGCTTGTATCAGTAGTTGAGAATTAATGCTCGACTTGAGTGTACAATCTGAGGCCATATTGCAAGTGCTAAAGAATTTTGCTAATTACTTTTTAGATTGTTAATCAGCACGTTAATTAGAAAGAACGGTGGCAGCAGGGTTATAATTGCTGATGCATGTGCAGAAGGAATTCTAGATGTTACCATGATCAAGACTAATTTAAGATTTGCCCCTTTTTCATGGTTCTATATAGTCATGCGTAGCTGACATTATGACATAAGAGATGTTTGGCATGGTAAGTATTCCATGATTGTAAGAAAATTGATCGATTGCCCTGTTTGGTCATGGCGGGTTTACTAACTTCAGAAACTTTTCCCTGCTTAGAATGGGAATAGTCAGTGTTACATGAGCATCCAGCTGACTGGCCAGGTCACTGAGAGTCGGAATATTAGAAAACCATGTTATGCCATAGTTAGGAAATTCAGGACACTTTGTAATTGTATTAGTGGTTGTGATTTAAAGTGTTTTTTTGTTTAGAAATATATTAAAATGATATTTTTTTTATTTTTTAAAAAATTATTTTTGAGATCAGCACATCAAAACGATCTGAAAACATAAAAAATTTTTTTTTTTTAGAGAACTCGGTTTGAACCGCGTTTCTAAACAGACTCTTAATTTAAGGCTCGACCCAATTCAAGAATTTGCTCGTTTTTATTAAGTTAACTTGGATTAATTTGATTTAAAAAAAAATTACAAAAAATTTCTAAGTTTTTTACCGGGCCGGTCTGAATTAACCCTTAAGTTTATTAATGGACCTACCGGGCTGGATTCCAAAAAAAATAATTTTGGGGTTATGGGGATATATCACTTGTTGTGAATATGTGGACCATCTAATGTCAATTTCACCCTTTGATTGATTGATTTCTTATAATTTATATTAACAATTTTTTTTTAGAATACAACCAGTTGGAAAGGTGGCTCTGGGTTTTGGAAAAGCTTGGAAAATGCATGCTTATCAGGATAATAACGCCTGAAAAAATCATTTCTGTGGTTGAAAGTTGCAGCATTAAATTAATCAATGGACCGCCCACCTTCTTAATGAACAGACCTAGCTTGGACTAACTATTGTCTCAACTCTCATGTGAATACTGCTATTTCCCATACTTTGGTAGACTACTCATAGTTTCTAGTTTCTTAAACATGTTTTCGGGTTTGACCCGGTCAACTAATTTAATTATCATAGTTTTTTAAACGTGTTTTTGGGTTTGACTCGATCAAGTATCTGGTTATAAATAGATCATAGTTAACTTAGATTAATTAATTTTTTTATTTTATAAAAAAAAACATTATTTAAAAAAAAAACCAAAAAATTTTTATTGGGTTTTTCTTAGACGGGCCGAATCACAAGTTAACCTATATTTTTTTAAAAGCTAAATAAATCATGAGTCAACCTAAATTTTTTATCAAATAACACATCACACAAGATTAGTTCTCCTCGTATTTCTTGTTTCTTTCAAAATTCATGTAACTCGAGTCACCTTAACCACTTAACCATTAAGTAAAGTTTCTGTGCTTGTTTTTATGGTTGAAATCATAAATGTTATTTATTTAAAAAAAATATTAAATTAATATTTTTTAAACTATTTTTCAATAATTTTATTGCATTGATATAAAAAAATAAAAATATATATTTTAATTTATTTTCAATTAAAATATATATCTAAAAATTATCATAAACCACGTCACAGAAACCACTTTGTTGCCCCTACTCCATGAGTCATTCTTAATGATCTAGCTAGCTTGACAAATGCTAGTGTTTAGTGTGGATTCGATTTATGTCAAGCAAGCAAGGTTTGAATCACATGGAATACAGTTTTACTCAGTTGATAATGAGAGGGAAAGGGTTCCATTTCCACAGCACAAAACCAAATTAATCTCTCATTAAACCAATAAACTTTAATCAAATCAATTATATATGAGGCCATTTCTATCTCATTTATTTTGGTTTGGTAAGGCATATTTTTGGAACAGTTGAAGCATTAATTGAGACTAAGAGAGTATGATTGCGGTTGTTTTTTAAAATGTTTTTTATTCAGAAATATATTAAAATAATATTTTTTTTATTTTTTAAAAATTATTTTTTACATCAACACATCAAAATAATCTTAAAACACCAAAAAAAATATTAATTTGAAGCAAAGAAAAAAATAAAATAAAAATCATATTTTTTTAAAAACGCTTTTTAAACGCAAAAATAAACAGGAATTACAAATCTTGAAATTATATTTGAATCATTATTTAAAATTAAATATTAATAAATTTAATATTAGAAAATGAAATGTTAAGTGTGTAAAAAATAGTTGAAAGGTAAAGTATTGCAAATTTAATATCCAGTAGATTTTAAATTAAAAATAGAATTAAATAAAGTTGAAAATAATAAATATTATATAACTGTGGGCAGCAATGTTGGTTAGTTTAGAGTAAATTATAAAATTACTCCCCCTAGTTTTTCAAAATAAGCTAAATAGTTCCTCTACTTTTAAAAATAATTAATTAATCTCTTGATAATATTGACCATGCTTGAATATATTTTTTTGCTCTAAATAATATATTATTTTCTCATCAATCTTTTCGTATTGTCGTTTTTTTTCCTATTTCTTAAAAGTTAAGCAAATTAAATTGAAAACAGATATGAAAAGCGGGTGAAAAGCATCGAGTTACAACTAGATTTAAAAACATAGGACAAATTAATTCTTCTTGAAACTAAAGCAACTACTTAATTTGCTCTGTAAAATTTAGGGGTAATTATTTTTTGTTCGGTTCAGTTTTTATCAAAAAAAAGTAATTAAACCTAATTTTTTAAAAAAAAAACCGGTTCAAACCGACTGGTTTTGGTTTGGTTTTTTAGGAAAAAACCGGTTCAAACCGGTTTAGCTCTGTTTTTTCAGTTTGACTCGGTTTGGGTTCGGTTCAGTTTTTTTGATTTCAGGTTTATAAAAGCCAAACCGAACTAGTCAGTTTTTTTAAAATTTTAATCTTTTTAATTGGGTTTTTTTCACGGTTCGATTTTTTCAATTATTGTTTTTCTAGTTTTCTTGATATAATTGGTTTTTCAATTTTTTTACTCCCACACGTCTGTCCTGGTAAAGACTAAAACTAAAGGGTATTTTCTACAATAGATAGGAGTGCGCGCGCGCGCACATACACACAAAAAAAAAAACATTATGAACGGCTATAATATTTTTTATGTTGGTGCAAGAATATCAAGACAATAGAGTGAAAATGATGTAAGGAAAGAAAAGGTAGTTGAAGCCACATTGAGAGTCTTATGCCAGGTATTTTTTTTATTTTTTTTATTTTTATTTTTCTCCCCCTATTCTTTTAGGTCAATTCAATTTAGTCATGGATTTAAGCTTTTTTTTTATTATTATTAATCCCTAATTTTTTTTATTAACTCTTCAATTTAATCTCAAAATTCATTGAACTTGTAGCTAATTAAGTTCCAATTAAGGTATGACCAAGAAGAGAGTAAGGGATGAGAAAAGAAAAAAACATGTTCAAACGATTTACTTAAATAGGATTATATCCATGATCATGTTTGTGAGTTTTGTGGGTTAACTCAGGTTCACCACAATCAATACAATATCAAAATTTTAAAGAATTTCCATCTCCAAATCTTTTATAACTCTTCATTTTAGTTCCAGATTTAATCTAGCTTAAGATTAATTAAGACTCATTCAATGCCCAATAAAGAAGAGAATAAGAAAATGAAAAGGAAAGAAACATGTTGTCAAATTAGGTAAACTCATTGTAAATTTCACATATTAATCTGGGTCAAAACAATAAATCTTTTCATTTCATTCCTTTTTTTTTTTCAATTAATTCTTTTGATAGTTGATTATTTCACATTTAAGATTGGGTTAGATAAAAATAAAAACAACAACATGTTGAAATTTTTTATTTTAACTAGATCGTCATTTGAACGGAGCGACCAATTCACTTTTTGCTTGCTAGATCGAAGAAACCACACCAATTTTTTTTTCATTTATTAATTTATAAGGTGGTCAATTAATCTGCTATAATAACCTGATCGAGTTCTTAATCCTCTATTTAAATATTTCATCATATGGAGGGAAAAAACAACAACGCTCATATTGTGTTTATATGTAATAGTTGGCTTTTGATCAGGCTGCAGCGAATCACGGTACCAAACCTAGTTAATAATTGACTTGGTTTGATAAATATGAAATATTTTATTTTTTTATATTCCGTGTCCTTTACTTAATAAAAATTAGTCATAAACATGAACTTTCAGAAGAGATATCTTTGATAAAGACTTCTATGAAACTGAAAGATCTGCACTCTCAACGGTCCCAATTGTTTCCATTATTTCATGATAAAAATTAGGTTAAATATTCCGCTTATCTGCTAAAAACTTAAATTTTTTTAATATTTTTGTATTGTTTTAATATGTTTATATTAAAAATAAATTTTTTAAAATAAAAAATATATTATATTTATATATATTTTAAATAAAAATTACTTTGAAAAGAATGCATTATCACAATAACAAATCTACCTTACCAAACCAAGTGTGTTTGTTGGTACAATTTTTATCTTTTGTGACTAGCAAAGGGCCAATTCTCCTCTCTGATTTTTGCTGCTTTTGCTAACCTTTTCTGTCTAGGGCAACCCAGCGCTTCAACGGCTCTTAAAATCTTTAATAATTTGCTGGTAACCCACTGTTCCACTTTCACTCTTTTTGGCTAGTCTGCTTGTCTGCCTACAATGCAAGCAGAGAAGCAGCAAACTTGGAAAATCAAAGTACATGCTAGAGCCAAGAAATTCCATTTCAAATTCAAAGCAACAAAAACAGATCAACCCATCTGGAAGTCGCCCAAATTCTCAATCTTTCTTAGAATCCATAGATTTTTCCTCCAAGTGAATACAGAATCTCGGAATTCAATACCCAGATGGAAAAAACCAAGAACCCTGAAATCTAAATTCCTCAGATTTTTTCAAAAGTTCAAGACTTTACCTTCAAAGAAACAGGCAATTGCAGCAGAGAAAACCCAAAATCTTCAAAACCCAGACAGTAAATTACATGTGGATCGACAGAGAGAGTTTTCTTACAAGGTAGTATGGAATCATCATGTCACTTCACTCAATTCTCTTATTATATATGCATAATGTCTTTAAAGTCATGAATCTCTGAGTATTGATTAACGTTTGCAGAAGCCATTTTGCATTGGATCTTTGCTGGTCGGGACACTGGCATTGCTTTCAGAATCAATCTGTGAGAGAAATCAGAAGGGAGTTATCATCCATGGTTCATCTGTCTTGTTATTTCTTGCTTTCTTGTTCAAGAAATATATAACGGGAAAGGCCATGACTTTATTGGTGTTTTTAACAATGGCAACTGCAGTTTGTGCAGTTATGTTTCGTTTAGACGAGTACATGAATTATGATCAAGGTTTGGTCTCAGAATTTGTCTGGAAGGCATGGAATTATGCTGCCTCTTCTGGGTGTTTATAAGAGCTTTCTCAGGTAGTATCATCTCTTTCATTTTCTTCTAGCCCTTCTGGTTATGATTTTGCTAGATGGTTAGTTGCCTGACTAAGTTGACATTTTTCAGGTAATTTTTTCAAGGTTTGCCAATCTATGGGTGTGGTGCAGTCAGAGGATTTGACACCCCAATTATCCTATGAATCAATTCTTCTTTGATTAGATTAGGTGATTTCTTCTTCTTTTGTCTATCTTTTACCACACACCACACATGCCAACTTTGTTCAAAGAAAAAACAAAGTGCATCTCTTTCTATTAGTGATTGTTTGAAAGTTTGAATATTAACTGTAATCTATTTTAATCTTTATATATGTTGTGCGTA
>Ga0307514_10006043_pt1 | contig 10644 bp, 13 predicted proteins | sample 16_EM_MG_FD_203088 | JGI IMG/M metagenome (GOLD analysis project Ga0307514, IMG submission 203088) | Populus trichocarpa ectomycorrhiza microbial communities from riparian zone in the Pacific Northwest, United States - 16_EM | ecosystem: Host-associated > Plants > Roots > Unclassified | place... | reverse complement strand
CCGGGTATGACCGCAGAAATAACATCTCAACGACTCCCTGGAAGGTGTGGTTCTTGCATATGGAGACGATCTATATTGATTTGCTTGCCTTGACTCTTATGATACAGCTGTATACTTGTCCACTGTCACGGTAGGCCCCATCCTGAACGTTGCAAAATCCTGCTCCAATCTCATCACGTTTGCTACTAAAGGAACTTCATAATGATGGGTAAGGATCTCCCAAGCCTCCGTCATATCCACAGCTTCAGAAATGAGTTGTTTCTGTCATAGAAACTTTCTAATTAGCTACCGCCAAGTGGGACCCAATATAGGGAGATATTCAGTGAACTCCTACCTTGAACATGAGAGGCTCAAATAAAATATAAATGTCAATAATTGTAGGTGGCCTTAACCAAGACTCAGTAATACAATGTGCCCGCCAGACTATAAAGCGATATGTGATGTCTCCCCATGCTCCAGTGATTTTCAGCCAACCTGACACATTCATATGCATGGACCAAAAGCCGCCGGACTCAGTGGCACAGACTAATAGATCAACCTCTTAGTATAAATAGTGATGCAAAAGCTGAGATCTTTTGGCAAACCCCGGGGTTCTCGCAATCAACTCTCCTTATAATCGCGGGGGTTTCTAGACCGAGTCATCTCACCAGAAGAGATGCGTCGGCAAGAAACCTACCTACAGGTACTGGTAACTGTGTCTACAGTATACGTAGCGTGTCCCACATGCAGCTAAAAATGAGTTATGTGTAACTAGTTCGTGGGCAGGTTGTGTATTGATTTTAAACCTTTGCCTGTACCTAGGTACTTTATATCGATACTTTGATAGGCTCATGGGAATACTGGTATGTTGTCAGTCTCAGTACTAGTAAGTAGTACTCCGTACGCAGACTTGCAACAAAAGTCTTGCACTTCCTATTTGGGAACACGGGCTTGACCGCTTATGTAAGTAGGCTGGCTGCGGAAATACAAATATAAGAAATACATATATAGTAAGACTCGACTGGTTAAATACCTCCTTACAAGCCTCCCGGGACCTGCTGGATAGCCTCTCCCATGCCGTGCCCTGTCCGTCGTACCCCTTCCGTCCTGATATCCCTGCCCCGTTACAATTTGGGTGAAAATTGTGTTTCCACAAGTGGAGAAGGTGCCTGGCCAGTAGTCTGGTTGCACAGGGGTGGCTATGATAGCGTTACAATATATCTCACTAGCAGCAATTTTTTTTAGCGGTTACCTTGCCATATTGTAACGTGCCCACTATTCAATTGTATCCAGTGAAGAAATGGATATATGTAATTCAGCTGAAAGTAGAGCTTTACGAAGTACATATGTACTGGGTACGATCCGTGGGAGTTATTAGAGTGCGTTTAGGGCGGAAATGTAGGAGATTCAAGTATAAGAAAGCTTGCATGATTGTAGAGATGGTTCTGTTTAGGTTCTGTACATCATCATGCCAATCAGGGAATGCTGCACAAGTAGGAGTGTTGATTTGATTGTAGATGTCAGACTTGTTATCTCTGGTAGTGGACAAGGCTGCTCAGTATATAAGAACATGCAGATGTATGTTGTAAGTGATGGCTACAATATTGTAGAGCTTGTGTCTGTTAGTACAGCTTTAACTAAAACGAATACATAAATATCAATATTACAGGTGTTAATCTAGCTGGCACAATTATGACTGAATTACTTGTGTATGTTACCCTCAACTTTGTTCTCGAGCAAAAGTGAAACTCAGAAATTTGTGCTATGGAAATTTTCCCAGCTCTTAATGATATCAAAGTCAGAGACTGGCCAGCCCCATTTCTCCCACCGTAACATCTATCCACCAAGTACAGAGTGGAAGGAAAGGCCTCCTTTCAATCTGTCTTCATCCATCACTCCGCGCAATACCTTCAGGACAAAGGCTTAACCCCCTTCCAAATACTCACCACTCCAAACGTCCGAACTTGATAGGTATGTGGTGGAAGGTGCCTGAGCCGCATGCGTGGGGGGGCAGCAGTGGTGACCGTAAAAGCCTGGCGCCAAGGTGTCAAAAAGATATTGGGAACTAGGTACCCGTGACGTCTGGAAAAACACGTGACATCAAGGACACGCTGATTGGGAAATGATAGCCAGGTTTTGTGAATAGATATATAGGCGAGCACCTCATGTTTTTCCACTAATTTCAGTAGAGCATCTAGCTAGTATTCAAGTCCTCCGAGTATTTTACTATATACAGTAAACTCTCTGCAGTAACGTCTTCTCTCCACAACAATCACTTCACCACAATTCCATTCGGGTCTTGAATCTTAGTCCCTGGGCTCGGAGAATCCTGGATGCTATGGTCTAATTCATAAATAATGGGTGGACGAGTGGGTGGACGAGTGCTGCTTCCACTATCGGTCCCTGCTTCTAGCTCAGGTTTGCTCCACCCTGATTGTCCCGCAATGGAAGCAGGCACTGACCCAGAAGAGATACCCCCATTGCGCCTCTGCGTTCCCTCCCGTTTCTGTCTCATTGGCACATAAACCCAGAAACACCAGTAGATAAAAGCGCCGGTTAGAATTAAACCAATGAATCCTCCTACGCTTGCACCAATGATAAAGAAAGGTTCCGTTTTGGACTGGGAGGGTGTATCTGTAGGTGGTGTAACTGTAGGTGTTGTAACTGTAGGTGTTGTAACTGTAGGTGTATCTATGGTACCATTTAAAAAGATGGACTGGAGCACTGAACTCCCCCACCCCTGAAGAGGCTGAACCCCTCGCCAGCGGTCCAGTCCGTTGGTTCCTGTAGGCTGTTTGTAGGTTGAATTTACCTTAAATTCTTCCATCCACTATTTAATTAAATCAGCATTCATAATCACTAGGGTTAAGTAGTTAACATATAACTCACACTCTTTTGGGTCATATCGAAAATCTTCATGAATTTGGACTCGCAAGGGGCTTTGGGGTCCACAACTTCGCCTGGTGGATAACCCCCCAGCACAATCATCTGACTACCCACTGCATGACACGTGTGGCCTCGTGTATAGAGGTTCTCAAAGCTGTGTGGTATTTTCACCCAACTGGTAAAAGTAGGTCAGTAAGGGCTCCATTCAAGAAACTAAGGTACTATACATGAAGGCCGGCATAGTGAGTACCCAAATTTCATTTGGAGAGGTCTTAATATTATCATCTGTACTCTGGCCACCATATAGCCATAGATCCCAGGTTCCTGTCCCTTCCTCTCTCACGAGAACGGAGCAAAATCTCGTGTGTGTTGTAGGTTTTTCACCACTAATGAAGTCGGCTTGTTGTGTATACCATTTATTTGTTTCAAGGTCATAAAATCGAATCTCGGTGAAGTCAAACTATAATACTTGTATGTAAGCCTCCATATGTAAAGGGCAGCATCCGGGCATTGGAAAGTAGACTTGACTGTAATGTGGAGTTTAGATTTTACTTACACTCTTGCCCTTCATTGGGTCATAGTCTAAAACGCTCAGACTCAGAGGATACTCCTTAGCCATTAGGGCAAGCAAAAGCCCTTTGTGATCTTTAAACGGCCCAATGTGATGCAGGGCACCATGTACATATCCAAACTGATTATTCTGACTGGTGTTATGAGCGGTATTGGTAGTGTGGTCATAGAGGACCATCCCACTGGTCGACCAATTGCCGGTATTGCCTCTGACACTACGAGGTGACGAATAACCACTGTATACAAATCTAATTAGCTGCAGTCCCACCCTTCTACCTTCAGCATGTGACTTACGCAAATGCATAGCTTAGGTTGAACGCTGGAATACTGGTAGCTGCTGAAGATATCTCTCTTATCATATGAGCATCTGGATCTACAGGCACCTCAGTCCATGAATTTTGACTGATGCTGTACCTCCAGATGCTGAAATTTGGGATATCCTTATCCTGTACATAATAGGCCGACTCATTCCAGTATGCTTGTTCAAAGAAGTGGCCACCAGAAATGTAGATGTTTGAATTAATATCTACCCACATATATCCTCTATTAACAACAGGGACATAGGCATTGTTAAGTTTGGGCTTTGGTATGATTTGCATGTAATTCTTAATGCCGTTGAGTGGGAAGTCGACATCTAAATCGATTATGGCTGTATTACCATCTACCCATAGAATTAGTCTCTCTATCTTATTGCTACTCTATGTCATGTATTAAACCTCTCTTTTATATGCACCAGAGCTAAGAAAAGTACAAACCCGCACACGAAAGTTTCTTATTCACAAGACCAATGGTGCTGAAGTGGCTGAAGGGGCGACTCCGGGGGAAAAATTAAAAGTTATACTCACTGAGGTCTGGAACTTCCCAATTCGTCTCTAGTTTTGAATTATTATGTTCGTCTTTCCTTAGTCGCTCTACCTGAACCTTGTATTTTCCCATTCCACCATCTACGACTATTATGAGATGTCCATTGCGGGGATCTCGTAAAACCACACCTATAATTTAGGCGCCCAAGCATTGGTTAGCTCACCGCCTTAAAAAAATAAAAAAAACTGGCAAAACTAATTGGTGTAAAAACTTCTTACTTTGGTGAGCCAGAAGCCGGCAGTAGTTATCCCTAATATTGTAATTCCGTTGGTCTGATGGTACCTGACTTGCGTTCAGCAACGGCCAATCCTCCCCATTTGTCCTATGTATCGAAAAGAGCCACAGGAAGAGATACGTAAGTCCTAGAATGGGGATCATTGGGATAATTTGACTCCAGTTTGTATAGCGTATCGACTTATGGTGGAACTGTACACAAAAACCACACAAAAGGTCGAGATCCTGACTGGGGCCAGGGACTGCTATAAGCCTGCCAGAAGCAGCGTTGTGATGGAGGGGGGTGGCTGTAGGCTTCCAAACTTCTGTCAGCCCTGCTAATGTAAGAGCTGGACCCAGCAAGTGCAGAGCGGGAGACATACTCTAGGTATCCCAGGGCCAGGTCGATTCTTAGACAACCCCCAGCAAGTGTTCAGTACATGGGGCACCGATCGGGTTTGAGTAAGGCCATTTGAGGTAAAAGCTCACCAATTTGACCAGACGTCAAGTCACAAAGTCTATGACGGTCTCAAGTTGTTGATATACTGCGTGATTGCTCACGAGTTAGAATTTGAATACTCAGTATTAGAGATCACACTACGTATACCAATGGGTGCGCAGCTAGACCCACCACTCACGAACGATTACACTCCACTCGATCTCCATTACCTACTTGAACAAGGTGTTATTGAACCTTTCAATTTATTCTCTTTATTTTAGGATATTGGAATTCTCGCAGGTGTTTGCTTTTCTACCAACATGTATCTATACTATGCAAATCCTCCTATCAGTATAATACGCATACCAAGTTTATATTGTCGGGGGTTATCTGAAAATTGACCGACCATGGGAGACTATTGTACATTTTGGTGACTCGAGGTTCAGATCTGCAACTTGCAAGCATAGCCACAGTATCCCTTGGGCGGGCGGTCAGGGTCTTCAATTTCCCATCCTTGCCCGCCCGCCCAAGAGATATATAGCCTTAAGCATGAGATACTGGATCCCAGTTGCCTTTGCCTTTGGGTACCTATCACAGGCTGTAGCATTTGTGGGACGTAGTACAAGGCGCAATAAACCAACTTAAAATCTACCTGTCACGGAATCTATTACTCTATTTACCTCAATTATCTCTACCGATTATATATTACTATGCCTCCACAACGCAGATTTGGACGTACAGCATTAGAAAAGTGGAAGATCTGTCAAGCTCGAGGTCAACGAGCAGAAGAAATGAAACTAGCAAGGCCTTACATTTTACTTTCAATCACTTTCAGATTTCTCACTTTCAGCTGTACCCGGGCCTTCTCCTGAGATTAATATTTCTGATCTTATAAAATCTCTTTCCCATGTTCAACGATCTCTCACTCAGCATGTAGATGCGCACAAGACGCAATCCCAGCTTGATAGTTGGCTTCAGCGCTCAGCTTAGTTTAGTTGCATTCTTATATCTTGTCGCAAATTTCATTATATCGAGGATTTTTTACCTGTAGCTAAATTAAGAAACCGCACAAGACACTTCACTTTCACTATAGCCCTTTTTTCACTATAGCGAGGGCGAAATAGCTGTGTGCAGAAACAATCCGTGGTGGGGCTTCCGTATAGCAGGGTGTCGGGGTTCCTTAGAGCAAGGTTTCTAGGATAGCGTTACAATATATCTCACTAGCAGCATTTTTTTTTAGCGGTTCCGGTACCTTTGCCATATCGTAACATGCCCACTATTCAATTGTATCCAGTGAAGAAATGGATGTATGTAATTCAGCTGAAAGTAGAGCTTTACGAAGTACATATGTACTGGATACGGACCCTGGGAGTTATTAGAGTGCGTTTAGGTAGGAGATTCAAGTATTAAGAAAGCTTATATGATGGTAGAGATAGTTCTGTTTAGGTTCTGTTGCATCACCGTGCCAACCAGGGAATGCTGCACAAGTAGGAGTGTTGATTTTATTGTAGATGTCAATAGAATTTTGTGACTTGTAGCAGCTATAGAGGCTCTGGGAGTGGACAAAGCTGCTCCGTATATAAGAACATGCAGATGTATGTTGTAAGTAATGGTTACAATATTGTAGAGTTTGTGTCTGTTAGTACAGCTTCAACGAATACATAAAGGTCAATATTACAGGTGTTAATCTAGCTGCCACAATTATGACTGAATTTACTTGTGTATGTTACCCTCAACTTTGTTATAGAGTAAAAGCGAAACTCCGAAATTTGTGCTATGGAAGTTTTCCCGGCTCTTCATGATACATATCAAAGTCAGAGACTGGCCAGCCCCATTCCTCCCACCGTAGCAGCTATCCATCAAGTACAGAGTGGAAAGGCCTCCTTTCAATCTGTCTTTCATCCATCATTCCACGCAATACCTTCAGGACAAAGGCTTAACCCCCTTCCAAATACTCACCACTCCAAACGTCAACTCCTCAAATCCCTTCCCAGGCAACATAAACCCCGTGTCCTCCACCATCTTCGCAAACTCCTCTTGCGGGGGAAACATCTTAATACTCTCCACCAAATACTGATAACTATCCCTATCCCCCGCCACTAACTGCCCCATCATCGGGATCATACTAAACGAATATCTCTGGTAAATTGCATCCAAAATCGCAGAGCGGACTTTTGAAAACTCCAAACAAGCAAACACCCCACCTGGCTTAAGCACCCTATGTGCACTTCTCAATGCAGCGGATATATTTGTAACATTCCGAATTCCGAAGGAAATGGTATACAGATCAACACTGTTGTCGGGTATGGCGTCTAAGGTCTCTGCATTCTGGACTAGGAAGGAGATTCGACCAGTCCCGCCATATGGGGTATCTACAAGTGAGCGGCGCTCGCCCTCTCGTAACATATTCGCATTGATATCTACGCATGTTACCCGGGTCTCGGTATCATGGTTGATCTCTGTTGCGTGGTCCAGCATTCGGAATGCAATATCCCCCGTACCGCCAGCAACGTCGAGGATGTTCATGGGTGAGCCACCGGGCCGGCGGCCGGGGTTGAGTGAGCGCACAAAGTGGTCTTTCCAGAGACGGTGAATCCCGGCGGACATTACATCATTCATGCGGTCATAGGAGGATGCGACAGAGGAGAAGACCTCGGCGACTGGTGGGAGGGATATGGTTAGGGATTGGGTCTCTTTGTGGGAGTCGTTCAATAGAAGTGGCAAGAGGGATACCTTTATCAGCCTTCTTCGATTCCGCGACAGTCTGAAACCCGAAATGGGTTGTCTTCTCTGTGCTCGACGCTACACCATCCTGCTGCTGTAGTGCAACCCTCGTGGATGAAAAGCATCGCTGTTGGGTTCGGAGGGGTAATAGAGCACCACCTATTATCCGTGACGTCGTGCAGGAAGCCCGCCTGGGCAAAATTGTGATGAAGGACATGATGTGAGAAGGATTTGGAGTGAGGAAACAGTGGTGTGTCACGTGGGGACCGTCGCTATGTAATTTTGAAATACAAAGCGAAGAGGTTCAACATGAAGGAGTCCTTAAATCCCTAATGTTTATCCTTGTGCCATAGCAAAAACAAATTTAATTGGAAGCTGTTCATGTTCAATAGTTGTATAGAGTTTAGAAGGGAGAAATATTACATTGGTTGTTGGATTTACCACAATCCTTTTCCACTCTGGCGGGTATCTTCATTAAAGATGATGATTTCATCTTGCTTCAAAAAGTATTGCCGGCAGTACTGTACCTTCGTCCGTATACCGGTATTATAGATGTACAGTACATATAGCACTACAACACAGATACAGCGCATACAGAGTACCTGGTACGTACAGTTACATCAGCTACAGCAAGCACTGTATACATCACGCAACTCATTCAGCCTTCTACATCCCGCACCCCAATGCCTCCACGCAAACGAAAATCCCTCGAGCCCGACTACACCCCCGTGGCCAATTCACCCACCTCCCCTCCCCCAAGCACCAAGCGTACCCGTGCAGCCACCTCTTCCTCCAACACACCCCTACCACAAAGCAAATCAAACCCCCCAATCCCTGGCTCCTCACCAGCCTACATCGCGAAGCCACCTTCCCCAGGATGCACCTACGAGCGCCAATTGAAGACATGCCAGGCATATAAGACCCCAGATGGTTTCGAGAAGTGTGTTAGCTGCATCGAGAAGCAGTCGGTTCTTGGTGGCTGTAGATTCGTGGGGATACGTGCGTTCAAGGTGGTAAGGGCTGGATCAAAAGACGAGGTGGAGGTAGCAGTGGAGGTCAAAGAGGAGAAAGAGAAGGACGAGAGGTCTTTAAACCTAGATGGTTCCAATGACGGGGAAGTGGATGCCAAACTGGGGCACACCGGGAGCAAAAAGAGTGGGCCAAGAAACAGTGGGAAAAAGGCGCCGCCATCTACGAATGAAGTAGACTTCATCTCCGACTGGACCTTCCTCGGAAATCAACCAGACACCTACATCCCATTCTCTGCCCTCGACTTTGTTCCCTTCCCCGCCCCAAGTATACCCAAAACAAAGCTCCCCGTACTTGCTACCCGCCCCAAGCGAACCACCCGCGGTGCCGACTCCTCTCTATCCAACACCCTCACCTCCACTACTTTCTCCGCCTCCCTAAAAGTCCCCAACAAGGTCACCCACGACACCTCCCCCCCCACCCTCCTCACCCAAGCCAAACGCTCCCTGACCCTCATCGCCCCCATCTTCAAAGCCCAACTCTCCCGAGAAAAAACCCACGAAGACGTCCACCTTAACCTCTACAACCCCTCCAGCACCCCCCACAACCCACCAGCTCAATGGACCCAGCACCCCCGCCTCCTCATCCGCATTCAGCTCTCCTCTGAGACCCGCTCCCTCTGCGATCTCTGCGCAACCACAATCTTCCTCGGCAGCTACCTTTGCGGCTGCTGCGGCAGGGAATACTGTCTCGGATGCTACGAGGAATGGGATTCAAATCCTCCTCCTCCTAATGGACCCCCTCATGGGCCCATCCTAATTGTAACCTGTTCTAGGCGAAGATACCATTCCCGAGACACCATAGTCTTCACAACGCGCGCTGCGCCAGGGGAAATTAATTCCCTACTCACCCGCGTCGACGCATATACCACCCCAGAAGCCATTTCATCAAACCTACCCCCTCCATACCCAACACCAATCTCTGCAGAGCCTGCTCCGGCGGTAGACGATACCCTCACCTTCCTCCCCGTGCCTAAAATCCACCACGAAACCCTCACGCAACAGCTCTTCTCCTCCCACTGGCACCACTCTCGGGGCGTCCCGCTCGTCGTCACCGGCCTCCTCCCACGATTCACCCTCCCCTGGTCTCCATCCTACTTTCTCACCCACCACGGGCACGAGCCTTGCCTCCTCAACAACTGCAGCTCCTCCAACCCCGAGTCCTCCACCATCGAGGGCTCTGTCCGGGATTTCTTCGCACATTTCGACTCCTCCCACCTCCTATTCAAGCAGAAAAGACTCCCCGGAAGCTGGAAACTCAAGGACTGGCCGCCTGCCGATGATTTTGCGCGAGTATTCCCGGCGTTATTTCGGGACTTTGAGAATGCCTTGCCTGAGGCTGTGTGGGAGTATGTCTGCAGAGACGGTGGGTTGAATCTTGTGTCAAAGTTTCCTAGAGGCTGGAATAGACCAGACTTAGGGCCCAAGATGTATAATGCGTATCCGGCGGTGGACTTTCTGACCAGGGAAGAAGTAGATGAGGACGGGACTACGGAGGGGGGGTTTGCAGAGGCCGAGGTGAAGGGAACGACGAATTTACATTTAGATATTACAGACGCAGTCAACATCCTCGTTTACGCATCTCCCACTCCAGCCACCCTCACAAGCACAAACCCCAACCTAACAAAGACGGTCCCTCCCGACAGCGCAGCCATCTGGGATATCTTCCCCCCCCACTCTGCCACTTCACTCCGCCAATACCTCAAGGCAAAGCAGGATGGATCGATAATCGACGACCCCATCCACAGACAACTCTTCTACCTTTCTGAAAAAGACCTTGCCCATCTAGCGCAGAAACCATACCATGTAAAATCTTATAGAATCTACCAGTGCCCTGGAGACGCGGTTTTTGTTCCAGCGGGCTGCCCACACCAGGTTAGAAATATGCGTGGGGCGGTGAAGGTCGCGGTGGACTTTTTGAGCGGGGAGGGGGTGGAGGTG
>Ga0307514_10006039_pt1 | contig 10650 bp, 6 predicted proteins | sample 16_EM_MG_FD_203088 | JGI IMG/M metagenome (GOLD analysis project Ga0307514, IMG submission 203088) | Populus trichocarpa ectomycorrhiza microbial communities from riparian zone in the Pacific Northwest, United States - 16_EM | ecosystem: Host-associated > Plants > Roots > Unclassified | place... | reverse complement strand
ACCTTATAAAAAAAATCAAAATAAATTATGAAGGTCAATTACTAATCAATTTAATGTTAAATGATAAAATAAAAAAAGCTACCCAAGTCAACCACGGTCAACCTCCAAACCCACAACTCGAGTCATGAGATCGGGATAACTCAAAAGAAAAAAATTAAAAAAAAATATGAAACTCAATTTCTAACCACCCGATGTTGAAGGTTGAAATTGTACAAAAAATCAATTAAAAAAAAAAAAAAACCTAAGTTGATCGTGTTAATCTATTAAACCTGTAACCTGGGACAAGAGATAAAATAACTTCATAAAAAGCAAAAAAAAAATTACAAAACTCTATTTTTAATACATCTAATGTTAAAGTTGAAATTAAAGAAGAAAAAAACCAAATCATTTAGACCGAAATAACTCAACAGAAATCAAATTGAAAAAAACTAAAAAAACTCGATTCTCAAAAAGCCTAATAGTGGAGGATAAAATTGAAAAAAAAATTGTTGTTGAAGGGTTAAATAAAACAATAATTAAAAAATAACTAAAAAATGAACCGAATCAACCCAGGTTTACCTATCAAAACCATGATCTAGATAATAAGATCGAGATAAATGAAATAAAAAAAAAATGACTAAGCCCAATTAAAAAAATATTAAATTTAAAAAAGATAAAAAAAAATTAAAAAAGTAAATCCGAGTTAATTTGTTAAACCTGCAACTTGAATCATAAAATTGAGATAAATTCATAAAAATATATATAAAATGCCACTACCTAACATATTTAATGTTGAAATAAAAAAAAAATATACATGATATTGGTATATAACTTAATAAAAAGAATCGAGCAAAATTATGAGTGTGCCTGCTTAGCCACACAGTTAGTAATTTGTTAATTCCCTGGACTGGCCCCATCAGAATCCTTCAGACCTCAAATTAAAATTGAAATAAAAGCGTGGAGTGGTAAGTGAAGAGATATACATGGCAATAACGTGGCACGGTTCCCCAGGAAATGAGCAGTTGCAAACAACTTTATTGTCAGCATCTAGCTTTGGAGGTAAAATTGTATCATTGCACAGTGTCATATTGCGATTCCAGCCTTTTTTGCCCAGTTGTGTTGCTACTTCAAGCAAGGCTTCCACTGCATAAATCAAAATTAAATCTCAACTTCTAATTCTGGGATGATTAGCTGGTGGCTTCTACAATGCCTTGCCAAGAAATGTTTGCAAAAAACACAGAATTCTGTAAGAAAATCACTGCATGATGCCATTACTAACATGGTTACAGAATCCTGCAATACAATCAAATTTGATGACTGCAGTATCGAGGAGTATGATGCAGTGAGGATTTTGCAGGTAAAAAAACTCCTGCTAGAAGAAGGCATTACAAGTGTATGTCTTCCTCTAAACATTAAAGAATCTGCTCATCTGAACCAAATTAAAAATATTTATGTACCTTCATCAGGAGCAAGGCTCCCATCTTGGGCCTCCAAGTTAATTGCTCCCATGCAAAACATTAGTAACATAAGCATAAGTAAGCTAGATGTGACTCTCAAAATATCAGAGAGTGCAGCAGCCATCTTCCTTAGTCTGCAATCCACTTTGAGTTAGTAGGCTGCCTGGAGAGAGCTTTATGCATCTTTATATTTGACCTTTCAGGATGATGTGGGGTCTTTCTTACCTTGTCTTTTATATATATATATATATATATATATAAGCCCACCCTTCAAGAATACCATTGTGTGTCCTAGACCACTTGTGCCTTTCCATTTTTTTTCTTATATGTTATTAAAAAAAATTTAAAAAAATTAAATTAATATATTTTTAGTATTTTTAAATTATTTTGATATGCTGATATCAAAATTATTTTTAAAAAATTAAAAAAATATTATTTTAATATATTTATAAATAAAAAATATTTTAAAAAATAATCACACCTCAATAATTCTTTAAGTCTAACGGAAAGATTGGTAGGACAAAAAATAATAATAAATATGATTGGGAAATTGGAGAGGAAGTATCCGACAATATGAAAGAAGAATTTTACGTTCAAATAGGGACAAATTAAAGATAGGCTATATAATTCTTTGAATCCACAAAACCATCAAAGAGACTCATTGTATATAAAGATTTCATATTCCATGCAGCCTCCCTCGTTGTTTCTTAAAAAGATGGTATATCAGCGTTTTATTATATATTATTTAATTATTATCACGTGATAATAGAAACAGTAACAAAAAAACCAAAAATATATTTAGTTGGCTAGTAAAACTAAATTTTCTCTTATATAATTTTATGGTGAATTCACTACTAGAAAATTGATAAATATAAATAAAAATATCAAAAAAATATTTTTATCGATAAATTTTTTTTATTACCAACAGACTTACCGATAAACAAAAAATTACCGATGAAAAATTCATCGATGTAGCATTTCCGTCGGTGATCTCATTGATAAATTAATTACCAACAGAATGATAGTACAAATACCGATGAAAAAATCTGTCGGTAAATATAAAGATTGTGGTAGTGATTTTTGTATTTTCAAAAAAAATTAAAAAAAATAACATATATTTAGACATAATATTTTTTTATTTTTTATTTTTAAAATATCTTTCTAAAATATATTTATTAATCCAATTGTATTGAATAATCTCTCAAAATGAAATACCTTAAAAGAATATCATTTCAAAGTTGGATTCCTCCCGGTCTCTCCTGGGTGGCTCTATGAGATTCCATGTGTTTTCCTATGCTTTTAATATGATGAAAATTTAGCACGTGTTGGTTTTCTAGTCCTCCACAATATTTGACCAAAATATTAAAAGATTAGGGTATTGAAACTAGCTCTAATATTTCAAATGTAAAAAAATAAAATAGAAATTTATATGTATTTTTTATATTGCAATTGAAAAAGGGAGTTTTATAATTAAGCTATTCTATTACAAGGAGTCTGAGTATAAAAAAACTAAAAATAATTACAAGAAAATTGTATTAAATAAAATATATTTTCTTTGAATGAACATATATTTCGTAACGCATAGAGCATTCTCCATCATTTTGTCCCTGCTATAAAACAAATGGTTGCCTACATCGGTTTTCCTCCACCACTTGAATATATAACAGTGAATATTATAATTTTAAGAGGCAGCTCAACTAGTTAGGTCTTGATTTTGCTCTTTAATAATCATGAGTTTGAGTTTTTTTAGAGTCACTGAAGGTTTATATGATTATTAACTTCAGGACCCGTGAGATTAGTCGAGATACGCGTAAACTGACCCGAATATTCAAATTAATAAAACAAACAGTGAACATCATAAGTTCAAGCAACAGCAAATACATCGTGAAATGGATTGTTAAAGGACTAAATTGTGACTGTTCTCATTGTTCAGGAGCAAATGTTTACTTTACCCTCAAATCATAATCCAATAAAGCAGTCCTGAACAACCAAATAAAAAAATAAAAAAAAGTAAGGTCGTGTTTAGGAACATGGATACTACTTCCAAACAGAGTCTAAATCAAACACATCTAAGTGTCTTTGTCAACCATTTTAAACAAACAGGAATAAGCAATGTATCACAAGTTTATACATCGCTATGAATAGCAGAAATTATTAAGTTCTTATTGATTGTTTTATGTAATTATCTGAACTGTGTTATTTAATAATTTTGATGAGTTGATACAAAAAAATATTATTGATAAAAAAAATTAAAAATAATAAAAAATTATTTACTTCACCAAGCCTAAAAGGCTGATTGTTTACATTATATAATAATAATAATAATAATAAGACACCAAAATGGTATACAAAGTCAAAAGATCTTAATTAATACCGAAAACAAATTTATAGCTACACAAAGAAAAGAATTGAAAGAAGTTTTTATAATTAAAAAATATTTTTAAAAAACTAAAATACCAAATACACAAAGCATTGAGAGAAGTTTTTATATATTTTTAGCTGAAAAATATTTTTGAAAAACCAAAATATCCTTCCATTAATCCAAGGAAATCATGTCCCTTGCCTTCCAGCTGCGAAATCACAAGTCCATAGCCAGATTCACAAAAACCTGCCACAGGCTGGTATGGAGACAGAAGGACAATATATAATGCATGAGACGTCGGCCAGTAGGGACTCAAATCTTTCAACTGATCTTGCTTGTTTGATTTTGTGATGTATGATTTTTTTAAATAATATTTTTTATTTTTTATATTAAAATATTTTAAAAACATTTAAAAACAATTAATTTGATAATTTAAAATAAAAAATACTTTAAAAAATACCCCATATCCCTATCCCTGATGGCTATTGACTTCTATTGACTTGGTACAAGCGTTCATATAATAATTGTTCGGTGTGAGATATTAATCTGAGTCTTGTCAATGCTTTCTAGTTAGGTGACATATAGATTAATTAATGTTTGATTAATCTTATTCAAAAAATTAAATGAATGATTGATTTATCTATGCAATATTTAAAAGATTTACTTTTTCAACCATTAAAATAGTAATGAGATTTTCAAGGTGTTTGTTCATGTGCTTGAACTGAAGTTTTAAAAAACAAATTAAAAAAATTGTTTTTAAATTGATATACTAATATTAAAAATAAATTTAAATAAACAAAAAATATATTTTTAAATAAATATTAATTAAAAAAATAATATTTATTACTGTTTCAAATATCCCCTGTCTTTTCTTTTTAAACGAGGATTGAGGTTTCCAATTTTAGTTGGGAAAATAAGAGATATATAGATCACAACATCATTTTATTATTTTATCCTCCTAGCTCTATCTTCTTCTTGGAATCGTAAGTTTTTGATTTGTTTTGAAAGAACAAATAAAAGAAAAAAGATGTTATTCTAAGCTCCTAAAATAATATTTAATTGGGAAGGTGCTGATATTGCAAGTTAATGGTCAAAGTTTGAATAATAAGTAAAGTGATTAGAGTTTTTATTTTTATTTTTTGAATTTAGGATAATGAAAGGAAAAAAATAACACAATTAGAAATATTAAAAATAAACATAATTTAATAAGCTATTAGCATATTGACCCGCGCTTCAGAATAGGTCAATAACAATTTTTTTCACATATAAAATCAATATAAAGAGTATATAGAATAGTTTAAGTGTTTTGAGTCTGATGACTAATCCAGATCTAATAGCCTTGGGTCTGGTAGTCATGTCAGACCCAAATGTTATTGGGTCTGACCGCGGAGCCACACTCAATAGCATTAGGTCTTGTGGGAATGCTAGACCCAATAGTATTGATCTGCTGCCGAGCCAAATCTCATATTCTTGGATCTTGCTGCCTAGCGAGGCCCAATATCCTAGGATCTGGCGGCCGAGCCAGATCCAATAACTTTGAATCTGGTTGCGGAGCCGGATCCAATAGCATTGGGTCTGAAATTGTGGTGCAAAATATTTTTTTAAGAGTATTTTTTACTTGAAAATAATTCAGATAATTTTTTTTTATATTTTTTAACAACACCTCAAAATTTTAAAAAAAAAGGTACTTAAAAAATACATCAAAATATAATATTGTTTCATGATAAATATATTTTTAAAATACAAATACAAAACGTGATTAAGTGTGTGTGTGTGTGTGTGTGTATAAAAAACTTAATCACATTTTCCATATTAATTAAAACAAATATGCATTGGGTCAAAAAATGCAAAAATTGTAAATATAAAAATGTCATTAGGTACGGCTAGACAGCCAAGCCCAGCTAGACCCAATAGCATTGGGTTTGGCTGTCGAGTCAGACCTAATATTATTGGATCCGGTTAGGCAGTCAGACCCAAAACTATTAGTAGTTAGATTCAATAGCATTGGGTCTGGTGGTCAAGTCAAATCCAACAATACTTTTTGACTAAAAAACAAAAATATAGTAGGATTTTTTTACTAAAAAGTAGAAAAGACAACGCCCCCTGGTTCTACAGTATTATCCGCAGTGTAAATAATCTATGTCTATAGTGTGGTTTGTAGTATAAAAAATTTATGTACACAATACTTGTACAGTGTTTTTCCATGCATTTTAAAGTATAGTATAATAATAATAATAATAATAATAATAATAATAATAATAATAATGTCTTATTTGTGACAGAAAAAGCCTCTAAAATTATAAAAATCAATCTATAAAAGTCCAATAAGCTTCATAAAATAGATTTGTCATTTGTGAGATTTGTTTTAAATGTGGTCAAATGTTGTGTGGTCCATCGAAACTGTACAGCCAAAGCTAAAATAATGTGAACAGTTGTCGGTTTAATAACTGGGCTAAAGGTCTCAAATTACCATAAAAGACAAATAAAAGAGAAGATAGTTTTAGCAAAAAGTACACAAACCATGTGTATCATTATCATTATATAGATGTTATAGTTGTAGTGATAAACATTACAATAACAGCAACCATAACTTTCAAAATAATCACAATAGAGTTTAAGTTTAAACCTAACAGAGTAAAGTTAGAAAATCAAGTATCCTAATTTGTAGGGAGCACGGGATTGATATCTTTAACACCTTCCCTCAAATTAGTGGGTAAGGAACAAACCAATAATTTGTCGCGCAGAATACAAAACCGATCAGCAGTGCGGCCCTTGGTGAAGATATCTGCAACTTGATTGCAGGTGTTAATATATCGAACAACCACATCTTTGTTAACCACCTTCTCTTGAATAAAATGATAATCAATTTCAATATGCTTAGTTCGCGCATGAAAAATAGGATTAAAAACCAAAGACATAGCACTGAGATTATCACACCAAAGTGTAGGTGGTGCAAATAAATATGCAACTCTCGCAAAAGCATACAGATCCAATATACTTCAACTGTCATTAATGTCAAGCTTCGATACTCTGCTTTAGTAATAGACCTGGAGGCAATAGGTTGTTTCTTATAGGACCAAGAAACTAAACATTGTCCAATATAGATGTCATAGCCACTTGAAGAACGTCTATCAGGATTACCCGCCCAATCTGCATCATAGAAAGCATGTAAGGCAACAGTACTTGGTTTATAGTGAAGATCAAAATTGGTAGTATGCTTTAAGTAACAAAGAACTCTCTTGGCCGGAGTCCAGTGGGTATTATTAGGTGCTTGCATATGTTGACATAACTGATTGACGGAGTATACGATATCAAGACATGTAATGGTAACATACCAGAGGGCCCTAACAATATGGCGGTATTCAGAGGGATTAATTAAAAGATCACCATCAAATTTTGACATTTTCAACCCAGAAATGCAGGGAGCCTTGTAAGGTCGAGCACCTACCATATTAGCGCGATCATGAAAATCAGCAATTTATTTAGATTGACATAAATGTAACCCTGTATGATCACGTGCAACCACTATCCCTAAAAAAAATAGCTCAAGTCACCTAAATCCTTCATCACAAACTCAAATTGCAGTTGTGAGATAATAGAGAAAATTGTCGAATCATCATTGCCAGTGACGATAATATCGTCGAAATACACTAATATATAAAAATGCAATTTATCTCTATGAAGAGTGAAGAAAGAGTAGTCAACGCGTAAACTAGAGAAACCAAGATCAACCAGTGCATGTGAGAGGCGAGTGAACTAAGCTCGTGGTGCCTGTTTAAGACCATAAAGAGAGCGATGCAATCAACATACAAAGGTAAGATGTTCAGCACTGATAAACCCCTTTAGTTGCTCCGTATAAACTTCCTCATCATCAAGATATCCTTGGAGAAAAGCATTGGAAACATCTAGCTGTCATGTGGTCCATCAAAATTATACAGCCAAAGCTAAAATAATAGGAACAGTTGTCGGTTTAACAATTGGGCTAAAGGTCTCAAAGTAGTCGACGCCAAACCTTTGATCAAATCCTTTTGCGACTAACCTCACCTTGTAATGATCAGTGGAGTCATCAGATTTCTGTTTGATCTTGTAAACCCATTTGTTGCGGAAAATATGATGGGAAGAAGGTCGTGGACAGGGTGACCATGTATCGTTGTCCAATAATGCCTTGAACTCAGATTCTATAGCTACACGTCATTCTGATTTTAGAGACTGCCTGTGTAAAAGCGTTAGGCTCAGGATGGATGACAGCTGTATGGAATAGGTGAAGTGGATGTTATGAGGAATAATGGGTCACATAGTCAGGAAACTGGTGAGGCCGAGAATGCCCTGTTTGTGAGTGAGTAACAATATGAGGAACAAGGTAGTGCTCGACAGATGGGTATGAATAAACTAAGGGATCAGAGGATTCAATGATAGTGGGATAGGGTGAAGAATTATGGGGCACAGTTGAAATTTGAATAGAGGATGAGATGGGTGACACGGGGGAATTGAGGGGCTCATGAGGTTGGGGTAAAGGATGTGAAGTTGTTGCAGGTTGATTTGCAGAAGAGTTTATTCAATAGGTAGGTCGTGAACCCAAAAACTTAGGGGAAGTTGGAATTGGAAGGGGAGAAGAAGATATACCAGTAGATCTGGTAGGTGGTGAACCCAACAAATTAAAAGAAATTGGTATTTGAAGGGGAGAGGAAGACATACCAGGAGGGATCACGACACCAACAGGAGAGTGATTTGGGATCCTTATTTTGGCTGGAAAATAGTTTTCATCAAACACAACACTATGAGAGATGTAAACACACTCACTTACTGAATCAAGGCACCTATAACCCTTTTGACTGGAGCAATAACCAATAAAAATACAAGGGATACTATGATATGACAATTTGTTTTCAGCATATGGACGTAACAAAGGATAACATCTACATCCAAAGTTTCGTAGAGAAGAATAATCAGGTGCATTTTTGTATAGTTTGAAGAAAGGAGTATCATTATTTAAAACTAGCGTAGGTAACCTATTGATTAAATATACGACAGTTAAAAATGATTTAACCCAAAATTTATTAGCAAGACCAGATTGTGCAAGTAAAGTGAGGCCCATATCAACAATGTGGCAATGTTTTCATTTGGCAATACCATTTTGTTGAGAAGTATGTGGACATGTTTGCTTATGAAAAAAACCATTTTCTATGAGATACCGAGTAAAAAGTGAGGAAATATATTCTCCACCGTTTTAGGTTTGTAAACGTTTAATAGGGGATGAAAATTGTTTTTCCACAAGTAGCCGAAACTGAACAAAAGAATTGAAGACATCAGATTTATTTGCAATTGGATACAACCATGTAAATCAACTGAAATCATCAATAAACGTTAAATAAAATTTAAAACCACTAAGTGAGATAAGAGGTGCAACCTAAACATCCGAGTGAACCTGATCTAAAGGACCTGATGTCTCACGATGAGAGGAGGAAAAAGGTTGTTGAATGGATTTTCCAAGTTAACAAGATTAACATACAAAGCTCTTTTACACTGAACCAACAAGAGGTAAATTAGAATTAGATAAGACATGATGCAAGACAGACTCAGATGGATGACCTAAGGGTTGATGCCAAAAGGAGCTGGGTACCTTGATTCCAATAAAGGCAATTAACCCTCTACGCTTATTATGTGATAAGTTGGCGAGATTAATAGGATAGAGCCCATTTTCACTCGGACCCTGAAGAAGCATGATTCTTGTCTAATTGTCCTGAACCGAATAAGCATTATGTGTGAGATGGAAAGTAACATCATTATCGACACAAAATTTGTTAATAGAAAAAAGATCAATAGCAGCTTAAGGACAATGAATAATATTTTTAAGAAGAAAGCGATTGTTATAAGAGTGGACAATGGATGAACTAGTATGTTTAATAGACAAACCTGCACCATTACCTACACCAACAGTCTCATTACCATCAAACGGGCATTTGGAATCAAGATTCTCAACATTATTAGTTACGTGTGCATTAGCACCACTATGCGCAAGCCATTGACAATTCAGAAATTCTGCATTAATATCAGCAACCATGGGTGTCAGGTTTATAGGAGGATGACATCCTTGGAAAGAAAAATCCATTCACCGAAAACAGTCCAATACCTGATGATTATGTCCTTTGCAGATCTGGCAAAGGAAACGACCACCAAAGTTGAAAAACAGAACGAACATCCTTGGTAGATGTGGAGGAGGCAAGTTTAAGAGAAAATTTCAGCTTTGTAGCGTTAGTGTTTGAAGACCCAGAAAAATGGAGTTTATATTTCACAGGCAAAAACTTTGGTCGATTGGTGAATAAAGCAAAGGAGGACGTTTCTGGCGCAGGAATTAATGGAGCATGATGGTTCGGAATTATTTCATGATTCAGCAGCTCAGACTTGAAATCAAAAAATGACATAGAAGTCTCCTGAATGTGGAAGGAGTAAGAGGTAATAAATTGTGTAAAAGTATGATTAAGACCCCCAATAATAAAGGATATGAGATCGTCATCATCAACTAGTTTTCCAATGGCAAATAATTGATCTGCTAAGAACTTGGTTTCAGCTAGATACGAAGCACAAGTCAAAGAACCTTGTTGGAGATTTTGTAGCTGATGTTTCAAGTGGGAGATGTGGGATTTTGATTGAGAAGCAAAGCGAGCAGCACGAGACTGCCATGCTAAAAATGAAGAGTCCAAACCATAAAGGGAAGCCACTAGTGCAGGAGAAATAGAGGAGATGATCCAACTTAGTAAAAGTTGGTCACGACTCTGCCAATTGGTGTGGGCAGGATTTACGAACTTATTTTTGGCAGCATTATCACCAACAAACATAGCAGGGCAGAGGTTA